>WNFY01000042.1_pt1 | contig 77132 bp, 55 predicted proteins | sample 5400091 | NCBI WGS metagenome assembly WNFY01 (sample SAMN13153364, study PRJNA577476) | soil metagenome | isolation source: 60 cm soil or saprolite under grassland replicate 1 | place: USA:California | collected 2016-06-15
CGGGTGATTCGACCCCGAGGATCAACATATGCTCGGCCATCCAGCCTTGTTTGCGCGCGAGATACGAACCGATTCGCAGCGCCAGACATTTTTTGCTCAGCAAAACGTTGCCGCCGTATCCTGAGCCCACGGAGATAATCGCGTTATCCTGTGGAAAATGGCAAATGAACCGGCGCGCAGGATCGACATCTAACAATGAATGCACACCACGGTTCCATTCCGCGTTCGGATCGTCGCCGAGACGTTTCAAAGCGATTTCGCCCATACGGGTCATGATCCGCATGCTGAGCACGACATACTTTGAATCGGTGATTTCGAAACCGACTTTCGTTAAGGGCGAATCGGGCGGCCCCATGATGTAAGGCACAACGAACATTGTGCGCCCGCGCATCGCGCCTTTGAGCAGTCCGCGCAATTTTGAATACGTTTCCGCCGGCTCGGCCCAGTTGTTTGTCGGGCCCGCTTCCTCTTTGGTCGGTGTGCAAATGAAAGTAAATTGCTCGACCCGGGCGACATCATTCGGATTCGATCGATGCAAATAGGAGCGCGGAACTTTTTTCTCGTTCAGCTTGATCAGCACGTTCTGCTTCAGCGATTCCGTGACCAGGAATTCGTTTTCGCGATCAGATCCGTCGCACCAGAAAATGTTTTCCGGATTGGTGAGCGTTCCGATTTCGTGCACCCAATCGAGCACCGCCTGGTTGTCCGGCTTTGCATCGCCGATTCCGTTCGGCGCGAATATGGCAGGCGCAAGATTTTTCATGAAGGGAAGATGTCCATCTTAACCACGAATCCGCCTTCGTCGAGGCTACGGCGCGACAGGTGAACACGAATAAACACGAATCCGAAGAAGGCATAAATTGGCCGGTATTTTCATTCGTGTCCATTTGTGCCTGCCGCGCCGCAGGCATGCGAAGGCGGGTTTATTCGCGGTGCGCCCGTCGTTTCGCTTGCGCAGACGCAATGCGCGGCATTAATTGAAAGCATGTTCGGGGTGACCATCTCCGATGATTATCGGCCGGTTGCATGGATGGGCCGCTACCCCGTCGACGTGACGACGATGCTGGTTGGCGTGCACGTTGCGGCCGCGATTCTCACCGCCATCCTTGTCGCATTCGGTGCAGGTTCGATCTTAGCCTGGCTGCAGTTCGATAGTGCGGCGGTTTTGTACACCGGCCAGGTCTGGCGCCTCTTCACCTACGCGTTTGTTCATGCTCCGTCTGGCCTCCTTTGGTTCGCCGTCGAGATGTACCTTCTTTTCGTCTTCGGGCGCGAGGTCGAACGCTTTATTGGGCGAAACGCTTACATCGCGCTTTACGCAGTCCTGTTAATTGCGCCAACCATTGTGCTGACCGCCTGGGGGCTCTGGCAGCATTCTGCTCTCGCCGGTTCGCCCGCGCTGCACTTTGGAATTTTTGTTGCTTTTGCCACCATCTATCCGCGGGTCGAGCTGTTCCTGCGGATCATGGCAAAATGGATCGCCCTGATTCTTGCTGGCGTTTACACCTTCCAATTGCTCGCCTATCACGCCTGGACTGATCTGGCCGTGGTCTGGACGAGTATCGGCGCAGCCTTTCTCTTCATTGAATTGCGCGGCGCTGGGCCGGAGCTCGTTTGGTGGAGTGACCTGAAAGCGCGATTTGGCCCAAAGCCGAAATTTCACGTCGTGCAGAAAGCGCGCCCTCGACGCGTCGCGGAGTCGGAGGATGTTTATGCGTCGATCGATCCGATCCTCGATAAAATCTCGAAATTCGGTATTGGGAGTTTAACCGCGAACGAGCGGAGGCAACTGGATCGGGAACGCGAACGTCTTTTGAAAAAATCGGAGTGATCGAGCGCCGGAGGCGTCGCTTGAGGCAAGGCGACGGCGCAAAATAACCTTGTAAGCAAGGGGCGATCGCATTCAGAATTGGGTTCCAACCCAAGAAAGGAGTTTGCAATGCCATCAGGAATATCTCTACACATCGGTCTGAATGCCGTCGATCCCAAGCAGCGGCTGGTCGGGCGAGCTTGCCGGATGCGAATTCGACGCCAAAGATATGCGAGCCATCGCGAGAAAACATGGCTTCGCCACGACGCTTCGACTAACCAAAAGCGCAACGCGCAACAGGATTCTGGGCGATCTGAAGAGGGCCGCGAAAAAACTGAAGAAAAACGATATTTTTTTCCTCACTTATTCGGGGCATGGCGGTCAGGTGCCAAACACCGGCAACGATTTTGAGCCGGACGGGTTCGACGAGACCTGGTGTCTTTACGATGGCGAACTGATTGACGACGAACTTTATACCGCGCTCGGCAGTTTCGCGGCAGGCGTGCGAGTATTCGTGCTCTCCGATAGTTGCCACAGCGGCACGGTTTTGAAGGCCTTGCGCGAAGCGAGATTTGCCGCGCTCGGCGTGACGCCGGGGCGTCCGCGTATGATGCCGCGAGACATCGCGCTGCGCGTTTACATGGAGCACGAACAGTTCTACGACAAATTTGCAGCAACGGGGTAAGGATCCGCGCACAACAATGCGGGCGACTGGACTTTTGATTTCAGGGTGTCAGGACAATCAGACCAGCTCGGACGGCGACCGGAACGGATTGTTCACCGAGACGCTGCTGGCAGTGTGGAAAAGCGGAAAGTTCGAAGGCGATTACCGCGGCTTTCACAAGACGATCGTCAAGTATATGCCGCCAGTGCAAACCCCGAACTATTTCACGATTGGTCCGGCCAATCACACATTCGAAAGGCAAAAACCGTTCACCGTATAACACGTTGAAAATTCTTCTAGTTCATGGCGTAGGCCAGGCGGAGCGGCTCGACAACCAGCCATGGGGACCGGCCTTGGAGATAGCGATCACGGCCGGGATCCACAGCTTCGATCACGGTTTGACGCCGACCTACGAACATTTCGATTACGACGCGCGCTGGCCAAAGAATTCCGCAAAGCACACCAGGCGGGCGTCTCGTTCTACGAATTACGAATTCGCGTTAACACCGTCATGAAGAATCTGCGTTACGATCAGAGACTTCGAACGTGGAAGACCCGAAAAAAAATTTGTGCTGGCTCGGTGCTGGACGCGCCGCGAAAGCGGTAAGCGTTTAAGCGCGCGCCAAACGTTCCTCTACGATCTGGCAAAGGACGTGGAGAAGGAGCTCGTGTGCTTCCTGGATTCTGGCGGTTGAATCGCTCCGGACAAGAAGATCGACATCGGCAATGCCGATGGTCGAACCGCCATCGCGACCAAGAAAAGCGATGGTTTTCAGCTTCCGAGATCTTGCTTCCTCCAGCGCCCGCAGGACATTTTTCGATTTGCCGGAAGTCGTCAGGCAAATGAGCACATCGCCTGGAAGGCCAAATGCCGCAACCTGGCGCGCGAAAATCTCCTCGAAACCGTAATCGTTCCCCGCGGCGGTGAGAAGTCCACCGTCGCCCGTGAAACAGATCGCCGGATAGGCGGGACGATCTTTGGCGAAACGGACGACCATCTCCGTCGCGAAATGAGCGGCGTCGGAAGCGCTGCCGCCGTTGCCGCAAACGAGCAATTTGCTTCCCTTCGTTAAGCAATCGGTAACCAAATCCGCCGCTCGGGCGATTTCGAATTGGAGCTTTTTTAACGACTGCAGCGTTTCGATTGAGTCGTTAATGGCCTTGTCTAGGATTGGAGAAGAATCAGGCATGGAAATCACCGTTGAAGCAAGAAATGGTGCGCGATACAGGGTTCGAACCTGTGACCCCTACCGTGTCAAGGTAGTGCTCTACCACTGAGCTAACCGCGCCCAAATCAGCGACAAGTGACGAATGATGACTGTACAGTCAAGAGCGTTCATCGTCGCAACGTCAATTCGTTGGTTCGGCTGCCGGAACGAGAATGGGCCGAATTTCGTGCGAGATCGCGCGACGCATGAGTTGGAATTCGCATTTGCTCCTGTTTGAGCTCGATCCGGCCCGTGCTCATCATCTCTCGAATAGCAATTTGCCTGGGATCGGCGCGTACACGTCAACTATGGGGATGCCGCGCGCCGCCATTTACTGAATAGCCGTGAGTTCGACGCCCATTTTCGCCGAAATCGCGGTGATTTACGGGAAATTCATTTGCATATCACCGATAGAATGTAAGTGTTTGCGCATTCAACTTCGGTCTCCATCCGCAATGCACACACAACTCTTGTTCCATGCTATGGCACATCCGGCGCCATATCATCGCGCCCTGACAAAGATGACGATTCTCATCACTCAACAGCGCAGGCAGGTAGGCTTGCTTGGAAGTGCTCCGGTGGAACTGGAATTGCTTCATTTGTCATAGCAATCGTCATCTTCTGCCGGCCTCATTAAAGCAGATGAAATTGCAAGACATTACCTGACAATCTGGGAGGTTTACAAATTTGGATGCTTCGACAACCCACAGCCACATCATCGCTCCACATGGTGGCGAACTCATTAATCTCAATGCAGACGACGAAAGAGCGGCTGAACTAAAAGCGCAATCGAGGGATTTCCCTTCCTGGGATTTAACGGCCCGCCACATTCGTGATCTTGAACTACTGCTGAACGGGGGTTTCTCTCCCTTACGTGGTTTCATGAACGAGGCAGATTACGAAGGGGTCTGCCATAATATGAGGCTGACGAGCGGCCTTATCTGGCCGATACCGATCACGCTCGATGTCTCTGAATCTTTCGCTAACGGCCTGAAGCAAGGAAGCAGTAAGATCGCGCTGCGAGATGCGGAGGGAGTAATGCTCGCGGTGCTGCACGTGGAAGACGTGTGGCAACCGGACCGTAGAGCCGAAGCGAAGGCGGTCTTTAATAGCACCAGCCCGGTTCACCCGGGCGTGAATTATCTGCTGAACAAAGAAAACCCATGGTATGTGGGAGGGCGTATCGAAGGTCTCCAGCCGCCGTCGCATTACGATTTCAAGGATCTCCGTTTAACTCCCGCTGAATTGCGAGTCGAATTCGCCCGGCTTGGTTGGCGCCGTGTCGTGGCATTTCAGACGCGTAATCCGATGCATCGTGCCCACGTGGAATTGACTCTCCGCGCAGCGAAACAGGTTGAAGCTAACCTGCTGCTCCATCCCGCGGTTGGGGTGACCAAGCTTGGCGACGTAGACTACTTCACGCGTGTCCGGTGCTATCAACGACTGCTCTCGAAGTACCCGCATGGGACGGCAAAACTTTCCTTATTGCCGCTGGCCATGCGCCTGGGCGGACCACGGGAAGCGATTTGGCACGGCTTGATTCGCAAGAATCACGGCTGCACCCACCTAATCGTGGGGCGCGATCACGCCGGCCCAGGCAAAGACGCGGACGGAAAGCCATTTTATGGGCATTATGAAGCTCAAGAACTATTCAGGAAATACGAAGCTGATATCGGCGTAAGCATGGTTCCGTTTAACATGATGGTCTATGTGGAGGATCAAGATAAGTATTTTGCGGAGGACGAAGTTCCCAAGGACGCAAACGTCTTGCACCTCTCTGGCACAGAATTGCGTCAGCGATTAAATGAAGGGCGCGACATTCCTGCATGGTTTACCTATCCCGAGGTCGTACAGGAACTGCGGCGCAGTTTTCCGCCACGGCACAAACAGGGACTGACAATCTTTTTCACTGGTCTCTCCGGAGCCGGTAAATCGACAATTGCCAGCGTTCTCGTCACCAAATTTCTCGAGGTGGGCGGCAGACCGGTAACGCTTTTGGATGGTGATCTGGTTCGCAAGCATCTCTCTTCAGAACTTGGCTTCTCAAAGGAACATCGAGACCTCAACATTCACCGCATCGGATACGTCGCGTCCGAGATCACCAAGAATGGCGGCATTGCAATTTGTGCTCCCATCGCGCCGTATGACTCCACTCGCAAGCATGTGCGCGCCATGATCGAGCCACTTGGCGGATTTATTATTGTGCATCTCTCCACGTCGGTTGAGGTATGTGAACAGCGCGATCGCAAAGGTCTCTACGCGAAGGCGCGGGCTGGAATTATCAAGGAATTCACCGGCATTTCGGATCCCTACGAGGAGCCTACCGATGCTGAAGTGGTGATCAATACTGCCGAGTTCACACCCGAAGAGGCTGCACAGGAAATCATCCTGCATTTAGAGCGTGAAGGCTTCATTGGACTTAATGAAGAAGTGGCCTGAACGCGAAGCGAAACTGGTTTTTGTCACAAAGATCGAGAACGAAGAGCGCGTTATTTTGAGAGTCTCATCGCGGGACGCGCGCATCTATGCGTCGGCAACAGCGACGCACTCGAGAGCACAATGTTGAGAAAAATATTGTCGGGTCAATCCTGGCGCGATGTACGGGACGGGGCCTTGGGGGCCGCTCCGAAAAAAGCGCGGAGACGAGTCATGGTCATTGGACTGGACTGCGCAGCGCCTGAGTTGGTCTTCGATCGCTGGCTTGATGATTTGCCAAACTTGAAGTCGATCTGCCGGAGCGGGCTGTACGGACCGCTCCGCTCGTGCGATCCGCCCATCACAGTGCCAGCGTGGTCGGTGATGATGTCCTCCAAGAGTCCCGGCCGGCTTGGAGTTTATGGGTTTCGAAACCGTGCGGATTACTCCTATGACCGGTATTCCATCGCCAACTCGCTTGCGATTAAAGAAGACCGGCTCTGGGATATCCTCTCTCGCAGTGGAAAACGCTCCATTGTCATAGGCGTGCCGGGAACCTACCCACCACGCCCGTTGAATGGCCTAATGGTGACCGACTTTCTAACTCCAGACACGACCTGCGAGTACACGCATCCGCCTGAACTCAAACAGGAAATCGAGCGGGTGGTTGGCGAATATGTTTTGGATGTGCGTGATTTTCGATCCGGCAACAAAGAGAAGATTTTGGCTGACATTTATGAGATGACCCGGAAACGCTTCCAAGTTGCGCGACATCTCCTGGCGAAAGAAGATTGGGATTATTTTATGATGGTTGAGATGGGTATGGACCGTATCCATCATTCGTTGTGGGACAATATGGACCCGGCTCATCGCTTCTACGTGCCCGGCAACAAATTTGAGAATGCAATTCGTGACTACTACCGAGAAGTGGATCGTGAAATCGGCGAATTGCTCGCGTTTGCCGATGACGCGACGGCCGTGCTGGTGGTCTCCGATCACGGTGCCAAGCGGATGGATGGCGGCATTTGCGTTAACGAATGGCTGATTACGAATGGCTACCTGGCTCTCGCCGAAAAGCCTGCCACGGCAACGCCGCTCTCTAGAGTCAAAGTTGATTGGCCCCAGACAAAGGCGTGGGGCGATGGCGGATACTACGCGCGTGTCTTTCTCAACGTCGCCGGACGCGAGCCAAACGGAACCATCGCACCGGCGGACTATGAAAACGTGCGTGATGAAGTGAGCGCCGGGCTGAAAGCAATTCCGGATGAAAAAGGAAACGAAATCGGCACGCAAGTTTTTCGACCGGAAGAACTGTATAAGGAGGTGCGCGGCGTGCCGCCAGATCTGATCGTTTATTTCGGCGGTCTCTACTGGCGTTCCGTTGGCACGGTTGGCGGCGGAAAAATACACACCTTCGAAAATGACACGGGGCCAGACGGGGCCAACCACGCGGAGAACGGCATCTTCCTTTTCCGGTCAGCTAACGGTGGTCTGCCAGATGGACGCCGAATCGACGGGCTTCGCATAATCGATATTGCACCAATGATTTTGCAGTTGTTTGACCTGCCGGTTCCGGTAGATATGGAGGGGAAAGCCCTTGCCTCCGCCGATCTATCATGACCATGCAGCCTCGTAATTTTCTCCGTCAAATAAGAATGGTGCGCGCCCGTGCGCCTCTGCGGTTGAGCTTTGGCGGGGGCGGAACCGATATCTCACCCTATGCCGACACGCGCGGCGGCTGTGTACTCAACGCCACAATCTCGCGCTACGTCTATGCGACGTTAGTGCCGAAGTCGGAACGTTCGATCGGCTTCCGCTCGTTCGATTATGGGACGGTGGTTTACTTCACCGAGGAGGAGCACTTCCACTTCAATGGTCAAATGGATCTGGTCAAGGGGGTACTGAAGCGCTTCGAACTCGACAAGCTCCGCTCGGACGGCTTCGATCTTTTCGTCCATGCCGACGCTCCGCCGGGCTCGGGCCTCGGCAGTTCCTCCACGTTCACCGTGGCGCTCATCGGCCTGTTTCGCGAGCTGCTTGGATTACCGATTACACCCGGCGGCATGGCCGGGCTGGCCTACGAGATTGAACGCAACGATGTAGGAATCAAAGGCGGCCGACAGGACCAGTATGCCGCTGCTTGCGGCGGCTTCAATTTCATGGAGTTCCATGGTGATCAGGTGATCGTCACCCCGCTGCGACTGAGTGACTTCCTCATCAACGAACTTGAATACAACCTGCTCCTCTGTTCAATGGGGAGCCGCCAATCCCAGCCAATCATCACGAGCCAGCTGGATAGTATGAAAAATGAGGAGGCTGAGCCGCTTGCGGCGATGGACAAGACGAAAGAAATCGCAATCGAGATGAAAAAGGCGCTACTGCTGGGAGACCTCGATCGTTTCGGAGACATGCTCCACGAGGGCTGGTTGCAGAAGCAAAAGATGGCTCCGGGCATTACCACGCCGCACATTGACGAGCTTTACGCGGAAGCCCTCAAGGCTGGCGCTCTCGGCGGCAAGATCACCGGGGCAGGCGGAGGCGGCCACATGATGCTCTACTGCCCGTTTAACAAACGCCACATAGTCAGAGAGCGTCTCACAGCGATGGACGCACGGGTCATTGATTTTCGATTTGACGCGACCGGGATGCAGACATGGCGCGTGTATAAATAATTTGATTCCCAACCCCCGCTTAACCAAAATTTTGAGAAGACCTACGTACAATATAATCTATATGAATCTGCTCCCGAGATGAAAAAGGATCCGAAGGTCATTATCATCGGACTGGATGCGGCGACGTGGACACTCATCCGTCCATGGATCGCCGAAGGCAGCATGCCTAACCTGGCAAAGTTGATGAAGGCGGGGGTGTCCGGAACCCTTCGATCGATCCTTCCACCAATTACGCCCCCAGCATGGACTTCGTTCATGACCGGTAAAAATCCTGGCAAGCACGGCATCTTTCATTTTATCGAAACCGAAGCGGACAGCTATGCGATGAATTATGCCAACGGCGGTTCATGCCGCTCACCGACGGTCTGGAGGGTGCTCAATGAGGCCGGGTTTTCCGTGGGCACGATGAACATTCCGTTTACCTATCCGCCCGAGGCGCTGGATGGCTTCCAGATTTCGGGCTTCGATACGCCATCGGCAAATAGCCAATTCGTCTATCCAGCGTCGCTGAAACGCGAGCTGGTCGATCACTTGGGCAAGATTAATCATGATCTTCGCTACCTCGGGTTCATGTCTACCGACCACCGGCGCGCTCAAGTGCTAGCTGAAATGGAAAAAATCGACCAGCAGTGGGCCGCAGTCGCTCATTACCTTCTGGAACACCATCCGCAAGACGTAATGATGTTCGTCTTCATGTCGATAGATACAGTCCAGCACTACTTCTGGCAGTACATGGATCGCAGTCATTTTCTTTACGACCCGACGGCAGAGCCTCGTTTTGGAAATGCAGTGCGTCAGGTGTACGAACGACTCGACGCCGTGACCGGGCGGATAATCGAGAAGCTTTCCAAAGATGCGACCGTTTTCGTTGTTTCGGACCACGGGGGTGGCCCGGTGGTCGATCGCACCTTATTTTTGAACCGGTACTTGCATCAACTCGGCCTCCTACACTACCGTAAAACCGCAAGCGGCAACGGACCGGGACGGTTCGGGCTGCGCAAGATCAGATCCAAAATTCTGCAAGGCGCATATTCGTTTCTGCGTAACTCGCTCTCGTCGCGCCAGAAGAGCCGTCTTGCGGAAACATTTCCTACCCTGAGGAAAAGAGCGGAACTCGCTTACACATCATTTGCAGATATCGATTGGAGTCGTACCAAAGCATTTTGTAGCGAAGTACTCGCCTCGCCACCGAACGTCTGGATTAACCTAAAAGGGGTAAAACCCCGTGGCATTGTGGAACCAGCGGAGTACAGCGCGCTGACTCACTTTATCATTGAGAAATTGCGGGAACTCAAAGATCCGCGCACCGGCAAACCGATAATCGCCCGCGTTTATCGACGCGACGAGATCTTCCATGGCCCGTTTTCCAACGAAGCCGCCGACCTCATTGTCGATTGGTGGAGCGAAGACAGCCTTTTCTCAACGAAGCCAAGTTTGGCCAAGGATCGCCACAAGCCGCCCGTCATCATTAGCGAGCATCGTCCATCTGAACATCCCATATGGGGCGGCACGCATCGTCTTGATGGGATTCTCATTGCCTCGGGACCGGCCTTAAAGAGAGGAGCGGAGATTGAAAACGCACAACTCATCGACATCGCTCCCACGCTTCTCCATCTTTTTGGCCTTGCTGTCCCCGAGGACATGGATGGCCGTGCCTTGGCGGATGCATTCCGGCCGGAATTTTTAGAGACGCATCCTGTCAAAGCGGGCGCTGCTTCCGGCATTTCTGAGAGCGATCGCTCGAGCGGTTACACCGAAGAGGAGTCCGCCAAAGTTGAGGAACGTCTTCAAGCTCTCGGCTATCTCGAATAACCCTATCCAAGGGAGTTGATCACTGTGTTCGAAACGATTCGTGCCGATATAAACCGTAAAATCCATGGCTACGGCGTCCGGCCGGAAGACCAGACTTTCTTCCGGAAGCGGATCACGCCCTTCCTCGAGTTTGGAACACTTGCGGTGGTCGTGTTCCGGTTCGGCTACTGGGCATACAGCATAAAAATTCCGGTAATTCGTCAGGTGCTGATCGCGCTCTATCTCCTAGTCGATGCAGCGTGCATGGTGATCACCGGGATCAAGATTCAGCGGGAAAGCAACATCGGATCCGGCTTAGTCATCCACAATTTCTCCTGCATTCATGTTCTCGTTAAGCAGATGGGCCACAGTTGCACACTAAACCAGGGTGTCACGGTCGGTAACATCCGGGGCGCGGGCCGCCCCACCATTGGAAACAATGTCTATTTCGGCGCCGGATCTAGGGTAATGGGCGACGTTAAGATAGGGGATAACGTCGTCATCGGCGCAAATTCCCTCGTGCTCAACGACGTGCCCAGCGGGTGCACGGTAATGGGTGTGCCCGCTCGTATCATCTCGCGGCAAACCGTTAGCCCATATCTTAAATCTCCTGTCATGACGACATGAGAAAGGCTGCGCCATATAGAAGGAATAGGGCCGAAGGCTACTCCATCGCCATGGTCGCCGCATGCCCATTCCCGGCCAATCACGGCTCGGCGGCAAGTATCCGAGAGATGTCTGATACTCTCTCGCAGATGGGCCACTCCGTCCACATCGTGACCTATCCCACGGGACAGGAAGACATCCGCGTCCGCCACGCGAAGGTTCACAGGGCGGCACCGTTTCGGCCCGAGACGAACGCCAAAGTCGGACCGTCGCCGGAGAAATTTCTGCTTGATTTCAAATTGCTGCAATTGCTTTGCCGTGTCATCCACCGGGAACGGATCGACATCATTCACGCGCACAATTATGAAGCCGCGTTGATCGGGGTAATAGCAAAATGGATGACCGGCCGTCCGCTGCTTTACAATGCCGTTAACCTTATGGCGGACGAACTGGCGGGATACCGCTTTATCCGCCCGGCCTGGCTCGCACACGGGATCGCACGCGCTCTGGACTGGTTCACTCCGATTTTCCCCAATCATATTACCGCCGTATCGCCGGAGTTGAGGCAATGGTTTATCGAGCACGGAATTCCAGAACAAAAGGTGGATATGATTCCGGCCGGCATGCGGCCGGAGCTGTTTGATCGCGCGACCCCGGAGAAGTTTCGCGCGCGCCATGCAATCGGAGACCGTCCGATCGTTATGTATACCGGCGTGCTGAATGCATTCCAAAGGATCGATTACCTACTTCGCGCCTTCGCCGTAGTTCTAAAAGAACAGCCGGATGCTCTACTCCTGATGGTAAGCCCTCTAGTGTCCGAATTCCACGAGAGAGAGCACCGGAGACTGGCCAATGAGCTCGGTATATCTGACGCTGTCGTGTGGATCGCGCCGCATTCCCTTGACGATTTGCCAAGTTATCTGGCGCTTGCCACCGTGACGACGATTTCGCGGCCGGAATGCCCGGGGCATCCGGTCAAGCTCTTGAATTACATGGCGGCCGGCAAACCCATCGCCTGTTTTGCGGGGTCGGCGAAAGGGGTTCGTCACTTACACGACGCATTCATTGTGCCAAATCACGATTGGGAGGCGCTCGGCAAGGGGATCATCACCCTGCTAAAAGATCGTGCGCTGGCAGCGAAACTAGGAGCCAACGCGCGTGCCACGGTCCTGGCCGACTTCGACTGGCGGCAAATTTGCGCGAAGATCGAGTGCATTTACGACAGACTTCTCGCGGCGCCGAGCGAGGCTGCCGCCAGTACACGGAACCAATCCGCTCCGTTTGCCACGCGAGCGCGTTAACACCGTTAACACTTGCCCGATGGCATCGCCAATTGCACACAGCTTTGCTGGATTTTGGACTTTTCTCTGTCAGCGAGCGCACTTCAAAACCCAATTGGCTGCGCACTGGCGGCAATATCTCCTGCGTCTTGGAGTGCTGATACTGCTCGCTAATGCGCCTGATCTAGACTTGTTCATAACGCCTGGGTTCCCCGGGAACGCACTGCATCGCGGTTTTACGCATAGCCTGACGGTCGCTATCTTGATATCGCTGGCTCTAAGCTGCGCGTGGCGAATCGCGCCAAGTTTCTGGCGAAGTACCATTCTCTGCTTCACGGCGTACAGTTCACATATCTTGATCGATCTCTTTACCGGAACCAAGATCGGGTGGACTAATACTGGATATGGTATGCCGCTGTTCTGGCCGTGGCCCAAAAATTTCAGCTCGCCGTTGATATTGATTTGGGGTATCCACCACAAAGATTTTGCCGCCTTATTTAGTCTCGACAACGTTTGGGCGTGCACTTATGAAATAGTGACCTGTAGTACGATTACGGCAATAGCGTATGTCTTATGGAAACAAAAACTGAAATCGCGGATATTAGGGAATCCAAAACTGAAGTCGCGGACAAACCTTCCGGCATCGGAAGTCCCGGAACATCTTCTTTCCGACCTCCAACATCAAAAATGAAACGTTCCCACTGGGTAATCTTCCTTGTCGTTTGTGTTTCGCTCGGACTTCTCGTATTTGCAACTGCCCTACATATAATCGGCACCGACACCGGCAAGGCTCGGGCAGTGAATGCGCCGGCGGCGGTCGAAACCGTCCCGGTCCGCCGGCAGACGCTTGAAGAAGTCATCGGGGGGAGTGGTGCAGTCGAGCAAGCTGAGACCGTTAACCTGATTACTCAGCTCACCGCACAGGTCCTTGAGGTTCCAGTGAAGATTGGTGATTTAATAAAAAAAGGCGACTTGCTCGTTCGCTGGGACGACCGGCTCATCAAGGCGACAGTCGAGGCTAACCGCGAATACGTGGAGGCCGATAAGATTAAGATCCGGAACGAAACGCGCCAGGTCGAGCGCTACTCCACGCTACAGAATAAGAATATGGGGACGGCGGTGGACTTGGAGAAGTACGAGATGGCCCTGGCTGACGCAAAGATAGACCTCGCCAAATCTACAGTTTCACTCCAGCAGGCTGAGATCGATCTTGAACACGTCAAGCAGACATCTTCCATCGATGGAATCGTCCTCGAGCGACTTGTCAATCCGAACGAGTTCACTAAACCCGGTCAGGTCATCATGAAGCTTGGTGTTCTCAATACCGTGTTGATGGCAGCCAAGATCACCGAAGAAAAAATGCATTCTGTGCAGTTAGGACTCCCTGCCGAAACGACTTTTCCAGCATTCCCGAGCGAGGTTTTTAAGGGCACAGTTGCGAAGATAGATCCGAACATCGACCCGATTACGCGCACCTTCACGACCTATATTAAAATTGAAAATCCAGATTTTCGGATAAAGCCCGGTCTATCCGGCTTCGCACGCATCCGGCGGACTGCCAAGGATGCCCTGGCCGTGCCCAGCATCGCGATTATGAATCCTTCAGGCGAACAAGCCTCCGTTTTTGTCGTCGATGGCACAAACCATGCAAATCTGCGTAAGGTGCATCCCGGAATCGTGGTCGACGCCATGACGGAAATTACTAATGGGCTCAAAGAAGGAGAGAAAGTCGTAACTGTTGGGCAGTTTTATCTAAAAGAAAATGACAAAGTCCATACTACGTCGAGATCGATCTTCAAATAACCTCGCTGCCAGTCTGGCGGCGCTGCTGTTCATCCTGCCATGTACATCGGAGGCGCAAGACGCCTTGGAGCCTCCTCGCCCTCACCCGCTTACGCTTCACGACTGCATTGCTGTCGCATTAGGCGAAAGTCCGGCTTTGGAAGCTAGCCGGTACGATGTGTTGTCTGCGGCACAGGACGTGCGCGCTGCGCAAGGAATGGCTTTGCCGCAAGTGACCGGGTCGGCACAGTATCAGCTTTTCCAAGGCAGTCCGACCTCAAAATTCTCGGTGATTAACCTGGGAAGTGTAAGTCCCAGTGGAGTCGCAGTAACCCCGAGAACGGTGGGTTGGACCGGAGTCGAGCAATACGCAGCTCATTTGACGTATCCGCTGTTTAAGGATGGAAGTATTTTAGGTTTGAACAATGCGCCTGCGATTGCGGAAAAGAAGGCAAAGAAACAGGCTCTTGCATGGACTGTCAATCTCACACGTGAGGATGTAATCTACCGCATCACGGATGAGTTTGTCGCGACCGTTTCGGCGCGAAACCGAATGGGGTTAGCCGAACGCAGGGTAAAGCTGGCCGACCAGTCAGTCGGTATCACCCAGGAACAGCAAAAGCAGGGGCTGAAGTTACCGATCGACGTCAGAGTTGCAAAGGAGCAGTTCAGCGCAGCGCAGACTCTTGCGAAGCTTCTTCGCGAGCAGGCCGTGGCAGGGTCGCTTGGGCTGTCAAAAACTCTTGGCTTGTCGTCTTCGTCCTACCTTTTCTTATCCAACACGCTCCCTGATCCACCTGATCCGCCACCAACCACCGAGCAGTTGATTGGCGCTTGCCTCAGCCACCATCCATCGCTTGAGAAGCAGCGGGCCATTATCGATCAGGCAAAGCAGGATTACCGGCTGGAACGATTCCGGTTGTATCCTTCAGTTTTCCTGGACGGATCAGCTAACTATATCGACGATTTTAGTGGTGTCTCTAACAGCGCCAGCGTCTTTACGGGCGCGATTGCCGTCAGTGTGCCCATTTTCGACTTCGGGGCGCAGCTTGCTACGACCCGATCGAAGTTGATGAAATATAAGGCTGAACAAGCCAGGCTTTCCTCAACAGCGGACGACGTAAACTACGAGGTTCTCAAGATATACCAAACGATCTACACCTTAACTCACAACATCCTTGGCCTTCAAGAAGACGTCTCTAAAGCGGAGAGGGATGTGCAAGTAATCCAAGCTCAGCAGCAGCAGGGTATTGCTGAGCCCCTAACCGTGATTGAAAAGGAGCTGCATCTCATCGCCAAGCAAGATGAGCTAGAGGGGATCGAAGCGCGACGCCTCAGCTACTACGCACGCCTGCAGAACGCAGCTGGTGGCGCGTGGAAGTGGATTCCATGAAGCAGTCGCAGCGGATCGTCAAAAACGCCGTTTTCGGAATCGGAGCCAGCCTCATAGGGGGTTTGGTCTATTTGGCTACCGTCCTGACTATCGCTCGCATGGTCAGCGTTGTCGAATTCGGTAAATATTCCTTCGTTCTCGCGTTTGCCATGTTCTTCCAGCTCCTCGCCGATGCTGGTTTACCGCGCATGTTGATCCGGGAAATCGTCAAAGATCCCGAAGCACTCGTGCCGCTGGTTGGTGCCGGGGCGTCGCTTATTTGGGTTGTATCGTTGGCGGTGCTTCTTCTGATCGCGGTAATCGTTCCATTCCTGCATTTTGGCAACGATGTAAAGATAGCCGCCGTGGTTATGAGCATGGCAACGATGGCGACCTTTCACTCCGCCGGCTATAGCGCCGTTCTCCGCGCCTTCGAAGATAACGAGCTAAACTACCTGGGGTTCGTCCTACAGAAGCTTTTTCTCCTCGGCTTTATTGTCGTGGCGATAAAGTTGAAGATGGGGTTGGTCGGCTTCGTTACTGCCCATCTTGTGTCGAACGTGCTTCTGTGGAATTTTTATCATATCGTAGTCTCACGCCTTTACGCACGGATTCCACTGCGTATTGATGTTTCGCTCTGGAAATCCCTGCTGACCGCCGCGCTGCCGATGGGCGGCGGCGTCATGCTTCGCCAACTCGCGCTTCAGCTTGACATCCTTATCCTTACGTGGATGACAAACCTAATGACGGTCGGCTTATTTAGTGGCCCGTATAGAATCAGCATGGCCCTGCGAGTGATTCCGCAGACTCTCGCACTCCCGCTTTATCCGCTTTACTCACGCACCGCGCACTTGTCGCCGGAACGCTTCAGGGAGGCTTACCAGTGGAGCATGAAGTTTTTTGCGCTCATCAGTATTCCCATGGCCGCTTTTTTTATCGCGTGGTCCAAACCAATCCTTCGGTTGGCTCTGGGCGCGAAGTTCTTGCCCGCACTTCCCGCGATGCAGCTTCTCGGCCTCGGGCTGGTCCCGTTCTTCCTCTCGACTTTGTTTCAGTACCTTTTCGCAGCGCTCGATGAGCAGAGGCGCTTTCTCGCCAGCACTTGTGTAGGCTCAGCTTTGCGCATTCTCCTCCTGGTCATGCTCATACCGAGATTTGGGTTTGCGGGACCCGCCTTGGCATTTGTCTGCGCTGAAACGGTTATCGTTGGAATTTGGATGTTTCAACTCAACCAGCTCGGTTTTCCGGCGAACTTGGGCAACGTCATCTGGCGGCCGCTGGCGGGAGGATTCGCGATGACACTTGTGCTTTTCGCTGCGGGCGATGGACCGCTACTCTGGCAGATTGCTGCGGCGGTCGTTTCGGTAATTGCCTATGCCGTTGTTCTATTAGGTCTCAAAACGTTTTCGATGGAGGAGATACATCACGCACGAGAAGGCATTGCCTTTGTCTCTCCCTTTATCGAGTCCTGGGCGAAGAAACTTAAACGCAACACATGAAGATAACCAAACGCCTGGCTTCATGGCCAGAGACAGGCGTGAAGATAACCAAACGCCTGGCGTCATCGGCAGAGATAGCCGCTAAGTTCTGGGCGGCTTATTGGCTGCTCATCCTTGGCATCGCTCTGATTCTTGGTTCCGTTTTGCTTAAATGGGTTCAATATCCTATGAGCTCGAACCTTTCCGGTCTTAAGTTCCCTTTGTTCCATGACTCGGGAATCATCCCACATGTTACCCTTCTCTCTTTCGGCACTCTGGGGATTGTTGCCTTGATTGCCGGGGTTGTTTTCCTTCGATTTTTTGCTTCGGCCCTCGGTCTTGCCGCAGCCGTCCTCATCACACTCTGCGTGCTGACGCCGGTCCACATTGCCTTTCAACAGCCGATGATGCTGCGCCACCTGATTGATGAACTCGAGGCGGTGCCATGGCACAAAGTTTTCACGAAGGAATACTTGCCCGCGAATTACGGTTCTCCTGAAGTGCTCCCGAATCGGCTCATCCTTTACACCGCGAGTGGGCGCCTTCTCGCTGCCTTTTCCTTCCTCCGGCTCGGCTGGACCTGCTTTGCGCTCGGCTCGCTGGTGGTTGCTGTATATGCAATGCGACGTCTGCCGGATGGAAAAATGGCCATTGGACTGGCGCTGGTCTGTCTTCCCGTCGGCGCGCTCGCCATCGTAATGACTCCGCCAATAATCGGGCAGCATTACTTCAACAGTGCCTCGATAGCCAAGGCGCGAGGCCACAATCAAGAGGCAATCGCTGACTACCGAAAGGCGATGAAGTGGGATGCGTGGCATGCGCAGGATATTGCTCTCTACGCTACAATTGGCGACCTCCAGAAGAAGAGTGGTATCGAAAATAATTCACCGGAGCGACATATTAGCCGAGCGGTGGAGTTACAAAAGGCAAATGAGTACGAGCCAGCGATCTTTGAGTTTAGCCGGGCGGCCGAAGCGGGCGGCGCCCTCGCAGCGGCCGTGCGGGGCGAGTCCGCGAAGACTCGTATATCGCTCGGTCTGGCCCTGTATCAAACGGGCGGCATTGGCGGGGCCGTGACCAGTTGGCAGCTTGCGCTCGCTGATGATCCCACCCAGGAAGTCTTTGTCCTCCCATACCTCGCCCGTGGCTATTTTGATCTCGCCCGTTATGAAGATGCGCTCCAGACGATCGAACGCCTCATTAAAATTATAGCGGGTCATAGCTCCATGGTGGCCGATGTCTACTCACTTGGCGGCGATTGTTATGCCAAGCTTGGCCGCGACGCCGATGCCCGCCGCTATTACAATCTTTCTTATGCAAAGGATTGGATCGTAAATTACTGGGCGATAAGCCGGCTGGCCGGCGAATAACTCATGCAAATTTTATCGACTCCAGCCAAGCATTTACCCTCACGTGCCCTGCGATGGTCATGGTCCCTGGTCTTGGCCTGCGGGTTCATGCTCGGCTACTATGTACAGCAAACCTACTTCAGCCCGCAGCAGCGCCAGTATCAACTGGATTTCGGCGACGCCCAATGGATCGAACCTCCTGAGGTTGCTCCGATAGCTTATTTCAGAAAGGAGGTGTTTCTTAGCGTGCGACCTGAGCAGGCTTGGCTGGAAGTTGCGGCACCTGATAGCTACGACGCGATTGTTAACGGCCGATCCGTCGGAAAAGGATCCGGTGTGAAGACACGGGTATCCGGGATCTATGACATCAAGAGGCGTTTGAAGGTTGGAATCAACGTCATAGCGGTTTCGATTTCGCGCACGTCTTACCCGGGTTCGGCGCAGCTTCTCGTTCGCGGTTTCATCAAAGAGCCGGGTGGCAGAGTAACTTCATTGCTATCGGATGAACATTGGAGAGTCACCGCACACAAGGGCATTGTAGAAGGCTCGGAGGATTGGACCTCTCCCTTGGTCGACGAACAGCTTTGGCCAAACGCGCGGCGGTCCGTGATTAACGGAAAGGCGATTCCGATCGCGTGGGTCGATACCAATCCTCTTCTGCTGCAGCTGCCCACGTCCGGTTCATGGATTATGGCCCAGAACACCGGAACCGAGGGCGTCTTCTCGACTTCGATTAACGCGGATCAACCCCGGCAGGAGACATGGATTCAAGTGGCAAGTTCGGGAGACGTCGATCTCCTTGTGAACGGACATCTTATCACCCCCGCAATCCCTTCCTCAACCCAAGGGAAACAGCTTCCCCATCTCGCCGCCCCGACCGCTTCGCCAAGTCAAAGCCCTGAGGAAACGCAACCAGGCGGTAGCGCCAACGCGATTGAGGCTCCAGCCAAAACCACCCCGGCCGCTTCGCCAAGTGAAAAACCTGAGGAAACGCAAACAGGGGTCAGCGGCAGAGGGACTGAGGCTCCAAGTAAGGCGACCACTGCTCTTTTTGAACCGGCTGTTCTGTCCGCCTATGATATCAGCTATTGGATAAGAAAAGGCCCAAACACCATTGTTGCGACGGTTCGTACTGATCATCTTCCGGCCTGTCTTTTTGCCAACGGTTTCCTCGTGCGCAAGGATGGCACCACAGCGCGATTTGAAACCAGCTCAGCCTGGCAGATAGGAGATCAATCGGCCGGTAACCAACCCGCGCAGAGTCAGCGCCCTATCGAATTTGGGAAGGACGGATCGGCGCCGTGGGGGTATCTTATGCAAGACTTAGCAAGACCAGTCGATCATTCTGGCTTCGCGACTTTAGCCAAGTCTTGGATGGTAATTTTATCAACGGCCATCGCCATCGTCGCTGTTTGGCTCTTGGTATCCGTAATTGTGGCTCGTCGACGGCGGGAACCACTCGCCCGCGCCATGGCTCGCGACGCCCTGTTTCATGGCCCAATCACGGCGGGTTTGGTTTTATTGATGCTTCCAAATTACGACCTGCGATTTCCAACGAGCTGGTCATTTCAGCCGGGATTTGTAATTGGCGCGATCCTGGCCCTATTAGCTATTCGCTTGCTTCACTTCTGGGGGAACGGCCGGACAGCCTTTGGTTTGAAGAGCCGGATGGCGCAACTCGGGCAGACCGATTTCCGCACGGCTTTGCCCTATCTGCTATTCGTAGCAATTATGTTGCTTGGATTCGGTCTACGCTATCACAATCTCGGTTACATGTCCTTCGATCATGACGAGATGGGTCTCGTGAATAAATCGAAAGGTATCTTTACGCTTGGTTTTCCGTATACTGTCTTTGCGGGAGAAGTCCGCTGGATCACCACCTACGAGGCAGTGCCTTACCCGCTAGCTCTGTCCGGCTGGATATTTGGCTTTTCGGAGTGGTCAGAGCGGTTGCCCGCCTGCGTCATGGGAACGCTCTCCATCGGGATCATCGCCCTGATAGGCCGCCGCCTTTTCAACTGGCGCGTCGGACTGTTCGCCGCTTTCATTTACGCTTGCATGCCGCTCAATATCCGGTGGGCGCAAAATGCCTTTTACCTGTCGCAATGTCAGTTCATGTCGATACTGACCATTTGGTTGTTTTACGAGGCAATAAGAGTTCGTCCACTGCACCTCAAGTATCTGACCGCCGCTTCGGTCGCGTTTTGCCTGACTTATCTTTCATGGGAGGGAACTGGGTTTCTTCTGCCAGCTTTTTTCATTGCGTTGATGGTTGTTCGCCCCGGCGAATGGTGGTGGTTAAAAGAGTTTCATCTCTACCGCTGCCTTTTTTTCATGGCTGTCGTGGTCATCGCCCAGTACTGCTCGCGGATGCTCGCCGGCAGCCCATATCTTATGGTAGGCTCGGGGCTTTCGAATGTTGCCGGCCCGTCGCTCTTTTTTCTGACGCCCGCCTATACTCCAGAATTTTATATTGACAAGTTTTGGCTGTCCGAAAACCACGTCTTTTTCACGATCATGGTTTTTCTCGGTCTTCCATTCTGCTGGGCCCACCGTGGATTTCGTTATGTTTTCACGGTACTTGTTATGCTGTGGTTCCTCCACACGAACTTCCTTGCCGCTTTGTCTCCACGCTATTGTTACTACTTTCAGCCGCTTCTGATACTTGCCGGCACAGCCGCTGCGATGATGCTTTATGATCGCGTTGTTTATCTCGCTCACCGCGCGGGTAACTCGACCGTCGCCCGCGTTGCTGCGCATGCCACCGGCCTGACAGTGCTGACTCTGCTCTTTCTGCAAAGCAACGAATCGCTGATGAAGGAGTACACCCTTTCCAGCAGAGGCGATCAACCGACACTCATGACTCGCATGAATACGTACCGCTACGACTACCGCGGCGCGGCGGAGTATGTAAAGAATCACTTCCGGCCAGGAGACCGGATTATTCCAGGCATTCCACACGTCTTCGCGTGGTACGCGGGAATGCCCGGCGATTATTCGATGGATACTCTCCTCGGCACGAAAACCGGGTATAATCACTTACTCGCGGAGCCGAGATTCGTCGATAAGTTTGCTGGCTTACCCGTGGTGCGCAATCTGACGGAGTTTCGGGAGGTCGTTTCTCCGGCGCATCGCACTTGGGTTGTCTTTGCGCCTTATGCTAACTTCGAAAAGTTGGAGAGCCCAAGTGTGCTGGATTATCTCCAGCAAAACGGCAAGATCGAATTTGAAACCTATCGGGCAAAAGTCATGTTGGTTGAGCGCGCAAAGCAGCCGAGTATCGCCAAAACACCTTAGACCTAGATACTGGAATAGGCTCTGTTAATAGCTTTCCGTCCAGCCGCACGAATTGAAAATAGGACCGAGCTAAGCGGGGTCTGAGTTCTCGCTCGCGCCGCTTCCAACTCACGCGTGATCTGGCTAACTTCGGCTGTGTGTGTGTTGACGGCAGTCTGAAATATCTTTGCTGCGCAGTTGTAGAGTGAGATATCAAAGACGTTTTTCTCTTCAATCAAATCGAGAGTCGATCGAGGAACATCGGCTTTCCTCGGCCGGGTGCGAGTCACATTGAAGCTCGAATAGCGTCGCAGTTTCCAACCGAATCGTAGCTTCATCAGCGCCAGGCTTTCTTCGAAACGCTCGGACAGGCCGACGACACTAAAATACCGGACCAGGTTCTCCTTCGCTCTTTCACAGATCTCCGCCGTGCAAGGTTTCTCATACTCAGCTCCGGCGATAATCTTGCATTGAACGTTCTCTCTAGGCGTGCGTCTGACAAAATCCTCCAAGCTCCAATTCTCAAATTTAAGTTTCCAGTACAACGGGTGCAGTTTGTAGCTGCGCATAAAGTAGAAAGCCGAAATCACGCGGTCGACGGGCTCGCGGAGGACTGTAATGTAAGTCGCTGGCTGGGGAAGAATCGCGTGAAGGCCAAACAACATATGACCTTTGAAGATACGCGTTCTCCTCAGTCGTTTCTTGGAGAGGCGCTGCAAGTGCGCCCATGAAAACCTGAAGAAAACTGGATCGATTGAGTACATCTCGAAGAGAGGGTATTCCCATTCAATCAGCCGATTGAGCGTGGAGCCGGCCGCCTTTGGAAGGTGGAGAAAGATAACCGCTTCCGAGGCGCGATTGGCTTGAGTCATGGCGGGGCTTTTACTCGGCGGAGGTTTGTGCGGCGTCGCCACCACGCCTACCCGTGGTGCGGTAACGATCCTCGTCGCGCGCGCGGTATTTACCTTCAGATATCAGTTTCTTCTTGTACGCGTCGTAACCGAGTCGCCTTCCTTCCTCCCAAGCCCGGGCTACGGCAGCGGACGTCTCCACGCTTAGACCGTCACCGTGCCATAGTTCCCAATATTCGCCCTGTGCATGAACCACGTTGAGCACGGCTATCTCGATCGAACCCATTCTCTCACTGTCATGGGCCAGACTGGCGAGACTCTGAAACCCGTGATGAGCGCGATCACGGTACTTTTGTACAAGATCATAGGTCATCATGCCGGTGTCTTCACGGCGGCCTGTGAGCTGACAATTCTGGATGGTGAACCGTGCCGGGTAATTGCTTAGCCCATAATCGATAACGCGCTCGCAGAACTGCGGAGGCAGGTCCAGTACCTTGGATAAGTGCAGGGATATCTCCTGCCGCGGAAAGGCCTTCGCCCATTCATCGGTGTACTTTTTGTAGGTCTCGAGCAGCTTCTCTTCGTAGTTTCCGAGCGCTTTCCATTTCTCAAGATCCTCACCGCGTTTTGGAAGATGCATTTCTGCGCTCAACGAATTCGCGCATGTAAGGACAACGCTGACACACAAAGGATCGTTGGCATAACGTTCACCGAGTTGTGCGATCATCTGTGAAAAGTTCCGCTGATAAATCGGGTCCCACGGGACAGGAATCACGATTGCCTCCCCAAAATTGGCTCGATGGGGATTCGTCACGCGAGTTTCAAAAGACCGAGCGCCCCCCGCATAGACAAAAGGTGGCGTGCTAGCGCCCGATTTGAAACAGAGCTGATATTTCATGCGGATGCCGCGGAGCACGGCTACGAATTTATCGATCGCGCTAAAATCGGGTTTGCCAGCTTCTTTCTCGACTTCCTTCCAGGGAACGTGAAGGCAGACACCAGTCAGTTGATGGTTTGCGCGAATGCTGCTGGCGAAAGCGTCCAATTCGCCGGCATTTTCGGACACCTTTTGCGTGACCCATAAACCTGTCCGGATCGGCGGCTCCCGCTCGGCAAAGACTAAGAACGGACCGGCCGTTGCAAACGTGAGACCACAAAGTAACGGGCGGATAATGTATGCGAACCTGGAGCGCTGCATGTAATTCTAGCTCCTTACTCTTTAACTCAGTTTCCTAACCCCTCTTGAGATACTTGTCGAAAAACGCCTTGATCATCGGTTGAGACTTCGGGCCTCCAGCCCCGTGCCCTCGGCCGTTTGCGATCTCCAGCGTCGTCTCCACGCCGGCTGCCTTGAGCGCTGCGGCAAATGACTCGGCTTGAGTGACAGGGATGGTGGCGTCGTTCTCACCATGGATGATCAGGAAAGGCGGATCGTCTTTCGAGACATAATGGATAGGGCTGGCAGCTGTCGACGTTGTTACATTCTGTTCGGCCGACGAACCGACTAAGGCTGCGATGTCGGACATCACTTTGCCACTTTTGTCCCCTCGCGATTGCGAGGCCTCCTGATAAAGACGCACCAAATCTGACGGACCTGCAACATCGCACACCGCCTGCACCCGACTCGAATAAGACATGTTATCACCAGTCCCATCAAGTTCGCGCACTCCGCCCGATGTGCCCAGCAGCGCCGCCAAATGTCCACCCGCGGAGTGTCCCCAAGCGCCGACGTGGTCAGGATCGAGATGGTAGGTGGAAGCGTTGGCGCGAAGCCAGCGCACGGCAGCCTTACAATCTTCGATCTGCGCCGGAAAAGGCGCAGTGCTGGTAAGGCGGTAATCGATGCTCGCCACGGCGTATCCCTCTTGCACCAGAGCTACAGCTGGACATCGCTCTTTTCTGCCCTTGCTCCAGCCTCCACTATGGATCCAAACAATCACCGGCAGCGGACCCGAGACCTTCTCCGGACAATAGAGGTCGAGCGTGAGGACTTCGCCGTTGACGTGTTTATATACCAAATCTCGCTGAATCGCGGCATTGGCACCCTCCGTAAGCCGACGCCTCGCCATAACCGGTTGGGTGATCTGCCCACCCAACACGGCCGCCGCGAGTGTGACAGCAAGCCATGGATACCGCCGTCGTATCAGCCGGACCACTTGATATTCGGATGTCATATTGCAGATACGATCTTGTTCAATAAGAACCTTCCGGCGCGCATGCTTGATTGGCAAGAGCTTTTCAATATCCCGGGCCTCGGAATAGCATGTAGAACCGCCAAGCCTTCTCTAACTGCCTCCTCCTTTTTGCGCAGGCTTTCTTCAAACAGCTTCGTCCCGAACTCATAGAGCTCGACATCAAGGCAATTATGCTCCTTTATGAGGTCGACTAATTTTGGTTCGACCATAGGGCGACTTTTCGAGACTTTTTGATTCTCATAGAACGGGACTTCCCAGCCAAATGTTTTCGCGATGAGGATCAAGCTCTCCTCGAACCTTTCACAAATTCCAACGACGCTAAACGATTTCGCAAGATTTTCTTTCGCGATGTCTAGTAATCGCTCATTGCCGGTCGCGGTATCCTTAACTCCGGCAATTAGCCTGCACTGCAAGTTATGGCGATGAGGGATTAGCCGGAGATAATCTTCTACTCCGAGTCGCTCCTTTTTCAATTTCCGGTGCAGCGGATGGAGCGGCCTGCGCAGGATAAAATAATAAGAGGAGAGAAACCTGGCCACCGGCTCGCGGAGCATTGTGATATAAGTAGCGCCCTGCGGTAGGAATTCATGAATACCGTAGAACAAATGTCCGCGCACCACCCGCAACCGGCGGCGGCGTCCCGCCGGAAGTCGTTTGAGTCGTTCCGCTGTCGCCCTGATCCGATAGGGATCCATCGTGAAAATCGCAAAAGGGCTGTATTGCCACTCGATAATCCGGTTAAGGGTGGTCCCCGCTGTTTTGGGAATGTGAAGAAAAATTAGCGCCTCGCGATCCGTCATTGCAGAAGGATAGCGGCATGCGTTCGCTCGATCAACTGTGTGACAGCTCCAGGGCGAAGGCGGATTTGATATTTTGTGCGGGTTTTGCGAAAGACTGGGACGGTCTTTTCCAGTAAGTCAAAATCTGGCTGGCCATTTGGAATCACGATCTCGCGCCAAGGGGTGTGGAGGCAGACGCCACCCAATTGTGGTTTGCTCGGAGTTGCGATTCGAGCTCAGGCAATGCGCAGTGGTTGTCGGGCAACTTTTGCGTAACCGATAGACCTGTGCCAAGCGGAGGCCCCCACATTCTTCAAGAGCCAGGTGCATAATCCGCTTTCCGACAATGTGAATATCGTCCCCGATGACACCGATAACGACTCGACTGCGAGACATGACACCTCAGTTGGTTATGCTCGATGATCGCCTCGTTGCGATTGCATCTCCAATCGCATCGATGCAGGGTCTGGCTCTGGGCCTCGTCCGGTCGATGGATGCGATGCGTCGTGCCAGAGACGCAGCAAAATCGGCCGCGCCGGACACATCGCACACCGCTTGCAACCGGCTCGAATAAGACATGTTATCTTCATTTCCCTCTTGCTCTTGCACTCCGCCCGAAGTGCCTAGCAGCGCCGAGAGATGTCCCCCCCGCGGAGTGTCCCCCAGGCTCCGATCCGGTCGGCATCGAGATTGTCTTGGCGGCGTTAGCCCGAAGCCACTTGGCGGTCGCCTTGCAATGTGCGAAGTCCGATTCTAGGCAAGGTGGGGATCTGGCCGGTGAGCGCACCAGCGGAAGAAAGCCGCTGAACTCGAGACAACGTCACGTGTCAGCGGGGTCGTGAGCGCCCAACGGAAGCCGCGGCGGACAAAGCCCAAGTCTCGTTCAGTCAGTTGGTCTTCTTCTTTCATCCAGTGAGCACGAACCAAGGCGTCCTTGCGAATTGGAACAGGAAACGCGTATTCGTTGGCCATCTCGAAGATGCGCTTGGCGGCAGCCTGAGAACTCATGCGGCCGGCTTCGTAAGCTTCCACCGCTTCCACTGAGTCCTTGAAGAAAGCGGCATAGTCGGGATCTTCAAAGTCGCAAAACACCGGGTTTTGCGTTTTGCCGACGAGGTATGAGGGGTCACCGGTGCGAGTGTAGTCACTCATCCCGTTCATCAAATGGAATTCCGCCAGGAACGTGCCAAGACCAAACACTCGCAGCCAGGCGTTCCAGAGATCAAAGTCATCCCATGAGATGAACGAGCAGTTTACCAGATCATCGTTGTAGTTGAGGATTTTTTGCTGTTGCCTGTCCACAGCAAGGAAGGCTTCGTTATCGAAGTTATCGGTGTTTAAGGCTTCGACTAACGGATCTACCAGCGCCTGAATGATCTCGACCGTGTTAAACATGCCCCGTGAGAAAAGCGGATCAATAAAGCCTGAGGCATGTGACATCAGGCAGTAGCGATAACCAACCGTCTGCTTCGAGGAATATTGTAAACGACCGGTGGATACCCATGGTCGGACTGCTTTGGCGTCCTTGAATTGCTCCGCCACACTAGGGTAGCGCTCCAGGAATTCATTGAACTCCTGCTCCGCGGACATGTCCGGCTTGGGATAGCGGCGCGGATCGATGGTCAAACCAACACTAATCAGCGGATTAGTGGAAAGCGGATTATTGTTAAAGGGGATAACCCAGAACCAGCCGCGCTCGAAGCAGTGGTGGAGCGTGCCTTTATGGTAAGATATCGGCAGCGGGTTGTGCTCTTCATCGAATGGCGGCACATCCACCATGTGAGTAAATAGAGTGCGCGAATGATGCTTGAGTCGGGTAGGATTTTCGCGCAGGCCAAGGTGTTCCACCAGGACGCTCTTGTGCCCGGTGCCATCGACCAGATAACGGGCGCGAATTTCTTCGCCTGACGATGTTTGGAGCTTTACGCCATGCCTGTTAATCTCGAGGCTGGTAACTTTGGTCTTCTGCCGCGGTATGGCGCCATAGTGAACGGCCAGATTGTGAAGGTAAGCGTCGATATCCTGGCGGAACCAGTGGTTTTCGTCACGCGCGGCGGTACCGAATTGCAGACCTTCCTTCCGATCGTAGGTCTGGCCCGGGCGATGATAGACATAGCCAAAGTGGCGTTTGATGCCGCAAGTGGTGCAGACGTGTTTGGCCAAACGCTGTGTATCCACGATGTGCTCCAATTCGGGGAGATCATACTTCTCCGCCAGGATTGAAACGATAAGAGAGGTGTGAGGTATGGTGGATTCGCCCACCTGAAAACGGGGATGCTGCTCGGCGTCAATCAGCACAACGCTCACACCCAGCTTACCCAGAACGGTCGCCAGCATGGAACCTGAGAGGCCGTTGCCGAGAATGGCCACATCAAAGTCGTGTTTCGCTTCCTGGATAATCATGGGTTTGCCTCCTAGCGGTTAGTGCTGGACTAATGATGCTCCCCAGGAGAACCCTGCGCCGTTGGTCGCGAGCATGACAAGATCGCCATCTTTGATACGCCCAGCGTTGAGCGCATCCACGTAGCCAACCACCATATCGGTTTCTTGCAGGTGGCCGTGGTGCATGTTCTCGGTGGAAAATTTCTCAGGAGGAACCCTAAAAGCCTCACGAAAAGCTTTCAGATCCCAGGCGGAGAAGGTGGGATAGACGAAGAACGAAACATCCTCCATTTTTTTGCCGACCTGCTTGAGTACGCCGAGCATGACCTTGCGGAACATGAACAGGTTTATCGGGATCAATTCTTTGTTGAACCTTTGGACGTCGCCGCAGACATGGAGCCAACGCGGATACTTGCCGCCGATGTCTTCGGGCTTGCGGTTATGAATGCCCGGAATAAACCACATGTCGTGGAGCCTCCCAACAGTGGCGACTTCCACACCCAGAATGCGGCGCTTGGTCATGTTCTTTTTCAGAATTACCGCACTACCGCCGTCTGAAACCACAGTAATCGGAAAGTAGTTGTGGTTGAACTCTGGAGTCTTGTCGCCGGCAACGAGCAAGGCTGTATTATAGCGGTCGTTGGCAGACATGAGCGAGCAAGCGACCTTTAGTGTAGTCTGGTAGCTGGCACAACCGCCGGTGTTGACCGCGGTCGCGAAGGCGCGGGTGGCACCAATCGCTTTCTGAACTTGTCCGGCCGCGGACCAGGTAGGTGCAACGTAATCTTCTGGGATGCTGGTGAAGTCGATGATCAAGTCAATCTCTTTGGGATCGATGCCCGACTTGGCCATGGTCAGCTTTGCCGCGTTGATACAGAGGTCGGCAGCCGTTTCGTTTTTTGCGACGTGAAGCGCCTCAATGCCGATGTCTTTCTCAAAGTCGACATTGGCGGCGAAAGCTTCCGTGGGCTTTTCTTCATCTTCGAAGACCTGCGACAGGGTCTTCTTAGTTGGGGGCAAGTAGTAATTGGCTTCCAAGATGCCGATGTTCGCGTTCATAAGTTAACCTAACAACGGAGCAAGCTTACCGCCAGCATAGCGCCCATGCCGTGAGACACGCCAAGCACATAGTCTCCTCGCTTTACACTCCTCCCACTCTCGATTAAGGAAAGATAGTTAAGCGGAAAATCGGTGCCTTGCAGGTGCCCGTGAGACTCGCGGTTAGAAGCACATACCGGCGACACCTTATCTTCAAAAGCATGCTGCATCGCAGCCTCGCCTTGTGCTGAAATGTTCGAGCACAGCACGCAGGCTACGTCAGAGAACTTCATCCCAGCACGTTCCAGCAGCTTGTCACTCATTAGACGCAGCGTTTCCTTGGAGAAAGCGTCGTAGCGGGCCTTGTCCAATTGCATCCGATACAGACTGATGTCGTCGGGGTGCATCAGCGAACCGCCCGGGATGTAGCAGATATCGTGATTGTTTCCTTCTGACCATAACTCTGTGTCGATTACTACGCCCCGGGGCGCATCGCGTTGCAGGACAACTGCGCTCGCTCCGTCCCCCATGACGGTGACGGGATCATCCGGGTTGAGGATGCGGTTGCCCGGGATGGTGGTATCGCCGGCCACCAACAGCGCGGTCTTCATGGAATCGTTTTTCGACAACATCGCAGCAGCCGAACTCAGTGCGACCATGAAGTTACTGGACCCGCCACCGCTGAAGCCTACGACAAAGGACTTGCTGGCCCCCACTTCGGCCTGCACCTTGTTACTCATGTTCCAGACCGGCACCAGGTATTCCTGCGGCATGATAGAATACTCGACCACGACATCCACCGTCAGCGGATCGACTTTGGCACGCTGCAAGGCTTCGCGGCCGGCGGCGACCGCCATGTTCGAAGCAGTCTCACTGGCATCGCCATTTTGGATGGGAACTTGCTTGATGCCGAGCCTGGCCGCGACATCAGCACTGAAGTTAGCGCCTTCTTCGCGAAACAGGTCCTCGACCGAACGTTTGTGCTGGGGCAGATGACAAGACGCCGCCAAAATTCCAACCGTTGCTCGCATAAATTTCTTTTTTCAGTAGGGAGGTGCGGAGTCGCCCACAGAGGACGCGTCCAAGCGTCGTCAGTATTGCGTTGCGGAAAAGAGATTGTCAATCACCGAAAGCAGAAGCTTCACCTGCGATCGCTCCCGGCCCCGGGGACACCTGCCTGACCGGGAGGTGAAAATTTGCTGGACAAAATTTGACGCGCCCAACAGGATGCCAAAATGACAGCGAATAATTCAGACAATTCCGTGCTAGATGTGAAGGAAAAGGTTCGCGCATTCGTTCTGGAGTACGCGGCTGGCAAAGGTCTGACCGAAGTGAAGGATGACGAACCCCTGTTGACAACCAATATCATCGATTCTCTCGGCTCATTCCGGATGATCGCGTTTCTCGAGGAAACTTTTCCTCTCACGATTGAAGACACAGACATGGTGCCGGAGAACTTTCAAACTCTAAACGACGTTGAGAGTTTCGTCGCCGGCAAGCTAGGAAAGGCTAGTGGCGCGGCGGAGCAGACCTCCCAGCCAGCGCCTGCGACGGCGAGTTGAAACACGTTGCCGCGCGCTCTGGCACGATTGCCATTGCAACCGCGCTGACTTGCTGATTTGGCTTTGCAATCAGGGACTAATCGCAGACTCAAGCCTGCAGAGGCCGCAGTTTAGCGGAGCGCAGTACCATGGTTGCTGCGGCGCCGATATTCACGCAAGCAACGTGACTACTATAAGGCCCAGCCCAGGCCCGGCCACTGGAAATTGGCAAAGCCACTTTTCTCCTTTTCTGTAATCCTCGCCTGAAGGCGCGCTCGCAGGCCGGTGCACGTTAGTCAACCTGCCTATAGGTGCATTCGTTCGCCCTTGGGTCAGACGGATTCGTTCAACCTTGCCCTCTGAGACGCGGCAGAATGCCGAAGCTCCGCTTTATATTCATTCGTCGCGTTCGAGAGTATCAATGACTTTGGGCCGCGTGAGGTGCACCGACGGAAACGTCGGAATCTCCATTCTCAGTCAACGGCCACATGGCCCGCGATAACCGCATCTTACATTGCTCCGGATAGCGACTAACAACTTTCGAAAATTCCTTTAACAAGTGAGCACCGATAGCTTGCATATCAGGCGACGTACCAAGGTAATGACGCGGCACCGGAGTACCGAAATGAATGGCAAACTTCCACGTGGAGGTTTCCGCGATTAAACAAGGAACCAGATCCGCGTCTGCCATTGTCGCCAGCCGAATCGCTCCGGTCGACATCCGAAACATACGATCTTCAAAGAAGGGCACATCCACTTGTAGCCCTCGAACCGGATCGACCATTACGAGCAGCCGGCGGCCTGGTCCGAGGATTTTTCGGACGCGCGAAAAGCGGGGTAGCGGGGTCAGGTCTTCCGCGTAGAGAAATACCGGCACATCCGCTGGAGGGCTCAGGGAGTACTGGTAACTCGTTAGGCCTTTCAGAGAGTCAGGGGGCCTTGTCCGCACGCTCGTGGTGATAATACCATATGCACGCAACCAATAGGGCATTATTTCGAAGGGTCCGAAATGCAGTGAAGCCAGGACCACTCCCCGATTTCCCTCCCGTAACCCATTCAAATTACTCTCACCTTCGAGACGACATCGGCTCAGCCAGCCCCTGGCGCAGAGGCGGTCCGGCCACATGTAAAAGAGCTGCGAATGGTAGAGACCAAGGCTCTGCCGAAGAACAAAACGCCAACGCTTGGGACGCCATGACTCCGGGAAGCGGCGCCAGTGGGTCAATGGCTTTCGCTGGCGAAGTTGCATCAAGTCCCAAGCCGCTGCGGGAGGCCACAGCAAGAGACTCAGCAGGCTCGGCGGTAGCAGCCGCTCGCACAGTCGCACGAAGTAAAATGTAAGCCATGCGAACACTAGCTTGAACCATAAGACCAGCCTTGTTGGCGTCGATGCTACAAACATACGCGCTTTCTTGTCATTGGGTGTTCTCTACCTGCAACGATTAATCTGAAAAACGTAGAAGCTCCCAAGGTCGAGCCTCCGCGGCAGCTCCAAGCCTATACGGACCCCGAGAATGACAAGTCGCGTCGATAGTGGTCAAGAGAAATCTTTTCAAAAAAGGAGGGAATAAATCGGCCGCCGGAGAGGATCCAATTAACCGCTAAAGCGACGGCGCAAGAATCGTTCACCCAAAATCGATCGGATGGTGAGACTCGTCGTCAAAAGGTTCGCCATCGCACCCCGAACCACTCCCTAACGAAGGATCACGTGCAAATCTTCGCGATCGCGTCCCGGGCACAATAAGTTCCGTGGATTGAACGGGAGGGGAACATTAGGTCACTACCGAACAGTGCCAAATCTCGCGCCATCTTCATCGTGAGAGACACGTTAATCATGATTTTTTCTTCCATCATTGCCTTTTCATAACGTAAAACAATTCGAGATAGGAGAGAAGCGAGGTTTGTCTCGTATCCTCTATCTGCCCGATAAGCCATGAGCTTCTGGACAAATAAAAAGGTGCTAGTCACCGGCGGACGCGGTTTTATCGGCTCCCATCTGGTTGACCGTTTGCTTACCGAGGGAGCGACGGTGAGAATTGTCGATCTCGGCTCGCGCAGTGACCCGAGAAGGGTTGCGCCGGAGTTCCCGGCGCGAGCGGAATATAACGAGGCGGATCTCTGCGATCCGCAGAGTTGGAATAAGGTTTGTCGTGGTGCGGATGTCGTGATGCATCTTGCGGCGAAGATTCGCGGTGTGGGGTATAACGTGAAACATCACGGGGAGATGTTTTTTTCCAATGCGCTGATCAATCTGCACATGTTGGAGGCGGCCCGACTCGCCGGCGTCGACCGCTTTTTGTCCGTCAGCACGGTTGGAGTCTATCCGAAGGACTGTGCCGTGCCGACTCGTGAAGAGGATGGCTTTAAAGGGGAACCGGAGGCGAGCGGCTACGGCCGCATCAGCGATCTCCACAGCACGACCCCTCGCCATGACCGGTTGCGCTGTCGTACCGCACAGGGCAACCGCAAGGATTATGACGGCTAACCATGCGTTGCGGCTAAGCCCGAGACGCACCTGCTGATTTTGCCTCATATTGCGGATGCAGTTTGGGTCCCGAAAATCGGCTGTGAGCGGTTTGAACGCAACGACTTTTCCCGACAAAAAATCGGCGCAGAAGGAGGGACCTCTTAATGCCTTCCTGAAGCAACCCGCTCGCCACGCCAAGCAATGCCATATAGGAGCATCGTGCCGCCGGATTTCTCGATGGATGTCCGCGCTTTCACCGGCGAAGTCGGGCCAGTGCTCGCCGTCGCCATGTCACCGACCATTATCGGCTTTTACGGTCCGGTGTTGTTTGCGATAGTTGTTCTCGCGTTGATACTGCCTCGCTAGGTTGCTATGAGCGTTGGTACTGCAGAAAACGAAACACGTTCCCCGCGTGTGTTCATCAGCTATAGCCACGACACTCGAGAGCATTGTGACCGTGTTCTCATGCTCGCGCAGCAGCTTCGGCGCGACGGGATCGACGCCGAGTTGGATCAATTCCACCAGGAAGAGTTGCTCCACTGGCCGCGTTGGTGCGAAGAACGGCTCCGCCCGGAAAACTCCGATTTCGTCCTGTGTATCTCCACGCCGGAATACAAGCATCGCGTAGAAGGCAGCGTCGCTGCGGACGTTGGCAAAGGCGTATTCTGGGAAGGCACATTGATCTATAACTACCTCTACGATAAAAAGGGCAACCAGCGCTGCATCCCGGTGTTTTTGGACGGCAATCCCGGTTCAGATATTCCTGCGATCCTCAACGGCTACACACGATTCCAAATCATCGCCTTCAGCCTTGATGATCCGCAGTCCGGTTATGCGAAGCTCTATCGGCTTCTGACTGGGCAGTTCACAGCACAAAAGGCTGGGCTGGGCGAGCTCCGCAAATTGCCGGCATTGTCATCGCGTGAGCGCGTAACCGACTTCACGTATCTAATCGATCAAATTCTCGCAGGCGTCATTGAGATAAAGAGCGATACCAGAAAGATTCTTTCCATCCTCGAAAACCGCACACCACCGCCATCAACGCAGGCGCATCTTCACAACCTTCCGCCTTGGATGCCGCCGGAATATTTCATCGGACGCGACAAGGAATTGCGAGCGCCGTGCGATGGACTTAGCGCGCCGGGAAATGCGCTCGCAGTCGTGCAGCCGCAGGTCGTTCGCGGCGAGGGCGGCATCGGCAAGACGCGGCTTGCGATTCAGGTCGTCTGGGTGCTTTACCTTCAACACAAGTGCGAGATGGCATTCGTCATTTCCGCCTCCTCGCCAGCGGAGCTCGACACCCAACTCGCTGAGCTCGATGCCCCGTCACTGCTCGATCTTTACGATGGCCAGCAGCCCCCGCGCGAGCTCGATATCCGCAAACAGAATGTCATCCACGCTCTTCGCGAGATGGCCGGACGATGGATTCTGGTGCTTGACGCGGCTGACTCCGAGAAAGCGCGTGATGCCGTGATTGAGCTGCTTAGTCAACTAACTGGCGGTCACTTCCTGGTCACTAGTCGGCGTGAAGACTGGCCGCGCGCCACAGTGCGTAAGTTGCCGCTGAATCTGTTCACCACCCAAGAGGCTCGCGCCTGTCTGCTTTCCCGTTACTGGAAATCTGACCCGCCTGCGGAGGAAATCGCCGACCTCGACGGTGTGGCCACTGAGCTTGGCTTTCTGCCGCTCGCGCTTGTCCTTGCCGCCAGCTACATGGATTCACGCCGCATCACCGCCGCGCGCTACATCGGGGAATGGAAACAAAAGCACGATACGCTTCTCGGTTTCACCGCTGGAGATGTGGAGCAGGGACGTTCGCTTCTTGCCGCCTTCAAACTTAGCTACGATCTGCTCAGTCCCCAAGCCGCTCGTTTGCTTCATATGCTGGCATGGCTTGCGCCTGAGCCATTCCCACGCCAGTTGGTCGAGGACTCGGAAAAGATCAGGGAAATGATATCTGCCGAGATCGAAGGCTCGGCCGGTGGCGATCCGACGCAGGCTCTGGCGGAGTTGCGCACGCTTTCGCTGCTCCAGTTGGACGACGAATCGGTTCGGCTTCACAAGCTTGTCCTGCAATGTGCGCGAGCCACGTTGCCGCAGGACGCACGAGCGGACGCCTGCGCTATTGCGCTGGAATGGATTAACTCAATTCTGCCGAGCGCTGAATTCGATGAAACCGATTGGAAATTATGGAATCGTCTCAGTCCGCATCTGGATGAAGTAATCGGCGCAGGGAACGCGTTGAAAATTGAAAGTGAAGCGCTGGGCGCCACCTGCGAGAGATTAGGAGTCTGGCTTCTTTATCAGGCACGACACAACGAGGCCGAGCCGTTCTTGCAGCTGGCTCTGGCGATTAATGAGAAAAGCTACGGGCCGGAGCATCCCAATGTCGCCGCAGCCCTCAACAGCCTCGCGCAATTGTTGCAGGCCACGAACCGGCCGGGAGAGGCCGAGCCGTTGTTCCGGCGGGCGCTGGCGATTAATGAGAAAAGCTTGAGGCCGGAGCATCCCGATGTCGCCACAGCCCTCAACAATCTCGCGCAATTGTTGCAGGCCACGAACCGGCCGGGGGATGCCGAGCCGTTGATGCGGCGAGCGCTGGCAATTGATGAGAAAAGCTGTGGACCGGAGCATCCCAAAGTTGCCACAGACCTCAACAACCTCGCTGCATTGTTGCAGGCCACGAACCGGCTGGAGGAGGCCGAGTCGCTGTTGCGGCGGGCGCTGGCGATTCTTGAGAACAGCTTGGGGGCGGAGCATCCCAATGTCGCCACAGCCCTCAACAACCTCGCGCCATTGTTGCAGGCCACAAACCGGCTGACGGAGGCCGAGCCGATGATGCGGCGAGCGCTGGCGATTGATGAGAAAAGCTACGGACCGGAGGATCCCCATGTCGCCAGAGACCTCAACAACCTCGCGCAATTGTTGCGGCCACGAACCGGCTGGAGGAGGCGGAGCCGCTGATGCGGCGGGTTGTCGTCATCGTCTTGGAATTCACGCGAAGCACCGGCCATCTTCACCCACATCTCAAGACTACACTTGGTAACTATTGGGGCATTCTGAAAGCAATGTCATTAGGCGAAGAAGAGATTGCTCGGCGCATTGCGGAGGTCGGAAAAGCAGCGGGATTCGATGACCAGAGCTACAGCGCTCTCTTGGCTAAGCTCTCCAAGTAAGAATTGTTCCTCTAATAGCGATGATTACGGAGTCGTTGCTGGGGCTGGAGGATACTGCTCGAAAACTGCCTTCCGGAGGGCGTTGCTCCGTCAGTGCCCTTCTTGATGTGGCGTAGGCGACGGCGCATCGCTCTCCGGTTTGTTTGCGGCTTCTCCGCCTTAGGATTCTCCTCGACTACCTCGCGTTCGGCGGCTGAGTAGCACCTCGGCGATGTCGAGCACCTTCACGTTTTCCCCTCCTTGGGTGCCCGCCATGCCGTCGCTCATCATGTTCAAACAAAACGGACAGGCCGTGGCGAGCGTGCGCGCGCCGGTCGCGATCGCTTCCTGCGAACGCAAGACGGAAACGCGCTGCGACGGTGCCTCCTCGAACCACATCCGACCTCCGCCCGCACCGCAGCAGAACGTTTTTTTCCCGCAGCGAGGCATTTCGCGAAACTGCGTGTCGTTAGTAGCGCCGATGACCGCTCGTGTCGCATCAACTTCCCCATTGACGCGAGCCAGGTAACACGGGTCGTGCAAGGTGATCGGCTCGCCGGTGCTAGTGCCGTTGCTCAACCGTCCCGCGCCGATCAGTTCTGCGAGCAGCGTTGAGTGGTGTTGCACTTCGTACTGCCCACCGAACTGCGGGTATTCGTTCTTGAGCGTGTTGTAACAATGGGGGCACGGTGTCACGATCTTCTTCACCTTGCGGCGGGTAAGCGTCTCGATATTGGTCCGTGCGCGGTGTTGGAAAAGGAACTCGTCGCCGATTCGGCGCGCAGGATCGCCGGTGCAAGTCTCCTCTTTGCCGAGCACTGCGAAGTTCACTCCTGCCTCCTTGAGCAACTGCGCCGTCGCACGCGCGACCTTTTGCGCGCGCGGATCGAATGACGCGGCGCAGCCGACCCAGAGCAGATAATCGAAGGTGGGATTCGATTCGGCCGTCGGCACTTCGAGGCCCTCCGCCCAAGCCAGGCGTTCGGAGTTAGACCGCCCGTAGGGATTCGATTGGCTACCGATCTGTTGCAACGCTTTCGCTGGTGGCCCGGAGAGTTTCCCTTCTCCGACCAGATCGCGCCGCATGTCGCTGATCAAATCGACGTGGCCGATCAAGACCGGACACTCCTGAACGCAGGCCTGGCACATCGTGCAGGCCCAGAGCGTTTCATCACGGATTGTCCCGTGCACATCGCCGCCGCCACGTGACATCAAACCGCGCAAGTCGATTACGACGGCTTTGGGTGAAAGCGGTTTGCCCGTCGCGGTCGCCGGACACGCATCTTCGCAGCGACCGCACTCCATGCAAGAGTCAAGGCTGAGCAGTTGTTGACGGTTGAAATCCGCAAGTTCGTGGACTCCCGTGCGACCGGTCCGCTCGACCTCTTCCATCTTCAACGGCACGAGCGCGCCCATCGGCCGCTCGGGACGGGCGGCAATATTCATGGGGCCGGTGATAACGTGGAGGAACCGATTTACCGGAATCGTGGCGAAGAACGCCGCCACCAGAATCGCGTGCAGCCACCAGGCCGCCAGGTGCATCGTTTGGGCGTTGCCCACGTCGATACCGCGCAACAAGGTCACATCGATCAACCAGCCGACGATCGACCAGTGCGCCAACCATGGTTGCACCTGGGTGTAATGCATCCGCAATGCTTCCACCGCGAAACCGGTGATGCCTAACGAGAGAAGCAGTCCCAAGAGCCACCAGTCGCTTCGGCTATGACCAAGGCTCGGCTTACGTTGGAACGCGCGGCGATAGATAGCCAGCAAGCAACCGATGACAAATGCCACGCCGAATACGTCCATCGTCAGTTCGTAAATCAGGTAGTACCAGCCGTGGTGAAAGTCGTAGGGCCCATCATGAGCAATCCCCAACAGCGTGGTGCCGATGGCAAGGATGACGAAGCCGCTGAATAGTAAAAGGTGGAGCAAAGCGCCGAGCGACTTGCGATGCACGCGTTTTTGCGCCAAAGCGTAGGTGACGAGCCTCTCAACCCACACCCGCCAGTCACGCTCAAATCCGCCCCGCTGACCTTTACGCCAGAGCCACACCCGGGCCGCGACTTGCCACGCAAGCACGACAATACTCGCCGCGATCATGATGAAGAACACCGCGCGCATCCATGGCGCGATGTTGCCGAACACTTCGCGCGTGGCACCATTCATATCGGTCATCGTATTTTGGCTTAGGCTCGGCGAATCGATTCGATGAGTTGTGGGACGATCTGATACAGGTCGCCTACTAGACCGTAAGTCGCCACCTGAAAGATCGGCGCGTCGGGGTCTTTGTTAATCGCGACGATGATCCGCGAATCCTTAATGCCGGCCAGGTGCTGGATCGCGCCGGAGATTCCAAGCGCGATATACAACTCGGGCGCCACGATCTTGCCGGTCTGTCCGATTTGATAATCGTTAGGCGCCATCCCGGCATCGACTGCGGCGCGGGTAGCGCCGATTGCGCCGCCCAAGGCGTCGGCTAATCCGCCGACCAGACGCTCGAACGTTTCCTTGTCTTTTAGCGGCCTGCCGCCAGATACCACGACGCGGGCTTCGGTTAGGTCGGGTCGGTCAGACTTGCGCTCTTCGCGGGAGATAAATTGTATGCCGTTGGGAAGCGATGCGGGGTCAAAGTCGAAGCGTTTGATCGGGCACGGCGCTGCGTCCGCCGCAGGGGGTTCGAAAGCCGTGGCCCGGACTGTGAGCACGCGGCGGTCACCTCCCAACTTGACCGTGGCGAACATGCTGCCGGCGTTGATGGGACGTCGGTAGGAAATCGAGCCATCCATTTCTTCGATCGCGACCACGTCGGTAACCATTGGCGCATCAAGCAGCGCGGCAGCGCGCGGCAAAACGTCTTTGCTAAAGGTCGAGGAGGTCCCCAAGATGGTCTTCGCGTCATGCTTTCGCGCTGCTTCCGCGATCACTGTCGCATAACGGTCCGCCAACGGTTCCGCCAATACCGGGTCGTCGGCGACAACCACTGCAGACGCGCCGTAGGAAACAAGAGATGCGGCAATCCCGTCCAGGCCGTGGCCGAGCACGAGTAGCGCGTACTCGCCGCCCAGTTGCCGCGCCAGCGCGATCGCGGACAACGAAGGACGCTTTACCTGTTGGCGATCGTGTTCGATTAGTATGAGCGACTCGGCCATACTAAAGCACCGTCGCCTCCTGCTTTAGTTTGGTGATTAACTCGTCGACCGACTCAACGCGCGTGCCAGCGGCGCGCTTGGGCGGACGCGCAATGGCGAGCACAGTTGTAAGCGGGCGCACAGTTACTCCCAGTTGATCGCAAGTTAGAACTTCAATGGGCTTACGGCGCGCCTTCATTAAACCGGGTAGCGAGACGTAGCGGGGTTCGTTGAGGCGAAGATCGGTGGTGATAATGGCCGGCAGATTGACTTCGACTACTTCAAGGCCGGCGTCGGTCTCGCGCGTGCAACGGGCGCGGGTCTTGTTGTCCAGAAACTCAACCTTCGAGACGAACGTCGCCTGCGGCCGGCCTAACAAACCAGCCAGCATCTGACCGACCTGGTTTGAGTCATCGTCCACAGCCTGCTTGCCCATGATCACGACGTGTGGCGCTTCCCTTTCGACCGCCGCAACGAGAATGCGCGCCACCGCGTAGGGATCAAGAGCGCGGGAATCGTCGATGCGAATGGCACGATCGACACCCATTGCCAGCGCGGCACGGATTTGTTCGTCGACTGCCGGCGCGCCAATCGTGATACCCACGATTTCCGTCGCTTCGCCACGTTCGCGAATCCGCAACGCTTCCTCGATAGCGATCTCGTCGAACGGGTTGATCACCGACTTAGGCGTCGAGACCGCTGCGCCCGGGATGGTGACGTCGTTAGGGTCGGGCACACTCTTGAACGAAACGAGGATCTTCATCTACCTACCGGTGTTAAATCACAGTTCCAGGACAGATGACGTTACCTGCACCTTTCCTTGCTCTTGCACTCCGACGCTGCCTCAGAGTCCCAGCATCGAGGCGATAATGTTGCGCTGGATCTCGCTCGTCCCCGAGTAGAGCTTGCTGCCGATCGCGTCGCGCAATTCCCGCTCGACCTCGTACTCGGTCATGTAGCCGTAGCCGCCGTGGATCTGGATTGCATCTTCACAGCACTTCACCCAGCAATCGGCGATGTGCAGCTTGGTCATCGCGGCCTCCAGGTACACGGCCTTACGGTGGCCGCTCAACCACCCGTAATGGTAAAGCATGTGCCGGGAGCTCTCGACCCGGACCTTCATATCCACGATCTTGCTGGCCACTAGCTGGTATTTGCCGATCGACTGGCCGCCTTGCTTACGCTCATTCGCATATCGGATACAAGTCTCCAGCAATCGTTGCATCGACCCGACCGCGCTGGCCAGGATGCAGCCGCGCTCCCAAGTCATCGACCGCGTGAACAGAAAAGTGCCCCCGCCTTCTTTGCCGAGCAGGTTTTCTTCCGGTACCTCGCAGTTTTCGAAAAACACTTCGGCCATTGGCGATGTGCGCACGCCCATCTTTTCGATCTTCTTCGAGACATCCAACCCCGGTGAACCCTTCTCCACCAAGAAAGCGCAGATTCCATCCGGGCCGCGCGTTCTGTCCACCGTGGCAAACACGACGAGCAGGTCGGCGACGGGACCATTAGTGACGAAAATCTTGCTGCCGTTGAGGAAGTAATTGGAGCCCTTCTTGACGGCGGTCGTAGCGAGGCTGAATGCGTCGGAGCCGCTATTCGGTTCGCTCATGGCGTTGCCGCCGATGAGCGTGCCGTTACAAAGACCGGGCAGGTATTTTTTCTTTTGTGCCTCGGAGCCGTTATGGACGAGGGGAGTGACCGCCGTCCAGAGATGCGCGTTGATGGAGAAGAGCAGGCCATTATCCTTGCAGGCGTACCCGAGCCGCTCGAGGGCCGCCACCGTGGTGAGTGGATCCATGCCGAGCCCGCCGTATTCGGTGGGGACGGGCAGGCCCTGGATACCAAAGCTACCGCACTTTTTCCAGGCGTCGTGGTTAAAAACGCCGTCGCGGTCGTTTTCGATTACATTGTAGTTGAGCTGCTGGCTGGCAAAGCGGCCAACAGCGTCCAGCAACTCTCGTTGTTGATCCGACCAGGCAAATTCCATCGCGTTGGTTCTCAGTCGCCCTCTGTTTCGCCCGTGCCGCTCCCGACCAGCTTCGGGCGAGGCCGTTGTCCCTCGGGAGACGCAGTAAAGGCCCGATTCTACAGGGGAGCGGCAGCGCGGTCAAGCGACCGCCTTATATCCAATTAGAAGACTGCTCGAGCAAGATCTGCGCGTATTGTCTGACCAAGCTATTGCCGCGCACGACGAGCTTGCATCAGGCGGCGCATGGTCAGCCGCGACGCATTTTTCTCGACAGCCTCTCCGTAAAGTCATCCTGCGAAACCTCGCTTACCTTTGACGCGTCGCTAAGCGCTTGCTGCAAATGCCGCGTTACGTTCCGCATCTCGCTCGACCATATCGCCGAAAACATCCTCCCAACGGCTATGGCAACTGGGTTGATTAAACTCTGGGCGCTCGATCACCAGTTTGTTGTATCGGTGAAATTGTTTCGGGTCTTCGAGGAATTTAAAAAATTCGTCAAACTTCTCATAATTCTCAAAGAAGTCTCCGGACAGCATATAATGGCCGGCAGCCATCGCGCTTTCATGAGCCTTGTGTGCCAACCCATCCGCACCGGCCTGCGCCCATGTCACAGCGTGAGGGTTATAAAAGAGACGAATCATGCGGTGGACGAAGTTATAAGCTCCGGTGACCTGCTTGTAGGCCGTCTCCATCTCCGGATTGCTGCCATTCAGCCCCTCAGTTAGTTGCTTATGGATTGCCGCGGAAACAAGAAAAGAGGTTTTGATTGAAAGAAAGACGCCGCTGGAAAAAATCGGGTCGATGAAGCCCCGCGCGTCTCCGACCATGGCGTAGTTAGAACCGTAGTGGTTCTTCACTTCGTAGGAGTAGTTTCCATTGATTAACATCGGGAGAAGCATTGTGCTGCCTTCCAGTAGTTCGCGGCAAAATTTCGAGCGCAGAAGCTCTTGCATGCAAAGGTCGTACTTCCAATCGGTTGAACCCGCCTTCGTCAGCTTGCCTTGTTGATCGCGGAGATAAGAATTCTGCGCAACGAAGCCTGCGGTGATTCGGTTTTCTCCGAGAGGAAATACCCAGATCCAGCCTTTTTGCTCGAGACCCATGTAAATAATGATCGAAAGTCCTTCTTCAAGACCGCCTTGAAGTTTAACGTTGCCCCAGTGCGACCAGATCGCGGTCCGATCCAGCTCCTCCCGGGATTTTCGCGAGCCAAGTTTGGTGCCGATGAAAGCGTCTCGTCCGCTCGCGTCCACAAGGAAGCGGCCACGATGAACGCTCTTCCCCCCAGCCGAATCCAAGCTTGTCACCGTCACTGAATCGCCGGCGCTAATATCCGCTTCGATGACCCTTGTCTCCTCTCGAACCTCAGCGCCGTTTTTCGCGGCATTTTTTAAGAGGATCTGATCGAAGTCACCTCGAATAACCTGGAATGAAAGATATGTCTCGTCGTTAATGACGTGATCAAAACACCACGTGGTCGATATATTGCCGTCGCGATCTATAAAACGGACACCGGGTTTCCGAACAAAGTTCTTCTTTATTTGGTCGACCACTCCGAGATCTTTCAGGAGGCAGTAGCAAAACGGCAAAAGCGATTCGCCGACGTGCTCCCGAGGGAATTTCTCCCGTTCGAGTAATAGAACGCGGTGATTCTGGCGCGCGAGCAATGTTGCAGCCGTCGAACCGGCCGGCCCGCCTCCAATAACGATAACGTCGTGTGAAGTTTCTTGTTTCATAGTCTTTGAAGAGTCTCGCGCTGCTTCCAATGTCGCGACGCCTTCGACAGGCACAGGGCGGGAGACGCGATAACCAGGGATTCTACACGCGCGCGGCGGAGCGGTCAAGCAAGCGCGCACCATCGGTAGCGTCCCTCGCAGACATTGTGTTCAGCGTGGGCGGGCATTTGGGATTTCAAAATAGCAATTGCGCACCACACTCAAGTTTGCGACAGTCAAGTTCTGAAAACGGACATACGGTTATGGTACCTTCAAAGAAATACGATGTGATTGTTATCGGCGGCGGCCCAGCGCGGTCGCGTCGTCGCAAGTGTAATCGATCGGGCGGCTGCTAGCATTGGGGATGACACGAGTGGTGTGGCCAAATTGAGTGGAGGACTGGTTATGGAACAAAGAGCAGTCCGCTCTTCAAGTGCTCTCACCGTCCGTATTTGCTCAGCTTCGGAGAATCAGCAAGTGATCATCTCCTTGCGTCTCGGCATTTAGCGTCAATGGCGTATGTCTTACACCAGCTACTGACCGAGAGCGCGGAGCGGCGCCCGGACGCGGAAGCAGTGCGTCTTCTCGATCAGGCGCTCACTTATGCGGAGCTGGAAAAACTCAGCAATCAACTCGCACAAGCGCTTATCGAAATCGGGGTCGTTTCCGGTGATCGCATCGGGATTTATTTGCACAAATCGCCCTCCGCAATCGCCAGTATATTTGGAATTATGAAAACCGGTGCGTGTTACGTTCCGGTCGATCCAAATGCTCCCGGCCTGCGCCTCGCGGAAATCGCCCGGCAGTGCGGCTTCCGGGTGCTGATCACGAGTTCTTCGCTTTATGAAAAACTGAGCGCCGCCTTTTCTAATGAATGTCCGATGGCAGCCATATTCTTCATTGATAAATCCCCCGATAGCGCGCTTCCTGCGCCGGCGTTTACCTTCGCTGATACGCTCCCGAGCCAGCCGGTTGCGCCCCCCGCAGTCAACGTGATCGACCAGGATCTCGCCTACATTCTTTTTACATCGGGGTCCACAGGCACTCCCAAGGGCGTGATGCTCTCCCATCTGAACGCGCTGACCTTTATCAGCTGGGCATGCGACACCTTCGCCATCTCCGCTACGGACCGCCTCTCCAGCCATGCCCCGCTGAACTTCGACCTGTCGGTTTTCGACATCTTCGCCGCGATCAAAGCTGGTGCCGCGATTGCGCTTGTGCCTGAGGGATCGTCAGCTTTTCCCATTCAGCTCTCGTCGTTTATCCAGAATCAAAGAATCACCGTCTGGTACTCTGTGCCGATGGTGCTCAGGATGCTCACCACCCACGGCAAGCTGCATGAGCGCGACCTCAGCCGGCTGCGGCTGGTGCTCTTCGCCGGCGAAGTTTTTCCGATCAAGCACTTGCGCAATCTACGGCGAATGCTACCGCAGCCGCGCATGGCCAACCTTTACGGACCGACGGAAACGAATGTCTGCACCTGGTACGAAGTCGGCCAAATCCCCGAAAATCAAACCACGCCGATCCCGATCGGCAAAGCCTGCGCCAACATGGCGGTCATCGCGATCGACGAAGCCGGCAGGCGTGTCCTCGCGCCGGGAGAGCAAGGGCTGCTTTACGCCCGCGGCTCGAATGTCATGCAAGGCTACTACGGGCGTCCGTCGGAATCCGCCGCTTGTTTCATCAGCAACCCGTTCGCGTCAGGCCGCGACGAAAAACTGTACTGCACGGGCGATTGGGTAACACTGGATGAGAAAGGGGATTTTTTGTTGATTGGGCGCAAAGATCACATGATCAAAACGCGCGGCTACCGCGTCGAGCTTGGCGAGATCGAAGCGGTGATGGTCGCGCATCCGGCTGTCAACGAGGCGGTGGCTTTGGCGATTCCGGACGAGGCGATCGGCAATGCGATCCGTGCAATCGTTACCGTTGATGATGGCAATTCGATTAACGCAACTGAGTTGAAGCGACACTGCGCGGAGAAGTTGCCGCCGTACATGGTGCCCGAAGAGGTCGAGTTTTGTGACGCGCTGCCCAGAACCGGCACGGGGAAGATTGATCGACAACGGTTGCTCCGCGAAAGGAGTACGCCAGCCATCTTAAGTACTTAACAATCGGTTGTATTATGTCTTTCTGGCCGCAAAAAAAGGTGGTGGTGACAGGCGCATACGGATTTATTGGCTCTCATCTCGTAGAACGGCTGCTCGGAGCAGGCGCCAATGTGAAAGTTGCCGGCTTCACACCAGCCGACGGCGCGAGGAACAACCTGCAGGCTGTCGAGCGCGATATTGAATTCCAGGCGGCTGATTTGGTCGATCAACAGGCCTGCGGAAAAGTTTGCCGGGGAGCCGACGTTGTTATGCATCTCGCAGCGAAAATTCGTGGCGTCGGCTACAACGTGAAGCATCACGGCGAGATGTTCTTCTCGAATGCTTTGATGAATTTGCACATGATGGAAGCTGCGCGCCTGGCCTTCATCGATCGCTTCCTGTGTGTAAGTACTGTCGGCGTTTACCCCAAAGAGTGTGAAGTGCCGACGCCCGAGGAGGACGGCTTCAAAGGAGAACCGGAGGCCAGCGGGTTTGGGTACGGCTGGTCGAAGCGGCTCGCTGAGGTGCAGGCGCGCTGCTACAAGGACGAATATGGAATGAAAATAGCGATCGTGCGGCCCTATAACGTTTACGGCCCGCGGATGGACTTCAACCCGGAAACGGCCCCGGTGGTTCCTTCGCAGATAAGAAAGGTACTCGAGGCCAAGGACGTCATTACAGTGTGGGGCAGCGGCGAGCAGACTCGATCTTTCACTTATGTCTCCGACGAGGTCGCTGGAATGATGCTCGCGGTCGAGAAGTATCCGGAAGCGGACCCTCTGAATATTGGAACCAGCGAGGAGATCAAGATTAAGGATTTGGTGCAGCTAATCGTCCGGTTGTCAGGCAAGAATATCCGGATAGAATTTGATAGGACCAAGCCTTCAGGAGCAGACAGACGTTGCCCCGACATTTCTAAAGCTGAGCGCCTGATCGGCTATAAACCCAAGGTTCGGATGGAAGAAGGCCTTCAGAAAACGATGGACTCGTATCTTAAAAGGACGGGGGCATCTCAGTGAGCTCACCTGTCAAACAGAGTACGCGAGTAGCAGGTTTCGATCTCAGGTATTCGGACGAGGAAGTCCAGTCAATCATGGCTGGCTTTGAAGAGACCCTTCGTAGCGGGTTCATCAGCATGGGGCGGAATGTTGAAGAATTCGAGCGCCAATGGGCGGCGTATTGCGGAGTGAAATACGCTTTGGGCACGAGCAACGGCACCTGCTCCATTGAGCTCATCCTTCGGGCCATCGGGGTCGAAGGGACGACGGTTATCGTTCCAAGCCATACTTTCATTGCTAGCGCCGCCGCTGCCATACACGCTGGGGCAAAAGTGATTTTTGTCGATTGTCAGCGGGAGACGTTTCAGATGAGTCCCCAGGATTTGCGCCGCAAGATCCGATCGGATACCAAGGCCGTCCTGCTTGTCCATATGAGTGGGATCATTTCTCCTCATATCGAAGAGATCCGGGATATTTGTCGAGAGCATGGCGCTTCTTTGATCGAGGACGCAGCGCACGCACATGGAGCAACCATCGATGGTAGAAAAGCCGGTTCGCTTGGGCGAGCCGCCTCGTTCTCATTTTTCTCCACGAAAGTCCTAACCACAGGCGAAGGCGGGATGGTCACGACCGACGACGAGAAGCTCTATGAAACCGTCCGAGCGCTTCGTGATCATGGCCGCTTTGGCCCTGAGCCGAATCTCCACCACGAAATTGGCAATAGCTGGCGGCCAGGTGAGTTCAACGCCGTGCTTGGTCTCGAGCAGATGCGGCGCGTAGAAAAAATCCTTCAACAGCGACGGCATATCGCCCGCAGCTACGACGAACAGCTGGAGGCACGGAAAATTCCGGGGATCAAGTTGCTCGAAGTGCCTCCGAACATTCAATCCGCCTACTACAAATATGTCCTCTACTTCGAGCCTCCAATCGACAGGGAGACCCTGAAACAGAAGCTTAAACGGGATTACGGCGTCTCCTTGCCCGGCGAGCTTTACAATCGCAGCTGTCATACGCAACCTCTGTTCACCAAACATCCCGAGCTGATTGTTCCACAGCCGGAAGAAAGCTTTGCCGAGACCGATTACGTAGTCTCAAACCACTTCTGTTTGCCACTTTACTTCGATTTAACAGACGACCAGATCGATTACGTCGTAGATTCTCTCGACGAGGCAGTGCGGTCATTCTAACGGATCCTCAGATCATGAGTTTTTCCATCGCCATGGTTGCCGCCTGCCCTTTTCCGGCAAACCATGGCACTCCGGCGGCAATCAAGGAGATGTCGGAGGAACTTGCGCGGCGCGGACATTCGATTCGTGTTGTTACCTATCCGCTCAGTCATGAAATTCCAATAACGGGCGTTGAGATCGATCGGGTGGCTCAGGTAGGTTCAAATCGCGAAGTTAGCGTCGGCCCGAGTTATCAGCGGCTGGCCTTTGACGCGCTTCTGGTGTTCAAGCTCTTTCAAGTTGTGCGCAGACATAAGGTAGAGGTAATTCACGCTCATAACTACGAGGCCGCGCTCGTCGGCGGCTTGGTTGGTAAGTTCACAGGAGTCCCGGTCCTCTATAATGCAATCAACACGATGATCGGTGAGTTGCCTTCGTTTGACTTTATCCGCCCGCGCGCGCTGGCCGTCGGGCTGGCCAAGGTCCTCGACTACGTTGTTCCCAGATTGGCAGATATGATCATCGCCGATACCGAGGAGTTGCGCTCGTTTATTCTCGATAGAGGCGTTGATCCGGAGCGGGTGATCACCATCCATTCCGGTGTGCAGCCCGAAATGTTCGCCGCAGCCGATGGCTCCCGCGTTCGGGATCGCTTCGCCGCCGGGAACGGCCCCTTGATCATTTACACGGGAACATTCGAAGACTTCCAAGGCCTTGATTACCTGATGGCGGCTTTCAAGATTGTTCACGAGCTCAAGCCCGCAGCAAGCTTGCTCCTCGTCGGCAACACGATCAATCCCGCTCATAGCACCAAATACGGGAGGATGGCTGCCGACCTCGGGTTTGTCTCACGGTTTGCGATGACGTCGTGCGCTCTCGACGAACTCCCGAACTTCCTCGCAGCAGCCGATGTGGCTGTCGTTCCCCGGCCAGAGTCGGCGGGCATCCCGACAAAGCTCCTGAATTACATGGCGGCGGGAAACGCCATCGTGAGCTTTAAACAATCGGCGACGATCCTCCAGCACAGGGAGACGGCTCTGCTTATCGAACCGGCGACCGCTGAAAACTTCGCGCAGGGAATTCTGGCCCTGCTCGACGACCCAGCTCTCGCGCAAAGGCTTCGCGCAAACGTGAAGAGCTTCGTAATTGGGCGTTTTGACTGGCCGAGCATCGCAACAAAGCTTGAAGCAGTTTATTCCCGCCTGGCTACGAAATCGCCTGCGAATGCCCATCGCAGCGAGCCGGACAAACCGGGCATAAAGGGGCAAATGTCCCATGTGAGCAGAGAGCAAAGTTGATCTGGCGTGAAGACTGTCTAGTATTGCCCGCCTCTGCGGCGTAGAGTAGCTTGAAGAAGCCAACAATTTTGATCGTTGGTTTAGATGCGGCGACCTTTGACCTGATCGGCCCGTGGGTTGCCCGAGGGAAGCTGCCAAATCTGGAGACTCTCACGAAAAACGGCGCATGGGGTAGGCTCACCTCCATCCTAGCCCCGGCCGGCGCAAAATGCTCTGATATTCGCTCAGCAGTGATTTCGGATCGGCATTACACCGCAATGCCCGATCATCCCTTCCCTTCGTCGCACCCGAAAAAGGTTGGTATTACGTGCAGAACACAAGTGGTGAAGGGATGCTCATGCCGCTGGAAAAGGCGGACGAAATTATCAAGCCATTCAGCTGGAGCGGCAGTCAGCACTGTGGCGGCTATCTCTGCGTGTCGGTATCGGTTGCGCTGTTGTTAGCTAAGTTGGGATCGGTCACTCCGCTTGGAGCCGTCACCGTCGCTGTGTCCGAAAGTGTCCCGGTTGCCGATGAGCTGATCGTCCCGGTCGCTATGTAGGTGATGACGCTGCCAGCCGGCATTGTGACTGTATCATTGATGTTGCCCGTGCCGCTGGCGGTGAACCCTGAAGCCCCACCGCTTTGCGTCGCGGTGAAGGTGACACCGGTAAAAATGGCAGGGAAATTTTCGGTTACGACCGCGCCGGTGACGTCACTCGGCCCGTTGTTAGTTACCACAATTGTGTAGGTGTCGTTCTGGCCCGGAACGTACCTAGACTGTCCGTCAGTTACGGTAACCTTGAGGTCAGCCTGGAACGTGATTGTATCCGTATCGGCTGCGCAATCATCGTTCTCGGGTAGTTATGATGGCTTCGAGTGTCAATTCCTGGCGGTGGTCACTGCAATGACATTGGAGTTGTCGCTCTGCCTGGAGCTGTCGTAGGCACGCACACGGTAATAATAGGTCTTGTTTGCACCTAGTCCAGTAACGCTCCAGCTTGTCACGTTGCCTACATCGAGTCTCCGGTATCCGCCTATGTATTTCGTAAAGGAGCTGTTGGGGGAGACGTCCAGACTGTAACCGGTTGCCTCGCTCACGGCAGTCCAGTTGGCGGTAAAGCTGATGTTGATCACGTCTGTGGCAGAAGTGGCAGTGGGCGCAGGCAGAGGCGGCGTTGGGGTCGGAGTGGGCGTGGGCGTCGGAGTTGGAGTTGGAGTTGGTGTCGCAGTTGGCGTGGGCGTGGGCGATGGCAATTGTCGCAGCGTTCCACCCATTGCGATCGTTGCCGCTGTAACCATGTCGTAGAAGGCCGGGTTGACCGCATCTTGTGCCCAAATTTCGATGAAATCTGTGCCGTACGTGCGCGCTACATCGAGCGAGGTTTGCATGACGCATACCGGGTCGCAGGTGGGGCCGCAGGGGCCATCTGGGCCGCCGCCTTGCCGGCAACCTTGTGTTGGAGCGAGCGTCGCGGATGCGACCATCTGCAACCCTGCCTGCCCGGGAGTAGTCCATGGCGGGTTGGGATGGGCGTGGGCACGGATCATGTATTTGATGTAAGGCTCGCCATTGAAGCCAGGGATGTAAGTGTCGTAATAACTGCCATCCGTCCAATTGGCGGCCACCGTGTTGCGCTGCATGAAAAATCTGTTGGCGTAAGGTTGAGGCGGTATTCCCAGCGAAGCGTTTCCGTAAACATAATTCTCGATGTCGCGGCACAGCGTCGTGTAAGTGCCTCCGCTAAAATCGGGATAGGTTATATCCAAACCGCCGATTGGCAGTTTGATGTTCTGATTGGGGAATGCCGCCGCCGCGGCGTCACACATCTCTTTCCCAACCTGGAGCATCAGTTGCTCCGTCCATCCGGCGGCGAGCCATTGTGCGGACTGGTCAACATAGATGTCGCCGCATAGCGTTGGCGGCGGTTGCGGGCAGTCGGGGCATGCGATGGTGCCAATCGTGTCTTGGATGTTCCAGTCATTCGAGTCATGATTGGCAAAGGCGGCCATATTTACAGCGACAATGGCCGGATCGCTGGAATATTTTGCTCCCGCGACGGCAATCAAGTCGAGTTTTGCCTGATGAAAAGTAGGATTCCAATATAAGGCAGTGTGTATCAGTTGGCAGAAAGTTTTGTGGATTGGAGCGATGTCAAGCAAGTCAATCTTTTGATCGTCTGGAAGCGAATCCAAAAGCCAGGTCGGCGTGTCAGCCGAGCTGTCGATAATAGCTAGGGCGATATAATTGAACCCGGCAGCTTTGGCTTGCGCGATCCTGGCATCGACTGTGCTCCAGTCATACACGCCGGGAGCTGGATTAACTATGTCCCAGTCCTCACTTATAAGTATCCCGACGATACCCAGGTTATTAACCAAGCCGGGGGGAATGTCGTGACTAACTCCAAATGGGCCCCATACTCCAATTGGGTATGGCGGTGGCGATTGTGCCTGAGCCGGGTTGGTTCCGAGCGCAAGGGCGCACCAGGACACTAACACCGTCGCGAGAATCAGTGCCCCTTGACGAGATAGTGCCGTATGGTCCGGGATCATCAGATCTCTATTTTTGCATGGCTTCACGTTCGATTTCTTGAATGGGTTTTTCATTGGGGTTTTGGTTGGGGGGCCGAAATTGCAGTGATCTACGTTGGCGACCACAGCCAATTTATTAATAAGTATTTTGGGGTTTTGGTTGGGGGCGCCGAAATTGCAGTGGATCTACGTTGGCGACCACAGCTAATTTATTAATAAATATTGATAGTTATTCATCATTATTCGCCACAATGCAAGACTTTTTTCAGGAATTTTTTTGGGCCCTCGAGAACCGATATATACGACCCTGCCCGGCGCACAGTAATGCGACTGCATTACCTCCCAGAAAGACGCGAACAAAACTACGGCGGAGATTAAGGTCGGCCGCAACCATGCACCGTTGCGGGAATTTGGCCGAACTTGCGGTGTGAAACGGCTGTTCCGGGTAAAAACGTGGCGCCAACCATCAGCTAATCCGCGATCGTAAAATCAAGTCCAGCTTCTTGCGGAAGCCCGCCGCGCAAACGGGCGTCCGACTCATACATCTCGCGAGCGTACGGAAGATTATGAAGTCGAATCTCAAATGAAAACGTTGCAAAACCATCCGTTTCCGCAATTCGTGCGCGATTTGAAGCCCCACTGCTCCGGGTCGCGGTGAAGAGTCACGCCGGTAAAAATGGCAGGGAAACGGTCGGTTACCACTGCGCCGGTGACTGGTCACTCGGCGCGGAGTTGATTACCGCAATTGTGAAGGTGTCCTTCTGGCCTGCAACGGCCGTACTCGTTTCGTCATCTACTCTAACCTTGATACGCCGTACCAAGTTGTTATTAATGTCGTGGCGTTCCACCCATTGCGATCGTTGCCGCTCTAATCATGGTGTAGAAGTCCGGGTTGACGTCATCTTGTGCCCAAATCTCAATGAACGCGGTATTGTAGGTCCTGGCTACGTCGAGCGAAGCTTGCATGACGCATACCGGAGGACAGGCGGGGCCGCAGGGGCCATCTGGCCCGCCGTTTTGCCGGCAATTTGTCGTCGCGCCCAGGGTCGCTGCGCTGACCATCTGCAACCCTGCCTGCCTGGGAGTAGTCCATGGCGGGTTGGGATGGGCGTGGGCACGGATCATGTATTTGATGTAAGGCTCGCCATTGAAGCCAGGGATGTAAGTGTCGTAATAACTGCCATCCGTCCAATTGGCGGCCATCGTGTTGCGCTGCATGAAAAATCTATTGGCATAAGGTTGAGGCGGTATTCCCAGCGACGCGTTTCCGTAAACATAATTCTCGATGTCGCGGCACAGCGTCGTGTAAGTGCCATTGGTGTGACCGGGATCGGTGGACGACATTCGGATGTCAGATAACCCGCCGATTGGCAGTTTGATGTTTTGATTGGGGAATGCCGCCGCCGCGGCATTGCAAATCTCTTTCCCAACCTGGAGCATCCGTTGCTCCGTCCATCCGGCAGCGATCCATTGTGCGGGCTGGTCAACATAAATGTTGCCGCATAGCGTTGGCGGCGGTTGCGGGCAGTGGGGGCAAGGGATGATGCCCACCGTATCCAGGACGTTCCAGTCATTCGAGTCATGATTGGCAAAGGCGGCCATGTTTACAGCGACAATGGCCGGATCGCTGGAATATTTTGCTCCCGCGGCGGCAATCAAGCGGAGTCTTGCCTGATGAAAAGTGGGGCTCCAATATAAGGCAGTGTGTATCGGTTGGCAGAAAGTTTTGTGGTTTGAAGCGGGATCAAGCAAATCAATCTTTTGATCGGCTGGAAGCGAATCCAAAACCCAGGTCGGCGTGTCAGCCGAGCTGTCGATAATACCTAGGGCGATATAATTGAACCCGGCAGCTTTGGCTTGGGCGATCCTGGCATCGACTGTGTGCCAGTCATATACACCGGGAGATGGATTAACTATGTCCCAGTCCTCACTTATAAGTATCCCGACGATACCCAGGTTATTAACCAAGCCGGGGGGAATGTCGTGACCAGCTCCAAATGGGCCCCATACTCCAATTGGGTATGGCGGTGGCGATTGTGCCTGAGCCGGGTTGGTTCCGAGCGCAAGGGCGCACCAGGACGCTAACACCGTCGCGAGAATCAGTGCCCCTTGACCAGATAGTGCCGTATGGTCCGGGATCATCAGATCTCTATTTTTGCATGGCTTCACGTTCAGTTTCTTGATTGGGTTTTTAACACTCATTCTCAAAGGTTATTCACAATTATTCACAACAATGCAATACTCTTTTTCAGAAATTTTTTGCGACTTGAGAACCGATATATACGACCCTGTCCCTCCTGCGGCGAACAACTAACGCGACTGCACTACCCCGGAAAGATCCCCGCGCTCAATTATCGGCGCGCGCAAAACCAAAACGTTGACGCACGGCATCATTGCGTGCACGGTCTGTCCGTTTTACCGCAGCAGCTTAGCGTCCCCAACCAATCCGGCGGCTTGCGGCGATTGCTGGCCGGACATTGCTCGAGTTACGACAGCGAGCGCAAGCGGGCTCTCAACTCAGGCCGAACGTGTAAAAATCTAACTTGTCCGTTCCAGAGCGAAGGAAAACATCACCCCAATATCTTGCAGCCTGCGAGCCAGGATTAAGCTTAGTGATTCGCGCCCGCAGAAGCAAAGATTCCCGAAAATTCGAGCTTGACACCTCATCTGCGTAAATGAAACTATGGAGTTTTGCGGCAAGTTCGTTAGGTGGCTTCAGCCAGGCACTCGACCCTCTTCCCGCAGGGGAAACCGCGAACGACAGGGTTGCTCGCACAACTTGAAGTAGTGGCTATAGTAGTGGCTATGAGAATCAGACAAAGTTCCTTAGAGTTCGCGCCGGCGCAGCGAAAACAGAGAGTGACGCCGTTCAGGTCAACGCCGGGAGGCTTCAACAAGCTGCGTATTATTAGCAAAGCTCTTCTGCCTTTGCTACTCATCGTTTGCGCTTGTGCTTCCTCGGCTTTGGCGCACTCCTTGTTTGTGGTCACGAGATTGTCCGACGCCGTGGCTGTGATCGACGATTCGACCGACCAGGTCACCACGAGAATCCCGGTCGGCGACGGGCCGGTTCGTATCACTATGTCACCGGATCGGCTCAAGGCCTACGTTTCCAACGGGACAGCCGGAACGGTGTCGGTTCTCAATACGGTCGCGCTCACAACCACCGCCACGATCCAGCTGGGCTCCCACTCCAGACCGCAAGAGAGCGCGGTCACCCCGGATGGTGGACGACTCTTCGTCATACATCAATTGAGCCCCACCGTCACCGTCATTGATACGGCAACCAACCAGGTCATCACCAATGTTTTTATCGGCGGGCACCAGGCCAAAGACATCTTGTTCACGTTGGACGGACGCTTCGCCTACGTGGCGAACTATTCCCAAGGGACAGTGAACGTGATTGATACCGCCACCTACCAAGTGGGGACGATCCCCACTGCGGCCGGCCCCCGGCGTCTTGCCATCTCTCCTGCGGGCGATCGCGTGTGGGTCACCAACAACAAGGCTGCCTCCGTGTCCGTCATCGACACAGGGACGCAACAGGTGATCGCGACAATTCCTGTCGGAAACAAGCCGAGAGGAATTGCGATCACCCCCAGCGGCGACGCGATTTACGTGGGCAACGTGGAGGATGGGACAGTCTCCATCATCGACTCTATTACACTGAGGGTGATCGACACAATCACGGTCGGAACCAAACCGTGGGAAGTGATCTTTACGGAGGATGGAACACTTGCATTCGTATCCAGTTCTGTGTCCGGGACTGTTTCGGTTATCGACACCGCAACTCGAGAGGTCATCAAAACGCTCGTGACTGGAGACGGTTCCTTCTTTTCAGCGATCAATCCAGACGGGACGAAATTTTACGTCTCCAATTCCAACGAAACGACCGTATCAGTCATTGGTATTCCGTCGCTGACTGTCCTGCATGTAATTCCCGACGTAGGGTCGTACCCCTTTGATATGGCATTTGGGCCATAACCCTCGGAAAGAACGTTTTAGCCAATGCTGGCTTCGGCATAGATTTTGAGATTAATTGAAAACTGACGGTTTATACCAAGTCCGTTAGGAGACTCCGGCCAGGCCACCTCCCCCTCTTCCCGCAGGGGAAACCGCGAACGCTATTTTTCACAAAACCGAAGAGAGGAGCATCGACAAAATGAGAGATCGTCATAATGAGACCCATTCATTGGCAGTATCAACTCGCCGCGTGTTGACTCACGCGGCTTCCGGGTCTTAGAGCGTCATCAGTCAAGGCCTCGATCTGCTTTAAATACCTCGCCGAAGGCGCTGCTTATGATGAGAAGATATCTTCCGGCTCTATTACTGGTTGCGTGCGCTTTTGTCTCCTCGGCTTTGGCGCAAACGGCGCCCCCGAATATCGTTGTTATTTTGGCGGATGATTTAGGCTACGGAGATGTCGGTTTCAATGGGTGCCCGGATATCCCAACACCTAACATCGATTCCATTGCGGCTAATGGCGCGCTCTGCACAAACGGATACGCCACGCACGACCATTGCAGTCCGTCGCGAGCCGCAATCATTACTGGCCGTTATCAACAGCGATTTGGACACGAGTGGGGACCGGATCCCCAAATAATTAACACGGCATTAGGTCTTCCGATGACGGAATTGACCTTACCGCAGTTGCTAGGACCGGCAGGCTACGTTTCTGGGGCGATCGGCAAGTGGCATTTGGGGGTTCAGCTCAACCATTTTCCTACGGAGCGGGGTTTCGATGAGTTCTATGGTTTTTTGGACGCGAGCTCCCATTACAACCATGCGGCGCTTTACCGAGATGAGACGCCTGTAACCGAAACGGAATATCTGACTGATGCTTTCACTCGGGAAGCAGTCGACTTTATCAATCGCCATGCGACACAGCCTTTCTTTCTTTACCTGGCATATAACGCTGTCCATTCGCCGTATGATGTTCCTCCCGACGTCTATCTGCAACGGGTTGGATATATTACCGATCGCGCCCGACAAGTTTACGCGGCGATGACGGTTGCGTTGGACGACGGCGTCGGGCAAGTACTGCAAACACTTCAGGCGAATAACATCCTGGATAACACACTGATCTTTTTTCTAAGCGATAACGGGGCGCCCAGTGATGCGGCCTCCAGCGGAGACCTATCAAATAATTATCCGCTCCGAGGTTACAAAATGAATGTCTTGGAAGGGGGCATTCGCGTCCCTTTCGCTGTTCAATGGACAGGACGGTTGCCGGCGGGCGTAGTCTATGATGACTTGGTTTCATCCCTGGATATCGTCGCCACTGCGGCGGCTGTCGCAGGGATTTCGTTGCCCACGGATCGGGTCTATGACGGTCTCAACATCGTGCCTTATTTGGCGGGGGAACAGGTCAGCCCGGTGCGAACACTATTCTGGCGTCAGTTTGGTTTAGGCCCCGATGGTCCGCCGGATTCTGAACCTACGATTTGGGCCGTGCGCAGCGGCCCGCTCAAGCTGGTCGTTGAAAGAGCTAAAGACGATCAGCCGCCTGCGCTTTACAATCTGATTAACGATCTCGGCGAGACCCAGGACTTGGCCGCAATCCAACCAGCAGACGTGAATGCTCTCACGAAGTTGTACGCTCAATGGACTCTCGATACAATCCCTCCTATTTGGCAGAAACCAAGCGGAGTACTTGAATTTTTACCGTTGGTCCTGGCGGGCGACTGGAATGGATTTAACAAAGACGATCCGAACCCACCCTGGAGTCTAACGACGATTACCGCGCCTGATCTGCAAGGGACGCCAGATGCATTCAATTGGTTTACAAACACAATCCATGTCGCGACGACAGATGGAGATACCACGCCAGGAACGCATTCTTTCACCCTGGTAGGAGCCGGGAGTTATTTGACTCAATGGGGAGGCGTTACAATAAACATTGATAATTCAACCGACATTCCGTTTTTTGCAGGGAGTGCCTTGGGCCCGCCGAATACGATCTCTTTTGAAGAAGGTTATTACTCATTTCGCATTCTCGATCGATTCGAGCAGGTCGGTAATGAAATGAAGGTGGCGGTGATGAAAACTTCGGCGCCGCCTATTACTGTTAGCCGCAGTGGGCAAACACCAGTCAATCCGACGCCTCGCGATCCGATCACCGTCAGTATCGCTACGAGTCAAGCGAAGTCGGCGGAGGAGCGAATCTACCTGCGGTGGTCCACAAATTTGTTCGTCACATCGCACATAATTGAAGCGCAAGGCTCGGAAGTCAGTTACTCGGCGACCATTCCTCCTCCGCAGCCGGCGTCAACGTTGGTGCTGTACACGATCGTCACCTCGACCGCTGATCTGACCGCGTATTCGACCTCCGGAGTGATCGACTCGCTGATGCTGGCGACGACCGGTGTTTTTAACGCGGTGCCGCCAATCCTGCCATCCATCACGACTCAGCCTGCCAATAAATCGGTGAGGGTTGGACACACAGCGAAATTCAGCGTCGGGGTCACAGGTACGAAGCCGTTAACCTTACAGTGGAAGAAGAACGGCGTGAATATTGCCGGAGCGACTAAGGCCACCTATACGACTCCACCAACCACTCTGGATGACAACGGTGCTCTTTTCGCGGTGATTGTGAGCGACAGAGCCGGAAGCGTCACCAGTAACAATGCGACGCTAACCGTTCACGAATAGTTGACAAATAAATTGCCACCCGATGCGTTTCCTTGTGCGAGCGTGCGCAATCCGTGTTTTTACTTGACTCTCGTTTGCGCAATTGAAATTCTGCATGTGCGTCAAGTCAGTTAGGTGCACTTAGCCAAGCACCTCACTTTCGTGCCGCAGGGAAAGCGCGAACGTCAGGCTCGCTCGCACAACACGAGGTAGTGACTATGAAAATCAGACAAAGTTCCTTAGAGTTTCCGCCGGCTCAGCGAAAGCAGAGAGTGACGCCGTTCAGGTCAACGCCGGGAGGCTTCAACAAGTGGTGTATTGTGAAGAAATGTCTTCTGCCTTTGCTACTCATCGTTTGCGCTTTTGCTTCCTCGGCTTTGGCGCACTCCTTGTTTGTCGTCGCCAGATTGTCCGACGCCGTGGCTGTGATCGACGATTCGACCGACCAGATCACCGCCCAAATCCCGGTCGGCGACGGGCCGGTTCGTATCACCATGTCACCGGATCGGCTCAAGGCCTACGTTTCCGACGGGACAACTGCAACCGTGTCGGTTCTCGATACGGTCGCGCTCACAAACACCGCCACGATCCGGCTGGCCGCCCACTCCAGACCGCAAGAGAGCGCGGTCACCCCGGATGGCGGACGACTCTTCGTCATACATCAATCGACCCCCACCGTCACCGTCGTTGATACGGCAACCAATCTGATCATCACCAATGTTTTTATCGGCGGGCACCAGGCCAAAGACATCTTGTTCACGTTGGACGGACGCTTCGCATACGTGGCGAACTATTCCCAAGGGACAGTGAACGTGATTGATACCGCCACCTACCAAGTGAGGACGATCCCCACTGCGGCCGGCTCCCGTCGCCTTGCCATCTCTCCCACGGGCAATCGCGTGTTCGTCACCAACTTCTTGGCCGCCTCCGTGTCCGTCATCGACACAGGGACGCAACAGGTGATCGCGACAATTCCTGTCGGAAACAGGCCGAGAGGAATTGCGATCACCCCCAGCGGCGACGCGATTTACGTGGGCAACATGCGCGATGGGACAGTCTCCATCATCGACTCTGGCACACTGACTGTGATCGACACAGTCACGGTCGGCCTCGCGCCGTGGCAAGTGATCATTTCGCAGGATGGAACACTTGCATTCGTATCCAGTTCTGTGTCCGGAACTGTTTCGGTTATCGACACCGCGACGCGAGAGGTCATCAAAACGCTCGTGACTGGAGACGGTTCCTTCTTTTCAGCGATCAATCCAGATGGGACGAAATTTTACGTGTCCAATTCCAACGAGACGACCGTATCAGTCATTGATATTCCGTCGCTGACTGTGTTGCGGACAATTCCTGATGTAGGGGGGTACCCCTTCGATATGGCATTTGGTCCGTAACCCTCGGAAAGAACGTTTTAGCTAATGCTCCCTTCGGCATGGATTTCGAGATCAATTGAAAACTGGCGATTTATGCCAAGCCCCTTAGGTGGCTCCAGCCAAGCACCTGACCCTCTTCTCGCAGGGAAACCGCGAACGATAGGTTCGCTCGCACAACTAAAACTACTCCTATGAGAATCTCTCTGAAAAAGTTCGTATCGGGTCAAGTGACCCTAATATTTGCGCTCGCATGCTTTACGCTTTCGCCGACGGCTCAAGCGGTTGACCCACCAGTGATCACGGTCCAGCCCATAGACAAGACCGAAACAGAAGGAGAGACAGCGAAATTCACCGTGACGGCCTCGGGGACCGAGCCGTTGAGTTACCAGTGGAGACAGAATGGCGTCGACATCGCTGGAGGGACCAGCCCGTCCTATACGACTCGAAGGGTCACGCGGGCTGACGATGGTAGTGTATTTTCTGTTGTGGTGAGTAACGGCGCCGGGAGTGTCACCAGCGCCGATGCGACGCTGACGGTCCCGCCCAATGAGATATATGGCTATGCTCCGGACGGTGCGCCCTTGCATTGGGATGTCTACACCCCAAGCGGCGCCGGTCCATGGCCAGTGGTCTTGCTCATTCATGGCGGCGGCTATACCGGCGGATCGTCCACGAGCAATCAGCAATCGGTCGGCTGCGCACGTGACATGTCGGCTGCTGGCTACCTGGCTTTGTCGATTGCCTATCGGCTTGCGCCCCCGGGGAGAATCGACGGGCAAACCTCCACCGGCTGCGCCCCGCAGCAGTATGACGACATTAAGATGGCGGCACGCGCCGCGCGCGCAGACCCGCGCTGCAATGGCAAGTTGGGAGTAATCGGCGGGAGCGCCGGTGGCACTCATGCCGCCTGGCTGGCAGTCGATCATTTAGCTACCGAAACGCCGCCATGGTCCGGTGAGGATCGCCCTGACGGAGCGGTTTGCTTATCCGGACCTTATGACTTCACCGATTATCGACCCAATGACAACCTCGATGGCTTGGTAGCCAACGTAACGAGCTATTGTTGTGTCCCTGATACCACCGACCCGACAGATGAAGACAGAGCCATCCTGAACGCCAATTCGCCTGTCACTCGTGTCGATAACATGGCACGGCCAATGTTGTTGGTAAACTCCCAGCGCGACTTTACGCCGATCGAGCAGCAAGAGGACATGCTGGCGGCGCTTGATGCCGCCTTTGGGAACGAACCAAATTACGAAGGAATAACTTTATCCGGTAACGACCATGCATGGGCCCTCTGGCCTGTTATTATATCCGGCACGGAAACCGTGAAGGATCGGGCGCTGGCGTTTTTCGCCGCTATCTTCTTTGGCTCGCCGTGGATCACGACTCAGCCTGCCGATAAGACCGTTACCGCAGGCATGACGGCCAAGTTCCATGTGAGGGCTACAGGCACGCCGCCATTGAGCTACCAGTGGAGAAAGAATGGTTCAAACATCACTGGCGCAACGCAGCGATCCTACACAACGCCACCGACAACCGCGGCTGATAACGGCAGTCTCTTCTCAGTCGTAGTCCGTAACAGTATCGGAAGTGTGACCAGTAATAACGCGACGCTTACGGTTCATTAGGGAGTGACCTCCCAAGGAGCGCTTTTCTTCCCCGGAAGGATTAAAAAGATAGCGGACTGCCAGGTTTGCCCCTTGTATTTATCCTGCCTCTTTTTTCCGGCAATTACGCACGCGAAAGAACTTTTCGGACAAATTCGGACACAAAAACTGCGTAAATCTGCGCGATTTCGACAAAGCAGAGAAATGCCTGTCCGCCTCTAACATGCAGATTGCCGCAGGATTACGGCAGGATTACGCAATAACGTGAAGCTGATTGAATTCGGTTCGAGCCCCGGTTTTTTCCCGCAGATGGCCTGAAGGACCACATCACGGACTGGATCACCGCCCAAACCGGCAAGGGCCTGAAGTTTATCTCCGTCGATTTCAAGCCGGCTGCGATTCAAGTGACCGGGGACGTTGCGGGTGACGTGCTACTGGCGGACGTTTCAGCCCCCAACCCAGAGCAAAGGAAAAGTAATTGACGATGACAGCCCTCGTCTCTGGCGCGCAGCCGTTGTGCGGCACACGCTCTGCGCCGCCGCGAAAAAGCAGCTTTAGATTAAAGAGAGTTCAGGAAGTCGATTATTTGCACTTTCTGAAAGTCACCCAACGCGTTGAACGCGTCCCTTGCAGCCGCGGCTTGGCCGTCATGTCGCTGAATGGCGTCGTCATAGGTAAATGATAGACCGTCGTGCATCAGCCGGTTGCGCGTCCGCAGTCCCCAAAGTGGCGCGGTACGAATTTGGCTTGCAGTCCCTGCGAATTGGGGGATGGGCTCAATCGGTATGCCGTCACCGGTGCCGATATCGTGCAACAAGAAATCGCTGTAGGCATGGAAGCGTCGGTTGGCCAGAGCGGAGGGAACGGTGAACGCGCCGCCGTTGATCGGCGTTCCCGCGGCCGCCGTGACGATGGTAGAAACGTGACAAATATTGCAGCCTATTAGGTTAAACTTCTGTTCACCAGAGTGCACATCAGGCGTGATTGGTCCACGCGGCGGCGCCTTGGTCGATCGCATAAAGTTGGCGAATGCCTGAACATCTGTGCCATCGTCTTCAGGTTCGGGCACCGGATCATAGATCGTGCCAAATCCGACGAACTGGCCTTGCGACGTATTTTCATCTGAAAAAAGAGGACTGGTGATGCCCATTTCGTTGAGATAGGCATCACTCGCAAACGATAGCAGACTGCGGTGCTGGCATTTCCAGCCAAACCTGCCAACGCCGGCGCTGCCATCGCCTTCCAGAACAGCAACTTCGGGAGCCGTGCCTTGCTGGTCGGGCGGCTGTGCGTCTCGAATTGCCGTGAGCGTGCTGTCTGAGACGCACTCGACATAGCCATCACCCATAGTGTTCGTGGATATGCGGAAAGTTCTCACGCTGTCCACCGGAAGCACATGTTCCACGATATCAGGGAACGTAGCACGCGATTGGATGAGCGAACCGCCCGGCGATTCGAAGAACTGGCCATTGAACGTATGCCCAGTCCGGTGCTCGGCTATCTGGCTCGAGGCCCCCGTGACAATGTTCTGATGGCACGCGCTGCAGCTCTGCGTGTTATAGGTAGGCCCAAGACCCTCCTCTGCCGTTTCCTTTTCTTCAAAAATGAACCGGCCATCGTTATAAGAGCGAAGTGGCTGCACGTTGTCCTCAGTGATCGTATCAAAATCCGGCCCCTGTTGAAAGTAGCCGTTGGTTAGGTCGTCAAAACCGGCGACCGCTTCGCGTGAGCTGGGGTTATCGCCGTTGACCGCACCGCCTGGCATGGAGAAAAATTGGGCCGGACCTTCAGGCGCAGCTCTCCCGCGAGGAATGAATCTATTCTCGGAGGTTTTCTTAACGGACGACTGCCCCTCGCCCCACAGCGATGTAGTTAAAACTGCTGCCGTAGCGACAGTCGCAAACGCGATTGAGAGGAACGCTCTAGGTTTCATGGGACTTATTTTTAGAACTTATTTCATGGTATCGGCGAAAGGACGGACGTTGACGATGAAAGTGTAAAGTTCCCGTGCCCGTCACCCAACAGCACAGTAACTGTTCCAGGGGTCCTGTTTGTATTGGCCAGGTCCAGATGGCCATCGTGGTTAACATCGACGGCAATGACGCTGTGAGGTTCCTCTTCCACGGTCAAAGTTGGTCCGGACGATAAGTTTCCATGACCGTTGCCGAAGAAAATGAAAAGGGAAGTGCTATGGGCGTGCGGTATCTGACTTCCTGTCTTAGGAAATGCCACGTCCAGATTCCCGTCCTCATCAAAATCCCCAAGGGCGATGTCGCCTTTTAAGTTCCCCTCACCCACCTGCACTGTCTGCGCCAGAGCAAAAACACCCCTGCCGTTGCCAAGGAACGTGGAAATGTAGTTGCCGGTAGCATTGCCTGGGAGCGCGCCCGCCACGACGATGTCCAGGAAACCATCGTTGTTCAGGTCGCCAATCTTACAACTGGATGGCAAATCACCGACTGAGAGCGTGCTATTCGTGAATCCTCCTGCTCCATCGCCCAGCATGACAGTAACCACGCTCTGCCCTGGGGTGTTTGAGACACCGCATACCGCCGCGTCCAGCTTTCCATCGCCATTGAGATCGCCCGCATCCATGCCGTAAGGCTGTTGCACGCCTTCTATTCCGATGTCAGGGCCAGGGAAATTTCCTTTCCCATCGCCAAAATAGAGTACGACGGCATCGTCATCCGGTGCGTTTACAAAGATATCAAGCCGGCCGTCGTTATTGAAGTCACGTAAAAGAAGACGGACCGGCTCGCCATCGCCGTCAATTTCGCTTGGCGGGGAAGCCACATGGAAGACACCTAAACCATCACCCAAGAGAATATTCTCGTCGTAACCCCAGTTGGTGGCACTCACCAAATCGAGATGTCCATCCCTGTTTACGTCGCCCGCCTGGAGTCCCTTTGTGAGAGTATCAGTCGGAAAATGTCCCCCCAAAGTGAACCCGCCCTGTCCGTCTCCAAACAAGATGGCTACCACGTCGAATCCGGTGCAATTGACTGCCAGATCCATTTTGCCGTCCTGGTTGAAATCGCCGGCCACGAGTAACTCGGGCGCGATGATGCTGCCGGTTCGATGGTTAGCCGACGCCGATGGCAGAAATGCGGCGGAAAGGATTAAGCAAGCCAACGCTGCGAATTGTATTTTTTTCATAATTTTTCCCTGTTTTTTACTGAACCTATGTTTAGTGAGTCTCGATCTGACCAACCTGGAGATGAGTTTCAATATCTCCATTTACAATTATATCTTTGTCTTCAAAAGGAACTCCCACCACGATCTCGGAAGTCCCATCGCCATTGAAATCTGCTGTCGTTACGGCGAAACCAAAACCAGCGAACGCCTTCGGCTCTTCGCTGATTACCGTCCTGACGAGCCTTCCGTTGTTACCCTTATAAACCAAAACTTCTCCCGCGTTTTGGAGCCCGGTCACAGTCGCATCGGGGGCGCCAACCAGAACATCCGGCCGCCCATCGCCAGTGACATCCGGAGTTAACGCTACCGAAGTGCCAAATTTGGTGAATGCCTGTGCAGGGCCGCGCAAGCTGTGTAACAGCGTTCCATTTGAGCCTTTGAAAACGTAGGCCGCTCCCTTAAGGCCGTTTTGGTTCGGGGCACCGATCACGAAATCTGGAATCCCGTCGCCATCGAGATCCTGACCTCCTGCAACAGCGTCACCAAAGGAAGGAATTTTGTCTGCGCTAGGGGCCGCAGGGCTGGCTATTGTGAAGAGAAGCGCGCCAGTCCTACCGCTAAAGACGAAGGCGCGACTTGCACCCGGCGAACCAATGATGGCGTCGTTCACTCCATCATGATTCACATCACCGGCATTAGCCACCGCTGACCCGAACCGGCCGCTTAGGACTTGCGTAGGCGGATTTAATGAACGGATCAAGCTGCCATTGGCGCCACTGAAGATGTAAGCAGTTCCTACGTCAGGCAGCTCTTCGGACGCGTTCGCTTTCGGAACTCCAATGAGCAGATCGGGAACTCCATCGCCGTTAACATCTCCCAGGCCAGCGACAGCATAGCCGAATCTGTTTCCCTCGTCTTCATCAGGATCATTAAGAGTAAAGAGAATACTGTGATCCGCTCCGCTGAAGACAAAAGCCTCACCGGCGTTTATGTGGTCCAGGTCGAAGTTGGAGTGGTGGGGAACGCCGACAAGGACGTCCGGGACACCGTCGTGATTAAGGTCTCCCACAGCGGCTACGGAGAAGCCGAAGAAACCACCAAACTTGGGGAAATTCACAGGCTGTTGAAAAAACGGGTCGTTGAGTTCGGATATCTCCGCGAGCGTTGCGCCGTTGATGAGGAAAGCTCTTCCCACATCCTGCGGCGGACCAAACCCATTAGTGCTACTAAACTCTGAATCGTGGAACGGCCCTCCAACTACGAGATCCGGAACTCCGTCACCAGTAACGTCACCGATGACGGCGACGCTTTGGCCAAAGCGTGTGGTGCCATCTTCTATTTGCGGATCGACCAGCGTTGACGCCCGAATCGCTGTGAGCCCTGAAAACATCAGCGCCATGCTCACGAGTGGCGCGCCGACGTGTGATATGATTCTACGCGGTGAAAATTTGGTTTCGTTTGTCGTTTTTTTTCCAGTTTGTAAGCTCATAAGTTCTCCCGATTTCTATTTAACGCCGTCATTTAGACAAGGTCCAAATATAGTGGCGATATGTGAAGACGAACCCGGGATTATTTCAAGTAGTGACCAAAATGCAAGAAAAATCTCAAATTCTTTTCTCCTAATCTGACCGGGATAAAAAGGGCGACCTGTTTGTCGTGGCAGGCGACATATTTTCGACCGATGATGCGCTGAGTGGCGAGCAAGGTCGCCTGCCCGAAGGCAATCGAGCATCTGCATCTGCGGCGGCAATCTCGTCGATGAAATGCGCCAGCGGCCAGGGCCAAGATTTTCCATTTCCAGTTGTAACCAAAAGAGGTTGCGGCCTGTCATAATTATTGCAAACTTAGTTTCAGAATTTTCGTTCAGGCACCGATGTTCACTCCCTTATTGGCCCGGCAGTGGAACTATGAAACGGCCGCGCATCTCTTGAACCGGGCGGGGTTCGGAGGCACGCCCGCCGAAATCGATGCGGCACGCGGAAAGGGACTAGAGGCGACGGTCCGCTATCTGGTCGATGTAAGCGATGACTTCGCAAATGTGCCGCCACCCGCTTGGGCGCATCCTCGTACCATCGGTAAAATCCGCACCCAAATGCGGTCAAAGCAAATCTCTCCCAGGGAACGGAGAGAAAGAAAGCGCGCGTTCCACGATATGGAGGGCGAAAATATTCTCGATCTTCGACGTTGGTGGCTCGAACGAATGCTGACATCGCCTGCGCCACTCCTGGAAAAAATGACACTTTTCTGGCACGGCCATTTCGCAACCAGCGTCCAGAAAGTCGGAGACGGCTATTGGATGTGGCTGCAGAACGACATGCTGCGGCGAAATGCGCTCGGGAACTTCGCGACCTTGACGAAAAAAATGTCACGCGATCCGGCGATGATGATTTATCTCGATCTTCAAAAAAGCGAGAAGGAACACCCAAACGAGAATTGGGCACGCGAGTTAATGGAACTTTTCACGATCGGGATCGGCAATTATACCGAGCAGGACATCCGCGAGTCAGCGCGAGCGTTTACTGGTTACCATGTCAACTTGGGCACGCAGCAATTTCGATTTGCGCCTTTCCAGCATGACGCGAGTCCGAAAATGTTCATGGGTCGAACTGGACCACTAGACGGCGACGATATTATCGACATGCTGTTGGAAAAGCCGGCGTGCGCGCAATTTATTGGGCGAAAAATCTGGCGCTATTTCGTCGAGGACAATCCGTCGCCGGAGACTGTCGACACGGTGGCGAGTCGCCTCCACGCGTCCAACTACGAAATTCGGCCCGTCTTGCGGGAAATTTTTAGCTCGAGCAAATTCTATTCCGAGCAGGTGATGCGAAGTCAGATCAAGAGTCCAGTCCAGTTTCTAATCCAAACTGCAAAGCTGCTTGAGGCGCCATTGCCATCTCCGAATATCGCGCAAAACTCGATGCGACAAATGGGCCAGGTTCTTTTCGCACCGCCAAGCGTGAAGGGCTGGGACGGCGGGAGAGCCTGGATCAGCACGTCCACGCTTCTTTTTCGTTACAATTTCGCGAATTATTTGATCAACGGCGACGAGATGCTGCCGGCATCTGATCCGGTAAAAGAAAGGGCTCCCGATTTCGGATTTCGGCGAGGCCTAGCCTTGGGCGCGGACGTCCGCAGGGATCCAATCGATGTATCGAAATTAATTCCAGCGGAGCTCCGGAACAAGCCACAGGAACTGGTGGCGCACTTGAGCAATCGCCTCTTTCAAGCCAAAGCAGCCGCGAAAGAAGCAGAAGCTTTTGTTCAATATCTCCAGGCGCGAAGCCCCGACACTGGCGACGAAACCATGCGCGGTTTGCTGCATCTCATGATGAGTACGCCGCAATTCCAACTCACCTAAACGATCTATGAAACAAACAATGCACACACGCCGGCAATTTCTTCGCACCTCGATGTTGGGAGCCGCCGCTTCCTGGACGTTGCCGGTTTTTCTTGAGAAGACTTTTTTCGCGCTCGATGCGATGGCCGCCGACGCGCTCACTCAGACGGCCACCGGGAAAGACGGTACAATTCTCGTCGTTTTGCAGATGGCGGGCGGGAATGATGGACTCAACATGGTGGTTCCGTATGCTGACGACGTTTATTATCGTTCACGGCCAAGGCTCGGTCTGCCCGCAGACAAGGTTCTGAAGCTCAATTCCTATGCGGGATTGAATGGCAAACTTACCGGATTGAAATCGCTCTTCGACGAAGGCCATTTGAGCGTCGTGCAAGGGGTAGGTTATCCGAATCCAAATCGGTCCCACTTTCGCTCCACCGAAATCTGGCAGACCGCTTCCGACGCGGACCGAAATGAAAGCGAAGGCTGGCTTGGACGCTATTTTGATAATTGTTGCGCCGGCGCCGAACCGACGGTGGGCGTCGCGATCGGTGAGGAAATGCCGCAGGCCTTTGCGGCGAAGACTCCAATTGGCGTCACGTTTTCGCAGCCGGAAGAGTTCCGTTGGAGGCCATCGGAAAAAGTCGAAGGGAGGATGAGCGCTGAGGAAACTTTCTTCCGGCAGATCAATGGTTCGAGCGGCGCCGAAGAGATGGCGGCGTCGGAAGGTGGTTCGATCAGCGCGATTTCGGGCCAATCGAAAACCGATCTGAGCACAGTCGATTTTCTCACGCGGACCGCGCTCGATGCGCAATTAAGTTCGGACAAAATTCTCGCAATCGCGCGCAAATATAAATCGAACGTTCCCTATCCGCAGGGACGTCTCGCGGCAAGCCTGAGCGTGATTGCGTGCATGATCGCCGGCGGGTTGCCAACGCGGGTTTACTATGCGAGCCAGGGCGGATTCGACACGCACGCCAGCCAGGCGAACGCGCACGAACGATTGATGGGCGAATTGAACGATGCGCTCAGCGCCTTCGCGGCCGATCTCAAACAGCAAGGCAATTTCGATCGTGTGCTGCTGATCACCTTCAGCGAATTCGGGCGACGCGTGGTGGAGAATGCGAATGGCGGCACCGATCACGGCGCGGCCGCGCCGATGTTTATCGTCGGGGGTGCGGTGAAACCGGGATTGTTCGGGAGATATCCGAGCCTCACGGATCTCGATTACGGTGATCTGAAATTCAACACCGACTTCCGCAGCGTTTACGGGACCGTGCTCGACCGATGGCTACACGCACCGAGTCAGATTGTTCTCGGACGGAAATTTCCGGCACTGCCTGTCATTTAATGGTAAGGACGGCTCTCCTTCGTCGAATCGCTCGGATATCGCGCCCTGCGTGCTGTAGAGCAACAGTCTTCTAGAATCCGCAGCAAAGCCGCTGCGAACAAAGCAGGCTCATCATACAGCTTGTCCAAATTCGCGAGATAGCTGCGGTGGAAGACAGCAATGGCTCTCTTGATCATCGCACGCCGGCGATCGAACGGTCGCCGCAAGCTGAACCTCCATAAATGGTATCGCATCTGCTCCGGAAGCATGAAAAATCCCAGAGCAGCAGACCCTGCCGGAACACATCGGGCGGAATCGACTAAGGACAACTGATCGTTCTCAAACAAAAGATTCGCCGGCGTGTCGTAGTAAACGTGCCCGAAGCTCACTTTCGCCCCAGCGAGATTCTCAAGCGCGGATTCGAGAATTGTTTGTTCGCGAGAGGAGAGATGCCACGGAGCCTCAGCTAGATCACACGCCAGCGCGTCAACGGGCATCGGGCAGATCTGCTCGGTCTGCGCGATTTGCATTAGCGCGAGGATTTTTCCGGCAAGCTCACATGCAGAAATCTGGTCGTCTCCGCTCGTACGATCCCGGACCAGGGCTTGGAACAGCCGCTTCTCGCGGAGCAACGCCAGCGCTTTTGGCACGCGCAACGCGGGAATCTGCAACGTCGCCAGTGCCCCTAGCAGATCGTATGGAGAGGCCAGTTACGCGTGCGGTTAACTTCCCCCTTGCGCCTGAATTGCAGCGGTATCCGACGCGTTTGTCGGAAGATATCCTTCAACGGTTTGCCCGAAGCTCGTCATCACCAGACAGGAAAGATTCGCCTTACAGGACACGCTCATTTTTTTCCGCTTGCAGCCGTCGCCTCGATTTTGATAGTCTACAAGTTTTCGCGCCCTCATGAAATCTCTATCGGTCATCTTTCCTGCATTTAACGAAGAGGCAAATATCCGGGCTGTCGTTGAGGACGCATATCGGACCATACCGAAACTTGCTCCAATTTTTGAGATCATTGTAGTGAACGACGGCAGCAAAGATCGCACAGGCGAGATTTGTGACCGGCTGGCCGAGGAGTTGTCCAACGTGCGTGTCGTTCATCATGTCCGGAACCGCGGCTACGGTGCCGCGCTCAAGAGCGGCATCGAGCGGGCGCGGTATAATTTAATTTTCTTCACTGACGCTGATGGGCAGTTCGACTTAAACGAAGTAGCCGCGCTCCTCGAACAGACCGATGCCTACGACATCGTTGCTGGGTACCGAGCCCGGCGACAGGATCCGCCCCACAGGTTGTTGTTTGCCTGGGGTTGGAATGTCCTCGTGCGGGTCGTGCTCGGGGTCCGGATCCGTGACATCGACTGCGCTTTCAAAGTCTTCCGCCGCGATGTCTTCGACCGTATTCAGATCCAGTGTGTGGGCGCGATGGTTAACACCGAAATCTTCGCTCAGGCAGCCAGGTTTGGCATGACGGTCAAGGAGGTGCGGGTGAACCATTTTCCACGCCGGCACGGCAAGCCGACCGGCGGTAACATTGCGGTTATCCGCAAAGCATTTCGGGAGTTGATCAGAATGCGACGCACGTGGCACAGGATCACTCCCGACCAGCCGGGGCTTTTTAAAGAAGAAGTCTCTGCCCCAGCGGCAGAGCCTTCCGCTCCACAAGAGAGTTGAGACAAATCAATCCTCTCTAGGGAAAGGGTTTGCTCGAAACCCCAGCGAGTGGTTCTATTGGTTTTAGTAAGGTTATGAAAACTGATGTGCTAATAATCGGCGGCGGACCGGGTGGTGCGTCGGCGGCGATGTTCCTCATTCGGCAAGGAATCAAGCCGATCATACTCGAACAGGAAGTGTTCCCCCGCTACCACATTGGCGAAGCGCTGACCGGCGAAGCTGGCCAGTTGCTTCGGCGGCTTGGCCTTGAGGATGAGATGGTAAAAAGGGAGCACCCCGTCAAACATGGCGTCAGGGTTTACGGAACGAGCGGCGACAATAGCTGGTATATCCCAGTGGCGCAGCGGGACGCCGAGTGGAATCTCTCGCCTGCGACCACGTGGCAGGTCCGTCGCAGCGAGTTCGATACGATGATGCTCAAAGAAGCCGAAGCGCGCGGTGCAACCGTGATTCCGGGCACGGCAACCAAGGCACTCCGGGCCAACGACGGCGCCGTGCGGGGTGTGACCGTGCGCTGGCCAGACGGTAAGAGCGAGGACATCGAAGCCGAGGTAGTCCTCGATTGTTCGGGCATGGCGACCTTTCTCGCCAATCAACGCATCACAGGGCCCAAATATGTCGGTAGCTACGACAAGCAGGTCGCCTTTTTCTCGCAGATCACCGGCGCCATTCGCGGCTCCGGCACTTCGGGCGAGCATGCAAGAGACAACACGCTTATCTTCTACGAGAAGAAGTTCCACTGGGCCTGGTTCATTCCGATCGATAAAGACGTTGTCAGCGTCGGAATGGTCACGCCGAGGGCTGACTTTTTGGAGAAAAAGCAAACCCCTGAAGAATTCTTCCGCAATCAGCTTTACAACATCAATCCGGAAATCCGGCGTCGCATACCCGACATGAACCTGGTTGAGAAGGTGCATGTTATCCCTAACTACTCCTATCAGGTCCGCCGCTTCTGCGGGAAAGGTTTCATCTGCATCGGTGATGCGCACCGTTTCATCGATCCGATATTTTCCTTCGGCCTCTCGGCGACGATGCGCGAGGCGGAATTCGCCGCGCCGCTTGTCCGCGAGTACCTGGAGGGCAAGAGGCGAAACGGGGAAAACCCATTTGCCGAGCATCAGCTCTTCTGCGAAAGAGGGATCGATAATCTGGAAGATATGGTCGACCTATTCTGGGAACAGCCGTTCGCTTTCGCGATTTTTGTGCATTCCCGCTACTCGGGAGATATGACCGATGCCTTTGCCGGGCGGATTTATGAAACCGAGCGCCAGCCCTCGCCGGCTATCCTGTCCTTCCGCAAATTGCTCAAACGGACGAGGGATTATGAACACGAAGATGATTACTCTGTGCCGATTGGATCCCGCTTTCACCCGGAGCGTGCCGCCTTGTGGGAACCTAATTCTCCCGTCGCAACAACCGAGGAATGGATGGACCCGCGGTAATTCGTCGAGTACCTGCGGGATAGGGCTTGGGCCATCCTCCTCCTCCAGCAAGTGCTTGCTACGTCTGCGAAACTTGGCAGACTGCCACCAGCAAATCATGGAGATACCACAGAAAACTAAAGACTACATCGATAGCAACCGGGTTCCTTTGCCCCGGTCACCGATCCGGACGAGCCGCTCCAGATTGACTCCCTCGGCCTGATTCGCTTCGTTGCATTCTTAGAAAGTGACTTGGGCATTCAGATTGAGGACGAGGAACTCATCGCGGAAAACTTCGCGACCCTGCGCAAAATTGGCGAGTTGATTGCATCCAAGTCCAAGGCTGTGCAACCCTCAAAACCACCGAAACCGGATGTCCCTCCCGTGCTTCCGTCCGCTGCACTGGTTCAAGCGAACACTTCCGCTAAAGAAAGTTGAGCCAAATCAATCCTCTCTAGAGACGGCTGCTCGAAACACCAGCGAGTGGTTCTATTGCTTTTAGTAAGGTTATGAAAACTGATGTGCTAATAATCGGCGGCGGACCGGGTGGAGCGGCGGCAGCCATGTTCCTAATCCGGGAGGGCATTAAGCCAATCATCCTCGAACAGGAAGCGTTCCCACGCTTCCACATCGGCGAGTCCAATACCGGCGAATCTGGCCAGGTGCTTCGGCGACTCGGCTTTAAGGATGAGATGGCAAAAAGGGAATACCCCGTCAAGCACGGCGTCCGAGTCTTCGGAACAAGCGGTGCCACTAGCTGGTACGTCCGAGTGTCGTCCCGTGACAAGGAATGGAATCTTTCGGATTCGACCACATGGCAGGTGCGGCGCAGCGATTTCGATACGATGATGCTCAAGGAAGCCGAGGCGCGCGGCGCGACTGTTATGCCGGGCACGGCAACAAAGCCAATCTTGGACGACGGAGCCGTGCGCGGCGTCACCGTCCGCTGGCCGAATGGCACCCTCGAAGACATCGAGGCGGAGGTGGTGCTAGATTGCTCTGGCCAGGCGACCTTTCTCGCCAACCAGCGCGTGACAGGTCCCAAATACGTAGGCAGCTACGACAAGCAGGTCGCATTTTTTTCGCAGGTCACCGGCGCCATTCGCGGCTCCGGCACTTCGGGCGAGCACGCGAAAGACAACACACTGATTTTTTATGCGAAGAAGTTCCACTGGGCTTGGTTCATCCCGCTCGATAAGGATGTCGTCAGCGTCGGAATGGTCACGCCGAGGGCTGACTTTTTGGAGAAAAAGCAAACCCCTGAAGAATTCTTCCGCCATCAGCTTTACAACATCAATCCGGAAATCCGGCGTCATATTCCCGAGATGAAGTTGGTTGAAAAGGTGCATGTTATCCCGAACTATTCCTATCAGGTCCGCCGTTTTTGCGGAAAAGGTTTCATCTGCATTGGTGATGCGCATCGTTTCATCGACCCGATATTTTCCTTCGGCCTAACCGTCACGATGCGTGAAGCGGAATTCGCCGCGCCCCTGATTCGCGCGTATCTTGAAGGCAACGGGCGCGACAAAGCCAACCCATTTGCCGAGCACATGCTGTTTTGCGAGAAGGCGATCGATAACCTTGAAGACATGATTGACCTGTTCTGGGAACAGCCCTTCGCCTTCGCGACCTTCGCTCATCACCGCTACGTCGATCAGATTACTGATGCCTTTGCCGGGCGGATTTATGAAACCGAGCGCCAGCCCTCGCCGGCTATCCTGTCCTTCCGCAAATTGCTCAAACGAACGCGGGATTATGAACACGAAGATGATTACTCCATCCCGATTGGATCCCGCTTTCATCCGGAACGCGCCGCCTTGTGGGAACCTAATTCTCCCGTCGCAACAACCGAGGAATGGATGGGAGCGCGGTAATTCGCTAAGTTCGTCAACTTCAAGTCGGAATCACACTGCGCTTACTTTTCCTTTGTGAGAATGATGGAAAAACTGGAGAGTAAACCAGACATTCCAAGCGGCGCGGTTCGCGCTTTCGTACTCTGTGGCGGGTCCGGGACCCGACTCCGCCCGGTGCTTGCCGACCGGCCAAAGTCGATGGCACTGATTGGGGGGATACCTTTTCTCCAGCTATTGCTCGAGAGGCTCAGGTGTCAGGGAATCGATGACGTGATTTTGGGAACGGGCTATATGGCCGGGAAAATTGAAAGCTACTTCGGATCTGGAAATAAGCTTGCAATGCGTGTCCGTTACTCCAGAGAACACGAGCCGCTAGGAACTGGAGGAGCCCTCAAGCTTGCCGAACCACTCCTCAGCGATCCAGTTCTTGTTCTTAATGGCGACAGTTACGTGGACTGGAGCCTTGTTCCAATGCTGGAACGGTTCACGGCCAAAGATGCCGCTATGGTTGTCGTGTTGCAGGCGGTCGGTGACGTCACTCGCTATGGAAGTGTAGCACTCGATCACGACGGCCGCGTTACCCAGTTCGTTGAAAAGGGTATCCGAGCTGGCCCCGGTCTGATCAACGCGGGCGTTTATTTGGTTCGAAAGCAGGTTGTGCGCGACCTGCCAGCGGGGACGGCGATCTCACTGGAGAGGGACGTCTTTCCCAGCCTTCTCGATCGCGGAGTTTATGGGTTGGTTTGCACGGGGCTTTTCATCGACATCGGAATACCGGACGACTTCAAGCGGGCGCAGGTGCTGCTTGCCTCGCGGGTCAGCGTTGCTTCCCACGATTCATCGGCTCCCGTATCTCCGGGGGTCCTTGGCGATACAACTTGAAAGGACGCGCGACTTTGGGGAAACAGGAAGCAGAGCCGCAGCAAGAATTCCGGGCGTCGTCTCTAAATTTGCCAGAGCCTCAAATCGCAGCCGAGGTGAAGGAATAACGATTAGATGAAATCGTCTATTATTGCGTGGATAAGATCGGCTGCTCATCCGGCAACCGCTCGGCGGGCATTAATAACCGGCGTGATCGTTGGTGTTGTGCTCATCGCGGTTAATCACGGACCCGCAATCATCTCAGGTCAGATAACCGGTGCCCGCATTATCCAGATGTGCCTCACTGTCCTAGTTCCCTACGTCGTTTCGACAGTATCCAGTGTCGCGACACGAAATGAACGTCGCTAGCGTTCGTTCCGATTTCAAATCGAGACACTGCCTCCAGGCGAACGCACTTTGCATTCCCTACCCAGAAAATTATAAGGAACGGTTCGGATCACGCTCACGGCATCCGCTGTTTTTTTCCAAAAAAAGTGACTAGCGGTCCGGTCATTACCGTAGTGACGAGAGCCATGATCACGAGCATGGTGAAGATGTGCTGTGAAAGGATGCCCATGTCATAGCCGATATTAAGGGCGATAAGCTCCATCAGTCCCCGGGTGTTCATCAGCGCGCCGAGTTGCAGCGACTCCCGCCATTTCATACCGGTAAGACGAGCAGCCAGGGCGCTTCCGCCGAGTTTTCCCGCCGTGGCAACCCCGATAATGCCCAGGCAAATGAGCCAATCCTGGGCACTGTTAAGGAGGCCGATTTGTGTGCGCAGACCGGTGAAAGCAAAGAACACCGGCAAGAGCAGAACGGAACTCAAGTTTTCAACCCGCACAACCAGTTTGTCGCGAAAACCCGCTGCGGTAGGCATAACTACTCCTGCGAGGAAGGCCCCAAAAAGTGCGTGGATGCCGATCAATTCCGTAGTCCAGGCGGAGATAAGGACAAGGCCAACAACAACGGCCAATACCATCTTACTCGGCTGCGATTGCTCCAACGCCGAGTGTCCAAGCAAGCGCGGTAGATTTGGCTTAAGAACAAAAAGCATGAGACCGACAAAGATCAAGACCAAACCGACATTAACGACTGCGCCGTCGACGCTGGTTGCCCGCGCAATCGCCACGACAAAAGCGAGGATGCTCCAAGCTGTCACGTCGTCCACCGCTGCGCAGGCGGTGGCCATGCTGCCAAGCGAAGTTTTGAAGATGCGGCGGTCTTGTAGAATCCGGACCAGCACAGGAAAGGCAGTAATACTCATGCAGATCCCCATGAATAGTGCAAAAGCTACAAACGAAGCCCCAGGTTGCGCCAGCTCCCGATAAAGGAACAACGCGAGAGCAACCCCAAGGAAGTAAGGGATGACGATGCTGGAATGGCTGACGACAATCGCGGTCTGCGCCTTGTGGCGTAGCTGCGAGACGTCCAGCTCCATGCCCACGGCGAACAGAAACAGGCATACCCCAATCTGACTAAAAAGTCTTAGTGCATCCAGAGATGACACAGCGAAAACGAAGTGAAATGCGTTGGGTGCCAGCAGACCGAACAGCGAGGGGCCTAGAAGGATGCCCGCCATCATCTCGCCTACCACTGCCGGCTGGCCGCAACGTGTAAAGAGCCAGCCGACAACACCACAGACGGCAATGATCACAAAAAGCTGCAAGAAGAGTCGACTCAAAGGACTGGTGACATTCTGCGACAAGCTAGACTTCACCGAATTGACCAACGACGACTCGGTTGGGCCGGTCGGCGGTGCGACGATGTGCGTTGGAACAGGAGGAACCGGCTGAGGAAGTTGACTCCCCAGGTGCAAAATGAAGAAGATTCCACAACCAACAATACTGACAATGATCAAATACAACTGGGCTGCGCGTTTCATCGTGTTGGACAGGGAAAGCTGGCTAGGTCAAGAGAACCGTAGGTATATCATCGAGCATAGCGGAGCGGCACGGTGAGGTGAGTCGCAATAATTCGCGGGTCTATACGGAGACTTTGATTCTGCACTATGCTAGGTCGTTCCACAAAGGAATGATCGCGTTCCTGTAGGCCACAGTGAACTTGGATGGCGGCGAACCGATGCTCCCGAAACCTAACAGCCGTCATTTCTTGATCATCTTCGGAACAGTGGCCTGCGCGAGCTCGGTGAACGCGCCGACTACGCGGTTAGCTCCTGAATCGATGAGACGCAGCAGCCCAATCTCCAGCGCAAGATTCCTGCCTTGAAGACGAATTGCCTTCAACTTCAAACCTTCCGTCCCTCGCAGCGCAATCTTCGGCATCAAGGCAGCCGCCTCCAACGGCCCGAGCAAGCGAAGAAGCGTCCCGATCGCGTTGATTTCCGCAACGGTTCGCGGACGTACCTGGTGGTTTCGGCTAATTTCATCGCTCATTCGGCGCATGACGAAACTATCGGGTAATTGAAGCAGCCGTTGCTGGTGCAATTCGGAAAAGCGAATTACGCTACGGTTCCACCACGGATGCCCCTCGGAAACAATCAAGGCAAATTCGTCGGTGCAGAGCGGTTCGTAGCGTAAATTAGGCGAGTGCCGCGTGAGGAAGCCGAGGCCAACGTCCATTCGTCCCTCTTCCAGCGCCGTTTCAATCTCGGTGGATGAAATTTCCTCCACGGTGAGACTGACGCCCGGATGGGCGGCGGCGAACGGACCCAGTAGATGCGGCACCAGTGCCACATTGAGGATGGGGATGACACCCAGATGCAGGGCGCCGCGCAACTGTCCTGGCTCGCTGCTGAGTTCCTGTAACAAGTTCTCAAGCTCACGCAGAAGGACGCGAGCGTGTTCCTGAAAAATCAGACCAGCTGAGGTAAGCAGAATGCGTTTTCCCCGGCGCTGAAAGAGGGACACTCGAAGGCCCGCTTCCAGATCGCGCATTTGTTGGGAAATA
>WNFY01000625.1_pt1 | contig 77003 bp, 62 predicted proteins | sample 5400091 | NCBI WGS metagenome assembly WNFY01 (sample SAMN13153364, study PRJNA577476) | soil metagenome | isolation source: 60 cm soil or saprolite under grassland replicate 1 | place: USA:California | collected 2016-06-15
CAGATCAGATCGACAAAGTGCCAGAATAGACCGGAAACTTCGACGCGATTGGCCAGATGTTCCGGATTGCGCTGGTAAAGCTTTTTGCTGACCGGCAGCCACATGTAAATGAACACGAGCACGCCGCCGAGCACGTGCAGTCCGTGCAAACCAGTGATCGTGAAATAGCTGGCAAAATACGCGCTGTGTTTGGGCAGGAACATCGTCGCGTATTGCACGTCCTCCTTTTCGATCGTGGCCATCTTGTGAGTGGGCGGCAGATACAAGAAGTGCGGTCGATCCATCGCCGGGTTGGTCGGATCGGCGTTCAGCGGATCGAGCGCGACTTCGTATTCCTTGATCTTGGGATCGTTTAGTGCGGCGCGATTATGTAAATGGCCGCTGATCTCGAGGCGCGGCGGCAGACCTTTCGCGGCGGCATGCTCGTTGCCGAGATATTGTTCGTACTTCCCAAGCGCTTCCGGTTTAATGTAAGCGCCGAAATGGTCAAACTTTTGCGGCCATTCGTAAACGAGTTTGACGGTCAAGAAAATCACGCCGCACAAGATGGTGGCCAGCATGTACCACCAATAGGCCCGGTACCTTCTCATTTTCAACGCCGCCCACGCCAGCACGACCGTGACTGACGACAGGATGAGAATGGCCGTGTTCATGGTGCCAACAGGAACGTTGAGCAACCCGTGCGGCCACATCCCCGGCGCTGCATCGATGCGCAAAAAAATGTAAGCGGAGAAAAGTCCGCCGAAGAGCATCACTTCCGAGGCCAGGAAAAGCCAGATGCCGATCTTGGCGTTCCACAGGCCCGTGTCGGGTCGGGTCGAGACGGTGTACGGAATCTCCATGGCGTTGGCTCAGGCGAGGGCTGGCTCGACCGGCGGCTTGCGGCGAGTCCGCTCGGCCAGTTCCACCGGCTCATTCTGCATCGTGAAATCACGCTCTCGCCCGGGAAGGCTATACTCGTATGGTCCGCGATAAGCGACGGGCGTGTGGATGAAATTTCCGTGCGGCGGCGGAGAAGGCGCCGTCCATTCCAATGTGGTCGCTTCCCATGGATTGTCGTTCACCTTTTCGCCATGCCTGATGCTCCAGAAGAAATTAATAATGAAGGGGATTTGCGCCAGGCCCATGGTCCACGCCGCCCACGAGATGGGCGTGTTCCATTGAAAGCCGGTCAATCCCCAAATCGTGTGCTCGGTTCCAACGCCCCATCCCTGCCCACCGTCATACCAGCGCCGATGCATTCCGGCCATCCCCTGCAAAAACATGGGCAGAAAAATGACGTTCATACAGATAAGCGTCGGCCAGAAGTGCACTTTGCCCCAGAACTCGCTCATTTTTCGACCGGTCGCTTTCGGGAACCAGTAATAGATGCCGGCGAAGAGCCCGAAGATCGTGCCCGGCGCGACGATGTAATGGAAATGCGCGATCACATAGTAGGTGTCGTGCAGATAGAGATCGGCGCTGTTGAAGGCGAGCGGAATGCCGGTAAGACCGCCAATTCCAAACATCGGCAGGAATGCGATGCAGAAAAGCATCGGCACATTGAACCGGATCGAGCCACCCCAAAGCGAAATAAAGAAGGCGCTTAAGATGATGACCGAGGGAATGGAGATCAGCAGCGTAGTCGTCTGAAAAAACGCGCTCACGGCCGTGCCCATGCCGGTGAGCCACATGTGATGCGCCCATACGATGAAGGACAAAAAGCCGATCACCAACACGGAAAAGACAAGTGACTTGTAACCCCAGAGCGGCTTGCGCGAATTGTTCGCCAGAATTTCGGCGACAATCCCGAACGCCGGCAAGATCAGCACGTATACCTCCGGGTGTCCAAGGAACCAGAACAAGTGTTGCCACAAAAGCGGACTGCCGCCGCCGCTGATGTGCACCTGCGCGCCATTTACCACCAGGCCGCTGGGCAGGAAAAAGCTCGTGTCCGCAACCCGATCCATCAGTTGCATGATGATGGCGGCTTCGAGCGGTGGGAACGCCAGCAGCAACAGAAACGCAGTGACAAATTGCGCCCACACGAAAAACGGCAGCCGCATCCAGGTCAGCCCTTTGGCGCGCAATTGAATGATCGTGGTGATGAAATTGACGGCTCCGAGCAACGACGACGAGATCAAGAAAATGAACCCGATCAGCCAGAGCGTCTGGCCGTTGAAAATCGGATTAAACCCCCTGTCCGAAAATGCCGCCAGCGGCGTATAGGAAGTCCAGCCGCTCTTGGCCGCACCGCCGGGCACGAAGAAACTGGTCATCATGATTACTCCGCCAACCGCAAACGCCCAAAAACTCGCGGCGTTGACTTTCGGGAACGTCATGTCCGGCGCACCGATTTGCAGCGGCACAACAAAATTTCCAAAAGCTGCAAACGCCAACGGCACGACCCCCGCAAAAATCATGATCGTCCCGTGCATCGCGCCGAGCGAGTTGTAAAAGTCGGGCGTCATTTTCCCGTCCGGCATCGAGCCGGCGCCGAAAATGTAGGGGAGCAGCTTCCCAATCACTGGCAATGCATGTCCGGGATAGGCCAATTGCCAGCGCATCAACATCATGAGGCAAAAACCAAAGAACAAAAAGACCAGGCCGCAGAGCCCATACTGAATGCCAATTACCTTGTGGTCGGTGGAGAAAATGTATTTTCGCCACCAGCCGAGCTCGTGATGCTCGTGGCCGGCGTCATGCGCGTGTGGATCGTGATGCGTTTCGAGAGAAGTGGCAGCGTCCATTTCCGAAAAAGTTATCGTTTCAATATCTAGAGAGAAGGCCGATTTGCAAAGCGCAAAAATTACCTCGACGCCGAAAACGGCGCCTCTAATGCTCCGTATGGCGCTTCTGCCGCTCTTGTGCACGCTGGATTATCTGCTCCGGGCGCGATCCGAACCAGCGAAGGCGCGAATTACGGCCTAATGTCCCGAATCTATCGCAGATAATCGTCCGCTTCCGCCAAAACAAAGCCCGGCGTGTTGCGGACAAAATGCCGGAGCCAGTAGGAATGTCCGGCACCAAAGGTGACGAGAACGCGATCGCCGGGCTTCGTAATCTGCGCCAGCTTGGAGAAAATTTTCGCGTTTCGCAGATACCAACTGCCATTGAGATCGGCGCCTGGCTGAGTCTGATTGTTTCCCAAGGGCAACAAAGCATAATAAAAATTATAATGATCGGCGTCGATCCGGTCGGGCTGATTTTGCTCCAGAAGCATTTCGCGGATTGATTTCGTCTTTTGGTCGGCTTCCATCTTGCTGATGATTGCGGCTACTTGCGCATTGAGATCGTCCAGCATCGCACTTTTGCCGTGCGCCTTCGCGTATGCCTGAACTTTATCGTACGGGAAATAATCGATCTTATCGCTCTGCTCGTCGATTCCATAGACCGACTTCTGGCCGAGATTGTGGGCAAGCCGAAATGCGATCTGCACGCGCTCGTCTGCATCTTTGGTCAGCATTTCGGGCGTAAACCCGTCGAATTTCTTCGTCGTTAAGTCATCGCGCTCCGAAACTGCCTCGACGGCAATTTTGTTCGGCTTGAAACGTGCCAGGCGCGCAGCGACGTCGGCCAGCTCAGCCTGCTTTGCCGGCGTCCGCACGTCTTCCACTTTCATGTTGTGTAAGTCCTGGCCTGGGTTTCCAAAATGATACGTACCCAGGATGAGCACGCACACCGGCTCCGGTTTTTCCGCTGGCCGAACAGTCGCCGTAAAAAGCGACAACGGAATTAGAAACGTGAACGACAGTTTTCGTCTCATAGCTTGCAGGTGAGATGCAGCTATGAGCGATTCAGATTCAACTATTTCAAAAGGAGGCTCGCTTCACTTCTCATTCGCGCGTTGTGCGCTCGCTCCACCACCTCGACAATCGCCGCTCGGGAATCGGTGGGACTGCTTCACCGGCGGCGGCGCAATGTGACGTATCGTTGAAAAGGGTAAGCCGTGCGCGCGTCGCGTCCTTGAAATCGACAATGTTCAGTGCGGCCGGGTCTTGATCGAGATTATCCCGGTAACGTCGCGGATCAAACCCCAGTAGTGAGCTAAGCAACAGTCGGATCGTCGCCTTGTGCGAAACGACGAGGATGTTTTTGCCCGGATGCTTGCGCACCAGCTCAACGAGCACCGGCAGGGCACGTGCCGTCACGGCCAGACCGCTTTCGCCGCCCACGGGCGCAAATGTGTATGGGTCCTTTTCCCATTCCGCCGCCTCATCCGGAAATTTTTCTTCCACTTCACCCCGGGTCATCTGCTCCCAGCGGCCGTGCGAAATCTCACGCAGACCATCGCGCGTCTGCACCTCCAGTTTGTGCGGCGCCGCAAGAATTTGAGCGGTCTCGACTGTGCGCCCGAGCGGTGATGCATAAACCGCGGCGATCTTCTCGTTTCTCAATCGCTCCGCCAACCGGCGTATTTGCTCGCGTCCTTCATCGGAAAGCGCCACATCGGTCGAGCCGGCAAATCGATCTTCCGCGCTCACGACAGTAGCGCCATGTCGCACCATGAAAACACGCGTTGCAGCTGATGCCATACGATCACCTTCGAGATGACGCAAATTCTGCCAAAGCGCAATCCCTCTTCGCTGATCAAAAGATGATAGTGCGACCATTAAGACTACATTTGGTCGGTGGAAAAAGATGCAAAGCCACGCGCCATCATTCATCTCGACATGGACTGCTTTTACGCGGCGATCGAGGTGCGCGACCGTCCTTCATTGCGCGGCAAACCGGTGGGCGTGGGCGGCGCCCGCGATCGCCGCGGCGTTTTGACGACGTGCAATTACGAAGCGCGCAAGTTCGGTGTCCGTTCGGCCATGCCAACTTTCATGGCGTTGCAACGCTGTCCAGACCTGATCGTGTTGCCGACGCGTTTCGATGTTTATCGGCGCGAAGCGGCGGTTATTCGGGGGATCCTCCATCGGTTCACGTCGTTGATCGAGCCGCTCTCGCTCGACGAAGCATATCTCGATGTCACTGAGCATCCCGGCGCACCGGGGCCATTGGCACAAGTGATCCGCGGGACGATTTTTCGGAAAACGAAGCTCACCTCATCAGCGGGAATCGGTCCGAACAAGCTGATCGCAAAAATCGCGAGTGAGATAAACAAGCCGAACGGCCAGTTTGAGGTTACGCCGGAACAAGTGCCGGAATTCATGGAGAAACTGCCGGTCCGCAAAATCTGGGGAATCGGCGAGAAGTCCGAACGAAAACTGGAAGAACTCAGCGTCAAAACCTGCGGCGAACTCCAGCGATTCTCGAGGCCCGAGCTTGTAGATCTGTTCGGCAAATTCGGTCTCGATCTCTACGATCTCTGTCGCGGCATCGATCGCCGCCCCGTCGAACCGGATCGTCCGCGCAAATCGCTCAGCACGGAAGAAACCTTTGCGGTCGATCTGACCACGCTCGAGCAATGCGAAGAAAAACTGGAAGAACTCTTCCAGGATTTAATGGCCGATCTCGCGCAAAAGGAATCAACGCGCGAGATCACGAAAATTTTCGTGAAACTAAAGTTCAACGATTTCACCCGGACAACGGCCGAGCGCGCGGGATTAGCGCCGACTTTGGCGGATTTTCATTCGCTGCTCGCGGAAGCATTTGCCCGCACTGGAAAACCCGTGCGCCTCGTCGGACTGGGCGTTCGATTCTCCGAAACGATGCCAGCCGACTCCCAGATGGATCTGCTGTAGGGGAAGCTGACAGCTTCCCCTGCAGGATCGGCATCCCCGGGATCGGCTGAAGCAAATCACTCACTCTCGTCGCTCGCCCGGCGCAATAGAGGCGCTACTGTTGTGTGAAGGAATGACTTCCGCGCAGGAAAGGAAAATCAAACAGACTGGTTGCGACGTTCGGTTTGATAATCTGACGCGCCAACTTTACGCGACTGACGCGTCGATCTATCAAATCGAGCCCGTCGGCGCGGCCTTCCCAAAAAACGCGCACGAAGCGAGCGCAGTCATTCGCGCCGCAGCTGATGCAGGCGTTTCGGTGACACCGCGCGGCGCGGGCACTAGTCTGGTTGGAAACGCGATTGGCGAAGGATTGATTGTTGAGTTTTCGCGCTACAACCGCCAGATCACCGATCTCGAGGTCGAGAAACGCAGCGTGCGCGTCGGCGCCGGCGTCGTGCTCGATCAGCTTAACGATTTCCTAAGACCACACGGGTTTTGTTTCGGCCCCGATGTAGCGACGAGTTCGCGCGCTACGCTCGGCGGCATGATCGCGAATAATTCCTCAGGCGCGCGCTGCCCGATTTACGGGACGACGGCCGATCATGTGATCTCACTGGAAATCGTGATGGCCGACGGTCGCATCGAAAAGATCGGGCCAACCCACGAATCGTTGCGCGACCAGCGGACCAAAATCGAGCATCTCATTAGCGCCCTAAGCGCCGAAATGGCCGAACGCTGGCCACCGGGCTTGATAAAGCGCTGGCCCGGCTATGGCATCGAAAGGTTCCTCCGTGCCCCGAATGATCTCACCAAGATCTTTGCTGGCAGCGAAGGGACGCTCGCGGCGATTTTTTCGGCCGAACTAAAGATCTCACCGCTGCCCCGCGAAAAGGGGTTGGGCCTGATCTTTTTCGCATCTGTGGGAGAAGCGATGCAGGCAACGGTCGAACTTCTCGATCTTAGACCGGCTGCCATCGAACACATCGATCGCCCGTTGCTGGATCAAACCAAAGGCCAGCTCCATTTTCAGGCGGCGCGCGACTTGCTCGAACTCGATACGAAGCCGTGCCAATCGATTTTGATCGTCGAGTTTTACGACGATGTGGCCGAGCGATTATCGATCTTGCAATCGAGAAAGCTTGGGTTACGCACGAAAATTCTCACAGATCCGGCGCAGATGAATTTGGTCTGGTCGGTGCGCAAATCTGGTCTCTCGCTTTTGACGGGCTGCGTCGGGCCAGCGAAACCGGTCGCGTTCATTGAAGACGCGGCCGTTCGTCCCGCGCAATTGCCCGATTACGTGCGCGGATTGCAATCGATCATGAAACCGCTCGGACTGGAGGCGAGTTATTATGGTCACGCCGCCAGCGGGCTGCTGCATGTTCGCCCCGTTCTCGATCTGCATAGCGCGGTTGATTTGAGAAAATTCCGCCAAGTCGCCGATCAAACGTCCGCGCTCGTGCGGCAATTCAAGGGTTCGCTCTCCGCCGAGCACGGCGTCGGCATCGCGCGCACCGAATACATGCGCGAGCAACTCGGGGATGAGCTGCTCGAAGTGATGCGGGCAATCAAAAATGCGTTCGATCCAAAAAACATTTTCAATCCAGGGAAAATTTTCGAGGTAGGGACGGACCGCCGGGCCGTCCGCCACAAGATCGACAATCATTTGCGCGAAAATTTCACCCGCCCGCTCGAGCTTCCTTTTCAGCCGGTGCTCGCGTTTGCATTCAAGGACCGTTCGTTCATCGGCAATCTCGAGCAATGCAACGGCTGCGGCGGCTGCCTTAAGCAAACCGGCATCATGTGTCCAACGTTCATGGCCACTGGCGAAGAAGTCATGTCCACGCGAGGACGCGCCAATATCATCCGCGCCGCGCTCGAGCTGCGAGTGAACGGACACGATCCGCTGAAATCCGAAGAGCTCGATGCCGCGCTGAGCAATTGTCTCTCCTGCAAGGGATGCACGCCGGAGTGTCCATCGAACGTGAATCTCGCGCTTTTGAAAGCGGAACTGCTGTACGCGCGATATCAGCGAGACGGTCTGCCGTTGCGTGAGCGAATCTTAAGCAACGTCGATTTGCTTGGGCGAATCGGTTGCGCGATGCCGTCGCTCGTTAATCCGATTCTCGATTTTAGACCCGTGCGCGCGGTGATGGAGAAGACAATTGGACTCTCCGCGAAACGTTCGTTGCCGCATTACACAAGCGAACGATTCGATCGCTGGTTCGCGCGACATACTGTAGCCGGGGGCGCTGACCCCGGCACCGCGGTCAACGACCGCGGCTACAGAGGCAAAGTCATCCTGTGGGATGACACCTTCGTGCGTTATCACGAGCCGCACATCGGGATCGCCGCGGTAAAAGTGCTCGAAGCGCTCGGTTTTGAAGTTGCCCTCGCGAAGAAGAGACGCTGTTGCGGACGTCCAGCTTTCAGTCAGGGAAATCTCGATGCCGCCACAAAACTCGGGAAACACAATGTCGATCTTTTGAATGCTTCTACTTCTCACCTTGCACGTCTCACCTCTCCGCCATCGGCGCCGCCGATCTTGTTCCTCGAGCCGTCGTGCTGGTCGATGTTCGTCGAAGATTATCGCGAGCTAAAGATTGAGAACGCAGAGAACGTGGCGAAGCGCTGTTTCCTCTTCGAGAAATTTGTCGACGATTTACTCGCGCAAGAACCGGAGGCGCTGCGATTCAACGAACGTCCGGCCACAATCGCCATTCATCCGCATTGTCACGCCAAGTCGATTTTGAATCATTCTTTCATGGCAATCCTTGCGGAACGCTTGCCGGGAAGAAAGGCCACGGTGCTCGACACCGCCTGCTGCGGAATGGCCGGCGCGTTCGGCGCGCTGGCCGAAAAATACGATCTGTCGGTGCAAGTCGCGCAGCGTTTGCTCGATGCGATCGACAACCAATCGTCTGGGACAGAGATCATCGCGTCCGGTACAAGTTGCCGGCATCAAATCGCAGATCTGACAAACGCGCGCCCAAAGCACATGGCCGAATTGCTCGCCGAAGCGATTGCATGATCACGGACGGGTAACCGCAGGCTTCAGCGTGACAACTGGAGGTTTGATGTGAAGAATCGCTGCGACTCAAATGAAACCGATCCGCTGGTCAGCCCACGCGCGGAAGAAAGCAGCCAAACGCGAGGTGAAGGCAAACGAAGTGGAGCGGACTATCGCGCGACCGAATTCCATTGTTACGGGACAATGGCCACGCCGGATTTTCATGCGACGATATTTCGATGAGATTGTTGGGGCTGAGATGCTGTTGCGCGTCGTGGTGGAGGAGACAGATGTGGAGCTGACTGTGGTGACGCTTTACAAAACATCGAAGTTCGCGAAATATGAAGGCGCCGCATGAAGGCTGAGTACGACAAAGAAACGGACACGCTGACCATTACGCTGCGCGATGCGCGCGTAAAGGAAAGTGATGAAATTCGTCCCGGGGTTATTGCCGACTTCGGTTACGACGGTGGCGTGGTCGGCTTTGAAATTCTGCAAGCCTCGAAGGTGGTCGAGCAGGCGGGCGAAATGCAGTTCGCTATCGCCGGTTAAGCGTTGAGCGGGAGATCGGGCGCACTATGCGGCAAAAACGAAGAGAACTTTCTGGAATTCGCGAGGAAGTCGAAGATCTGTTGGATTATCTGGAGGTGTTGGAAGCCCGCGTCAGAGACGCAGGCAAGCCACGAAGCAGCCACGAAGAAATCAAAAAACGGTACGCTTGATCGAAGCTGACCTACTCGTGGTTCGAGCGCTTCTGTTGGTTGACGTATACGTAACTAAAATCTAGCCTCGCGGCCATGAATCCCGTCGTTGCGTCCGATAAACTTGAGCGAACCGAGGTATGGGCAGAAGACGATGAATCGGTGCATTGGGCCGGCGCTTTTGCGGTTTATGGCGGACACGGCACGACCGCGTCCTCAACGATCGTGTATGAGATTGAGCTCGGGAAGCGGCTCGGCTGGCACACCGATGCCACTGAAGAAACGCAGTACATTATCGCCGGTACCGGCGAACTGCATATGGAAGACGGAACCACTCAGCAAGTTGGGCCCGGTAGCGTTTTTGCAATCCCGACGCCAGTAAAGCACGACCTCGTCAATGTCGGTGACGAGACATTGCGGGCAGTCGCCTTCTTCGCGGCGGCAATGTTCACTCAAAATTTCGATAACGTAATGATGCCGCCGAAGAGTCACATACTCGGCACTCCGAATCGAGAGGGTTAGTTCGCCTTAGGCACAAGTTGTCGGCTTCAGATTACAGCTGAATTGCTCGGCGAAGCGTAGTCTGCATCGCTCTTGAGAATGTCCTTGACGCGAGATTTTGTTATAGCATACTGGACGAATGCCACAAGTCTTAACCCTCGCGATCCGCGAATTGCGGAGCCGGCTAAACCTTAGTCAAGAACAGCTTGCCCAGCGTCTTGGCGTCTCTTTCGCTACGATCAATCGGTGGGAAAATGGACGCGCCGAGCCACAGGGAGCGGCCAGACTAGCACTCGACGCTTTATTGGAAGAAGTCGGCCAAGGCGAACTCGGCCTTCGTGGCGAAGAAATTGAAACTCCACACCGACGAAAGCGCGGCATGGCTAGGAGCGCTGTGCTCTCGACCAAATCGATGGAGCAAATGCTTTGGGACGCGGCTTGCAAAATTCGCGGCGAAAAAGATGCCCCGAAGTTCAAGGATTACATCTTGCCGCTGGTTTTCGTCAAACGTCTCTCGGACGTGTTTGAAGACGAGGTAACGCGGCTGGCAGAAACCTACGGTGACGAAAGAACTGCGTTGAAGATGGTAGAAGAAGTGGATCACACGCTCGTCCGCTTTTACATCCCGCCGCAAGCGCGCTGGCCTGTTGTCAGCGGGCGCGAACAATTTGATTGGCCCGACGATCAGAAACCGAAAACGCTGGGCGAACAACTCACCACGACTGTTCGCGCGATCGTGAAAGCCAATCCGTCGCTGGGCGGCGTGATCGACATCGCTGACTTCAACGAAACTCGCAGCGGTGAGCGCGAAATCAGCGATCAGGCGTTGCGCGGCGTCATCGAGGCACTTTCCGACCCGCGCTATCGGTTGGGCCTTCACGACGTAGAACCCGATTTTCTCGGGCGCGCTTACGAATACCTGCTCCGCAAATTCGCCGAGGGCCAGGGCCAGAGCGCCGGGGAATTTTTCACGCCGCAGGAAGTCGGCTGGCTGATCGCTTACCTGGCGCGGCCGCGTCAGGGCGAGGAGGTTTACGATTACGCCTGCGGCTCAGCCGGCTTACTTGTCAAATGCGAGCTCGCCTTGCAGCAGCGCGATCACAAAATCTCGCGTCCACCTAAGCTCTACGGCCAGGAACTCACCGGTTCCAGCTACGCTATTGCTCGCATGAACATGGTCATTCACGACATGGAAGGTGAAATCGTGCGCGGCAATTCGATGACCAATCCAAAGTTTCGCGACTCCGACACCAGCTTGAAAAAATTCGACATCGTCGTCGCCAATCCGATGTGGAACCAGCCGTTCGAGGAATCGGTCTATGAAAACGATCCGTTTAGCCGATTCGAGGAACAAGGCGGAATCACCACCAGCAAAGCCGATTGGGCTTGGCTGCAACACACCCTCGCTTCGCTCAAACCAACCGGGCGCGCGGCGGTCGTACTCGACACGGGCGCGGTCACGCGCGGTAGCGGCAACAAGACCGAAGACCGCGAAAAGAAAATCCGCAAATGGTTCGTCGAACAGGACGCGATCGAAGGTGTGATCTTGCTTCCCGAGAATCTTTTCTACAACACGACCGCGCCCGGCATCATCGTCGTCCTCAATCGGCAAAAACCGAAATCGCGTCAGGGTAAGATCGTCCTCGTAAATGCCAGCGCGGAATTCAAGAAAGGACAGCCGAAGAATTTCATCCCCGAGGCCGGCATTCACAAAATTGCCGACGCATTCATTGCCGGCGAAGACGTGCCGAACTTCGTCAAAGTCATCACGACCGACGAAGCGGCAAAGAACGACTATAACCTTTCCCCGTCGCGCTACGTCGGCACAGCTACTGACGAAACGTATCGGGAGATTCCCGAAATCGTGGCGGAGCTACGGCAGCAGGAACAGAAAGCAGCGGAGATCACAAAGGATTTAGATGGAATTCTCCAGCAACTGAACCTTTCCGCAGAAGAAAAATCATGAAACGCAAGACACGTGTCCTCGTGCTTGGCTCGCGAGATTACGACGCGATGCTTAACCGCGTCGTGCGATTGATCGACGAGGCGCGGCGCGCTTCCGCGCGAACGGTCAACGCGCTCATGACCGCAACCTACTGGCTGATTGGGCGGCACATTGTCGAGTTTGAACAGGCCGGAAAATCCAGGGCGAAATACGGCGAGGAAATAATTGATCAACTCGCGTCCGATTTGACCCGCCGGTTCGGGCGAGGGTTTACGCGCAGCAATCTTTTCAACATGCGCGCCTTCTATGCGGCGAATCCTCGAATTGTCCAGACACTGTCTGGACAATTGCAACTCCCCGAAAAAATCCAGACGGCGTCTGGAAAATCCCGGCCTGCAAAACAGGGAGCCGAGTCAATTGCCAATCTCGCTAACGCTTTCCCTCTCCCTTGGTCGGCTTACGTCCGGCTGCTCTCCGTAACGAGCGAACAGGCGCGAAAATTCTACCAGACCGAAGCGTTGTGTGGCGGCTGGAGCGTGCGGCAACTTGATCGCCAGATCAATTCGCTTTTTTACGAGCGCACCGCGCTTTCCCGGAACAAAGCGAAAATGCTCACCAAAGGCGCTGCCGCGAAACGTGAAGACGCGATCGCGCCTGAAGAAGAAATCAAAGATCCATACGTGCTCGAATTCCTCGGACTCAAAGACGAATATTCCGAGTCCGATATTGAAGAAGCGCTCATCCTGCATCTGGAGCGGTTTCTTTTGGAGCTGGGCGGCGATTTTACTTTCGTTGGACGCCAACGCCGTCTCCGGATCAGTGACGAATGGTATCGCATCGATCTACTTTTCTTTCATCGCAAGCTCCGCTGCCTCGTCGTGATCGATCTCAAGCGCGGCAAGTTCACCCACGCCGATGCTGGCCAGATGCACATGTATCTGAACTACGCGCGCGAACATTGGACACGCTCCGACGAAAATCCGCCCGTCGGTCTCATTCTCTGCAGCCAAAAAGACGAAGCGATCGCCCGCTACGCGCTGGATGGCTTGCCCAACAAAATTCTCGCTGCGGAATACCGGACCGTTCTGCCCGATGAACAACTCATCGCTGACGAGATCGAGAAAACCCGGCGCCAATTGGAGGCCCGCCGAAAGTGAAGCTCCCTTCCGGTTCTGAAACTCGGCACGCACGCGGCGTTTCGGTCGTCAACGAATTCCAGCATGCGTGGCGCGAACGCGTAATGTCGGGCTGCATTCTCCCTTTTGACGTTGAGCCACGTAAGAAAGTGCTGGCGCGCGACTACAGAGTGACTGGCAAATTCCCGATTGTTGATCAAGGCCAAGAGCTGATCGCCGGGTGGACGGACGACAAGTCTGCCGTGATTACGGATGGTCTGCCTCTCATCGTGTTTGGCGACCACACTCGAGTCTTCAAATTTGTCGACTTTCCGTTCGCGATTGGAGCAGACGGCACAAAGTTACTGAGGCCGGTTTCGGAGCTCGACCCGAGGTTTTTCTATTTTGCCTGCCTGGCACTCGACATTCCGAGTCGAGGCTACAATCGACACTTCAAGATTCTTCGTGAGCAATTAGTCCGCTATCCGGAAAAGTCTGAGCAGGAAAAAGTCGCGGCGGTGTTGTGGAAAATTCAGAAGGCGGTGGAGATCGAGGGCGCCATCGTGCGCAACATGCGCGACCTAAAAAAATCGCTCCTGCGCCGACTCTTCACCCACGGTCTCCGCGGGGAACCTCTCAAAGAAACCGAAATCGGTCCGCTGCCTGAAAGCTGGGACGTTGAGCCTTTATCCGAAATCCGTGAATTCCTCCAATACGGCACCTCACAACGTTGCGACTTGTCGGGCAAAGGTTTCCCTGTCCTGCGAATTCCGAACGTCATTGCAGGTAAGATCGACACATCGGAAATCAAATATGCGGACATGCCGTCAAAAGCTGCCGAGAACTTGCGCTTGGCTCATGGCGATCTGCTTTTTGTGCGGACAAATGGCCAACGAGACTATGTGGGCAGATGTGCGGTTTACAAAAGCGAGCCAACAAACGCGCTGTTCGCATCATATCTGATCCGCGCGCGCCTGTTCACAGATCGTGCAAATCCCGATTTTGTGCAGGCATACACGATGACCGACGCGGGAAAATCTTTTCTTAGCGGCCGATCACACGGTGCTGCCGATGGAAAATTCAACATCAACACGCAGACCATCGACAACACGCTAGTTCCTGTGCCGTCGCCACACGAGCAGCGCGAAATCGCAGACATCCTGCAAACCGTTGATCGCAAGATCGACATTCATGAGTCGAAGAAGCGGTCACTGCAAGATCTCTTCAAAACAACGCTCCACAAACTCATGACCGCCCAAATCCGCGTGAATGATTCGGATCTTGATACGAGCGAGGTGAACGCATGACGGAGCGATTCCAAATACTTTCGCTCGATGGCGGCGGAATCAAAGGCCTGTTCTCCGCGGCCGTCCTTGCAGCGATCGAGGCCGATCTCAACGTCAACATCGCCGAACATTTCGACCTCATTGTCGGGACTTCAACCGGTGGGATAATCGCGCTTGGACTTGGTCTGGGTTTGCGTCCCCGGCAAATCGTTGATTTTTACGCGAATGATGGACCGCACATTTTTCGGAATTGGTTCAACAGACGAAATTTTAGTCACTGGTTTTATCGCAAATTTTCCCAACAACCCCTGCGAGCTGCTCTGCAAAGGCAAGGCACGTTTGGCGAAAAAATATTCGGTCAGAGCAAGAAACGTCTCGTCATCCCCTCATATAATCTTGGGGACGATGACGTTTATCTTTTCAAGACTCCCCACCACGAGAGACTCACACGCGATTGGAAAGAGCCAGCTTGGAAAGTCGCGTTAGCCACGAGCGCCGCGCCCACCTATTTTCCATCCTGCAGGGAAATCGATCACATCCGGCATATTGACGGCGGTGTCTGGGCGAACAATCCCACGATGATTGGAGTCGTGGAGGCGGTCAGCGTGCTCAACATCCCGCTAGAACAAATCCATGTTCTCAGTCTCGGAACGTCGGACCCGATGGTGAGACGCGCGCGGTTCCTTGACTGGGGCGGAAAGCTCGTGTGGGCGAACCATGCTGTCGGGTTGGTAATGCGCGGACAAAGCTTAGGCGCCCAAAAGCAAGCATTGCACTTGTTGGGAAATGACAAGATCACGCGCCTCGATCCCAAAGTTCCTAACGGCCTCTTCGCGCTCGATGCCCCGGGCAAGAAGCAAGAGCTAATGGCGAAAGCCGCGCATGAAAGTCGGATAGCGATGCCCGAAATTAAGAAAAAATTCTTGGATCACGTCGCACCATCATATGTGCCGTATCACCCTCGAAAAACAGAAAGCAAAACATGAACACCGAACAACTACAGCAATTCGGAGGGATTCTCCGATTTATCACCAATGAACTCGACGTGCCTGACGAGGTTTACGCTGAAGCCGTCCGAAAATACCAACGGCTCGGCGAGTGGTTCAGGCGCGACAACGAGAACAAATATCGAACCGATTCTGAAATTTACCCACAGGGTTCGATACGTCTCGGAACAATGATCCGTCCAATCAAGGAGGGAGACGAGTATGACGTGGATTTGGTCTATCGCCGCGCCCTCGCGAAAGAAAGCATCACGCAAGCGGAGCTTAAGGAACAAGCCGGTGAACAGCTGCGACAATACGTCGAGCATTTGCGACGCCAAGGCGAGGACGTGCCTGAATTGGAAGCGAACCGACGCTGCTGGACGCTGCTGTACAAGAAACGCTTTCACATGGACGTTCTCCCCGCCATTCCAGATGACGAGCCGATGGCTTTCAATGTCCGCGACCCAGAGCACGCCATTCTTATTACCGACAAAAAGCTGTGGAACTGGCAACACAGCAATCCGAAGGGCTACGCGAATTGGTTTGGCGAACGAGAGCGAGCGTTAGTGCTTGAGCGTCGTACGATCATGGCAAGAGCGGCCAAGGTCGAAGTTGAGGAAATCCCTATGGAGCGAGTGAAGACCCCGCTCCGAACATCCGTTCAAATTCTAAAACGTCATCGGGATATTCGGTTTCAGGGCAACCGCGAAAACAGGCCAATATCCGTCATCATTACAACTCTAGCTGCGAGAGCATACGGGGGCGAGGTCGAATCGCCGGATGCACTACGCAGAATCGTAAACAGTATGCGAAACGGCATCGAAAACCGTAACGGTGAGTATTGGGTACCGAACCCTGTCAATCCGAAGGAAAATTTCGCGGACAAGTGGAAGGAGCAGCCCGAAAAGGCGAAATGTTTTTTGGAGTGGCTGACGCAGGTCGGAGCTGATCTCGCCAATACGCTCAAACAAACAAGCCTCGACAGAATTGCTGAGAGCCTGGAGCCGATTTTTGGGAAAGACGCTGTTGGCCGGGGCATGAAGCGTTATGGCCAGCAATTCGACGCGATGCAAAAAGCTGGCCAGCTAAAAATGGCCCCACAAACGGGGCTAATCGGAGCGGTGGGGACGGCAATAGGGAAAAACACTTGGTATGGGGAATAAGACGTCGTTTCAGTTCAACAGAAACAAGTCCATTACGGTCGCCATTCAAGCTGCCCATTTAAGAAAAACGTTCCCAGACTCGAAGATAACCTTTGCCTCAAATTCGGGACTAACATGGATTGGGCACATTCAGCCAACTCATCTGAGTCAGCGCTACACAGTTAGACTCAAGTATCGCTTAAAAGAAAGACCAGCGGTCAGGGTCGTTGAACCTGAACTCTCCACCCCCGAAGGCAAAAGGTTGCCGCACGTCTTTTCAGGAAACGAACTTTGTTTGTTTCGTTACAAATATTTCGAGTGGGATTCCTCCATGATCATAGCGATAACAATCCTCCCGTGGGCTTCGCTCTGGTTGCTCTATTACGAGATTTGGCTCCTGACAGGCGAGTGGTGCGGAGCCAATCAAGAACACCCCGGAGACGACGCGCTCAAAGAAGATGAACAAGCAGCGCAAGAACTACAGACTTGATGCCTACCCTCGCCACCGAATCCACGACCGTCCAAAATCCGCTCGTCAGTTACGCCGACGAAATCGGTTGGAGCCTCGTGCTGCAGTCAGAGGCGCTCAGTCTGCGCAAAGGCGAGGGTGGGACGTTTTTCTACAAGCTGCTGGAGGAAACACTGCTTCGACTAAATCCCGGCATAATCACGCCGGAGAATGTCGACGATGTGATTCGTCGATTGGAAGGTGTGCGCAATTCCATCGAGGGAAACGCGGAGATCTTGGCGTGGTTGCGCGGTGAGCGGTCGGGTCATGTGGCGAGCGAGAAACGCCAACGGCAGGTGAGACTGGTCGATTACGAGAATGTCGATCAAAACATTTTCCAGGTGTCGCCGGAATGGGAATACACAAACGGACTGAGCAAACCGAATCGCGCAGATGTGATGTTTCTGATTAACGGCATTCCTGTTGCGCTAGTGGAGACGAAGAGCGCAAAGAAACCTGAAGGACTAGAGCAAGCGCTCGTGCAAATTCGCCGGTATCATCGCGAGACGCCTGAGATGCTGACGACGCCGCAGGTGTTCGATATCACGCATCTGATTGACTTTTATTACGGCGCGACCTGGAGCCTGGATCGGAAGGGATTGTTTGAGTGGCGTACGGATTCCTCCTCACCTTCGTCCTCTCCCCCAAAACTCGGGAGAGAGGAAACACACGCCAACAGGCGGGCGAACAACTTCGAGGAAAAGGTAAAAGCGTTCTTCGAGCGCGTGCGATTCCTGAAGATGCTGAAGGAATGGATTCTCTTTTATGTGAAGGACGACGAACTACGAAAGACAGTTCTTCGGCAGCATCAGGCGCGCGCGGTCGAAAAAGTGGTCCAGCGGTGCGCCGATCCGAAGAAGAGCATGGGTCTGGTCTGGCACACGCAAGGTTCGGGCAAGACGCTCACGATGATCACGGCGGCGCGGTTGATTCTAGAGCTCAAGGAGATTTTCAAAACGCCAACTGTCTTGCTGGTCGTAGATCGAAACGAATTGGAAGGGCAACTCACGGGCTGGGTGGAGCGGTTGCTAGGCGAGCTGAGCAGCCGCGACATCAAGATCGAATACGCCTGGCGCAAGGACAGATTGCGCGAACTGCTTGGATCGGATTTTCGCGGGCTGATCGTTTCGATGATTCACAAGTTCGACAGCATCCCGAAAAACATTAACGCGCGCGACAACGTGTATGTGCTCATCGACGAAGCGTATCGTTCGACGGGCGGTGATTTGGGAAATTATCTCATGGCAGCGCTGCCGAACGCGACGTTGATCGGGTTTACGGGGACTCCGATCGACAAGACGGCCTACGGCAAAGGGACGTTCAAGGTATTCGGCAGAGAGGATGAAGAAGGTTATCTGGATAAGTACTCCATTGCCGAGTCGATCGCCGACGGGACGACGCTGAAATTGAAATATGCGTTAGCACCGAATGAGATTCGATTGCCCGATGAAATTCTGGAAAAGGAATTTCTCGATCTCGCCGAAGCCGAGGGGATCAGCGACGTGGAAGACCTAAACCGCATTCTGGAGAAGGCGGTAAAACTCAAGGCGTTTCTGAAATCAGACGAACGGGTTAAAGCGGTCGCTGAATTCGTCGCGAACGATTTCAAAGGAAAGGTTCACCCGCTCGGCTACAAAGCATTTCTCGTTGCGGTGGATCGTGAAGCGTGCGCGCTTTACAAACAGGCGCTCGACAAATTGCTTCCGCCCGAATGGACCAGCGCCATCTACACGCCCGCGCAAAATGACAGCGAGCGGTTCCCTTTGGTCGCGAAATATCAGCTCAGCGAGACGCAGGAGAAAAAAGACCGCAAGACGTTTACGAAGGCCGGACAGAATCCGCAAATTCTCATCGTCACGGACAAGCTGCTGACCGGGTACGATGCGGAAATTCTTTATTGCATGTATCTGGACAAGCCGATGCGCGATCACGTGTTGCTGCAAGCAATCGCGCGGGTCAATCGTCCCTACGAACAAGAACGGAAATTCAAAAAGCCGTGCGGGTTCGTAGTCGATTTCGTGGGCGTTCTCCGAAAGCTGAAAAAGGCGCTGGCCTTTGATTCCAAGCAGGTGGACGTGAGCAAGCTCATCGAATCCATTGAGGTTTTGCTCGCTCGATTCAAAGAGTTAATGCGGGGCGAGGCACAAGAGTATCTCCGGTTCACAAAAGGTAAGATCGACGACAAAGCTGTCGAACGCGCGATCGACTTTTTCGTGAACAAGACGAAGCGCGAGAAATTCTACCAATTCTTCAAAGATGTCGAAGCGCTCTACGAGATTTTGTCACCATCGGCTGAGCTGGCGGACTACATCGACGACTTCCGGAACTTGGCGACGCTTTATCAGATCGTTCGGAACGCTTTCGCCGCGAAGACGACATTCTACGGCGACGTGGCGAAGAAAACCGAACTTTTGATTCGGGAAGAGGCGGAAACTTACGGAGTCAAACAGCCTTCCAAAGTAGTTGAGATTGACGAGACAACTTTGGCCGCGATCAAAGCAAGCAATTTATCCGACAACAACAAGGTCGTGAACCTGGTCAAGAGCCTGGTGCGGGCGGCTGCGGAAAAAGGCGGTCAAGAGCCGTATCTTATGTCGATTGGTGAGCGCGCTCAGGCAATCATGGAAGCGTTCGAGGATAGTCAGGAGTCCTCCGTCGAAGCGCTTGGGCAGTTGGAGAAACTGGCAAAGGAACGGATCGACGCGGAGAAGGAGCGCCAGCAGACAGGATTGGCTGCCGATACATTCACAATCTATTGGGAACTGAAACGCGAAGGGATCGATGGAGCGAAGGGGTTGGCAAAGAATCTCAAAGCGCTTTTCGATAGATTTCCCGATTATCGTTACAATGCCGAAGAGCTTCGCCAGCTCAAGGCCGAGATTTACAAAATGTTGCTAAGCTCGGTGGAGGGCAAAAAAATGGTCGCGCTCACGGAGAGACTTTTGGACCTCGTCGAGACCTGACCCCGATGAGGACGAAGAGAAGAAAACGACTGGAGACCACCGACGAGCTGAAGGCTGCAGTCGGCAACTGGGCTGCGAAAATTAAAGCGCGTCCGAAACAGATTCGGATTCAGCAGATGATGCGAAAATGGGCATCCTGTTCGACGAAGGGCCGCATCACATTTAATTCAGACCTATTCACACAGCCGCACAGCTTTCAGGAATTCGTAATCGTCCATGAACTGCTCCACTTGAAAATCCCCAACCATGGCAAGCTCTTTAAGAGTTTGCTTAGGGCATACCTCTCACAACGGAAGCAGCCAGCGGTGGCGAGAAAGCACGTGCTCACCACGCTCGCCTAGCTGCAGCGATAGCGTAGAGAACTTTTCGGCGAGGGCACAAAGGAGCATACGAAATGCGACCGCTACCCTTACGGTTTCGGTGGCTCACCGGACTTTGCGGCTTCGTCAGGTTTTGGGGGCGTACCGCCTGCGGAAGCGCCGCCGGGAAGATCCTCGTCGGGAACCGCGAGGATATCATGTTCACCGAATGACTCCGGATGATTGGCCAGTTCTTTGCGCAGCGCGGCAATTTGCTCGGCCGTGACCGGGCTGGCGTTGTTGCCCCACTCGCTTCGCTCGTAGGTGAGAACGTCGGCAATTTTTTGGTCAGTCAATGTCTTGTCCCATGGTTGCATCACCGCCGCGCCGAATTTTTGGCCTTTGACCGTGACTGGACCTTGCAAACCCTTGAGCACAATCATGGCCGGCCGGCGTGAACCGCCGGTTGTAAACTCCGAACCAGCCAGTGGTGGATACTGACCTGGCACGCCAAGGCCAGTGCCTTGATGGCAGGTCTGACAATTGGCGGCAAAAATCTTTTTGCCGCGATCGCGCGGGGAAAGTTCCGCAGCCTGTTCTGCGCCTTGCGGGCCGCCAGCTTTTTTCATCGTCTGCGGCTCGCCGCCGTACGGGTCGAGCGCGTCGCCGCTGAAGTTTCCAGAGTAACGACCGAGATAGGCGCCTCCAAAAAATACCGCCAGCCCGTAAACTGCGATTAACCAAATCGAGAGCGGTTCCGCGCCGACGCGGGGTTCCCGTTTTTCGCGCTGCACGGCGGCGTGAACCTCGTGCACGTCTGCCAGTTCACCGTAATCCATTCCCTGGCCAACCCCGAATGCTTTCGGAGGTGTCGGTTTTGGAGTTTCCTCGTTCATCGCATTGTCATTTTGCCGGCGCCGCCGGTGGCGATGGCGCTGGTGCCGTCGCCGGTGATGCCGCCGCCGGCCCGGCCGATCTGACTTCTTTCAAAGGATGCGATTGATTGAGCGACATCAAATAGGCGACGAGACATTTTGCATCAAACGTAGGAACAACTTCCCAACCTTCGGGTGGCGCATCGGACCCGGTCAGATGTAAAGCCTCAGCTGAAGGCGCATCACTAATGCGGCGCGTCTGATAAAGAAAGCGATAGGAGGGCATGACCGAATCGACGTTGATACTGCGCGGCGAATAAATGTGAACATGATGCCAGGCGGCGGAGTACATCGGTGGTTCGCCAGCCGTCTGCACTGGCCACGGCGCCCCCGCTGCCGGGCTTGCTGATGCGGCTGCACTTGCATTTACCGCGACTGCTACTGGAGATGGCGAACCGAGAGGTGCCTTCGGCGACGGTGGAGGTGGAGACGTTGCAGGAGAACCCGCTGGCACCGGCGATGTAGCGGGCGCTGATGGTGATGCTGTAGCAGAAGTCGCCGGGGGAGGCGATCCAGTTGCGCCCGGAGAAGGTGCGCCGGGAGGGAGCGAACCAACATTTGCTGGCGGTCCTGCAGGAGAACTCGCTGGCGCCGGCGAACCGGCCTTTGCCGGAGATGGACTTGGACTGCCGGACGGAGCAACGCTCGGTGCGGGTGCGCCTCCTTGCGGCGCGGGCGAGGCCGCAGGACTTGCGGCTCCGGGAGGCGGGGGCGCGCTTTCCTCTTCTTTTGGCGCTCGCGCGCCAACATTCGCCAGGTCCTGGCCCATGCGCATCTTCCCCAGAAATACTGGTCGTTCGAAAATGTAGTCCCGCGGCGCGCTGCGGCGGTCGCCCCATTTTCGCTCGATATCGGCCGCCGCGTAATCGGCGCGCACCTGCTGGCTGTGGCAATAGATGCAGCCGTTCGCGGCGTAAACATGCGCCCCGCGCTGGACCATTCCGGATTGCGGCATTGGATAAATATCGGTGCCTTCCTCGTCGGACTGCGGATTGAGGTGTCCGATTTGCCAATTCGGAATGACGGTCAATCCCACCCAGGAGAACGCGAACGTCCCGAAGATTCCCAGAAAAAGCGGAGCTAGCCCTTTCATAAGTGTGCGTCAGAACCCTCCGCTTCAACCGGATTAAGGAATGTGGGGACAGTCGCTTGTCGGCCCAACCCCAAAAGCATCAACCCAAAGTGATACGCGAAGATAAAATGCGATGCCGTGAGCAAAACGCCGGCCAGGCTGCGTCCGCGCAGATACGGAAGGATCGTTTCAGTGCTCTCGCTGAAAACAAGCGACGGGTTCTCCATATTCGCGCCCTGAAGAAAGCCGCCGGCAAGGAGCATGAGCGTCATGAGCCCGATGCCATAGGCCGATGCCCAAAAATGCAATTTGATTAGTGACGCGTAGCGCCATTCGCGCCCAATCAATCGCGGCACGATATAGTACATCGAACCGAAAATGACCATCGTGAAGAACGCGTAAAGACCGAGATGGGAATAAGCGATGTTCGCCTGGGTGAAGTTCACGTAGCGCGCCACCGAGCGCAGCGAAATCAATACGCCGATCAGACTAAAGACCGTGTAAGACATCGCGCCGAATACTGTGAATCGCAGCGTAGGGCTGTAACGCATGAGAGGAAAATAGCCCTGCATGGTCATGTGATGATTCAGGCCGACAGTGGCGACAGGAATGATCGTGAGAATCGTAGCCGCAATGCTGGCCGTGACCATCCACGCCGGGAACGGTCCATCGACGAGCCGCTGCATGCCGGTCCAGCTCGAGAAAAGCGCGTAGCTCCAAAAACCGATCGCCGCCAGATGATAACTGTAAACCGGGCGACCAATCACTTTGGGAATCATGTAATAGGCGGTACCGAGACCGATCGCGCCGAACCAGAGGAAGAGCAGATTATTTGCGTACCACCAGCCGACCGCCGATTGCAATACTCCCTGCACCGGCACGACGAAGAGCATCAACTGGCCAGCCGCATAGAGCCACGGAAACCAGAGAAACGCGCCGAGCAGATACCATTGGGTAATGTAAATTTGTTCGCCGCGCCGAAAGCGAAACATCAGTACCGCCCATGAGGCAATGAGCGTGTAAGCGACAAAAAGAATGATCGCTGCGTAGCGCGGAAACTCAAGCCATTGATAACCGGTGCTGTCGCCGAGAACAATCCCACCAACGCCCAGCAGAACCCCCAAATTCCAAAATCCAGCGCCCGCAACCAGGAGCAGCGGAAATCGCAGAACCGTCCGGCACAATCGGGCCATCAGCCAAATGGCGGTGCCCATTCCGGCCATCGACGCCCAACCATAAACCATCACGTTCATGTGAGCAGGCCTTACTCGTCCCCACGTTAGGAAACTGATGTTCGAAAACAGGTCTGGCGAGTGCAGCTTGAACGAAACAAAGCCGGCCAGGAGCGTGCCAAGGATCAGCCACGCAATCGCCGACGTATAGAACATCAGCACTGGCACACGCGTCGAAGCGTCGATCAATGCGCGCTCCAACTGCTCGGCGTCCCCCGCGGCGGCGGACACGGACGGTTCTTTTAGAGGAATCCCGGTGGCGTTCATGGACTTTTGGATGGCTCGGGCGAAGGAGATTCTGGGGCCGATTGCGGAGCCTGCTGCGCAGGCGACGCGGGAGCTTGTGCTGAAGGCGATGCACTCGGTTGCGCGGCGCCCGGTTTTGGAGAGGCGGCCGGAGCAGGCGAAGCTGCAGCAGCCGGCGCTTGAGGCTCTGGCGTGACAATGGGACCGGCTGGGGCTGGCTTTTGCTGCGCCAGTTCGGCAATTGTCAATTCCATGGCGCGCTCAACTGGGATACGAGCAACGCCCTTGTTCTTATCGATCCAGCCATAAGTGCTCAGAGCCTTTGCCGCCTCTTCGCGTGAAGTTTTCAGATTCTCCATGCGTTTTTTTGCCCGGGTTTCTTCGTAATCGCTTTCACGCGGCGCGGGACCAATCACGGCCAACACGATCACACCGAAAAGCGTGAAAAGGAGCACGATCCCAAACCACGTGGACAAGGGCGCCCGCGAGTGAACAAGCTGACGAAGAGATTCGGTGTCGGCCATTTCAGTTAACCAGGTTCAAAGATTCAATCAGGCGCGGATCGCGCACTGGAAAGAGTGAAGTCCTCGGCACGAGTCGCAAATAAACGAAACCGAGAGTCGCGCCGATGGCGATGAGTGAAATCAAATCCCAAATGCTCACCTGCACGCCGGAGCCATGTAACGCGGGCAGAACGATGATGTACATATCGAGCATTTGCATGCAGACAATCCATCCAGCGACCAAACAAAGCCGGCGCGGTTCCTTTTTGATCGAGCGCAAAAGCAAAATGCCAAAAGATATGAAGAAGCGCCCGATCACAAGGAGCATGCTCAACGCCCACCACGATTGGGTGTTTCGGGTGATGAAAAATTGCGTCTCTTCTGGAATGTTCGCATACCAGATGAGCATGTATTGGCCGAAACCGATGTAGGCCCAGAAAACGCAGAAGGCGAGCATCCATTTCCCCATGATGTGATAATGCTCGAGCGTGACCACATCCCTTAAGTAACCGGCCTGTCGGAGGGCCGTGATCACCAGCACAAGCAGCGACATCGAGCTGCCGGCCGCGCCCGCGAAGATGTAAACGCCGAACATCGTTGAAAACCAGGTGTAGTTCAGGCTCATCAGCCAATCGAACGCGCCAAAAGTGAGGCAAAGCGCAAACATCGGAAGACTGATAAACGCGACCTTGCGCATCTCGATCGTGAAGCGAGGATTACCATCCTTGTCTTGGCGCACGGAGAAATGGCGCAAAGCGAGCGCTGCCGCAGCAAAAAAGCCAAGGAACAAAACCGCGCGTCCAAGAAAGAAACCCCAGTTAAGGTAAGCGCGCTTGGAGTCGAGCGTAGGCTCGTGGCCGGGCGGAATGTCCATCCATGCATACAGATGGTGCCGCAGGAGAAGAACCGGTACGAAGAGAAATGCCAGGACTACCAGCAAAGCCGCCATGTTTTCCAACTGACGCCGCACTACCACAGACCATTCCGCATCGGTGGCATGATGAACGATCGTCCAGAAAAAGCAGCCAGCGCACAGCGTAAAGAAAAATGCAAAAGCAAAGAGCCAAGAATAACTCAGCTGATGCGGATTCACGAATGCACCGACGACACTGAGCGCCAGCGCCACAAGGGCAATCAGCCCGAGGACGAACGAAAGGCCCGCAAAGCGACTGCTTTCGAAGTACTCGCCTTCCGGCGTTGGCATCGTCTGTGAACGCTCGCTCATTGTTTCTCCAATTCGGCGCGTTCGTTCTCCGGAATATCGGCAATCCCAGCGCTTTGACTGCGCTGTAAGGCGCGCAGGTAAGCAATGATCGCCCAGCGATCAGCAACAATGATATTCGGCCCGTAAGCCATCATTGTGTTTTTGCCATTGGTGATCGTGTTGAAAATCTCGCCGTCGGCCATCTTGCGGATTCGATCGTCCTGGAGAGTTACCACGGTCGCGAGACCGTATTGTTTGGTGATTCCGTTCCCCTCAGCCGCCGAGCCGTGACACATCGCACAGGTGATGTTGAAACGCTGCTGGCCGCGCTCCATCAACTCGCGCGTGACTTCCAGCGGAATCCCTGTCCCCCAGCGATCGCCCATTTTGCCTGTGTTGTAATAATCGGTTCCCGCACTAAAGCTGGCACGTGGATGCGACCAGGGACCGATTGTTGTCCCCGATGTGTCGCCTGTCTCCGGTTTCGGCATCTCGTAGCCAATCGGAATTGTGCCAGCAACCGGTAAACGCGGGCCGCGCCCGTCGGCAAACAAATTGAGCGGCGCCTGAGCGCGCACCTTCATCTGGCGCACCATGTCGGGAAAAAGCTCCAGGGGCGGAGCGGTGCTGGTTTGTCCGCGAAACCCAAACACGGCAAGGATTGCGATCGCGCAGAGCAAAAAAATCACTAGAAATCCGCGCAACATATTCAATCCTCGTGGACGACGGTGATGTGCTGCCCGCCGCTTTGTTCCAGTAACTCGCGGACGCCAGTCTCGGTAAAGCGCGGATCGCGCGCTTCAATTGCCAGGAAAAATCCGTCGTTAGTCGCGCGGCTGAACCGTTCCCAGTTGAACATGGGATGGTACCAGCGCGGCAAACCGTTCATGCCGAACATCGCGAAAAATGCGGCGAACGCCCCGAAAAGCACTGTCAGTTCGAACATGATCGGGAAGAACGCCGGGACGGTGAAAAAGTTGGTTGGTTTGCCGTGGACATCGAGCGGATAGAGGAACGAAGACGGGCCGAATTCGACGACGGCAGCGGTTAGCAAACCTGAGATTCCGCCAAACAAAACCCATCCGCTCAACCACGATTTTCCCAATCCCATTGCTTCGTCCATTCCATGGATCGGGAAGGGAGAATAGACGTCCCAACGTTTGAAGCCGGCATCGCGGACGCGCTTGGCCGCTTCGTAAAGTGCAGGCGCGCTCGGATATTCCGCAGCCATCGCGTAAACCTTGTGGCCGGCAGGAGTCCTAATCATCGTGTGCGCTCCTTTCCGCCGGGTGATACCGATTGAATGTCAGGGGCCGAGGCATAATGCGGGTTCGCTTCCGGCACCGCAGTCTTCACCTCCGACATCGCGATCATGGGCAGGAAACGAACGAAGAGCAGAAAGAGCGAAGTGAAAATCCCGAGCGTGCCAATGTATGTCCAGATATCCACCCAGGTCGGAATAAACAGGCCCCATGAAGAGGGAAGAAAATCGCGATGCAATCCACCGACGATAATGATGAAGCGCTCGAACCACATGCCGGCGTTCACGCACATGCAGACGAAATAGACGACATAGACATTCCGGCGGCACCACCTGAACCAAAAGAGTTGCGGCGAAAGCACGTTGCAAAAGAGCATGCCCACCCACCAGTACCACCAGTAAGGACCAAAGACCCGATTCCAAAACGCGAATCGCTCGTAGGAATTGCCGCTGTACCACGCCACGAAAAATTCCATCATGTAGGCGTAGCCGACGAACGAACCGGTCAACAAAATGATCTTCGCCATCTTGTCGATATGCTGCGGTGTGATGACGTCTTGCAGCTTGAACATGGCGCGGGCGGGCAACAGCAAGGTCAACACCATCGCGAAACCGCCGAAGATCGCGCCGGCGACAAAGTAGGGCGGAAAAATTGTGCTATGCCACGTCGGCAGAATCGAAGTTGCGAAGTCGAAAGATACTACGCTGTGCACTGAGAGAACGAGCGGGGTGGAAAGACCGGCCAAAAGCAGATACGCCATCTCGTAGTGACGCCAGTTCCGGTTGGCGCCGCGCCAGCCACACGCGAAAATTCCAAAGAGGAATTTCCTGATCTTGGAAGTCGCGCGATCGCGCAATGTCGCCAAATCAGGAATCAAACCGGTGTACCAAAACAAAACCGAGACGGTAAAATAGGTCGAAACCGCAAATACGTCCCATACCAGCGGGCTGCGGAAATTTGGCCAGATCGCCCAGTTGTTAGGGACCGGCGCAAGGTACCATGCCATCCAGACGCGACCGACGTGCACGCCCGGAAAAATCGCGGCGCAAATAACCGCAAAAAGCGTCATCGCTTCCGCGGAACGGTTAATCGACGTGCGCCATTTTTGCCGGAGCAAAAACAAGATCGCCGAGATGAGTGTGCCCGCGTGTCCGATACCGATCCAAAAAACGAAGTTGGTAATGTCCCAGGCCCAACCAACCGGATGATTTAATCCCCACGTGCCGACGCCCGTGGAAATCTGGTAACCGAGGCAAAAGAGACCGAATGTCGCCACACTTGCAGTGATCGTAAACGCCACCCACCACCAACGCGGCGCGGGTTGCTCCACCACCCCGGAAATTCGCTCCGTAAGCCAGCTGAAGTTGCGCCTGTTCAAGACCAGCGGAACACGCGCGAGCGGCTCTGCTTCTTTGATCTCCGGTGCTGTTGGTGCTGCGTCCATCTTTAGATTGCCAATTGCCCGATTCTGGGGAGCACAAAATCAAGAAAGCTCATTCTGGTAACTTCTCCTCCAAGCTTGCGACGCCAATGTTTGCCGCGTCTGGCATCTTTGGATTCGGGTTGCGAATGCGCGCGAGATAACTCGTTCGCGTGTTCACGTTCAAATATTCGAGCAGGCGATAATTGCGGTCCTGCTTTTTCATTTTCGAGACGCGGCTTTCCGGGTCCTTGATGTTGCCAAAAACAATTGCTTCCGTGGGACAGGCTTGCGCGCACGCCGTCGTAAACGAGTCGCGCGGGATGAGTGTATCGGCTGAAGCGCCGGCTCGCGCTTGCGCCGCGATCTTTGCTTCCTCGATCCGTTGCACGCAAAACGTGCATTTCTCCATCACCCCCCGCATACGCACGGTGACATTCGGATTTTTCTGCATCTTGATAATGTCAGGGGCACCTTTAGTGGTGAGCGGCGCGAAATATTCTTCATAGATGCTCAAGGCACCGGCGATCTTCCTTTTGCCGACCGGTCGCTGGTTGTAATCGAAAAAATTGAAGCGTCGCACCTTGAATGGGCAGTTGTTCGCGCAATATCGCGTCCCGATGCAGCGGTTATAAGCCATTACGTTGAGACCATCCTCGCTGTGGACGGTGGCGTTGACGGGACAAACCGTTTCGCACGGCGCGTTCTCACAGTGCTGGCACATCATCGGTTCGTGCACGATCTCCGGATCTTCCGGCCAGTCGCCACGGTCCTGGTTGAATGGCTTTTTGCTCGCGTAATAGCGGTCGATGCGAATCCAGTGCATCGCCCGGCCATGAGCCACCTGCAGCTTGCCGACTACAGGAATGTTGTTCTCGCTTTGGCAGGCGACGACACAGGCGCTGCATCCGGTGCAGACATTCAGATCGACCGTCATCCCCCACTGCTGCGGTGCGTTAAGCGGCGGATGACTGTAGATGCTCGGCAACCTTTCGGGCAGTTCCTCGCCGGGCATTTTTTTGGCGAAATCATTGTCGGAGCGGTAGCGTTCAAGCGTCGCTTCCCGAACAAGACCGCGGCCTTCGATGCTGAAATGTTCTTGCGTGATGGAAAGCGGATAAGTGCGTCTTACCTTCGTCACTTTCACGCTCTCAATCCCCTGGCTACCCGCGGCGACAAAATATGGATTTGCCGCCGTGCGCAGGAGATAACCGTTGAAACCCGACTGTTCAGCGATCTTCGGTCTTTCTTTCAACGCTCCGCCTGCGTAGGGCAGTGCACTGAACTCTGGCATTTTCCGCGCGTAACCGAGTGGGATCGTAACTGAATTGTCGGCATGACCAGGCGACACGAGCGCAGCGATAACCAGCTCGTGTTTGATCGGTCCCCCACGAGCGCCCTTTTCATTAATCGCGACCTGCACCAGGTCGCCGGTCTGGACGCCAAGCTTTTTCGCAAAACCGGGACTCATCAGCGCGGCGTTGTCCCAGGTCAGCTTTGTGATTGGATCGGGGAGTTCCTGCAGCCAGCCATTATTGGCGTAGCGGCCATCGTCCATTGCATAACTGCCCACAAGCACAATCTCCGGCGAGTCTGGCGCAGGCGCTGGCGGCGACAATGAGGAACTTTGAGCGAGAGGAGCCGCCGCGTTTGCGTTAAACAAGGGCGGCTGATCTTGGATTTGAACGTGGGACGCAAATCCATCGTGGAGAAAGCGGGACCAGGCTGTCTGAAAATCTCCCGGTGGATTCGTGGCACGAAAAGTTTCCTGCACCAGCTCGGGTCCTTCTGTTTTCGGTCCACCGAGGAGCGCGTTCAGCAGCTCGATTTCCGATAAGCCGCCAAAAAGCGGCAGAATCATTGGTTGAATCGACAAATATTCGCCGTCGGCCGTGAAGGCGTCACTCCAGGACTCGAGGTAATGTGTGGCAGGAACGTGCCATTGGCTCAGATCCGAAGTGGAATCCTCGTGATAACCGAGCCGGACAATCTCCGGCACCTTTTTTTGCAGATCACTCCAATCAAGCGGCTGCCCCGTCGCATGGTCCTCTACCAGGCCACGCGGGGCGTTATAGACCGGGTCACCTCCGAGAATGAACAGTTGCTTGATCCGTCCATCATTTATATCTGCCGCGAGCTGGGAAATGTCGATCGTTCGGGGATTGCGCGGAATCCGGCGGACGACCAATGTCTGGCCGAGATTTTTGAGCGCAGAGTTGATTGCATAAGCGAGCAAATGCACCTCGCTCGGCTGATTCGGACCTGCCAGCACCAAACTCGCGCCGGGTTTTGCCATGAGATCATTCGCGGCCTCGGTGAGCCATTTCTCATCGAAGGTGGCCCCGCCTGCCGCCAGCCGTTGACTCGCCATCACCGAGCCGAGACCTGCGTCGTTCGTTCCCGCCAGAATCTTCCCGGCAAGCGCGTGTGCAAACGCCGCAACCTGGCTCGCCGGGCAGCGCAGACGATGGTCGGCCATCGCGCCGGTGAGCGTGAAGTGATTCTCGACCACGTAAAGCCGGTTCATGTTATCTTTCGGCGCGCTCACTCGGCGTCGTGAAGTGAATGCCCGGACCGACGCGAGATCGCCCTGGCCGCAATCGAGAAAATCGCTGTCGAGCGCGAGGATCACATCGGCGCGATCGAGTCTCGGCAACACGCGTACTTTGTCACCGAAGACACTTTGTGCGGCAGAACTTTGTTTCTGGCTTAAGAGCGGCTCGTAAACGCACCAGCGCACGCCCGGGAAAACCTTTTCCAGTTCTGCGCGCAAACGTTCGCGCGTGGGGGAATGCGTTTCCGTGACCAGAAACGCAACGCCGTCGCCCTGCTCCGTGAGGGACGCGTTGCGAAGCTTGCCAATATAGACGTCGAATGCTGCGCGATCGCTCTTTTTCCCTTTGCGAACGAACCGTTGCGAGCGCGATGGATCGTAAAGATCGAGAATCGACGCCTGAACGAAAGTGTCGGTCGCGCCACCACTTGCCGGATGCAATGGATTGCCTTCGAGCCTGATCGGACGTCCATCCACAGTCGTTGCGATGAGCGGAATCGCGCCGGTGCGCCGAGGCATCGCGGTCGCGTAATACAGAAATTTTCCGGGAATTGTCCACTCCACATTCTTCGTAAATGGAACCAGATGGGCTTCCGGTCGCCGGCAACCATTTAAACCGAATCCGGCCAGGGCCATCGAAGCACCCATCAACTTCAAAAAACTGCGACGCGACCACTCCGCACCATTCAATTCCGCCACACCCGCGGGGAACTCCCGTTCTAGCCATTCCAGAAATTCGGGCGTGTCACTCAACTCGCCGAGGCTGCGCCAGTAATGCTTCCCGGTCGTCGGCTCTGGTGGATGCTGGAATACGCGTTTCATAGTAGCTCGGGCTTCCAGCCTGATACGTCGACCAGGCTTCCAGCCTGCAGCTTCGCCAAGCTAGAAGCTTGTCGAAACGAATCAGGCTGGAAGCCTAAGTTACGCGATCTCGTTTTCATCGGTGGCATCCCTGACAATTGGTGGGCGGATTAATATTCCAGCGTTCCTTTAACGTCTGGCCGATCTCTGCTTGAGTGAGCTTCTTCTTCTTCGATAAGTCTTCTCGCGCATTCTGTGCCTGTCCGTATTTCGCGACAAATTCCGCCGGTTTCACGTCGTCCGGTTTCCAATCGAGATTAAAGACCTGGTCATCTGGCCGCAAAAAGTTCTCCGGGTGTCGGTGACACTCAAGACACCACGCCATGCTGTGCGGTTTGGCATGATAAACCACTGGCATCTTGTTGACCGGACCATGACAGCTAAAACAACTGATACCCCGATTCACGTGCGCGCTGTGATTGTAAAAAACGTAATCGGGCGTGCGATGGATCTGCACCCACTCGATCGGGTTGCCAGTTTTCCAGCTCGCGCGCACCGGCTCGAGCTTTGGATTATCCTTCTGCACCTGGGTGTGGCAGTTCATGCACGTCTGGGTATTTGGCACGTTCGAGTGGGCCGCCATCTCGACAAAGCTATGGCAGTAACGGCAATCCATTCCCAGTTGCGACACGTGCACGTCATGCGGAAAAGGCACCGGCTGAATCGGCTCATACCTGACCCGGGTATATTTCGGCGTCACGTAGTACCAGGTGGCTCCGGTCAATCCACAGACGATCACGATGCCGCAGACCACAAAAATTCGCCATGGATTTTAATCAACGCAGGTGCCGACGAACCGCAGCCGCCAGGCTGAAAACGGATCAAAGTTGAGATCAGGAGCTTCGTTCAGACGGTGCAAAGTTTGAGATTGGTTGCTCGTCCGAGGGGAAACCAGGATTCTATGAATCTGCTGGGCCGGGGCAAAATAAAATTCGTCTTTCGATCTCATGTCGATAAAAAACAACGCTGTCGCTCTTTCCGATACGGAAAAGCGAACAATTCGCAAAACCGATAACGTCAAAACTTCGCCAAGCCGTCAAGTGAAAGCGCAACTCTCCAACATCTTCTTGTGCGGCATCCTTCTGTTGTTGCTATTTTTCCTTCGAAACGTGAATGCCGCCGAAGCTGTCGATCTCATTGTGGTTAATGGAAACATCTACACGGCAAACGAGAAACAACCGCGCGCGGAAGCGTTGGCCGTCAAAGATCAGAGGATCGCGTTTGTCGGATCAACTGCGGATGTGCAAAAGCTCGGTAACGCCAAGACGCGCGTGATCGACCTTGGCGGCAAGACGGTTGTTCCGGGCTTAACCGATTCGCATTGTCACATTTTCGGAATCGGCGAGCGCGAGATGCGGCTGAATCTCGAAGGGACACACTCGCTGCAAGATTTTCTGGCGAAAGTTAAAGAGCGAGTTTCTCAAACCGAAAAGGGCAAATGGATCACTGGCCGAGGATGGATCGAAACGTTTTGGAAACCGCCTCAATTTCCAACGTGCCAGGACCTCGACAAGATCGCGCCGGATAATCCGGTTTTTCTCACACGCGCTGATGGGCATGCTTCAGTTGTCAATAGCGCCGCCCTCAAAATTGCAGAGATCGACAAGAACACGCCAAATCCTTTCGGCGGACAAATTTCGAAAACGAACGGCGAACCCAACGGAATGTTGCTCGATAACGCGCAGGATCTGGCCGCGAAACATGTTCCGAAACCGACTGAAGCTGAGCGCGAGCAGGCGCTATTGCTGGGCATCAATCGCGAAATCGGGCTCGGCTGGTGCGAAATTCAAAATGCCGGCAGCCACAAGGCAGACATCAAACTGATCAAGAAAGCGTTCGCCGATGGGAAAACAAAAATCCGATTTATCAATGCCGTTTATGGTCCCGGCGAAGATGCACAAAATTTCCTGGCTGGCGGGCCGACAATCAACGGGTTCAATCACCATTTCACACAGCGCACGATCAAAATCATCTTCGACGGTGCGCTCGGTTCGCGCGGCGCTGCCTTGTTGAAGCCGTATAACGATGCGCCTGACACGTCCGGTTTTCTCACCGAGAAGCCCGAGGAGTTGCGTCCGCTGTTCGAAGAAGCGCTGCGGCGCGGTGTCCAGGTCGAAACGCACGCAATCGGCGATCGCGCCAATCGCATCATTCTCGATCTTTACGAACAGGCATTCAAAGCTGTGCCGCCACAGCAGCGGAAAATTCGCGAGCCGCGTTGGCGCGTCGAACATGCGCAGATTGTGGATCCTGCCGACATTCCGAGGTTCGCAAAGCTCGGGGTCATTCCGTCGATGCAACCGTCGCACGCGATCAGCGACTTGTTTTTCGCGCCCGCCCGCCTCGGAATGGATCGGCTCGCCGGCGCTTACGCGTGGCAGAGCTTTTTGAAATCCGGTTGTGTTGTAGCCGGCGGTTCCGACGCGCCGGTCGAACGAGGCGAACCGATGATTGAATTTTACGCCGTGGTTACGCGCAAAAGCATCAAAGGCGAATCCGGTGAAGGCTGGCACCCCGAGCAAGCCGTCTCGCGCGAGCAGGCATTGAAAATGTTCACCATCTGGCCCGCTTACGCTGCGTTCGAAGAAAAAGACAAGGGCTCAATCGAACCCGGCAAACTGGCCGATTTCACCGTGCTCTCGCAAGACATCCTGAAAATTCCCGAGCCCGAAATTCTCAAGACGCGCGCTGAAATGACGGTGATCGGCGGCGAGGTTGTTTCTGACGCTCGTTAACCGGTCGTGGGTCATGGCAATAGGTCGTGCAGAAAAGTTTGGCGAGTAATTTGATTTACGCGGCAGCGGTGGCAAGAAATAGCTCAAACCAAACGCGAATGAGAATTACGCTTTTTTTGTGCGTGTGGTTGTCCGGATCCGGCATCTTCTCTTCATCTTTGTCAGCTCAGGAGCATGAGCATCCTGTTCCAGAGAAGCTCGGCGTCGTGAAGTTCCCGACGTCCTGCTCACCGAGTGTGCAGAAAGATTTCGAACGTGCCGTGGCGCTTTTGCATTCGTTTGCTTACTCGGCCGCGGAAAAAGCTTTCCGTGATGTGGCAAAAGCCGATCCGAAGTGCGCGATGGCGCATTGGGGAATCGCGATGACCTATTTTCATCCGCTTTGGCCGCCGCCCCTTCCGGAAGACAACGTGGCCCGGGGGCGCGAAGAAATTGAACGCGCCCGACAGCTCGCTGGGTCGGACCGCGAACGCGAATTTATTAAAGGATTGAGTTTCATCTACGCGAACGCCGATTCGTTGCCTTATGACGACCGCGTCAACCGCTACACGGAAGCAATGGGCAAACTCGCCGAACGCAATCCCGACGACGCTGAGTGCCAGGTGTTTTACGCATTGGCGCTTCTGGCCACGGCTCCGCCGACCGACTCAACGCATGCAAATCAAAAAAAAGCGGCGGCGATACTTGAACCACTTTTCCAGAAGTATCCGGAGCATCCGGGAATTCCGCATTACTTGATTCACGCCTACGACAACGTCGAAATGGCGACTCAAGGCGTAAAGGCGGCGAGGGTTTATGCGCAGATTGCGCCTTCCGCGCCGCACGCGTTGCACATGCCTTCGCATATTTATACGCGATTGGGGATGTGGGAAGAATCAATTGCATCAAACACGGCCGCCAGAAAATCCGCGCATGACGAAGGTGACATAGGCGAAGAACTGCACGCCATGGATTACCTGACCTACGCCAATCTTCAGCTCGGTCACGACCAGGACGCGGCGCAGGTCCTCGATGACTTGCGAAAAATGACGAACTTGGCGCCGAAGTATTTCAAAGTGGCGTATGCGGGTCGAAATTGGAATGAAGCGGCGCGACTCGTGCCGATTGCCGACACTCTGCCGCAGGCGGCGGCAATTACAACATGGTCGCGAGCAGTTGGATTTGCGCGCAGCAAACAGGCCGCAGCTGCACGCGAAGAAGTTGCGAAACTAACGGCCACTCTCGAGCAACTGCGAGCCTCCGGCGATAAATACTGGGCGACCCAAATCCATGTGCAGCTCAATTCAGCTTTGGCCTGGATAAATCACGCCGAAGGAAAAGAAGACGAAGCTCTGAAGCTGATGCGCGTTGCGGCCGACGAAGAAGACGCAGTGGAAAAACTGCCCGTTACTCCCTGTGCAATTGTGCCAGCGCGCGAACAGCTTGGTGATCTCTTGCTTGAATTAAATCGTCCCGCCGAAGCTCTCAAAGAATTCGAGCGGGTGCTGGCCATGACGCCGCAACGTCGTAACGCGCTCGCGGGGGCATCGCGCGCCCGCGAAATAGTGGCGGCGGGCAAGCCTCAATAAAACCGAAGTCTTGCTCGGTGCCGCAGTTCTACAAATCACTAACGAGTGGCGGAGTCCTCTTTAACCCGCCAGGGCGAGATTCTTCCAATGAGATCGCGGGTTGCCCCGGGAATATCTTTCGCTTTCGATACGCCGCTTTCGATCAATCCTCCGGCAGTATTTTCCCAAACCTTCTTCACAACCAATGCGCCGTTTTCTCGCACGATCCGACCAAGGTGCTGGACAGCCGCAGCCGTGGCAGACTTGCGGATGACTTCAGCCGGACAACGTGATATCAGTGCGCAGTAGCGTCGTGCGACTTCTCCGACCCGCAGCGTGAGGAATGCGTTTGCGGCTCCGTTAGAAACACATCTGACCAGGAGAGCTGAGATGCCGCCCATGCCCGGGATGCCACTTTTGAGTGCCGGCACAATAGAGACCGCAAGTGGCGCGACCATTTCTCCGAGGTCGAGCGATTCGAGCCTGCTCGCAACGAAAGCCGTGCCGGCGACGTTCGCGTAGAGCCTCACCAGCTCGCGAGGAGAGGGACGCTGAACGTAAATGCGGGCGATTCGTCCGACCATTTGAATCTGGGTGAACAGGACGACGAGTCCGTCGAGCCGGCCGTTTTGCATCAACGCCGTGCTAAGGAATACCATACTTGCTGTGCCGCGGACGACCGAATCCGCTTCAACCGATAAACCTCCAAGCGCATCCTCTATCTCCTCCACCGTCTCGACCCGTTTGCCTCTTGTTCTGGGATTTGCTTCGAGCCTGATGCGAAGAGCCCGCAGATATGCGTCGTACTTCGGGCCCGAATTCTCCTCAGGCGGAACGAGCGCAGCAGGAAGCTTTGCGTATGCAACGGCGCAATAGAGCGCAAAAAAGCCGGCCGCCAGGGACACGCTCCAGAATACGATCGCACCAGCGATCGGATGGATTCGCTCAGCCAGCGACACCAGGCTGGTAAAACCCGCTACGATTAGCGAGAGCAGGCACACCGTTATTACGACCGCGACAACGAGGATGATTTTCCGCGCGCCAGAGTGCGGGGCTGCTGCCGTCTTCATGATTCCTTGCGGTTACTGTGTACGCCAGGATGGCAGGCTGCAATGGCCTGACCGCAATGACGAAATCCAATCACGAATAAAGATACTCGTCGTGATACTCGCGTTGCGGCGCGAACTGCACGTTCTCGTTGCCGGTTTCGGGATACTCGAAGATCTTGCCTTCGTAATTACGGATCACGATTTTCTCATTGTCGTGATATAAAACATAACCGGGATTGATCGGCACCTTACCGCCGCCGCCGGGCGCGTCGATCACATATTGCGGCACGGCATAGCCGGTGGTGTGGCCGCGCAACCCTTCGATGATCTCGATCCCTTTCGCGACCGACGTGCGCAAATGTGATGATCCGTTGATCAGGTCGCATTGATAGATGTAATAGGGTCGCACGCGGCACATAAGCAGCTTGTGCACGAGCGTTTTCATCGTTTCGAGATCGTCGTTCACGCCGGCGAGCAACACACTCTGATTCCCAAGCGGTACGCCGGCGTTCGCGAGTCGCTCGAGCGCTTCTTTTACTTCAATCGTTAGTTCGCGCGGATGATTCACGTGAACGCTCATCCAGATCGGATGATGCCTCGCGAGAATCGCGCAAACCTCCGGCGTGATGCGTTGCGGCAGGAAAATCGGAACGCGCGTGCCGATGCGAAGAAATTCAATGTGCTCTATCGCGCGTAGCCGGCTGAGCAACTTGTCGAGCTTGTCGTCGCTGAAAATGAGCGCATCGCCGCCGCTTAACAGGACGTCGCGAACTTCGGTGTGTTGCTCAAGATACCGAAACGCTTCCTCGAAATCCGTATGCAGTTCCTGTTCGCCCACACCACTCACCACGCGACTGCGGGTGCAATATCGACAATAACTTGCGCAACGATCCGTCACCAAAAACAGGACTCGGTCTGGATACCGATGCACCAACCCCGGCACCGGCATGTGCGAATCTTCGCCGCACGGGTCGGCCATGTCATACGGAGTTGTCCACGTCTCCTCGATCCGCGGAATCACCTGTCGCCGGATCGGATCATCGGGATCATCGCGCGGGATCAGATTGAAGAAATGCGGGGTGATCGCCAATGCTAGTTTGTCGCCCGAGAGCAAAACGCCGCCGCGTTCTTCCTCGCTAAGGTCGAGGTATTTTTCGAGTTGAGCGAGTGACGTGACCCTGTTTTTGAGCTGCCATTTCCAATCGTTCCAGAGTTCCGGCGCAATCCCGCCATCGCGGGACCAAAAGCCCGGCGCGTGCGAGACGAACGTTTTCCCGTCCCCTTTTTCTGTCGTAAAAGTGATCATTGTTAAATTTGAGAACAAAAAACGTTAAGGTCGCAAAATACCGTGTCAACGCAGGCACTTGGCCGTGCGCTACGCACGTGAATGAGCGATGGCAGGCCCGTTATTTGCCGCCGAGCACGCTCAGCTCCCAACGGTAGCCGTCGGGATCGTGGAACCAGAGGCCCATGTTTTTCGATCGGGGCGCTTCTGGCCCGATTTCGTCGCCGGGATCTTCGATGTCGGCGCCGACGCTCTTCAGGTGATCGAGTGCTTTTCGCAACGTCGCCATGTTCGGCAGATGAAACGACATGTGATCAATTGTTTCCGGCGACGGCTTCCCTTTAAACAACGCAATCGTGACGTAGTTGTTGCCAACGGCGATGCCGTGATCAAAATCGAATTCCTTTTTCAGCCCCAAGGCGCGTTCGAACCATTTCGCGCTCTTCTTCGGATCACGTACCGCTAATCCAAAATGACCAACCTCGCCGAGCGTGAACGGAATTTCAGGCATCCCGCTTAGCCCCTGCCCCAAATCATGGCGACAGAGGTAGTCAAGCTGCCGCCCATGTTGAAGGTGAGGAATCTTTTCACGTTTTCGATCTGACGAGCGCCGGCCTGTGCCGTCAACTGTTGGTAAGCTTCGAATACCTGGCGGACGCCGGTCGCGCCAACCGGATGACCATCGGCGATCAATCCACCGCCGGCATTGACCGGAATTTCAAATGGAAGCTTGCCGGCTTGTCTGCCGCGGACTTGCGGCAAGGCAGTCGCACCGCTCTTCGCGAGCTCGACACCTTTGCCCGGCTCGGCCAGCCCGAGAATTTCGTAAGCCACGATCTCAGTGATCGAAAAACAGTCGTGCACCTCAGCACCTTGCATGTCTCGCGGTTTCAAATTCGCCATGCTAAATGCTTTCTCCGCCGCCTTGCGCGCAATTGAAAATGTAGGCGCATCTTTCTGGTCGAGCGGAAGGTAATCGGTCGTGTGTCCGTAGCCGAGGAGACGCGCGGTCTTGTTTTTATCACGACCGATGTTCTCCAAGTATTTTTCGGAAACGAGAATGACCGACGCCGCGCCATCAGTGATCTGCGAGCAATCGGAGACCTTCAGCGGAGGTGCGACGCTCGGGTTCTTGTCAGACACTTGTGATGCACAATCGAGCGTCAGATCGGCATCGCGCATTTGCGCCAACGGATTCAGCTTGGCGTGCGCATAATTTTTCCATGCCACCTGGGCGAGATCCGCTTCGCTCGCGCCATATTTCTCGATGTAAATCTGCGCGATGCGCCCGAACAATTTCGGGAACATGAAATCGCCATATTCCGGTTTCTCATTGTGATAATCGGCAGCCGCGCCCAGCACGTCGGAGCCATCGAGAGACGACATCGTCTTCTGCTGCTCCGCGCCCACCACGAGCACGACATCGTAAAAGCCGCCCATGATCCATTCCGCGCCAAGCAATACCGAAAGCGCGCCGGAAGCGCACGCCGCCTCGGTGTGCATTGTCGGAATCCCGCGCAATTTCGGATCGATCTCCGGAATAAACGCGCCAAGTTGCAATTGCTTTGTGAACTGCCCCGCGTTGAAATTGCCAACCGCGCCTGCCTGAATTTCCGCCGGATCGATCTTGGCATCGTCAATCGCCTTTTTGCCGGCCTCAATAATGATGTGCCGGATCGTTTTCCCCTCTTTCTTGAGGTTGCGCTTAAAATCGGTGCGCCCGCCGCCCAGAATGTAAACTTCGTTCATAGCTTGGTTACTGTAGCTAATCATCGCAATCTGTCACACCGCGCCGAACTGTAGCCGCCTCGCTCTGTCGAGGCGTTCTTTGGTCTTTTCTGCACGGCGACAGAGTCCCGCGGCAACAATGCTTTCACCCGCCGAAAGCGTTCAGACCCGTGACATCGCGGCCGATGATCAATGCATGAATGTCGTGCGTGCCTTCGTAGGTGTAAACGGTTTCGAGATTCATGAGGTGCCGGATCACAGAATAGCGATCTGTGATCCCCGCGGCCCCGAGTATGTCGCGCGCCTTGCGCGCGCATTCGAGCGCCATCCACGTGTTGTTCCGCTTGGCCAGCGAAATTTGCGCCGAGGTAGCTGTGCCCGCCTCCATCATGCGCGTGAGACGCAATGCCAGTAATTGCGCTTTCGTAATCTCCTGCACCATCCAGACCAGTTTTTCCTGCACCAGTTGGAAGCCGGCAATCGGGCGGCCAAATTGCTGACGCGATTTGGCGTAAGCAAGTGAGGTTTCGTAACAATCGATTGCCGCGCCAATCACACCCCACGCTATCCCTGCGCGCGCCTGCGAAAGACACGACAACGGCGCGCCCAGCCCCGACGCCTTTGGCAGCCGGTTCTCCGCCGGTATCCGACAGTTTTCGAACCAGCATTCCGATGTGCGCGACATCCGCAGACTGAACTTTCCCTCGATATCCTGCGCGCGAAACCCAGGCGCGTCTTTCTCAACGATGAATCCGCCCACGCGCGCGTCGTCATCTTTTGCCCAAACAACTTTGACGTCTGCGATCGACGCATTCCCGATCCAGCATTTGCTGCCGTTTAAAATGTAACTGTCGCCGTCTCGTTTCGCACGGGTTTCCATTCCGCCTGGATCTGAGCCATGGCCGTGTTCTGTCAGTGCAAAACAACCGACGCGTTCGCCCGATACCAATCCCGGCAGCCAGCGCGCGTGTTGCTCAGGCGAGCCGAAGGAATGAATCGCATGGATCGTCAGCGCACCTTGGACGGAGGCGAGTGATCGCAAACCCGAATCAGCGCGCTCAAGTTCCTGCATGATGAGCCCGTAAGCTGTATAAGTTAAGCCAGCGCAGCCGTGTTCTTTCAGATATGGAGCATAGAAACCTAACGATCCCATGCGTGGCGTGAGATGTTCAGGAAACTTCCCGGCGCGATGACAAGGAACAACTTCTTGCATGACTTCCTCGTCCACAAAACGCCGCGCCCCATCGCGAGCCGCGCGCTCTTCGTCCGTAAGAAGGTCTTCGATGCTGTAATAGTCGAGCGAGGTCGGAGTCATGCGATGAAGCTTCGAGACATGCGAAAGTTTAATGGCCCGAACTCGCGCACATCATTGCTTCGCATCGTTGGGCGCGGGCGAGGCCACGAGTTTTTGGAAGCGCGGATCATTCCGGAGCGGATCGAACATGGGATCGAGCCGGAGCAGCGCAGGAGTGAGCGGCATGTTTCCAGCCAGGGGGCCAGTGTATGGTATCGAGAGCAGTTTCTGTAAAGCGGCCATCGCGCGGTCGGGGTCTCCTACTTGCGCCGACACCCGAGCGAGGATCTCGATGGGAGCGGGACCATCCAACGCGTCTTTCTCAATCGGGATCGCGGCCATCGCCCGCTCGGCCAGTTTGAATGCGGCGGCTTTGTCACCAAGACCCATATTGGTTAGCGCGAGATCTCCAATCAGGAAATAATTTTCCGGCTGTTCTTTGAGGAAAGATTCCAATTCGCCGCGCGCCTGTCGCCAACTTTCCTGGACCGCGGCATGGTCGCCTGCGACTTCTTGCGCCCAGCCTAAGTAAAAGCGCAGTTCGCCATTGACGTAACCCAACGCTGGATCAGGCGTGGCAAGTATTTGCTTTAGCCGAGCGATGATCTGTCCAGGGCGGCGCTCCAAAATCGCCTGGTAAACTTGTGTTTCCAAGGCCTGGGTGTCGTCGGCGTTCGGGTGGAGCGGAGCGAGAAGCGCCGAAGCACGCGACAGGTCGCCCTCAGCTTGTGCAACAGCCGCTTTTTCCGCAAGGGTATCCACGTCGTCCGGTGTAATATCGAGAACCTGGTCAAGCTTTCGCAGCGCTTCGGGGAAACGACGAAGGTTGAAATAGGAAGCCACGTGCTGGGTGAGTAGGAAAGCGTTGCGCGGGTCGAGCCGCTCGGCTTCGTTGAAATATGACTCGCTCCGGTCCCACTGACCCCGCCTCCGCATTACATACGCCAGCGATTCAGGAATCCGGCTGCTATTGGGGAGGAACTGACGCGCTTGCTCAAAATAACGCACCGCTGTGTCGTAATCCTTTAGGCAGGCGTAGTGGTAAGATCCCTCGGCCAATATAGCCTCGCCGAGATTGGGCTGAAGAGCGAGAGCGGTCTCGGCTGCTTGCCGCGCCTCTTCACGCAAGGTGACGGTTGGTTGAAGAGCCTGTGTGATGTAGCCGCGCGAGTCCACGTGTGATAGGAGCGCCCAGCTAAGAGCGAACTTCGGGTCCAACCGCACCGCTTCTTTCAGATATTTCTGTGCGCCAAGGGCGTTGGCGGGTGTGTTTCCCGTTTTCAGTGCATAAGCCAGACCACGCAGGTAGGCATCGTAAGCCTCAACATTGTCTGTCGGTTTGGCAGCGATGACTTGTTCTTCCTGACCGCTGAGTTTCGCTCGCAACTGGTCGGCGATGGCTTTGGCCACCTCGCTCTCCACAGAAAAGATGTCGGTCAGTTTGCGATCAAAGGTATCGGCCCAGAGATGGGAATCATTGGCCGCTTTGATCAACTGCACGTTGACGCGGACAGCATCACCGCTCTTCTGCACGCTTCCTTCCAAAATGTGGGCGACTTCCAGTTGTTTTGCGATCTCGCGCAAATTATCAGGCGCGCTCTTGTAATGCTGCGTCGATGTGCGTGAGATCACTTTCAGATCGGCAATCTTGGACAGGCGAGTCAGAATCTCGTCCTGGATTCCGTCGGCAAAGTAGGCGTTGTCAGGATCGTGACTTAGGTTTTCAAACGGCATCACTGCGATGCTTTTTTCGGGAATAGCCGACCCGGGTGTTGCGCGATTGCCGACAGACTCAGAATGTCGCGACAACAGCACGCCACCGATGATAAGCGCAGCAATTAGAACAACTGCGGCTGCAATAATCCAGCTTCGGCCCTTCTTCTCTCGAACCACTGGAGCATTAGCTTTCCGCGCCTGCCGAAACTTCTGCGGCACCTCAGGATTCCCGAGGTCTTCTGTGTAGAGATTCGCTACCGAAACGCGCACCCCATGCTTCACCTCGCACTCACCTAAGTCGTGCAGATGGCGCTTCCAATGGCCGTACTGTTCCAAGTCCTCGGCCATATGTTTCGAGATCATGTTGATTCCGGCACCCGCTATGTTCGAACGACCACTTACGTCCACCACGCCGCTGACCGGTCCACTGTGCATCCCCATCCGCAGCTTGAGCTCCCGGTGTTCCCTCGCGGCACGACCGATCTCCAGCGCGCATTCCACCGGCGCTTCCGGACTGTTGTAGAAGACCAACGCCATCCCATCTCCCGTCGGCACGGTGATGAGCCGCCCGTTTGCCTCCGCGGTACGGAAATGTTCCGCTTCGCGAACGATCCGATTCAGCAACTCCAGTAATCGCCGCTGCTCGTGCGTTACAAGCTTGGAATAACCGACAATGTCGATGAAGAGCACATAGGCGATCTCCAGCTCGATCTCCTTGTTCACTTCAATCGACATTTGGAAGGATTGTAGGCGCTGGTCTCTAACGCCTCTACATCAATCTTTCGGCGCGGGCGAGGCGGCGAGTTTTTGGAAGCGCGGATCATTTCGGAGCGGATCGAACATCGGATCGAGCCGGAGTAGCGCAGGCGTGAGCGGGACGTTGCCCGTAGGTAGTGCGCCATCGTACGGTATTGAGAGTAGCTTCTGTAAAGCGGCAATGGCGCGGTCGGGTTCTCCTACCTGCGCCGCCACCCGGGCCAGGATGTCGATCGGAGTGGGACCACGTATCGCGTCTCTCTCGATCGGCAGCGCGGCCATGGCCTGCTCTGATAAACGCAGGGCGGCGGCTTTGTCGCGGAGGCCCATATCGGTCAGTGCGAGATCTCCAATGAGGAAATAATTTTCCGGCTGTTCTTTGAGAAACGGTTCCAGTTCGCTGCGCGCCTGCCGCCAGGTTTCCTGCGCGGCGGCATGGTCGCCGGCGACTTCTTGCGCCCAGCCTAACCAGAAGCGCAATTCACCATTGTAAAAACCCAACGCTGGATCGGGCTTGGCCAGTATTTCCTTTAGCCGAGGAATGATTTGTGCAGGCTGGCGCTCCAGGATCGCTTGGTAAACTTGTGTTTCCAAGGCCGCGGTGTCGTCGGCGTTCGGATGCAGCGGAGCGAGGAGCGCCGAGGCCCGCGGCAGATCGCCTTCGGCTTGTGCAATAGCCGCCTTTTGCACGAGGGTATCCACGTCGTCCGGTGTGATATCGAGAACCTGATCAAGCTTTCGCAGTGCTTCGGGGAAACGACGAAGGACGATATAGGAAAGCGCATGCTGGGTGAGTATGGAAACGTTGCGTGGGTCGAGCCGCTCAGCTTCGTTGAAATACGCCTCGCTCCGGTCCCACTGGCCTCGCCTGCGCTCTACATAGGCTAGCGATTCAGGAATCCGGCTGCTATTGGGCAGGAGCTGACGTGCCTGCTCAAAGTAACGGACCGCGGTGTCGTAATCCTTTAGGCAAGCGTAGTGATATTGGCCTTTGGCTACTACGGCCTCGCCGAGATTGGGCTGAAGAGTGAGCGCGGTTTCGGCTGCCTGCCGTGCCTCTTCACGCAGGGCGACCGTTGGTTGAAGACTCTGCGTGATGTAGCCGATCGCATCAACGTATGATAGCAGCGCCCAACTCAGCGCGAACTTCGAGTCCAACCGCACCGCTTCTCTGAGATATTTCTGTGCGCCAAGGGAGTTGGCGGGTGTGGTGCCAGCTTTCAGTGTATAAGCCAGCCCACGCAGGTAGGCATCGTAAGCCTCAACGTTGTCGGTCGGTTTGGCAGCGATGACTTGCTCTTCCCGACCGCTCAGGTGCGCTCGCAACTGGTCGGCGATGGCCTTGGCCACCTCACTCTCAACGGAAAAAATGTCGGTCAGTTTGCGATCAAAGGTATCGGCCCAAAGATGGGAATCATTGGCCGCTTTGATTAGCTGCACGTTCACCCGCACGGAGTCGCCGCTCTTCTGCACGCTGCCTTCCAGGATGTGGGCCACACCAAGTAGTTTTGCAATCTCGGGCAGGTTTTCCGGCGCACTTTTGTAATGTTGCGTCGATGTGCGCGAAATGACTTTCAGATCGGCGATCTTCGAGAGACGCGTCAGGATTTCGTCCTGGATGCCGTCGGCAAAGTAGGCGTTCGCTTTGTCTTCGCTCCGGTTCTCGAATGGGAGAACAGCGATCGATTTTTCCGGCGCCGCTGCGCTAACCTTCAGACCAGGCCCGAAACGTTGGTAGGCGAACACTGCAATCACGATCAACAGGACGCCGATAATCAAAAAATCTAGTTTCCGCCCGGTCGTGCGCGCGATCGATTTGCTAAGATCGACATCTTCCGTGCGCTTGAGTCCTTCCGGCGTTAGCTCGAACGCCCAGGCAAAGACCAGCGCGACGGGAAAGCCAAGCACAATCACGGCGACGAAAACCTTCATCACCCATGGCGGCGCTTCGAAGGTCGGAAATAAAATCGAAGCCGCTTGCAGCAACAGCCACGCGACCACGGCGTAGGCGATCGCTGCTTTGTAAACATTGCGCCGCTTCAGCTCCGCGAAAAAGTTGCGTGAGTTCACTTTGGTTTCTCTTCGCAGAGGTTTTGGAAGCGAGGATGGATCGGCAGCTTCGAGTAACCGACGATGTCTGTGAACAACAGATGCGCGATTTCGAGCTGGATCTCTTTTTTAACCTCGGCGGGCATATCTGCGTTCCAACAGGGATTAGCGAACGGTATGCTCTCGACTCAACCGCCGATAGTCGAGAACAAAGCCAGAAAGCATCGTTCGTCCGCTCGCCGCGCAACTTCGAGTCTGATGCCTGCGCACGAACCGCGCGAATACTCTTGGAGTTAAGCGCTTGCCGCGCCGTAGTCTTGCGACCGCGGGACGCAGGCGGGTTGAACGTTGGGCGTTTTCATCCGAAATAGGACGCACCCATGGCGCGCCTTCACGAATATCAAGGCAAAACGATTCTTGCCGCTAACGGATTCAAGATTCCGCGTGGCCGCGCCGCTTCTACCGCCGATGAAGCTGTCGGTGCGGCAAAAGAATTGGGCAGCGAAGTGGTCATCAAGATTCAAGCCTGGACCACCGGCCGGGCCGGCATTGGCGGGGTGGCCTTCGCCAAAAAGGCGGATGATGTGCGCGACCACGCGGCGCGCATGCTGGCGATGAAAGTTGGACAGTTCCCGGTCGAGGCCGTGCTGGTGGAGGAGAAAATCGACATCGAGCGAGAGTTTTTTCTTTCGTTTGCTATCGATGATGCCGCTCGCGCTCCAGTGATTATTTTCGCCGCAGGCGGCGGCAGTGGAATCGAAGAGCGTGCAGCCTCGACGCGGCGCATTCCCTGCGATGTGAGTCGCGGACCGCTGGACTCAGCAGTTCATGAAGCGGTTTCTTCATGCGGACTTTCGCCGACCCACGCGACGCAACTGGCCGAATCAATTCGAAAATTATTTGGCGCCGCGCGCAGCGTCGAAGCCCGGTCGCTCGAAATCAATCCGCTGGTGCTGACCAGGGATGGGCAATTCGTTGCCGCCGATTGCCGGATCGCGATTGACGATTACGCCGTCGGTCGACACCCGGATCTAGGGATCGAGGTTGCAAGAGAATTCGATCATCCTCCGACCGCTCTCGAACGAGTGGCCTACGCAGTCGAACAAAACGATCATCGCGGCACATTTTATTTCGCGCAGTTGGCCACGGCGGCGGCCAAAGATTCAAAAGGCCTGGTTGGTTTTCACGGCGCGGGCGGCGGCGGATCAATGATGTCGATGGACGCAATCGTGAACGCTGGATTCACCATTGCCAATTTCACCGACACCAGCGGCAATCCATCCGCGTCCAAGGTCTATCGCGCCGCCCGAATCATTTTGGCCCAGCCCGATCTGGTCGGCTATTTCGGTTCCGGCTCCGGCGTGGCGAGTCAGGAACAATATTGGTCCGCCTACGGATTGGCGAAGGCATTTTGGGAACTTGATCTGGATATTCCCGCCGTGATTCGTTTGGGCGGCAACACCGAAGATCGCGCCGTGGATATTTTGCAGCGGATGTCCGGACTGGTTCGCGCGCCGGTCGAGGGTTATCGCAAAACCGATGCGCCGGCCACGATCGCCGAGCGCTTCGCTGAACTTGTCACCGCGGATGGCACTAAATGGAACCCGCGCGCTTCGCGTGTGGCGAAGTTCGTCAAGGACCCGTCGGCCACCACAATTCCCGTTAAAAATGGTCGCGTTTGGATTGATACTACGAAGTGGCCGCAGATTCGAAGCGCCGTCGAGACACATTCCGGCGGATTGATTGCTGATCGCGAGGGTGCACCGGCGGCAGCGTTAATGAGCGAAGAGTTCGCCACCAAAGATTCCGAGTTGCTCGCCTGCGATGTCGAATGCCGACTCGCTGGAGTCGAAGGTTTCTATCTTGAACTCGATATTCCCGGCTTGGACGAGCTGATTGGACGCAAAGTTGCTGCAGGTGACTGAAATTGACGCTTCGCCAACTGTGACTACTGTGACTACATGATTGCGACGTTGCGAGAAACAAAAGCGAAGCTTTCGGAAATGGTAAAGCTGGCGGCAAACGGCGAAGAGGTTCTCATAACGGTTCACGGCAAACACATGGCCAAACTGGTAGGCATTCCTAAGCGCGCCAGAAAGCTCGACAAAAAGTGGCTGGCGGAGTTGGCGCAACTACGCAGGAGATACAGCACCGGCAGGCGCGGGCGCACAGCGGAGGAAATTGTCTCCGAAGGCCGCGAGGAACGCTTTTGATGAGGTATTGGGACACTTCCGTTCTTCTCAAACTATTTGTTGAGGAGGATGATTCTCATGTTTTTGCGGACCTCATAGAGGAGACCACTGAAGGCATTCACACCTCGGAGCTGTCGCGCCTGGAACTGCTGCGCGCGCTGTGGGGCAAACGACTGGATGGGGCCATTGTCGCGGGCGCCGAAAAAGCACTCATGCGCCGGTTCGAGAGCGAGGTGGACATGAGACGCATCGTTCTGGTTCCGCTTGGCACCGATGTCCGCAGAGAGTTTGAAAATGTTCTGAAAGTTTGCTACACGCGCCGGCACCCCATCCGCGTGCGTGCGCTCGATGCACTGCACGTAGCCTCAGCGCTCGCTGCCCGGGCGAAGGAGCTTGTTTGCACGGATCTGCGCATGAGGGAGGCGGCCGGCGCCGTCCAGATGAACATCTATCCACCAAAATCACGCTGAATGCTCGCGCGGATATCATCGCTTACAGATGCGAGAAACTGGCCGATTATATTGTTTCAATTTACGACACTACTTATATGGCGATTTTGATCGACGAAACCAAGCGCGTTCTCGTGCAAGGTATCACTGGCCGTGAAGGTCGGGCGCGCACGCGATTGATGCGCGAGTACGGAACGAATGTGGTCGCAGGCGTGACGCCGGGCAAAGGCGGACAGGCGGTGCTTGGCGTGCCGGTGTTCAATACAACACAGGACGCAGCGAAAGCGTTAGGCAAAATCGACATCTCCGTGCTTTTTGTGCCAGCGGCGGGCGTGAAAGACGCGGCCATTTCCGCCATCGACGCAGGCATCAAACTCACGGTGTTGGTGCCCGATCGCGTGCCGGTGTGGGACGCCATGGAGATCGCAGCAGCGGCGAAAGCGAATGGCGCGATGTTTCTTGGACCTAACACGCTTGGAGTTTTGAGTCCGGGCAAGGGCGTGGTCGGAATGATCGGTGGTCGCGCGGAAAGTGCGCGACAATGGTTTAAGCCCGGCATCCCCAAAGGCGTTGGCGTGATCAGTCGCTCCGGCGGCATGGCTTCGAGCACTGGCCATTATCTGGGACAGTCGGGGGTGCGCATTTCAACAATCGTGCATATTGGCGGCGACGCGGTTATCGGAATTCGTTTGCCCGATGCAGCACTGATGTTTGAAGCCGACCCGCTCACCGAAGCCATCGTCATCTTTGGCGAAATTGGTTCGTCCCAGGAAGAGGAATTAGCGCAACTCATTCGGGATCGAAAAGTCACCAAGCCGGTGATCGCGTACATCGGAGGCAAGGCGGCGCGCGAAGGGACGCGCTTCAGTCATGCCGGCGCGATCATTGAAGGTGGCCGGGGGACTCACTCGGGAAAAGTGAAGGCGCTGCGCGATGCCGGCGCTACGGTTGTCGACGCGTTTGGTGAACTTCCCGGCGCTGTGGTAGGAATTCTAAAGCGATTGAATGGACAAAGCCTCATGAGCGAAGCCGACAAGAACGCGGTGTGGAATACCGCAGTGACGCGGATAGAGCCTAACAAAGTGGCCGTGCGCGGATACGACATCGCCGAGCTGATGGGTCGCGTGTCGTTCGGCGCAGCGGTTTATCTAATCTTGACCGGCGAACTGCCATCGCCAGCTGTGGCGCGCCTGATGGATGCGATCCTAGTGTCGTCCATCGATCATGGTGCCACGCCTCCGAGCGCATTGGCCGCGCGAACCGTCGCGTCAACTGGGGCGTCCCTGAGCGCCTCCGTCGCAGCCGGCATCATGTCGATCAATCGCCATCACGGCGGCGCGATTGAAGATTGCGCCCGGCAATTGAAAAAAATCGCCGACCGGGCGACGCGTGAATCCATTTCGATGGGCGAGGCTGCCACGCGCACGCTCGCGGAGATGAGAGAAGCGGGGAATCGAATGCCGGGATTTGGTCATCGATTGCACACCAAAGATCCGCGCACTGCCCGCTTATTCGAACTCGCGCGCGAGGCCGGAGTGGACGGTGTGCATGTGCAAGCGGCGCGGGCAGTTGAAAAATCGTTTGCCGATGCCAAGAAAGCGTTGCCGATCAATGTGGATGGCGCCATCGGAGCCATCCTTGCCGATCTGGGAATGGAGCCCGCCACGTTCAACGGCATTTTCATGATCGCGCGCACGCCCGGGCTGATCGCGCATGTTCTCGAAGAAGAAACTCGCGAGAAACCGATGCGCCGCATCGATCCGGTCAATCACGGCTACGATGGGCCACCGGCCAGAAGTCTTTCCAGTCAGTCATGATCGCAGAACCGATCTCATAGCTACAAACGGTTTCAAAAGTGGAATCGCTTGCGCTCTTTTATTTAAGACGCCCTCATCCTCGCCTTCTACCCCCCGGGGAGCAGGGATCGCCTCTCCTTGACGCATCTGTTTATCGCCAAAGGCGCGACATTCACTGCAAGCCTGGGGCAGCGCCCCAGGATTCGTGGAAAACTAAAACATCCCAGCGCTGAAAGCGCGATTCACCATCGGGCTCGCATCGTTCAAGAAGAACATCGTGGGTTGTTGCGCAGGCACAGCATCGATTTCGAGTAGCGTTATGTGTGGGATTGAAAACTAGCCAGCGGGATGAATCGCGCTTTCAGCGCTTTTCCACGGGAACCGAATTCCTGGGGCGACGCCCGCAGCTCAGGTGAGACAGCGCTTCTAGCGCTAAACACGTACTCCCTGGCAGAAGAGGTCAGGTGGGGATCGATTGAACTATCGAACTACTTGTAGGGAGTGCGCAGGCGTGCGCCGCTGAATTCGCGCTGCCACGTGCACAATAAAAGTTATTGCTTCCTCAGGCATTTAACGCCAAAATTCCCCCGCTCCAACCAATCCCCACTATGAAAAGAAAATCCACTTCGCAATCTGCCTTCCTTAATCTTCGCGTCTTACTTGCTTCAGTTTTTTGCCTGGCCGGCGTCTTTATGGCGCTGCTCGGCTTTGGCGCGTTCTCGAATGCCTCTGCCCAGGCAAACGCAAGCAGCCCCGCCTCGGCACAACAAGTCGGCCAAACGACGGTAATCCCTGCGTTGCACAGCGATTTGTCGCTGCCACTACGCGATCAGCCTTTGATCTGGCCGCCTATTCAGACGGAACATGAAGCGAATCTCAATCCGAAGATACCGCATCAGCATCAGGATGGGTCGGACCCGCTTATTCAAGACAGTTTCTGGCAGCGAATGATCAATACCCCAGCCATTCCCGGCCCGGTTCTTAGTTGGAACGGTATTCCTTTCCCTGGCGTCAGCTGCAATTGCGCCCCGCCAGACACCGATGGTGAGGTGGGAAAGACTCAATACGTCCAGATGGTAAACGAAGGCCTTCAAGTCTTTGATAAAATTACGGGCACATCGCTGTTTGGTCCGGTCGCGATTGGTTCAATTTGGTCCGGCTTTGGCGGTGCATGCCAGAGTGGCAGCGGGGATCCGATAGTAGTCTACGATCAGCTCGCCGACCGGTGGATTATCAGCCAGTTTGCTGTGCCGAGCGGCGCCTCTGTCCCGCAAGACGAGTGTATTGCCATCTCCCAGACCGGCGACGCCACCGGCGCCTGGTACCGATACGACTTTCACCTGACCAGCAATTTTCTCGATTATCCCAAGCTGGGCGTGTGGCCAGACGGCTATTACATGGCTGCGAACGTCTTCAACACATTGGGCACAGCCTTTCTCGGCCCTCAGCCTTTTGTTTTTGATCGGGTCAAGATGTTGGTGGGCGATCCTACCGCCACATCGCAAACGCGGGGAATTATTGGTGGCTCCAATGAAGAGACTTTCCTGCCTGCCGATCTGGATGGCATTATTCCACCACCCGCTGGTGATCCAAACCACTACGTCGCGTGGCCGCAGGGTAGCCCACTTATTTACAAGGTATGGGCGTATCACGTGGATTTCACGACCCCCGCTAACTCGACGTTTACCCTCGAGGCGAGCGTGCCGGCAGCCTCTTTTACCGCGCTTTGCCCAACGACTCGCAACTGCGTACCTCAACTTGGCTCGAGTGCCAATTTGGACGCGATCGCCGACCGCATGATGTTCCGGAATGCCTATCGCCAGTTCTCTGACGGTCATGAGTCGCTGGTTGATAACTACACGGTGAGCGCCAATTCGGTGGCAGGCATCCGCTGGATCGAATTGCGACGTACGCAACCGGGGAGCTGGGGCATCTTCCAGCAGAGCACTTATCAGCCTGATACCACGTGGCGCTGGATGGGCAGCATTGCCTCCGACAATCAGGGCAACATTGCCTTGGGTTTTAGCGCGTCCAGCAGCTCAATTAACCCACAAATCCGCTACGCAGGCCGTCTGGCGACCGACCCATTGAACACGTTGTCAGGTGAACAACATCTTTTTGATGGCACCGGTAGCCAGACCGGCACCTCCAATCGCTGGGGCGATTACAGCGATATCACCGTTGATCCGGTGGACGATTGCACCTTCTACTACACCAACGAATACTACGCGACCACTACCAGCTTTAACTGGCGTACGCGCATCGGCTACTTCAAATTCGCCGAGTGCACCCCGCCGCAAAAAGGGACTGCGCACTTCACCGTAACCCTCTGTAGCGGGGGCACGCCTGTGGCTAACGCCTCGGTCTCGATCGATGGGCAGCCTTATGGCGCTACGGTTGCTAATGGCACTTACGATGCCTCGCTGGCGCCGGGAGCACATACCTACACGGTCTCGAAACCGACTGTTGGAACTGCGTCCGGAAACTTTAATATCACCAATGGCCAGACGACAAACGTGAACGTCTGCCTGGGAGGCACTCCAACGCCCACACCTACTGTAACTCCGACTCCCACCCCAACGCCTACGCCTACGGCTACACCAACTGTGACGCCGACGCCGACGCCTACACCCACACCTGGGATTACGCTCAGTGCGCGTGGTTACAAAGTACAGGGACGAAATACAGTGGACCTCTCCTGGAGCGGGGCGACTTCGAGCAACATCGACGTTTACCGTAACGGCGTCTTGATCGCCACCGTGCTGAACAACGGTTTCTACACCGATCGGCCCGGCACCCGCGGTCATGCCACCTACACTTACAAGGTATGCGAAGGGGGCACTTCCACCTGCTCGAACGAAGCGACGGTGACATTTTAATATTTGGCGACCGTAGCTGTAAGAGGAACGGCAAGAGGCAAATTCAATCTAAGCGGCGCCGTACAGGTGGGTATCTGTTCACCGCCTAGCGTATCGCCTCTAGCGCTAAACATGGGCAGCCTCGGAGGTGGGTTCAGAGCTTGGCTGGTGGTGGAAACAGCCGCAAATAGATAGCAATGACCGCTTTCCAGAAGCCTGAAAGAGAACGAAGAATGGCAGAAGAAAAAATACTCACCAAGCACCCATTGGGTAAAAGCGGGAAGAATATCAGCAAACAAAAGTACGAGACGCTCAAGAAGGCTATCCTGTCAGCGCTCCGAAATAAGGAACTTACGCACACCGAGTTGTTCACTCAGTTGAACAAAAGCTTAAAGAGCAAATTTTCAGGGAACGTGAGTTGGTATGGAGAAACCGTTAAACTCGATTTGGAGGCGAGAAAGATAGTAGAACGAACTCCCTCGAAGCCTCAAAAATACCGTCTGAAACTGAGGTAACACCATGACGACGACCGAACGAAGCAACTATGGCGTCGCTCAAATCGCGCAGCTCTTTCCCAGCTTGAGGAGAATCAAGGACAAATCGCTGCGCGAAAAAGTGGCCGCGGTCTGGAGCGAAGCCATCACCACGGGGTGCGGCGGCAAGGGCTGGACTTTCGACGAACTCCGCGCGGTCAAGTTCACCCTGCTCGCCGGCGACATCGACATGACGTTCGTTGAGCACCTCAATTCCTGCGCACGGCAATGCATCGCCATCGCCGATGTGCTCGAGAAATCGTTCCGCTGCGACATTCCCGTTCAGCGCGATTACCTCATCGCCGGCGCGCTGCTGGCGGACGTGGGCAAGCCACTGGAGTACGATAAGGATGCGTCGGGCAAAGTGATTCAGGGAAGATTCGGTCAGCAATTACGCCATCCCTTCAGCGGGGTGGCGCTGGCCTACAAACACGGCATCCCTGGGGAGGTGTTGCACATTATCGCAACGCACAGCCATGAGGGCGACAAGGTGGAACGCTCGATCGAATCGATCATTTTTCATCACGCCGATTTCGTGGATTTCGATATCGCCAAGCTTCTTGGCAAGCGCGCGGCCAAGAAGTGATTCCAAAGCAGTTGAGAGTTGATTGTTGAGAGCCCGAGTGCCCAGCCAGCAATGAACGAGATCGAGATCGTGCGCGACATTTCGCACAGGTTCGAGCAAGCAGGCATCCCGTACATGCTCACCGGTTCGATGGCGATGAATTATTACGCACAACCGCGCATGACTCGCGATATCGATGTCGTCATTGCGATCGGACCGGAGGACGTTGAGCGTGTGACTGCTCTATTTCGGCCTGACTATTTTGTGAGCGAGGAAAATATTCGCCAATCGCTCGCCCACGAATCGATTTTCAATCTCATCCATCAACAGAGCGTAATCAAAGTGGATTGCATCATCCGTAAGAAAATCGAATACCGACGAGTGGAGTTTGACCGGCGACAGAGAATTTCGATTCGAGACTTCAGCACGTTCATCGTGAGCAAAGAAGACCTAATCATTTCAAAACTCTTTTGGGCAAAAGATTCGCATTCCGAGGTCCAACTGGGCGACGTGCGGAATCTGCTCGCCACTGGATACGACGACACCTATCTGCGGCGCTGGACGCGTGAACTGGGCCTCGATAGTTTACTTACGGAATGCCTCGCATGACCGACACGCCACCGGAGATCGAGCGAACAATACGCGACAAATTAATGGCGCTCTCGGGTGAAGAACGTTTTGTCATGGGCGCGGATATGTTCGATAGCACCCGTGAAATGATAAAGGCGTCACTACCGGCGGGTTTATCGGAAGCGGAGCAGCGACGGCAATTGTTCAAACGCACCTACGGTGAAATTGGAGTTGAAGAATTGATATGGGCCTGACGCTTGTTGAGAAGGTTGCCGCACGACATGCGGATGGAATGCCGGCGGGAGCCGTCGTCCGTGCCGGCGATTTTGTTTCAATTCGTCCGCGTCACGTCATGACCCACGACAACACCGGCGCCGTAATCCCGAAGTTCAACCAGATTGGCGCGACGAAGATCGCTGACCCGGCCCAACCGGTTTTCGCCATCGATCACGACATTCAAAATGTCTCGCCGAAAAATCTCGAGAAGTACGCGAAGATCGAGGCATTCGCCGCTGAGCACGGGATCGATTTTTATCCCGCGGGCACTGGCATTTCGCATCAGGTGATGGTCGAACAGGGCTACGTCATTCCCGGCGCGTTGGTGGTGGCAAGCGATTCGCACTCGAATCTGTACGGCGCCGCCGCGGCGCTAGGCACTCCGGTAGTGCGAACCGACGCCGCGAGCATTTGGGCTACGGGGGTGACGTGGTGGCAAGTTCCGAAGGTCGCCAGGATGGTGCTCAAGGGAACTCTTTCGCCAGGCGTCGTTGGTAAGGATGTCATCATCGCGTTGTGCGGACTCTTTAACAAAGATGAGGTCCTCAATCACGCCGTTGAATTTGTGGGCGACGGCGTGGCGAATCTTGCCATGTCGGCGCGCATGACCATCGCCAACATGACAACCGAATGGGGCGCGTTGGCTGGCGTGTTTCCGTTCGACGAAGTCACAGTGGATTACCTGCGGTCGCGCGTTAGCGAATTCGCAAATTCCAAACGCCCGGGAACACGCGGCCCAAAGAGTCGCTCTGGTTACACCAACGCCGACATCGACGCGTGGTGGAACAATCGCAGCGACCTTAGCGCCGATGCCGATGCAGAGTATGCCATCGAGCTTGAACTCGATCTCGCGACGGTGGTTCCGCACGTGTCCGGCCCTAACGAAGTGAAGACGATGGTGTCACTGCCGGAAATGCAACGGAAGCATGTGCCCATTCAGAAAGCTTATTTGTTGTCATGCGTGAACGCGCGTTTCGAGGATCTGCATGACGCTGCTGAAGTCGTGCGCGCCAAGGGCGGACACGTTGCCGACGGCGTCGAATTTTATCTCGCCGCGGCGAGCGCCGAAGTCCAAGCCCGGTCTGAGTCTACTGGTGATTGGCAAACTCTGATAGGCGCGGGCGCAATTCCGCTGCCGCCCGGGTGCGGTGCTTGCATCGGCCTGGGTCGCGGTCTGGTGCAAAAAGGCGAGATCGCGATCAGCGCCACCAATCGTAATTTCAAAGGCCGCATGGGTGATCGCGATGCCTACGTGTATTTGGGTTCGCCCGCTGTCGTCGCCGCGAGCGCACTGGCCGGATTTATTTGTGCGCCAAAAAAATTCACGGAACGCGCCGCCGGTACCGCTGTTCGACGTGCGCAAAGCAAACCGAAACCGCCGGCTTCGGTTGAGATCATGGCCGGTTTTCCGCCAAGCGTGCGTGGTCGCGTTCTCTTCATTGATAAGGACAATCTGAACACAGACGGCATTTACGGCAGCAAACACACTTACCGCGACGACATGACGCCGGAAGAAATGGCCGCGGTCACGTTTGAAAATTACGATCCCAACTTCAACACGCTTTATCAAAAGGGCGACGTCGTGGTGGGCGGACTCAATTTTGGAAGCGGCTCGAGTCGCGAGCAGGCTGCCACGGCGCTCAAGTGCAAAGGCATTCCGTGCGTCATCGCCGCCAGCTTTTCGGAAACCTATAAGCGCAACGCGTTCAATAACGGCTTCGTCGTATTCGAGTGCCCCGAGTTGGTGACACACTTGCGCGAGACGTTAAACGATCGCCAGCCCACCACGGTCGCGTCGGAGATCACGATTGATTACGGTAAATCCATGCTCACCATCGATGGAAAGTCATTCGCCTTTCCGCCGCTTAGCTCCGCGGCCCAGGAATTAATCGTGACCGGCGGCGCCGAAAATCTGGTGGCCTCCCGACTCGCCAAGCAGCCGCAAGCTTCCTGATCCGGTTAGGAGGAAAAAGCTCACCAGTGCATCTTTATTGACATAGCTGGCGCGCTAAATCTAGGCTCGCCTTCACCACCACCCTGGAGCTTACAAATGCCGCTCATCTCCCGACACTGGGCTGTTCTTCGACTGCGATCGATTGCGCCCCTAACGATTGTCGAATACGAGGACAGTGAAACGGCGGCACCGCGCGTGCTGTCCGCCTTTGGTCTTCCATTCCCGGCCCTTCCGGCCCTTGGGTGGATGAAGGCTGCGCTCGCCGATTTGTCCAACCGCTTCAGTCCGCGAATGGGCTCTCCTCCAGTATTTCTGGACGCGAACGAAGAGCTCGAGGCATTGCAGCTGGAGGAATTTTTCAGTCCCGCGACCAGCCCGTTGTGGACGTCACGCCTCAGTCGAGCACAGTGGTTAAGCCGCCGCGAGCTCACATTACCGCTTCGCATTGTTGCAGCTGGGCCAGGCGCTGATTCTTGGTTTGACCAAGTACGCAGCGAAAAGTGGGCGCAGGATGAATCAGTTCTGGGCTTTGTACTTCGGCTCGATGCAACAGAGCACGATGCCAGGCCACTGCTTCACGCCATTCAGCCCCATATTGTCGTGACGACCGAACCTGATGATGTGTTCGCTGTCGCCGCCGCCATGGCGGAAGAGACCCGGCCACGCCTAGTAGTCTGGTGGGACGAAACATTTGCAACTGATGCCCCGATTGCGCCGCCGACGGACGTGAGTGGCGTTGCTCTTCTTCGGATGATTGGTACGCCTGGCCAGCTTGGGATTCTTCTTAGAAATCTGTTACTTGATTTCACCCATGACCTTCCGCTGCACGACACCGCGCAAGGCCTCGCCCCACTCTGTTTGCGCGTCCGACTCACAGCGGATCCATGTTCGGTCCAATCGCTCCGTCTCCGCACTGCGCTCCGGAGCATTCGCCGCGAAGCGCAGCATTGGGAAACGCTCTTTCGAGACTTAGCCCCGGACTCACACCTTCGGAATTGGATCAACCAGACGCGTCAGGTCCAGGATTTTTTACATGAGGGCGACGCGTTCGTTCCCATCTCTCAGCTACGCGCGGAAATGGACGCGGCGGTGGCCAGCGCGACAGCGATCATACAGAAGCCTATCGCTCCTCAAACGCAGGAGCGTGCGGCGCACGTGGCCCTCGAACGACTCGACACAGACCCTTATCTGGCCGCCGTTGAACCGACAAGATCGCTCATGACCGACAGCAGTTATCAAGTCCGCCTTCATATCGGCAGCCCGCTTCCCGACAGCCTCGTCGAGAGCCCCGTCCCGATCGACGCCAACCTGGGGCCACCCGATGACGAGGAGGGCTACAATCTCGAGGTCGCCATCCAGGGTAAAGAATTCGTTGTCGAATCAGATCGCGTCGTCAAGCTGCGTCTTCCGCTCACCGGTAATTCTGCTCCAGTTTACTTTGAGGTTCGCACTCCGGCACTCGTCGGGACGAAAGAGCTGCGGCTTTGCATCTACCATCACAATTACTTAGTGCAGTCGCTGCTGCTTCAGGCGCTCGTTGAAACCGATGAGACCTGGCACCCGAACTTGCGGGTGACTACCGTCAAAGTCGAAACCGTGCAGGCACCGGGCTTCGCGGGCCTCGATAAACTAGGCGAACGCGCATTTTCCCTCGCGGTGAATGCAAGCGGCGGCAAAACGCATGATTTTGTACTGAAAAGCGACGGGCAGGCGCACGAGCTGTCGCTGCCAGCAACAACCTTCCAGGTGGCGCACGACGAGATTCGTAAGCAATTGGAAGCGGCGGCACGAGATCCGAAAACACCAGCGTTGCCGCTCAATTATCCAAAGATCGAGCGGGGTTCACCTACCCCGCCCAACGTCGCCGTTTGGCTCCGCGCGTTCGCGACGTGGGGTCACAAGCTCTACGACGCATTTTTCGATCGCGTGGCGCAGCCAGGTTCAGCGCTCCGGCCGTACATCGTTGCGCTACAGAACGAAAGCGCGGCGCGTATCCAGGTATTCCGCTTAACCTACGAGGATGCCTTTCTCTGGCCGCTCCTCTACGACTGGGACCTGCCTGCCAATCCCGCCGCTCCCGGTATGTCTCGGCTGGACGCTCGACCCGCAAGGCAAGGCGGTCGCATGTGCGCATCAGCCAACTTCGGGCGTGTACTGCGTGCGGGGCTTTTGGGGCGTGCGCCACCGCATTGAAGAACTGCTGCCTGGAGCTCCGACGAAAAATGTTAATCCCCCTGCTGGCGACAAGCCGGTGCGGCTTATCGCGGATTCGGCCTTACCCGAAACGGAGCCTCTCACCAAAGACTTAAGGATTGATCTGGGGGATGCAGTCGTTGGTGCTGGACCAGTGCAGCCAGCACCGCTCTTAGACGTGCTTTTCAAGACCACCAGCGGACGTCCAGCGCTCCTCATTTTGCTTGGTCATCACGAGCGCCAATTGCTCCCGGGCGGCCTGGGTCAGTCGCGGATCAAGATCGATCCTGCACCGGAGTGGCTCTCGGAAGCGGATGTACGATCGCGCGCGCAAAAAGAGGCTGCGGCCTGGAGTCAGCCACGCTCGGTCATACTGATGATGGCCTGCGCATCCGGCACGACAGGAGCCGAAACGCTAACGGATTTCACCACGGCATGGAACGCGTGTGGCGCATCGGCCATCGTCGGCACTCAGTGCGTCCTTGGCTCTCAACTCGCCGCAGAGTTCGCCAAAGTTTTTGCTCACAAGCTTTGGAAGGACAAATCTGCTCTGGGGGACGCAATGGCGGAAATTCGGGCGGAGCTCCTAGCTGATGGTAACCCGCTGGCGTTTCTCTTCCACGCCGTTGGCGACATCGATCTGGTGCTGCAATGATGCGAAGCTGGATGTTCGTTGGCCTAGCCATGGCCACGTTATCATCAAATGAGGTGGTCGCCGCCCGGCGATGCGCCGCAGGCTGCTCAGGCACCCCTTGTCGCCTTGGAAGGCTCTTCCACAATTGTTTTCGGCGACACAGGTGGGGCGAGAAAGGCGGTGGTGGCTGTGAAGCCGATCAGCGCCGCCCGCCCCAAGGAGGATGAAGAGCCCTCGGTTATCGAATTCTCGTTGGGCGACCTGCGAAATCCTGCCCCGGGGGAGTCACTCAAGGCCAGGTGGCGACGAGCCAGAGATCCGATGAGTGCGCCAGAAGCGCTCGAATTCGAATTCGCCTCCACGGTTCGCCGCCCCGGCCTCTACACTGCATACATTGCGCCCTTACCACTATCCAACCCAGCCGAGCGGCTGCGGATCCAGATTGATATGAAACCGGCGAAGCTCGCCCTGTCGCAAAAGCTCGTGGTGGCGCGCACGATCTACTTCTGGACCAGCTCGCTCCAGCCGAAGCTTGAAGTCCGAGAGGCCGATGGCTTCACATCGGTGCCGATGCTCACCGTTAGCCGTGTATCAGCGTTCTCAGGCCTTCTTCCAATTGCCGCGGGGCTGAAGCCCGATTCGCAACCAATCGCACTTCCAGCTGGCCAAACCGCCGATGTAAAGTACACCATCGACAGGGGCGTGCCTCTGGGAACAGTCACAGGCGCGCTGCGGTTTTCGGCGACAGAGCTAACCGAACCAGTTCTTCTCGACTACGAATTGCGCACGAAGCTTTCTGCCGCGTTGTTCATTCCGGTCGTTGTTAGCTTGGGCTTCTTCATCGGCTGGCTCGTGCGCAAACGCTTGGTCGATATTGCCAATCTCGGAGAAGCGCGTGAACGGGCAAAGGCTCTGCTTAGCAAAGTCGACAAGTCTCTCGCCGAATTACCCGACGCGGATTTTCAGTCTGCCGTTAAACCGCGACGCGACGAACTCGACAAAGCGCGCTGGAGCAAGAAAACGGATGCAATCGTCACTGCAACAACAGACCTTGATACCGCATTGCGCGAGGCGCTGGCGGATTTCAATCGCCGAAAAGTAGCTGCAACAGAGAACCTCGCCACGCTCCAGGAGTTGGCTGGTCCGCCGCTGCCGCTTCCGCAGATTACCGATGAGCGGCTGGCCAGCGCTCGCGCCGCCGCTGTGCAAGTGGACGAGGCTCTCACTCACAACAATGTGAGCGAGGCCAAGCGGATACTTAAGACGCAGCAGTCCCTGGCCGCTGACGTCCGGAAGCTCGCGCTCAATTGGCAGGACAAAATCGCGCAGATTATCAAGGACCTAAAGCAGGCTTCAACTGGCTTGCCGGCGCCGGTTCAAACCGATTTCGCAGAGAAGGCCAACGCCGTCACTTTTGATCGCATCAAGCCACAGAGTGAGTTCAACACACCCGAGCTACAGCGCTCGCTGTTCATCGACTTTTATAGCGAAGCCCGCGACGTGCGCGTTCTTCTCACGGAACTCTCCACACGCCTCGGAGTCGAGTGGAATTTGGTCGCAAAAACGCTGGAACCCATTCGGTCAAAGTTGGAGTCTGAGTACGGGCTTCTCGACCAGAAGATTGATTCCTTTCAGCGTCGGCTCGAGCTGGCGGTTGACGATCCTGCATCGTTTGCTGCGAACCTTTCGACTTGGTTGCAGGAACTGGACGAGCACTGGAGCGCCACGCTGATGTCGAAGGTGCCGAACAACAACCGCGATGCCCTCAAACCGCTGCTCGAGGCTCGGCAATACCTCCAGTTGGCCAAACAGCTCGTGCCCGTTCTTGGCGGCGGGACTCTCCTCGGCGCAGGCGCGCCGGAACCTGCATCGACTTCCGTCCCCTGGCCTACGACATGGGTCGAACGCCTGCAGCCGGCGTTTCTCGGTCGTCGCCGAGCTCACCCCATAGAATCTCCAGATCCCATCGACGTGCTCAGCCCCGAACAAGCGCGAGGCTTGCAGAGTCTGATCTTGGCAGTCATCTATATTGCAGTTTATTGGATGCTCAACGCAGACGGATTTGGGAACTCCCTGGCAGATGTGGCGATCCTTTTCATCACTAGCTTTGGCCTTGACCTCTCAGCCGAAGGTATCTTGAAACTCAAGAAGTAGACCAAGTCCGTTACGCGGACCGCTAAGAACCAGACTGTTTCCAAAATACCGCTGCGGACAACCTTGCAGTGGCGCTCTGCGAAGGTCGCCCTTATCACACCCACAGGCGCGACCGTCACAGATCCGCGCTCCCATTCAACGTTCTGTCCGCCACTTGCGGTCGTAGCGCGCGCCGTTAATGTCGCCGCTCTATGGCTAAATACAGAATTGCGTGGATGCCTGGGGACGGAGTTGGCAATGATGTCATGGAGGCAGCGCGCATCGTGCTCGATCGCCTGAAACTCGACGCCGAGTATGTGCCTTGCGATATTGGCTGGGAGTTTTGGTGCAATGAAGGCAACGCGCTTCCTGATCGCACGGTCAAGGCGATCAAGGAAACCACCTGCGGTCTCTTCGGCGCCATCACCAGCAAACCGCAAAGCGAAGCGAAGGAAGAATTGGCGCCGGAACTAAAGGACAAAGGCTTGGTTTACTTTTCGCCCATTGTCGGGCTGCGCCAGATGTTCAACCTCCATACCAACATGCGGCCATGCAAAAGTTATCCGGGCAACCCGCTCAATTTCCGCGGAAACAAAATCACGAATCCCAGCGGCGAAGATGTTTCGATCGATCAGGTCGTGTTCCGAGAAAATACCGAAGGCATGTACGGCGGCGTCGAGTTTTTCCCGCTGCCGGAATCGGTTTACACGGCGCTGTGCGCGAACCCGAAGATGAAGAAGTGGAAAGACAAGGCAGGCCTCGAGAATATCGCGCTTTCAACTCGTATCATGAGCAAACAAGGCTGCACGAACATTTGCAAGCAAGCCTTCGAATTCGCCAAGAAAACCGGACGAAAGCGTGCGACGCTGATCGAGAAACCGAATGTACTGCGCGAAACCGGCGGTTTGATGATGCGTTGCTTCCGCGAAGTGGCCAAGAATTACCCGGATATTCGCGCGGACGACGCGAACATCGATGCCATCTGCATGTGGATGTTCAAGAATCCGCAGGATTACTCCGTCCTGGTGGCGGAAAACATGTTCGGCGACATCGTCAGCGATTTGTGCGCCGGTCTGGTCGGCGGCCTCGGGTTCGCGCCGAGCGCAAACCTCGGTGACAACTACGCCGTGTTCGAGCCGACGCACGGCTCCGCGCCGAAATACGCCGGCCAATACAAGGTCAATCCGATCGCCATGCTCCTGACCGCCAAGCTGATGCTCGACTGGCTCAAGGAATCTGAAAAGGCTACGCGCCTTGAAACCGCCATTGCCCGCGTGATCGCAGAAGGCAAAGTGCGCACGTACGACATGGGAGGCAAAGATTCCACCCTCGACGTAGCCAAAGCCATCGCCGATTACGCTAGTTCATAGACTTGACAGCACGGGCGATGGCTTGCATATTGCTGTCGTCGAAAGACAATTTATCTACTCCCCGTGTGATACGCCGAAAGGTCTCACACGGGGTTATTTTTTTAGCTTGTGGCCTCGGAACCTGTCGTCAAACGCGCCGTCGCTTTTGTCGACGGTCAAAACCTGTTTTACGCTGCGAAGATTGCGTTCGGATATTCATTTCCGAATTACGACATTCGTCCGATGGTAGCAGCAATCTGCCAAAATCAGGGCTGGCAACTGACCGGCGTGCGATTTTACACAGGCATTCCGGACGCGTCCGATAACGCCTTTTGGAATCACTTCTGGACAGCGAAACTTGCTAAAATGGGCCGTGACAACATCACGATTTTTTCTCGGCCACTACGTTATCGAAACCAAACGATTCGTCTGCCTGACGGTAAAACGCATACATTCCTCGTCGGCTCCGAAAAAGGTACCGACGTGCGCTTGGCGATCGATATTATCCGCCTAGCTCATCGCGGAGCCTTCGACGTAGCGCTGGTCCTCAGTCAGGATCAAGACTTGTCGGAGGTTGCCGAAGAGATCCGCGTAATTGCCAAAGAGCAGAATCGCTGGATAAGCATCGCATCAGCATTTCCCAGTAGCCCGGCATCTAAAAACACGAAGGGGATTAACCGGACTGACTGGATCAAAATCGATCGTCCAACGTACGATTCGTGCATCGATCCGCGTGACTACCGCCCTAAAAAACCAACGCCCTAGTGTGTCACGACGACATGTCCGGTCGCCGTGGCCACACGGACTCGCCCCATCGCGACGGGCAGGCTGTGGCGAGGGCAGCAATGCTTCCACGCCCTAACGTAGCCAAAGCCGTCGCCAATTACGCCAGTTCATAAGTCGGAAGATCGACATCCTCAATTCTGGTAAACGCAAGATCCGACTTCAGATCTTATTATCTCAAAACGTTTTGCTCTACGGGCGGGCGAGCGAATTTGCGGCTAAACGATGGCTTTACAGACGCGGATTATCTCGGCCCAAGCGGCCTGCGCCGCGTGTCTTAATTTATTTCTCGTCCCATAAGAGATCGGCCGGGTGCTTTTGCCCTTCTTGCTCTTCGCGTGCGCAAGATCCGCTTTTACACGTGTGGCATGTACGTCTTGGAGCCATGCGATTGACCGCGGTAGAACTGTAGCCACCATGGGATGTTTGAGCCAATTGCCATACTCGGGATGACTACTCCCGGGAGGCGTTGCGCTCGCAAATGCCGCCGTTAGTAACCGGTGTCGACGGGAGAAGTTCTGAATCAGAACCTCATTGAAGGTGTCGAGCATTAGGACCCAGGAGCTCGCATCCCCTAGTGCGAATTCCTGCAAGCGCAAACACCGTCGTTCCGCGTCAGGCAAATCTTTGCCCAGGGCTTTACGCCACCTTATTTGGATTCCGATCCGTTGCTGTTCTGCGAAGAATCGCGTCAGAATTCCAATCTTCTTTGGCCCGCGCTTCCGCAAACCAACGCTCTTCAGAAAGATCATCACAGATTCGTTCACATTTTTGCTTGGCGTCCACGTCGTTTTTGTCCAGGGCCAAATACCGATTAGACGTGATGCACAGTACCGAGCCAAATCGGGATCGGCCGATTTTGTTTCGCTTTCGATGAACGTCTGGGCGTCTGGTAACTTGAAGGGCGCACGAGGATCGTGACCAAAAAGCCGGTGCAATAGAATGCTGCGCGTTATTGGGTGCTTTTGTTTGCTAATAAGTGCTAGCGCGTCCTTCGGCCCACTTCTTCGACCGCGGAAGGTTGCGGCTGCTATAGCGAGCACGAGACTTTTCTCTTCAGAGCGCCGCTCGGCCGTTTGAATGACACGTCTGTAAGCCGAGTATTTTGTACTTGGTTCGCAAACATCCATCGCTTCGATGTAACGAGCCGCGCTCATATCGTATGTAGGATCCTTGCGTAAAGCCGACAGGAGGATATCAGCCGCTTCAACATCGCATGGGAATTTCATCACGTAGGAGGCAAACACCCAGGAGAGATCCGGCCGATGCGGCAAAATTTGCGCAATGCGGCGTAAGATTGGTCGTCTCGGTTTCAGCCGGAACAACGCAAATTTGAATTTCGTCGCATCGATCACCACCCAATTCCCACGCTGTTTTGCAATGCTTTGGCGAAATATTCTTTCCAGTCGTTTTTGAGAGGCTCGGGAGACGCGTCCTTTAGCGCTCACGGACACGACGCTGCTCGGTACGTTTTTTCGCAACTCGTCAACATCTGCGATTTTTCGACACTCGATTTTCTGCGCTTGAGGCACCAGTCCAACCTGCTTGGACGCGATGTCCAAACGAAGAAGGGCACGCCGGACAGGAATCTCATGTGTTGCCATCAACTTGATATCGTCGACATATCGCGCGTACACGACACCTGGCAGATTCAGTTTATCGAAACGAAATAAGAAACATTCCGCCAGGAACGCTGATGCTTCGGGGCCTTGCGGGATACCGTGGCCCAGCGTCACCGCTTGATCGTTCTCTGTCCATCGACGGAGACAGCGAAAAAGGAGATCGACTAGCTCTGGATTCGTAATAACCGCATCAAACTTGCGATAGCATCGGTTCCAACTTCGGTAGAAGAAGAGACTGGTCTTGTCTGCCAGGATGGCGCCGAAACTCCGCTTAAAAGCATACTTCTTTTGGTCTGCCCGGAAGGCATTTGCAACCAGGTTGATAATTGCTTGATAAACAATCTGATCTGTTAGACCCAGCAATCTCAGCGGACGGAGAATTCCAGATTTCTTCGGCCGAAAGATGCATGTCGCGCGTGATGGCTCATAGCGACCTGTTCTAAGATTAGTGGCGAGATCCTGTAAATTTTCATGTAACGCGAGCTGATATGACGGATAAAGATGGCGAAAGTAAGCTTTATAATCGCGATTTTGCGCGCGAATGACTCGATTCGAACGCGAGTTCCAGATTATCAATCGCGATTAATTTCGCAGGGAGTGCCATTTGTTAGGGGGGATGAGTAATGTGTAACGTGTAACGAGCCAAGAGCAACTAGCCATCGACTCATGTTGGAGAGACGTTCGTACTCCGTGCTTGTCAAAACTGCTCTTCGATTCTCGGATAAGTCCGCCGTTGATGCGAACGCGCTTTCCCGCCATCGCCAAGCAAAAATCCGTTACTTCACATTTGCGATCTTTACGATACTGCCCTTTGCCTGCGAGTCCTTTGGATCCTTCACCACAGTCACGTACAATTCTTTCTCGCCTTCGCTGAAGGCGACGTTTGTTGTGCCATCACCCGCGGCGATCTCAAATACGTGTAGAAGCTTGCCCTCGGGAGATATCTTCAAAATCTTGCCGCCGAACCATTGGGCAACATAAATGTTACCCTTGCTGTCGACCTTCATGCTATCAGGGCCGAGCCACCAGGATTCGATCTTGTTTTTTGTGAGAAGGTTTAGCAGAGCAAAATTCGATCGGTTGCTCAACGAGCCGTCGTCATTGATCTTGAATTTCAACATGCAGTTTCCGACGGTTTCGCTGACGTAGAGAGTTTTTTGATCGGGAGAGACGCCTATTCCGTTGGCGTAATTGAGATCGTCCGCTACCTCGACCCATTTCTCGCTGCCCGGCGCAAGATAGAGAATTTTCCCCGCGACGGAAGTTGGCAGATCCTTGTAGGGGCCAAAGACCGTGGCATACGCGCCGCCGTTGGCGGTCACCACAATATCATTTATGCCGCCGTCGAATGGCTTGCCGTTTTTGTCCGCATCCCAACGGCGCAGTTGCTTGCCGGTCATATCGAGTTCAAGGATGGCGCCATGCTGCTCGGTGCACGCGAGCAGGAACGTCTTTCGTTTCGCGAGCGCCAGCCCGTTATGGCCGCAACCCGGGGTGTGATTCAACACGGTGGTCGTCTTGCCATCCCATTTCGACAACGTGTTGGAGATCCAGCCAACGTAGTAAAGGTTGCCGTCAACGTACAATGGCCCCTCGGGTCCGAGGATATTGCTGACGATGGAGATCTCGTCGGCACACGCTGCCGTAGCAACCAACATTACGCCAACGGCGAAGCAGATAATTTTACTTACCCTCATTTTGATTCCTTTCCGGTTAGCTAGGCTTGAAAATTTAAACGGGCAAATCAAGTTCATAAACGGAAAGATCGACATCGTCATGTCACACCAACCAGCTGAATCAAGCGGCTTCTCTCTTACGTCATCGCCGAATGGGCTTGCTCGTTGAAGTATGAGCATCTTTCTTCCGCCGCCATCCAAGCTGCGAAATTATTCTGGTTCGACTCCATCGGCTGCGCGCTCACGCGAAATTGATGTTGCCGGCGAGTCCTGATTCGCCGACAGAATCCAGCAGCCGCAAGAGATTAGCGCATTCCACAATACGAGATCGACGCCTGATCAATACGATCAAGCCAAAGTGAGTTCGCGACCGCGCCGGCGGAATGAAATCGTCGCGATTGCAGGTGATTAGTAGCAACCGATTTGCCGCTGCGTAGTCCAATACAACCGGATCCGACGATTTTTTCGGCATGGCGTTGCGAAGCAGCAGCACATTGTGACCGGCCTCCATCAAGACCCGCGCGACCACGTCGGGCACGTCGTTGTCCAGCAGAAAGCGCACGCAATTACTGCGCTGGTTCCGCCATTTGCCGCGCGATCAAAAGATCAATTTCACCGCGATGGTCTTCGTAGTAGGCGAGGCATTCGTAAACTTGTGCGCGGGTAATGTCAGGAAAACAGTTCGGCATGGAATCGATCGTCTCGCCGTTCTGCAAAAGACCGACAACGTCGTGAACGCCGATACGTGTCCCTTCGATCCGCGCGTTTCCGCCGCGGATTCCCTCGGTCTTCACGATATAGCGATAGTTCGTCGCGGTTTCCATAACACAAATTATATCACAGGCTCTCGCAAGATCGACATCTTAACTGGCCCGGCTAGAAAGCTTCTTTGAGCTGGCGTTCGTACTCCGCCCTGTCGAAATGGCCTTTCGATTCGCCGATGAGCCGGGCGTTATGAAATTGCCAAAGTTCGTAGCCGCTGATTCGAACGCGTTTTCCCGTGCCGCCAGGGCCGGTGTTCGTTCCAGTTAATGTCCAATGGAACTTCGTTCCGTCCGAGTCGCGCGAGACATCATCCATGGTCACAACCATGTTCGGAAATGTTCTCATGAACGCTTGCGCTTCCCTGGCAATCGCGGCTCGTCCGACGGCGGGCGGTCCGTCGTTCACGCTCAGCGAACCGTCCTCGGCGAAGAACGCCGCCACACTCTCGGGATTTTGGCTGCACCACGCTTTTGCGTAGCGCTCTGCGAAGGTTGTTAATTTGGCCAGGTCGTTCACAGAGATCGTGCCGTTAAACGGTGTTTTTTTGAACAAAAGATAACGAAGGAAACAAAGACTTCCGGCTCCAAAAAAGGAGACAAAGCTTCGTTCTCTTGGTTGCCTTCTGTTAATAGAATTCTCACCACGCGTCGGCGTAACGTTTTGCAAATCTGGTTAACTCGGTGAGCGTCATCCTAATCGCTGAATCAGCGCACGAGCAGGTCGAGCTGGCGCGCATCCAGACCGGCCTCGCGGTAGTACTTCCGAGTCAGCTCAAGAAGAGTGAATCCATCCTCGTAGGCGGCAAAGCCACCATTCACCGCTTTGTCCAGATAGATGAGGCCGCCTCCAACTACGAACAACGTCATCATGGGCTCTGGCGAGTCGTCGGTGATCACCAGCGTGTGAGCCTCGCCGGCGGGTTCGTAGATGTATGTTCCGGGCTTTGCAATCCAGTCATGCTCCAGGTATCGCCAGTGACCACGCATCGTATAGCCATGAACGGTGCCAACATGGTAGTGAGTTCCCACCATAGAACCGGGGAGACCTTTCAAAACGACGCTGAATCCTCCGGATGTGACGTTAAAGGAGCAGGGCTGGAACCAGACACCATTCGCGTAAGGTACCCAGAGACGCTCATCTTCCAGGTTGAGGTTAGTAATGAAGTGTTCCCGGCTCCTTCGATTGGGATCGAGGCCGTCGGTGAAATTGCTGAAGGCAGTGATCGGCATATGTCCCCTTTAGTAAGTCGATAATTGAGGCGTCAGTCTATTCAGTCACACAGCTGATGACGAGTGACTACTTGAGTGGAAAATCGGATTCGATTCGCGCGACTACTTTTTCTCGGCCGACGCGGACGCCGGAAGATTGGAATTCCAGATGTCGGTGCCGCACTTCCACGTCCCGCCTTTCTTTTCCTAGACCTCGCAATACTTGCCGTGATCTTTGGTGCCGTCGTTCATCGTCAGCTCGTAGGTTCCGCTTAAGCAGGCCATCTCGCCGGACTTAGCCATTTCCACCCGCGTCGCCGTCCAATTTATGCTCGTCACGCTCTCGATCAGGCCTTTCCAGAGATTCCGGATCCCTTCCTTGGTCGTTACGGCGGCTTGATTCGGTGGCAGAACAACCGCGTCTTCGGCATAAAAGGAAACCGTCTTGTCGAGATCTTTCGCTGCGGCGGCTTTCGACCATTGCGCATCGGCGTCACGAACAGCTTGTTCATCGGCGCCCTTACCGCCGGCCGCCGAAGCAGGACTGGCGAATGTGAATGAGAGCAGAGCAATGCAACCGCTCAGGAATAATGGTTTTGTTTTCATGGCTCCCATCGAGCCCGGAATTGAACGTGGCGTCAATGTTTTTCCAAGCCTGACAGCCGCTGGCGTTTACTTTTTTCAAGCCGAGCTCGAATTGGTATTGACGGCTGACTGTATTCCTGCCGGAATCGCCGCATGATGAATACTCGAATTGCAGTAGTGGCTGTGGCCCTATCGTTTGTGGGGTCAGCAGCTTGTTTTGCGGCCAACCCGCACATGGGCACATGGAAACTCAATGAGGCGAAGTCGAAGTTGATTCCGGGGATGGGCAAGAACATGACGGTCACTTACACGGAGCAGAAGGACAAAATGAAAGTGACCGTGGACGGCGTAGACAAGGATGGGAAACCGACGCACAGCGTCTGGGTGGGCAAGGCCGACGGCAAAGCCTACAAGTCGAAGGGGAACCTGCCCTGGGACGCCGCAGCCTACAAAGTGGTGAACGATCGGACCTACGAGATCACCACGATGAAGGATGGGAAGATGTTTGGGACAGGGACGAGCACCGTCTCGGCGGATGGCAAATCGCGCACGGTTACCCTTAACAGCACCGACGCGAGCGGGAAGAAGGTCAAAGGGAAGGCCGTTTACGACAAGGCGTAAGTAGCGCGGTAGCGGTCGGCTCACTGGTGGTCGAATGATTCGGTCGCTCTTAGCAGACCGTGCAGTCGCACCGTGGGGCTTCGCATTTGACGTCGAGAAACGCGTTACCTGTCGAAGTTTGAATCCTGACGGTTGGTCACTCACGCTCCCGCGCTCGCACCAGCTACCCTCGCTGCGTTACCGCCTACCCACGCGGCTCCCGCTCGCGTGTGTTCGGCGTTAAGAGTTGAGTACAATTCACTCTGAACGCAACGCAGGACTGTGTACGGGGAGTGCGTGTTAGGAGTCGAAAACTACCTGGCGCAATGCGTATTCGCGCGTAGGAACACAGTTGCCAATCTTCACTGTTTTCCCCCTTCTTTCAGTGCGTCTGCTTTCCGCATCAGCGCTTGGAAGCGCGGCTCGTTGCGAATGCTGTCGTAAAGCTGATCGCCCTTGATCCACCAAAAGATTGGATCCCGGTCTTCATAAGCTTTCTCCAGCCAATCCAAAGCTTTCTCGTTTTCGCCGAGCCCCAGATAAACAGTCGCCCGATTCGCGGGGGAGACATATCGCTGCTTCGCCAGCTCTTCCAACTCGCGCAAGATCTGGTCTGCTTTAGCACGATCACCGCTGGCGGCGCAGGCGTAGCCGAGAGAACCGACATACCATGGCAGGTCATCCAGTGTCGTGGCTTTTTGAAACTCCGCCCTCGCTTCCGCCTTGCTACCTTTCCAGACCAAGCACCAGCCCAACACCGAGTGGGCGAAACCATTATTCGCATCCAATTCCAAAGTTTTGCGGATTTGCGTAATCGCGTCCTCGTAACGGCGCGCCCAGTAAAGAAAAAAGGCGAGGTCCGTATTAAGAAAAGTGTTTAGCGGATCGAGTTCCAGCGCCTTCTTTTCTGCCGCGATCGCGTCGTCGAACCGGCCCATTTCTGAGAAGGTCCAACCATATTGATCATAAGCCAGAGCCAGGTTGGGATTCAATTCCACCGCGCGGTCGAGTTCCTTCTCGGAGGCGTAGGGACCGAGCACGCTATAGAGCGCTGTTCCCATCGACAGATGCGCTTCCGCCAGATTCGGGTCGAGCGCGAGCGCCTTCCGCGCAAATTCCATTTCCTTGGCCCACGCTTCGCGCCCCGGCAGAGTCTGGCCTCCAGCCCAACCGTAGGTGTCAGCCAGTCCGCAATAAGCTAATGTGTAAGCGGGATCGATTTGCAATGCCTGTTCAAAGTAGTGGATCGCATTGGTCCAACCGGCTCGCGTGAATTTGGCGAAATGATAACGGCCCAGCAGATAGAGCCGGTAAGCTTCGGCATTCTCGGTCGGCTTTTTTGATAATGCGCGCGCCGCTTCGGTGCCGAGCTGTACTTGCAAAGCTTGCACGACTTGCTCGGCCACGTTGCTCTGAAAATTGAGAATGTCCTTTACGTCACCGTCGTAATCCTTCGACCAGAGATGATAACCGTCGCTCACATTGATGAGCTGTGCGGTGACGCGCAGTTTATCGCCGGCTTTGCGCACACTTCCTTCCAAGACCGTGCCCACGTGCAGCTGATCGCCAACTTTACGAAAGATGTCCTCTTCGTTCTTGCCCTTGAATGCAAAACAGGATGTTCGTCCGGGCACGCGCAATCCCGGCATTTTCGACAGCACATTGATCAGCTCCTCGGTCATGCCGTCGCTCAAGTACTCGTCGTTCTTGTCCGCGCTCATGTTCACGAACGGCAGCACGGCGATGGATTTGGAGTCAGCGGTCGGAGTGATTGTCGATCTTGTGGAGCGGAGCAATTGAAAGGCGAGGAGACTCGCGGCAATTACGGCCACGCCGATAATGAGCGCGGCGAATTTCTTTTTGCTCCATTGCGGAATGACTTCGTCAGGCGAAACATTTTCAGTTCGTTTCATCCCTTCCGGCGTCATCTCGAACGCCCACGCGATAACGAGCGCAATCGGAAAGCCGAGCAAGGTCAGCACGACAACCGCAGTCGTTAGGCCATCAGGTAGATGCAGCGCTGGGACGATGGTCGCCGTGACCTGTATGACCAACCAACCGACGACTGCGTAAGCGACCGCGACCTTGTAAACGTTGCGCCGCTTCAGCTCGGCGAAGAAGCTTCCCGGGTTCATTCTGGAATTCCCGCGTCGAAGCGTTCGACCAGTTTCTGGAAGCGTGGGTTGTCGCGCAACGGATCGAGGCGTTTGTCGATCTTGATGCTGCCGAATAAACCTTGCAGCAAGACATCTCGCTCGACGAAACTTTGCTCGAGTAAACGCAACGCTTCCTTTTTGTCACCGAGCGCGAGGTGCACAATCGCCAAAGGATAGGCGCCGACATATTGATGCGCGGAAAGGGCGGATAGCTGATCGAGAATCTTGCGCGTTTCCGCCACGCGACCGGTCCTGGCATAAGCGTGCGCGAGCATGGCAAAGTTGGAAGGTGTCGGTTCCACCTCGTTCGCCTTATGGTATTCCGCGATCGCTTCGCTGAGTTTGCCTTCATCTTCAAAAGTCTGACCAAGAATCTCGTGACCCGGGACTGAGTCCGGATCGAGATCGAGTGTCTTATGCGCTTGCCTGATCGCGTCGTCGTAGCGTCCAACCCCGCTCAAGCTCGAAGCATAGGAAGCATTAATGATGAGCGACAACGGATCAAGCTCATGCGCGCGCTCATTCTCCGCTACGGACTCGGGAAACCGGCCCAATCCGAAAAGACACTCTGCCAGCCACTGATGAGCGGTGGCGTAGTTAGGATTCAAATCCAGCGCGCGGCGGAACTCCGGCTCGGCCTGCTTCAACTGCGCATTCGAAACGAGGGCGTTGCCTAACGAAGTATGTGCTTCGGCCAGGTTGCCGTCCAGCTCGACCGCTTTGCGCGCGGCGGCGAGCGCTTTTGGCACGTCATCCTTGGGCGCAGTGCCGGCATAGACGGGCAGGATGGAGTGAACGTCGGCCAGACCTGCGTAAGCCAGCGCGTAGTTAGGATCGAGATCGATCGCCTGTTGAAAGTAATCACCCGCCTTGCGCAGACTCGCCGTGTTGCGCCGATTCCAGAAGTAGCGGCCTTTCAAGTATAACTCATGCGCGGCCGGATTTTCCGTCGGCTTCTTTGAGATCGCCGTGTTCTCCGAGCCGGTGAGCTTCGCCTGGAGTGACTCGGCAATCGTTTTCGCTATTTCGCTTTCGACGGCGAAGATGTCGATCAGTCTGCGATCATACGTTTCCGCCCAAAGATGCGCGTTCGTTAGGGCATTGATCAGCTGCACGTTGACGCGAACCTGGTCGCCGGCCTTTTGGACGCTTCCTTCCAGCAGGTTCAGGACGCCGAGCTGCTTTGCGATTTCCGGCAAATTTTCGGGCGCGCTTTTGAATTTCTGCGTGGAGGTGCGGGCGATGACTTTGAGGTCTGCGACTTTTGCCAATCGGGTGAGAATTTCATCCTGCACCCCTTCGGCGAAAAAGGCGTTGTCCGGATCGCGGCTGAGATTATCGAATGGCAAGACTGCGATCGACTTTTGCGGTAGTGAGAATCCATGCGTGCTTTTTCGGAGCGGATGATGCCGCAAGATCGACATCTTCGGTTCGCTTGATTCCTTCAGGAGTGGCTTCAAACGCCCACGCGATCACCAGCGCGATCGGAAATCCGATTGCGATCAACACGATAACCAAACGCACAACCCAGTTCGGGATTTCCAGAAACGGAAAAATCTGCGTTGCGATTTGCGCAATCACCCAGCCGCCGACGGCATACGCGACCGCGACTTTGTAGACATTGCGCCGTTTCAGCTCGGCGAAAAAATTCGTCGGATTCACGGCGGCGTGTTCGCGAGTTTTTGGAAGCGCGGATCATTTCGGAGCGGATCGAACATCGGATCGAGCCGGAGCAGCGCAGGAGTAAGCGGCACGTTTTCAGCCAGTGGGCCTGCGTATGGCATCGAGAGCAGTTTCTGTAGAGCAGCAATGGCGCGGTCGGGCTCCCCCATTTGGGCCGCCACCCGGGCTAGGAACTCGATCGGAGCGGGACCACTTAGAGGGTCTTTCTCGATCGGGAGCACTGCCATACCCCGTTCCGCCAGAGCTAACGCGGCGGCTTTGTCACCAAGGCCCATATTGGTCAGCGCGAGATATCCAATCAGCTCAAAATTTCCTGGCTGTTCTTTGAGGAAAGATTCCAGTTCGCTGCGCGCTCGACGCCAAGTCTCCTGAGCGGCGGCATAGTCGCCTGCCACGTCCTGCGCCCAGCCTAAATAAAACCGCAACTCACCATTGAGAAAACCCAGCGCCGGATCAGGCTTGGACAGCATTTCCTTTAGTCGAGGGATGACTGGTGCAGGGCGGCGTTCCAAGATGGCTTGGTAAACTTGTGTTTCTACAGCAAGAGTATGGTCCGCGGCCGGATGGAGCGGAGCGAGAAGGGCCGACGCCCGCGCCAGGTCCCCCTCGGCTTGTGCGATAGCCGCCTTTAGCGCGAGCGTATCGACGTCGTCCGGTGTGATATTGAGAACCTGATCGAGGTTTCGCACTGCTTCGGGGAAACGACGAAGAGCCATATAGGAAACCGCGTGCTGGCCGAGCAGGCCTGCGTTGCGCGGGTCGAGCCGCTCGGCTTCGTTGAAGTAACTCTCGCTTTGGTCCCACTGCCCGCGCCTCCGCGCGACATAGGCCAGCAACTCAGGAATCTGGCTGCTGTTGGGCAGGAACTGACGTGCTTGCTCATAATAACGCACTGCGGCGTCATAATCCTTTAGGCAAGCGTAGTGGTAATATCCCTTGGCCAATATCGCCTCGCCGAGATTGGGCTGAAGAGCGAGCGCGGTTTCGGCTGCCTGCCGCGCCTCTTCACGCAGGGCTTCCGTTGGTTGAAGATTCGTCGTGAGGTAGCCAACTGAATCAACGTATGACAGCAACGCCCAACCAAGCGCGAACTTCGGGTCCAACCGCACCGCTTCTTTGAGATATTTCTGCGCGCCCTCGGAGTTGGCGGGTGCGCTTGGCTTGAGAGTATCAGCCAGTCCGTGCAAGTAGGCGTCGTACGCTTCCGGATTGTCAGTCGGTTTGGCGGTGATGACTTGCTCTTCCTGTCCAGTGAGCCTCGCTCGCAACTGCTCGGCGATGGCTTTAGCCACCTCAGTCTCCACCGAAAAGATGTCGGTCAGCCTTCTGTCGTAGGTATCGGCCCAAAGATGCGAATCATTGGCTGCTTTGATTAACTGCACGTTCACCCGCACCACGTCGCCACTCTTCTGCACGCTCCCTTCCAGGATGTGGGCGACGCCAAGTTGTCGGCCGATCTCGGGCACGTTTTCCGGCGCGCTTTTGTAACGCTCCGTCGATGTGCGCGAGATTACCTTCAGATCGGCGATCTTGGATAAGTGGGTCAGGATTTCATCCTGGATGCCGTCGGCAAAATACGCATTCGCTTTGTCTTTGCTCCGGTTTTCAAAAGGCAAGACGGCAATTGATTTTTCAGTAATCGCCAAGCCCGGGGGCGTCGGCCTCCGCAAAAAGAAGATGAAGGCTGCGGCGATCGCGGCAAGCACGAGCAGCCCAGCGGCGACTTCGGCACAGCGCACGCGCGCACGGTGTGCCTTTAGCGCTTGGAATTTTTTTGGCAGCTGCGGATTGCCGACTTCGCCGCCAGAGAAATTTACTACACCGAGCCGCGCGCCGTGTTTCACTTCGCATTCGCCCAGATCGTGCAGATATGTTTGCCAGCGCGGATACTGTTCCAAATCTTCGGCGACGTGTTTGGAGAGCAGGATGTGGCCGGAGTCAGCACAATCCATGACGCGGTGAGCGATGTTGATGCCCGCACCCGCGATGTTCGCTTGTTCGTTCAAGTCGGTAATTTCATTTACCGGGCCGCTGTGAATGCCCATCCGCATGTGAAGTTCGGGATGACTCTTCAGCGCCTTACTAATTTCCATTGCGCACAACACCGGCGCTTCGGGGCTGGTGCTGAAAACAAGTGCGCCACCATCGCCAGTCGGTAACCGCAGCACTTTGCCTTCTGCTTCGGCCAGGCGGAATTGCTCAGTTCCGCGGACGATCTGTTTTAACTTTTGAATCTGGTCCCTTTGCTCGGTGATGAGCAATTTCGAGTAGCCGACGATGTCGATGAATAAGACGTGCCCGATCTCGAATTTCGCTTCCGCAGAAGACTCGGACGGCATTGGTCTTGTTTTATCTGGAAATTCGCGGTTCAACGAACCTATTTCGGCGCAACGACTTTCTGGACCAACGCTTCGAAGCGCGGATCGCCATGCAACGGATCGAGCAGTGGATCGACCTTGATCCAGCTGATGTTGGAGCCGTCGCGTTCCTTTAAACCCTGTTCGAGCCAGCGCAGCGCTTCATCTTTATTGTTCAGGCTGAGATAAAGCAGAGCGCGCAAGTAGCCGACCACCTCGCGGTGCTGACTTATCTTATCCAGCTCGCTCAGCATTCGTAGCGCGGCATCCTTGTCACCAGCCTGAGCTTTAGCCGCAGCGCAAAGCGTCGACACATACGTGTTGTCGCCTAATTGCTTTGCCTTTTCGTATTCGGCAATCGCGCCCGACAAATCGCCCGCAGCTTGAAGAGCGATGCCGAGATTAAAGTGTGCGTAGAAGAATGTGGGGTCGATCTCCAGCGTTTTTCGCAATTGCCTGGCGGAGTCCTCGTAGCGGTGGGCGTAGTAGAAGGTTGTGCCGAAGTCCGTGT
>WNFY01000217.1_pt1 | contig 76564 bp, 75 predicted proteins | sample 5400091 | NCBI WGS metagenome assembly WNFY01 (sample SAMN13153364, study PRJNA577476) | soil metagenome | isolation source: 60 cm soil or saprolite under grassland replicate 1 | place: USA:California | collected 2016-06-15
GCCGCCTGGCGGCGCGCTGCAATTATCCGCTGCACCTTGGGCTCACCGAAGCCGGCATGGGAGCCAAGGGGGTCGTGGCATCGAGTGCGGCTTTAGGCGTGCTGCTCCAGGAAGGCATCGGCGATACCATTCGCGTTTCGCTCACGCCAGCTCCTGGCGGCGACCGCACCGAAGAAGTCCGCGTAGCGCAGCAGATCCTGCAGTCCATGCAGATTCGCAGCTTCACTCCGCAGGTCACCGCCTGCCCCGGCTGCGGACGCACCACCAGCACCTTCTTCCAGGAGATGGCAGAGCAGATTCAATCTTACCTGCGCGAGCAAATGCCGACCTGGAAGGGCCGCTACGTGGGCGTCGAAGAGATGAAGGTCGCAGTCATGGGCTGCGTGGTCAACGGGCCTGGAGAATCCAAGCACGCCAGCCTGGGAATTTCTCTTCCCGGCACATTCGAGGAGCCCAAAGCTCCCGTCTACGTGGACGGCCGGCTATTCACCACGCTCAAAGGCGACAAGATCGTAGCCGAGTTCATCCAGATTCTGGATGACTATGTCGAATCCCATTACGCGGCCAAACAAGAAGAGCCTGTCAAAGTCTAAGCGCACGCAGAACCTCATTCGGCTAGCTTCCGCTTCACGCGAAACATACATCCCGCCTCCCAGTTCCTGCCAGAACCATTGCCCGAAACAGTGAACCCAAGGTGTCACGCGGAATTCAGGGGAAAGTCCAAGCTGTGCTTGGCTTCTGACGCCGTAGCTTCTAGAATCCGGAGTAGCGTAATTATCAATGGTGAATGAACCGGGGATCATCGCAATTTTCGGTGTGGCTTTCGGAGCGTTGGTTGCCTGGCTCGGAGTGCGTTCGCGGGCGGCCAGCCTGAAGGCTCGATTGTCTCTGGTCGAGAATGACTTAACTGTGGCTCGCGCACAGTTGGCGGCAAACCAGGAAACCACCGCGAAATTGCGCGAAACCCTCGCCGGACTGGAAGCAACCCTTTCCTACGAAAGAAAGACCGGGCAAGAGAAATTGACCTTGGTCGGCCGGGCTACCAATGAGATGCGGGAAGCATTTCAGGCGCTGGCGTCGGAAGCGCTCAAGAGCAACAACCAATCATTTCTGGAGTTGGCAAGAACCAATCTAGAGAGATTCCAGAGCGAAGCCCAGGGAGACCTGGCCGCGCGGCAGAAAGCGGTCGAAGGACTGGTCGCTCCCATCCACGAATCTCTCACCAAAGTGGACGAGAAGATCCGTCAAATCGAGAAAGAACGCAATCAAGCCTATGGCGCCCTGATGGAGCAGGTCCAATCGCTAGCCTCCACGGAGAAAGCTCTGCAACTGCAAACCGGAAATCTGGTCACCGCGCTGCGGACTCCGCATGTGCGTGGGCGCTGGGGAGAAATCCAGTTGCGGCGAGTGGTGGAAATCGCCGGGATGCTTCCGTACTGCGATTTCTGCGAGCAGGAAACGGTTTATTCCAGCGAAGGCCGCCTGCGGCCTGACCTGGTGGTGAAGCTGCCAGGTGGAAAGAATGTCGTGGTCGATGCCAAGACGCCGCTACAAGCCTACCTCGAAGCGATCGAGGCCACCGATGACGATGTGCGCCGCGCCAAGTTGGCGGACCATGCCCGCCAGGTCAGCGATCATATGGAGCGGCTCAGCTCCAGAGCTTACTGGGAACAGTTCGAGGCATCCCCGGAATTTGTGATCATGTTCCTTCCCGGCGAAACTTTCTTCAGCGCCGCGCTGGAACAGGATCCCGGTCTGATCGAGAACGGAGTCAGCAAAAGGGTAATCCCCTCTTCCCCTACGACCTTGATCGCGCTCCTCAAGGCAGTGGCCTACGGCTGGAATCAGGAAAAGCTGGCCCGCAACGCGCATGAGATCAGCATGCTTGGAAAAGAACTTCACGATCGCCTATGCAGCCTGGCCGGGCACATGGAATCGGTTGGCAAAGGGCTCGACCGCGCCGTGGAAAGTTACAACAAGGCCGTGGGATCGCTGGAAAGCCGGGTTATGGTTTCGGCGCGAAAATTCGCCGAGTTGGGAGCGCCGGTTTCAGAGGAAATTCCTGAAGTTCCCCAGATCGAGACAACCACACGGACTCTGGCTCTGGAATGGGATGACGAACCTCCACTGGAATTATTGCGCGAGCACAAGACAACCGGGACCGACGGATAGGCGCCACTGACATTGTTTTTTCGCGATCTTTGCGTTCTGTTGTGGGATGCTGCTTAGGCTACCTGCTCTACCGCATTGAGTTCCAGTGAGTGAATTCCGTCGAAAGCTACGAAGAAGCATTCCACCGAAAGCTCGGAAAAATCGGCTTTGAGCAACTCGGCTGCACGTTTCAGCTCTTGCTGGTGGTGTCGCGCTTCCACTTCCCGGTCATTCCCGAAGGCTGCCAAACCACCGTAGGTCGCGCAGTCCGAGTGGCTCATCAAGTAAGCCCTGGTGGTGTTGTGCAGCTGGATCGAAAGCCGGAACTGTTCAAGGATAAAGTCACGCTCGAAATCATTGCGCGGAGAAGCCAACGTCTTCGCGCCGCCGGCGATCACCACCATGTCAGGACGCCTGATCCCCCGTTTGTCCAGAAACTTCCTGACCGCCAGCCGAATGCGCTGATCAAAACAGCAAAGCACGGCGGCATCTGCGACATAGGGGTCAGGCGGCGAATCAAAGTGGAACACTTTCTTCATAGGTGAGCGGACACGAGTCAGAATCCCTATTGTAATAGAGGCGCAGGCGGCAGAGAAAAGGCCGCAGAGACGCAAAGAAAACCAACCTCATCCGTTAGAATCGGTGGCTTGGGAACAATTGCTGAATTGTCCAATTTGCGCGTGGTTCTGGTGGCGCCCCGCAATCCGCTCAATATCGGCGCCGCCGCGCGTGCCCTGACAAATTTTGGGGTCTCCCAACTTCGCTTGGTGAACCCCTACTATGTGGCGTTTCGCCAGGCGACGTCTGCGGTAGGCGCCACAGAATTGCTGGCCAAAGCAGTTGAATACAAAACCGTAGGTGAAGCGGTGGCCGACTGTTCTCTGGTTGTCGGCACCACCGCAGTCGGCAAGCGTCACCTGCTTCAGCCTCTACGCAGGTTGGAGCAAGGCGCGCGGTTAATCCACAAACAGCTTCGTTCCAGCAATGTGGCGCTCTTATTTGGCTCGGAAAAGCGTGGCCTGAGTAACGAGGACTTCAGCCACTGTCACTGGCTGATGCGCATCCCCACTGGCGAAGAGAACATTTCTATGAACCTAGGGCAAGCCGTGGCGGTTTGCCTGTACGAACTCGCGCGCGATGGCAAGATCACGGCGGGCAAAAAGACCGACTACGATCTCTCAGCGACTTCTGGAGAGCTTGAACAGATTACCGGATTGTTGCTTGATTCCCTTCGCGCCAGCGGGTACATCAAGTCCGGCTCCGCCGCCAATAGCGAAGAAAAAGTGCGCCGCCTTATTCGCCGCCTTGATATTCCCGAAAAAGATGCCGTTGTCTGGCTCGGCATTTTCCGGCAAATCCTGTGGAAAGTGAATGCAGGAGAGAAGGCGGGGCGCTAGCGCTGCCCCCACTTCAATTTGCCGTGCAGCACGTCAAAGAATGTCCCTTTGACGCGCAGCAGCTTGACCCGATAATCCGACTTGCGGCACAGCACCCGGTCGCCGTCATAAACCGGCATACCAACCTGGCCATCGATGCTCAAATAGGCTTCGTCGTGTCCGGTCTTTGCGACGATTTCTATTTTCGCCGAATCACGCACCACCAGCGAGCGATGGGTCAGTGAATGCGCGGACACCGGCGTGATCAGGAAACCATCGACCGACGGCATAAGAATCGGCCCACCCGCGGCCAGCGAATAGGCCGTCGAACCTGTCGGGGTGGAAACGATAATGCTATCGGCCTGATAGCTGGAAACAAATTCTCCATTGACGTACACATCACAATGGTTGAGCCGCGCGATCGTACCTTTGCCGACCACCACGTCATTCAGCGCATCGAATGTTCCCACACAGGCATCTTTTCGCATCACATCACAGTGCACCATGGAGCGAATCTCCACGTTGCAGCGACCAGCTTCGATGCCTTGCAGCGTCGGAACGAGTTCGTCCCGGGGGACTTCTGTCAAAAAACCAAGCGTGCCCAGATTCACCCCGAGGATGGGAATATCGGCGCTCGCCACCGCTCTAGCGGCGGCCAGGAGAGTTCCATCTCCGCCGAGTACGACCACAAACTTCAAGGCACGCGAGGCCATTTCCTCGCGTTCGATGACTTCCACCCCCGAAACATAGGGCGCTGTGTAAGGGTCCACTACGATCTGGTATTTGTTCTCCCGGAGCCAACGGATCAACTGCTCAATGATTGGCGACAACTCAGGCTTGTTGGGCTTGGAGATGACTCCGGCGGCTTTCGGTGTAGCTGACAACTGGCTCTCGGGCATGGATGAACATGAATTGTACCGAAAAGCCGCGGGTAAGACTGAATCGGGATTAAAAGGTCGCGTACAACAAAAATTCGCGATTGCCCTCGGCCCCAAGGATTGGGGAATCGATGAGGTCCGTAGTGATGGCGCCGAGGCCAAGCAGACAGTTTCGTACCTTTTCTGCGGCGGCCTTTTGCGCGGATTCATCGCGCACGATGCCGCCTTTCCCGACTTGCTCGCGGCCGACTTCAAACTGCGGCTTAACCAGCACCACCACCCGACGATCATGACGTTCCTGTGCGGATTCCCAGAATGCCGAGGCAATGACGGCGGGGAGCACCAGAGTTGCGGAAATAAAAGAAACATCCATCACTACCAGGTCCACACGATCTCCGACCTGTTCACGGGTAAGGTAACGAGCGTTGGTTCTTTCCAAAAGTCGTAGACGCTTGTCTTGCCGTAACCGGTAATCAATTTGCCCGTGACCCGTATCGACCGCAACGACGGTTGCCGCGCCCTGTTGCAACAGACAATCCGTAAAGCCCCCGGTTGAAGTGCCGATATCGAGACAGGTCTTGCCACCTACATCAATTTTCCAGTGTTCGAGCGCCTTTTCCAGTTTGAGCCCGCCGCGGCTGACGTACTTTAAGTCTTCGCCCAGCAAGCGGATTTCGCTTTCAACTTCAACGCTGGTTCCGGACTTCTCTATCTTCTGCCCGTCGACCAGAACTTTCCCGGCAAGAATCAGCGACTGAGCCCGCTCGCGTGATCCGGCCAATCCGCGCTCCAGAAGCAATTTGTCGAGTCGAGTCTTCATCGTCGGCGTACAACTTTCGTGCCAGCACTCGCATGTGTGCAAAATGTAAAACTGATACCAAGCAAAACACTTACGACAATAGTTTCTGATTTTTCCACAGTGTTTTCCACCAGGGTGTTGAAAACGCTTTTCATTTGCGCTCGGAACCGGCAACTGTGAACTGGAGACTGTGTCTTCGCCGCAGTGCTGTTGGAGGATCTGCCCCCGGCGAGCAGCCGATTTCTCATCTTCGTTGCCGAATCGTCAGAATGACAAGTCGGATTGTGGATACGCTTTACATTCTTACTTCGCGGACAAAAAAGCCGCCCTCGGGCGGCTTTTCCGAGCAAGCTTGAAAAAACTACCCAGCTACTTCCTCCAGCAACTTCTGATCAATATCGAAGTTGGAGTGCACGTTCTGCACATCATCGTGTTCTTCCAGTGCCTCCATAAGGCGGATCATGGTGTTGGCAGCCTGACCTTCGAGCTTAATGTAGGTATCGGGAATCATGTTCACGCTCGACGAAGCAGGCTCGATGCCAGCCTTCTTTATGGCCTCAAGCATGGCTTCATAGGCGGAAGGCGCTGTCAGTATTTCCCAATTCTCACCATCGTCAATCGGCTCATCCTCGCCGTTGGCTTCGATGATGATATTCATCAAATCGTCCGCTTTGGCCGCCGACTTGGGGATGATGATGTCGCCCTTCTTGTGGAACATATAGGCGACGGCGCCGGCTGAAGCCATGTTGCCGCCGTTCTTGCCGAAGACGTGGCGGATTTCGCTGACGGTGCGGTTGCGGTTGTCGGTATTGATGTCGAGCAACACCGCAACTCCGCCCGGCCCGTAGCCTTCCAGAGTGAACTCTTCATAGCTCACGCCCGGCAATTCACCGGTACCACGCTGGATGGCGCGCTTGATGTTGTCAGCCGGCATATTCTCCGCTTTGGCCGCAAGAATAGCCGTGCGTAGACGCGGATTGGTATCCGGATCGCCGCCGTTTTTGGCAGCGATGGAAATTTCCTTAATCAGCCGGGTAAAAATCTTGCCCCGTTTGGCGTCGAGGGCGCCTTTCTTGTGCTTAATCGTGGCCCATTTTGAGTGGCCGGACATGGATATACCTCGTTCTCTACAATCTAAATTGCGTAGGAATCGCCCGAAGAGGAGATCATCGGATTACCTCGAAACTTCAGCAGGCGAACGTAAAATTATAGCACGCAGCCCCTAGGCCGAATCGCTCGACCCGATCGAGAAAAGGCAATATCTTACAACGCAGAGACGCCGAGCAAACGCAGGATAGCCAAGAAAATTCTACTACGCACATGCAGGCGCCAACTTTACGGCAAGCTTTCGATATGTTTCTCGATAAACCGGGCACGATAGGCATAGACGATCGCCAGGATGGGCGGCGTCAGTAGAACTCCCCAAAACGAAAACACCAGCCCCAATACGATGGGGACTACAATGGATGCCCACATCGGTACTTTGGCCGTACGCTTCATGAGATATGGTTGCAACAAGAATCCATCCACGACCGCGATTGCGGCGTACAGGATCAATACGTAGAGGGGGTGCTCCCAGTCCCTCCACTTGGCCGCAGCGGTCAAAGTAGGACCGATCAGTCCCATAACCAGTCCCAGATGCGGGATCACTTGTAGAACTCCCGCTAGCAGAGCCCAAAGGGGCGCCCATGGCACGCCAATGATGTAGAGTCCAATCCACCAGAGCATACCGACCGCCAGGCAGTCGTGGAGCTGCGCGATGAACCACCGTTTTAGCGCGCCGCCACTCAGGCGAAGATGCTCAACCACATCCATGCTGGTTCTGATGCCATTCCCGATTTCTTAGCTTGCAAACTGCAATGCAAATTGTACTAGGCTGTAAACCTCGGCGCATCCAACTCGTCTGTAGAGGCAGCAGCGGAAAACTCGTGGACACTGCACTGGCTACAACTTTGAACGCGCCCATCGCACAGACCCCGGAGGCAGTTGCCCCAGGTTCGTTCGACACGGTGGTCCGCGAGCACCAGAAGCGTATCCATCGATTCATTTGGTTAATGGTCAAAGACAACGATGCCGCCGACACCATCACCCAGGAATGCTTCCTGCGGGCTTACCAGAGTATGTCCGGTTTTCGCGGCGAATGCCGCATGGACACCTGGCTCCTGCGGATAGCGGTAAATCTTGTCCGGGACCACGTGAAGAATCGCCGAGCTTCATTTTGGCGACGACTGGTTGGCTTTGGGGAGGAAGATGGTCCCGAGTTTCAGGTCCGGAGTCCACAGCCTTCCCCGGAGCGGGCAGTGCTGGCACGGGCCGAGGCACGAGCGGTGTGGGCCGGCGTGGCGCAGCTGTCCCGCCAACAACGCGAAGTCTTTCTGTTGCGCTTTGTCGAGGAAATGCCGCTGCTCGAGATCGCCGAAGTCCTCGGCCTCAAGGTCGGTAGCGTCAAAGCGCACTTATTTCGAGCGCTCGCCAACGTTCGTAAACATTTGAAGGAACAACAATGGAGATAACACCACATCTGAATGAAGCCGAACTGGCTGAATTTGTTTCCGACCCATCTCGGGGTCTGGGCACGCATCTGGAGTTTTGCGATGCCTGTCTCTCCGAAGTTGCCCGGTTACGCGAGGGAGTTGCAGACCTGAAAAGAACTGGGGACAATCCGCAGGAGTTTTGGGACCAGCAGCGGGCGGCGATTCGAACCCAGCTCGCCGCGGCGCCGCGCTTGCGTGCGCCCGCTTTCCAACCTCTGGCTTGGGCGCCAGTGTTTGCCCTCCTTCTGCTTGCAGGCTTGCTCATCAGCGGAGGGACTCCTGCGCCCGCTCCAGCTAAGGTCCAGCTGGTGGAAGATCCCGATCATGCATTGCTGGTCCGGTTGGAGCAGGTCATGCAGAGCAACGGTCCGGCCGCGCTCGAGCCAGCAACTTATTTTGTCCAGGAAATCAGGTTAGAGACTCGCAAAAATCCAAGAACTGCTTCGCAAAAGGAGATAAACCATGAAAATTAAGATCGCTCTGTTGGTTGCGATATTCGCCTTGCCTCTTTTCGCTCAAGATACGTTGCCCGCGCCACCGGGGATGCCCAGGCCGGGCAAACACGTGTTCGTTTACCACACGGAACGCGGCAAGTGGTGGCAGAACGCCGATATCGTCAAAAAACTGCAACTCACAGACGCGCAGCTCTCTCAACTCGATCAAATCTTCGTGGACCACCGCCTGCGCTTGATCGACTATGGAGCGGACATGGAAAAACAGGACCTCAAGTTACAGACCCTGTTGGATGCCGACGTTCCCAACGAAGCCCAGATCAACACCCAGGTGGATCAGGTGTTGGATGCCAGGGGCAAGCTGGAACGCGAGTTCACCTCCATGAATCTCGATCTACGCAAGGTGCTATCTCTGCCCCAGTGGAGGCAGTTGAAATCGGTTCGCGGAGATGCCGGCGGATTTGGTGACAAGATCTTTTTCCGCAAAGCACTGCCGCCTCAGGGTCCGGGAGCCCCTCCAGACTTTCCCCCCGAGGCAGGAGTTCAGATAGGGCCAGAACCTTTCTAGCGACGATGTCCGTCCCATGTACCGCCTGCGATGCTTCCCGTCGCGGGCGGTACTTTTTTGCGTGGTAAACTCGAATAGGCCCTGAAAATGAAATTTGGCGTCATCATCTTCCCTGGATCAAACTGCGATCATGATGCGTATTGGACCGTCCAAGAGGTGGCCAAGCAGCCAGTCACATTTCTGTGGCACGACTCGGCCGACCTGCAAAACTGCGACGCCATCATTGTGCCGGGCGGATTTGCCTACGGAGACTATCTTCGCACCGGCGCCATCGCGAAGTTTTCTCCGGTGATGGAGTCGGTGCGCAAATTCGCCGCCGCCGGCGGACTCGTGCTCGGCATCTGCAACGGATTTCAAATCCTTTGCGAATCCGGCTTGTTGCCCGGAGCCTTGTTACGCAACACAAGACTGAAGTATGTCTGCAAGCCCGTGCAGGTGAGAATTGAAAGCGTTGACACGCCGTTTACCAACGCCTGCACACCAGGGGAAGTGCTGACCATCCCCATCGGCCACATGGAGGGCAATTATTTCTGCGACGACGATACCCTCGCGGAACTCAAGCGGGACAATCGCATTGTCTTCCGCTACGCCTCTCCAAATGGGGACATTACTCTTGAAGCAAACCCCAACGGCTCACGAGAGAACATCGCCGGAATTTGTAGCCCCGGACGCAATGTCCTGGGCATGATGCCTCACCCGGAACGCGCCAGCGAACCGGAGCTAGGCGGAGTTGAGGGCTTCAAAATGCTCCGCCACTCAGCCGTCCTTCTCTTTTGTCTTTCCATCGCTTTGCTATACTGAGTTCCCCCATTCTTGTATTTGGACTGCTGGCGCCCAATTTGTATCCCCCAACGGGAGGTGCCAGTTCATGAGTACGGACGAGAGTCTTGATGTTCTCTCTGAGGTTCTGCTCGAGGATGAGCGGATCGTCAGTGCGGACACACGTGAGTTCCTGACCGATCTCCTTCGCCGCTCCGAAAGCTACCCTGACGAATCCCAACCCGAGCTTACACGGGCCATCGCGCGAATCGCCGGTGAGATTGCCGTGCGGCGAGCCGGCAGCTTAGTGGGAGACAGCTTTCTACGTAAACTGGTGAAACAAAATCTTCTGTCCGGTGATCCACGGGGAGAAGGCTCATCGTCGCAAAGACGTATCCAGCAGCCAGCGAGCAGTCTTCCGCCCAAACCACCCGCGCCTGCTCCTCCCGCCCCTGGCCCAAAAGCGTACGACTCAAACCACAGCGATTTTGTCGGGACGGCGAATGGCCTCCCACCCCACCCCCCAACTCCCGCTCCTCCGGGTCCGGGCAGGGCTCCCGGCACAGCTGGCCCGAAGGGGATTTTGAATCCGGCCGAATACGCGGAGCTCTTGCCCCCGCGCTGTATCGTGCTCGATGAATTCCTGGCGCCCGCTGAGATGAACGAACTGATGGCCTATACCATCGCCCATGAGAACGACTTTATCGTGAGCGAAGTCATTTTCCCCGGAGCGACTGCCCGCAGCGCGGTGGACTTCGAATATCGCCGCTCCCATGTGCTGATGGATACTGGGCCGCACCACCAGAACATCGTCAATCGAATGCGCTTGACCTTGCCTCGCGTTCTCCCCAGGCTGGGAATGGACTCGTTCCCCATTTCGCGGGTAGAAACGCAAATCACCGCCAGCGGAAACGGAGATTTTTTCCGCTGGCACAGCGACAACGCCCAGCATGAGGTCGCAGTCCGGCAACTCACTTTCGTGTATTTCTTTCATCATGAACCAAAAGCCTTTGAGGGCGGCGAGTTGCACATTCAGAGCTCTTCGTCGAACGATCCGGCCAATGGCTCAGAGAACTACTACACCATCGTGCCCGGGCAGAACCAGGTTGTGTTGTTCGACAGTTCCCTGACGCACGAGATTGCGCCCGTGAGATGCCTTTCCGGCAAGTTCGCTGATAGCCGGTTCACATTGAATGGATGGTTTTGTCGCTGAAAGGGCACAGGACGACCATGAACAACTCTTCGGGGTTCCGCTGTGATGTGGATGGCCAGCCGGATCACCTCACTCCAGAGCATCAGCTAAAACAGTACGCGACTGATACCGGCTACGCGCTGTTTCTCGACCAGAGTTGCCAACTGACGGCGCCAGGCGAGGTGCCAAGAGAAATTGCCGCGGATCGACGGCTTATCGATGGCTTTGCATCCTTGAAAGATATGGCGTGGAAGCGCGACCCCGCGAGCCAAGCCTGGCAACCCTTCTGGCTCTCTCCCCAGGTGCATTCCCGGTTGTCGGAGCTGGCGAAGGAGGAACCCGCTCCCAGGTTTGACCCTCTTTGCGAAAACGCCCTGGTGCTAGCGGGCATTCTTCAGCCTGATTTTGCTGACGGCAGGCGCGATCCGCGAGTCGTGACGTTGTCTCAAGCGACTGAACAAGTCCGCCAGCGCGGCTTTGCTCCTGTCGCGGGGTTGATTCATCCTTTTCATATCTCTGCCCTGCGCCGGTATTTCCGGCGAAGGATTCGAACTGGAAAATTGCCGTTGGGCGACTGCCAAAGCTCGCGCCGTTATTACGCGCACAACGATAGCGTGGCGAGGTTTTTCCATTCTCAGCTTACGGCGGCGGTCGGCGCGATTTTCGCCGTGCCGGTGAAACCATCGTACGTTTACTTTGCCTCCTACCAGGGAGGCGCATTTCTGGAGGAACATACCGACCGCGATCAGTGTGAGTTCAGCATCAGCCTCTGTCTGGATTATTCGCCGGAGCCGAAGTGTCAAACCCCGTGGCCCCTGCAATTACACACTCCCCAGGGATTGACCACGGTGTACCAATCCATCGGAGATGCATTGCTTTACCGAGGATGCCGGGTACCACATTCCCGCGGCGTCCTTGCTCCCTCGCATACGTCAAGCTCGATCTTCTTTCACTATGTCCCAGTGGATTTCAATGGACCGCTGGATTGATGAGTGAGCTCGACCAGCCGTGGTTGGGGCAACGCTCTAGTGCAATCCCCTATATACGTACATGGTAGACAAAGTCACGTAGTAGCTATAGGCACAGGCTGTGGCCGTCATGTCACACATGATGGGGGCGACAGATACGACTCCGGCTCGATCTGCGGGCCTGATGTCGCGCACCGGGGTGATTCTCTGGCTGGCTATGTCGATGCGAAAAATGGTTTTCGGCATCTCTCCCGGCTTGTAGAGGTAGAGTGATTTACTGTCGGCAGACCATTGCATAACGCCGTAGGGAGGATCAGTGGCTGGCAGTTCAATCGGCGGCCCGCCATCCAGGGGAAATACCGTTAGCTTACGGGGCCCGGCTGGCCGGGGCGTTCCCGAGCCCGCAATATACTTCCCGTCGGGAGAGGGCATCGCGGCAAAAACCCCCTCGGGTGTAAGGGGGCGAGGAGGTTGCTTCCCATCCACATCAACCAAATAGGTTCTTCCGGAATGGCCAGGCTCCGCGGCATCCAAAACAAAGCGCTTACCGTCGGGCAGAAAACGCGCGGCCCCACTTTCCAAATGGTTCAGACTGGGAAAGGTAAGCTGACGAGGCTGACCGGGCCCAACCGGATAGATGCTCACATGTTGCGGAGTCCCGGTAAACACTGACAAAGCCCACTTACCATCGGCAGAAAGTCCACCCACGGTGCCTTCTCCCAATCGAATGGGCGGTGAACCATCCACCTTGCGAATGGCCACCGCGTAGTTTGGTCCGGCCGGCTGGCCGGCTTCTTCGAACAGTACCCACTGCCGGTCTCGTGAAACGTCTTTGGCAATGCTCCAGTCATACCAGGAAAGGTCCTGCGGTATCTTGGCCGGGCCTTCGCTCCATTCCAGCGCAAGTCGCTCGCGATCCAGCGTAATCAGGACACGTCCGTCGCTGGCGATGTCCTGCAAGGTGAACCCACCGGGTATGGCCAGGACGGAGCGAAGTTTGCCGGAGAGATCGACAGCCGACAATTCGCGATCACTGAAGGTGCTGCGGTTGGCGGTAAACCATATTTCGTCTCCTTTGGAAGACCATGCCAGCCCTTGTACGGACACGTACTCTCCCGTCAGAGTTGTCTTTTTCCCCAAGAGATCCACGACTGCAACCGACCCGCGATCGTCCCAGGCGGCGGGATGATCCATGAATGCGATGCGGTCCCCCTGAGGAGAAAAACGTATGTGAGAAATCCCGCCGCGGGTCTCATACAGGACATTGCCGATGGGAAATTCCAGACGTAGATGGCCGGGTTGATGGTGCACGACCGCCAGGCGGCCGTCAGGACTCCAATCCGCCCAACGTACGTCTTCGAGAACTTCTCGCGGTGTCCCGCCAGCCATAGGTGTGCGCGCCAGGACCCCGTTCGTTTCCTCGAGTTTCGCCCCGTGGGCCCAACGCAGCGCCACCGCCAACTCATTGTCACGCGAAACCCCGAGCAAATACTGAGACTTCAATCCCAACGGTTGGGCTTGAGCGGTATCCCCCACGGTCGAGTAAATTTCCAACGGCTCTCCATTCCATGCCGCGGCATAGATCACGCTGCCATCGGATCGAAACCGGGCACAATACACTGTTCCCTGCTCGAAAGTGATCTGCTGGTACTCCACCTTTGGGTGGGACGAGAACAGTCCCACGAGCAGCATGCCCAACCCGACCAGCACAAGCGCGGCGGCGCCCCACGGTTGATATCGGCGGGCTTTGGCCCAACTTGTTCGCGCAACGACAATCTGTTTGCTGGTGGTTCCGGAAATCGTACTTAATGCAAATGCCAGGTCCCGGGCCGACTGGAAGCGATCATCGGGATCTTTCTCCAGGCAACGCCGGACGATCTGCTCGAACACGACAGGAATATTTTCCCGGCCGGCGGTCAGCTCCTTCGGGTCGGCATTCAACACCGCCATCATGGTGTCTACTTCGGTCTCGCCATGAAAGGCCCGCGCGCCGGACAACATTTCGTACAGGATTGCACCCAGGCTGAAAAGGTCGCTGCGATGGTCCACCGGCTTGCCGCGGAGTTGCTCGGGAGACATGTACCCCACCGTCCCCAATACCGTGCCCAACTTGGTTTGGGTGGTCATGGAAATCAGGTCCGAGTTACCGCCAGCTTCCGGGGAGGTAAGCTTGGCAATTCCACAGGCCGTTTGCGATCTGGCGTCCATAGTCCTTCGCCGTTCGCACGGAAAGCGCTCCCGGCATGAGCTTTTGCCGGAGGGTTTCCCCCTCCAACATCTCAGACACGATGAAGGAGGATTCCTCATGGATTCCAATGTCATAAATGGCGACAATGTTGGGATGATTTAAAGCGGCGGCCGCGCGCGCTTCCTGCTCAAAGCGCCGCAGGCGGTCAGGATCGCTGGCGGATGCGGTGCGCAGGATCTTGATGGCGACATCGCGATCCAGGCGGCTGTCACGCGCGCGATAGACATCCCCCATGCCCCCGGAGCCGATTTTTTGCAGGATTCGGTAGTGACCTAAGACTTGGCCGATCATCACGACGAACATACCAGTGGCGACGGCATGGTAGATGTGTGTATGCGGCAAAGTCAATGGCACCAAGGGCTTACTTGGCCTGCGTGCTCGATACCATGTATCCTGCTGCGTCGTGTTCAACTGGCTGGAAAAGATCTTCGGTATTCACCGGGCGGGCAGCACCATCGGCCAGGAGGTCGTCGCCGGGCTCACGACCTTTGTCACGATGTCTTATATCGTGGCGGTGAATCCCGCGATTCTGAAATCCGCCGGGATCCCCACCGGACCGTCCATGGTGGCCACCGTTGCCACCACAATTTTCGGGACGCTGGTGATGGGCCTGTATGCCAACCGTCCGTTCGCGATCGCGCCTTACATGGGAGAAAATGCTTTCATCGCTTTCACCGTAGTCCTCTCCCTGGGATACTCGTGGCAAGCCGCGTTGGCAGCGGTATTTCTCGCTGGAATGTTATTCCTGCTGCTGACCGTGCTTCGCCTGCGTCAGTGGCTGGTGGAAGCGATCCCCAATGTTTTGCGCCACAGCTTTGCCGTGGGGATCGGCTTATTTCTCGCATTTGTGGGTTTGAACCAGACTGGCATTGTGCGCTCAGCAGGGACAGGGGCGCCCCTGCAAACTGGTCATCTAAGTTCTGGTCCCATCCTGCTGGCCATTGGTGGTTTTCTGCTGATGGCAATCCTCATGATTCGCCGCTTTCCTGCGGCAATCCTGATTGGCATCCTGGCCACAACCGTGACCGCATTTGTAACTGGTATCGCGGCTTGGCCGGCGAAATGGATGAGCCTACCGCCCAGCATTAATGCGATTGCCTTCAAACTCGATTTTTCTCAGGCGCTGACCTGGAAGTTCTTTCCCGTTGTGTTGACCGTCTTCGTCATGGCATTCGTGGACACGATGGGGACTTTGATCGGAGTTTCCGCACGCGCCGGTTTTTTGGACGAGCATGGCAACCTGCCGGAAATTGAGCGGCCCATGCTGGCGGATGCCGTCTCGACGATCTTTGCGTCACTGGCTGGCACCTCGACCGCGGGTGCATTTATCGAATCGGCGACCGGCGTCGAGGCCGGAGGCCGAACGGGACTAACTTCGGTTGTGGTCGCGTTTTGCTTTGCCGGGACTCTCTTGTTCTCTCCGTTTATCGCGTCCATTCCAGCCCAAGCGTACGGACCGGCGCTGATCGTGGTTGGACTGCTCATGCTGGCGCCCATCGCCAAAATCCGGTCTGATGACTACACAGAATTGATTCCGGCATTCGCTGTGATAGCGTTAATGAGTTTTACCTATAACATTGGGATCGGAATTATTGCCGGTTTTGTGCTGTATCCTTTATGCAAGGCAGCCGCTGGACGCTGGGCTGAGGTCAAGCCGGGCCTGTGGCTGTTGGCGGGTTTGTCGCTTTTGTTCTTTGTCTTTTATCCTTATGCGTGACCTAGGTCGCGGCATCTAAGAAATCATTGCTTTCGCAGGTTTAGCGGCTCGCAAAAAATCAACTACGAATGACGAAACAAACAAGTAGTACTCCTTCTGTGCGTGATCGGCTGATCAGGCTGGTCCTGCTGGTGACCTTTGCTATTCTCTGGCCGACCGCTCTGTGGGCAGCCGAAGCCCCGAGAATCCAGGTTTTTGGCGGCTATTCGCGCCTCCAGTTTGATAGCAAGTCATTGGGCTTTACCAGCAACACTGGACTCAACGGCGGCACTGGTTCGGTCGCGTTCAACCTATTGCCCTACTTTGGAGCAGTGGGCGAATTCAGTATCGAATCCGGCCCGAACATCCGGTCACGAGACTGGCTGCTTGGCCCGCAGGTGATGTACAGCAAGTGGAATGCCCTATTCTTCGGCCACGCACTTTTCGGAAAAGCGGAGACGCGTGTGACCACCTCGGTGGTGGTGGAGGAGAATGCCCGGGCGACCGTGCTCGGCGGAGGGGTTGACATTCCTTTTGCCAACCGCTTTTCGGTACGCGTGGTCCAGGTTGATTACCTCAGAACGCACCAGTTGAACGTGGACCAAAATGACGTGAAATTCTCCACCGGCATCGTGTTTCATCTGGGAAAACTCAGCACTCGGCCGAAACACAAACTGTAAAGGCCTCTTGGCTTCTATGACGAATTTGATTCGTGAGGTTTTGAGAATGTCGAAGCGGAATTCGGGCTTGGCCGCACTTAGCTTGCTGCTGGCAATCGCGGTGGCGTGCAGCGGCGGAAGCAGTAATTCAGGAGGGAATAACCCTCCCGGCACAGCCTATGTGTCCCTCCCCTCTTCCGATCGGGTAGCAGTCTATCGCGTGGACAGCGCGAATCACTTCACCAGCGTTGTCGGCTCGCCGTTTACCGCTGGATCGGCCCCGACTTCTGTGCTGGTCCATCCCAGCAATAAGTTCATTTACGTTTTGAATCAGGGATCGAGCAACATCTCCTTGTTCACCGCAGACAGCCGCACCGGCGAATTGACCGAAGTCTTGCCCAGAACTCCGACTGACGTGGGTCCCGTGTCCATGATTATGAACAAAGCGGGAAGCCTGATCTTCGCGCTGAACCAGGCAACACATGACATCTCTGTATACTCGGTAAATTCATCGAACGGGGCGTTGACAGAAATTTCCGGTTCGCCGTTTCCCGCCGTGATTCACCCTGCGGCCTTCTCTTTGTCCAATGCCGAAACTCTCCTTTTTGTGGCCAACGTGAATTTGAACTCGGTCTCGGCTTATTCCGTCGCGTCGGGAGGGACATTGCAGCCAGTCCCCGGTTCGCCGTTTCCGATCGCCGGCAATGGGCCGAGCGCGCTGGCAGCGGGCGCCTCTGATCATTATCTCTACATCGCCAATCAGCTTAGCTCCAACCTTTCCATCATGACCATCAACAGCGCCACCGGCGCTCTGAGCGAGATTGTCGGGTCACCGTTCGCCATTCTGGGAGCCGGATCCAGCACGACTACGGCAACGGGGCCGAATTCGGTGGTACTCAATTCAACTGGCAGCTTTCTTTACGAGACCAACGGAGGATCGAACAATCTGTTCGCATTTTCCGTGGACGGCAACACCGGCAAACTCACTCCACTGGCAAATTCCCCCTACACGACGGGCACTGGGCCAGCGTTTAGCGTGATCAACAACTCGGGCGCCACGCTTTTTGTGGGCAATCCGGGCAGTAAGAATATTTCGCACTTCACCATCAACAGCGATGGCACTCTGGCGTCGGTCAGCGACACGTTGCCGACCTCCAGCGAAGCGTCTTCGCTGGCCTTTACCCACTAGGAGAAACATGGTCCGCTTTGGCATTGTTGGTTTTGGATTGCACGCAGAGAAGCGGATGATGCCCGCGTTTGCCCTGGCCAAGAACTGCAAGGCCTCTGCCCTGTCGCGCCGGACCATGGAGAAGGCGCGAGAGTCATCCAGAAAATGGAACGTCCCGCTGGCGTTTGCTTCGGCGGGGGAGCTGGCCCAGTCTCCGGAAGTCGATGCAGTGTTTGTCACAACCCCGAATAATTGCCATTTGGCAGATGTTCGCGCGTCCATTGCCGCGGGCAAGCCAGTACTTTGCGAGAAACCACTGGCCATGAATGCGAAGGAATGCCGGCAAATGGTGGAGGCGGCTCGCAAGGCCAATGTGCCATTCGGCGTGGCCCACGTATTTCGCTTCGAACAGAGCGTGGAGAAAATACGCAAAAGAGTGGCGGCCGGGCAGATTGGGACACCGATTTTCGCGCGCTCGGAATTTTCCTTCCCCGGTGGTCCGGATCATCCTCGAACTTGGCTCTACGACATGAACGTCGCGGGAGGCGGGCCCATTGCCGACATTGGCGTCCACTGCATCGACACCCTCCGCTACATTCTTCAAGACAATATCGTAAGCGTCAGTGCCAGGGGGATGCGCGACAAACTTTCAGGAGGCATGGAAGCCGCTGCTGCTCTTACGCTGGAATTTTCCCGCGGGACACTGGGGACAGCGTTAGTCTCTTATCGGTCTGAATATCGCACTCCGCTGGAGATAATCGGCACGGAAGGGGTTTTGATCGCAGAAGATTGCCTCAACGTGGAGAATCCGATTGAGATCCAGTTACGCCGCGGCCAGCAACTGATTGAGTCCGAAACGGCGGTGAACAACTCTGCCTATGCGATCATGTTGGACGCGTTTTCCGATGCACTCGAAGGCAAAGGGGAATACCCCATTCCCGCTGAGGAGGGTTGGCAGAATCAAGAAGTCCTGGATGCTGCCTATCGCAGTATGAAGAGTGGTAAGGCAGAAAGCGTAGCGACAGTATCCGCATGAACGTAAATCTGTGGAACACACCGGAACACGCGCTTGACTATATTCAGCGGCACGAAAATTCAATCCCGCATCGCGGCGAAGGGGAAGCCGCGATGTTAGAACATCTGCCTTTGTCAGCCTCCCGCGTTCTTGATCTGGGCACAGGAACCGGGCGTCTTCTCACCATGGCCAAGCAGCGCTGGCCAGCGGCACAGGCTGTAGGAGTTGATTTCTCGCCGACTATGCTGGAGCTTGTTCGCACGCGTTTCGCAGGTGATTCTTCCATCGCAATCGTTGAGCACAATTTCGACAATCCTTTGCCCAACCTGGGTGTCTTCGATGTTGTGCTTTCCAGCTTTGCCATTCACCACGTTGTTCATGAACGCAAGCGTTCGCTCTACGCTGAGATCTTTGACCTGCTCGCTCCGGGAGGAGTTTTTTGCAATCTGGAGCATGTGGCATCACCAACGCCACGGTTGCATGAAGTCTTTCTCCAAAGCATGGGTGTTGCTCCGGACAATGACGATCCCTCCAACAAATTGCTGGACGTGGAAACACAGCTGCACTGGTTGCGGGAGATCGGCTTTACGGATATGGATTGCCACTGGAAGTGGCGGGAACTGGTTCTGCTGTCGGGACGGCGGGAAGCGTAACTGGGCTTGACGAGACAGGAATTACAGTTGTGGGCAGCGTAGTTGCAGGCGCCGTACTGGCAGGCGGGTCGGCAGGCACCCCCTTGGCCCCTACGATCGCCCAATGCCACTCCTGATCGGGCCCAGGTTCCGTACTCAGATCGACAGTAAATACAGTCGTCGTCTGCGGGGCGGCATTGCCTTTAAGGTGGTAGATCACGGTCTGGTCGGGACGTTTTTCCGCCTGCTCGATCACCGTCTCCGCCGCAGGCTTTACGATGAACGGTCCATAAGGCGCGGGTTGCCGAAGGCGCAGCGTAGTCAATCCCACGATCAATTCTTTGATATTCCATTCCGAGCCGTTATAGACCGAGACTTCCAGAGTATTGCCCTGGATCACCGCAGGACCGTCCAACTTGGCAATCTCAGCCCCCGGGACCGCGCGCGGCATGAACGGATCGGTCAGGAGAGAAGTAGCTTTGGCATTGAAGGAAAGGTTGCAGCTCACATCCGGCGCCGATACCTTGAAGTCATTCTTATTGCCATCCAAGGAAAACAGCAGGCTGGTGCTGTTGAATCGCTTGCTTTGCAGCTCGTTCATCAACTGGTCAAGATTCTCGTTATCGATGATGGTGCGATCGGCAGTTCTTTTTTCCTTATCCTGCTTTTCCTGACGCAGGGATCGGGCTATGTCCCCCAAGGAAGGTTCAGTGTCATCCTCGGCGAGACAGGATGGGATTGCCAGAGCCAGGAGTGCAATCAGAATGAGAATGCGCCGTCGCATTAGAAAACCAATTTGGCCTCGCAACGTAGTTGCAGACCGTTAGGGCAAGGCTGTTTTGCCCGAATTTCCCCAAAGAAAATTGTAGCGATGGCAAGACAAGACGCATAAAACCGAAGTCGTAAGCCTACTGGAGGGCGAAGAATGGAAGGGTGAAAAGGACGGGGCATGCGGCCACGAAGCGGCACGCAACGGGGCGCCGCATGCCCATCCTACAAACCACGGATTACAGCAAGCCAGAGGTGCGAAAACGCGAAACTGGGTCCGCCACCAGCATCTGTTCCCGCTTGAAAATCCAGCGGGCCACCGCGAAACCAAACGCCGCATAGCAAATATGCATGAACTTCATAGCCACCCCTCATCCACTTAGATGCCTACCATCCCAGGGGAGTGAGCTTGGTCACCCGTAGGCTCAAACTAGCAATCGCTACACCGAAGGTCAATGAACCAAAAGTGCCATGCAGATGGCCCTGAGTAACCAGTGACGCACTCCAGAAGTAACGTCGGCAGTGGTTACTGAAACTTTAAGACAACTGCGGCTGAGCGACAGGATTTCAGTGGCGGGCGGCTAATGACTCCTTGCGACTGGGAACCGAGGCAGCGCCTTCCAACGAATGCGCCCTTGCTCCGTGGAAAAAGATGAGGTGGATGAGGAACATGAGCACCAAAACTCCCCCAAATGTGCAAACGATCGTCGCTCCGGTAGGTAGATCGCGTGAGACGGAGAAATAAACACCCAACGCGGAAACCAATGTTCCCATAGTCCAACCGATGGCCAGTCTAGGTCCAACCCGATCGGCAAACAGCATGGCCCCCACTGAAGGAACAATAAGGTAGCAAAAGACCAGAAGCACTCCCGCGATTGCCACCGAGGAAGTGACGACGAAGCCAAACGATGCATAAAACAGAAAATCCCAAAACCGGACGTTCAGGCCCTTGGCTTCGGCAGCAGCGGGATCCGTTGAAATCAATAGAAATTTGCGGCGGAAGATGTAATGAAAAATACCGACCGCCCCGTACAAGATGGCGGTCTTGATCACTTCATGGCGATCCACAGAGAGGATGTTACCCACCAGCATATCTTTGAGATGCTCGGTTTCGCCGGTCGCTTTGCTCATGGCAAGAATGGCAGTAGCCGAAGCAACGGCATAGGCAATTCCAATAAATGCCTCCTGCGGAATGTGCCCTCGCCGGGTGCGCGCGAAGGCGAAAATAGCCGCACCGATGAAGGTGAATGTCAGGCTTAGCCAGTATGCACCCTGGCCATGCGGATCCATGCCGATAAGAATGGCTATGGTCGCACCCAAAGCGGCAATTTGCGCCAGTGCAAGGTCCACAAAAATGACTCCACGCTCCACTACGTGGACGCCTAGATACGCGTGTATGCCAGTCAAAATCAAACTGGCAAAGAAGGGCCACTTAAGAAATTCCCACCAGATATGAAGGTCCATGGATCTCCTGGGCGTTATTGTGTCGCCTGAAATGCTTTAGTCAGCAAGTCAATATCGTAATCGAATAACTTAAAGTAATCCGTGACATCTTTCTCTCCACCCACGGATGGCAAATACTGCACGACCTTAGATCCGGTTTGCCCGCCAATGGAGTTTGGGGTCTTTGAATCGAAATAGGGTTCGACCAAAACCACCCGGCAATTCTCACGCTTCATCTGTCCGATCAGTTCCAGGGTATGACTTGGAGTTGGAGGAATGCCAGGGCGCGGTTCGATGTACCCAATCACATTCAACCCGAAGTGCTTGGCAAAGTTGGTGAAGGACGTGTGGTAAGTAACCACCTTGCGTCCGCGGAAGGGCTTCATGGCAGCATCCCACTTCTGTTCGGCAGCGGTAAGACGCTTATCAAAATCCTGAAAGCGTTCCTGGAAATAGGCGGCATCGGCAGGGTCGGCTTCGCCGAATTTACCTGCGAGTCCCTTGGCAATACGCCGCCCGTTGTCGGGATCAAGCCAGTAGTGAGGATTGCCCAGCGGGTGTACGTCTCCCATGGCGCGAGTGACTGGGCCGGTGGGAATGTCCAGAATCTCGGCAAATTGTGAAGCATCCAGATAGCCGCCCGCTCCCGGCTGAATACGGGGATTGCCGCTCTGCGTAATCAGAGGAGGTAGCCAGCCAATCTCGAGCTGTAATCCGACCACAACCAGCATGTCGGCCTGCCTCAGCTTCAGCAGAAAACTGGGTTTGGCCTCGACAAAGTGCGGATCCTGGTACCCGCGGGCGATGGATTCGACGGTGATTTTGTCTCCACCAACTTCCTGGGCAAGCGCCGCCATGTCGGTGGTCGCCGTCACGATGTTGAGCTTCTTGGCTTGAGCAACCTGGGAGAAGATCGCTCCCACAACCACGAGCCATGTAAACACAGTGCGCATCCGTATCATTGATCGTCTCCTCGCTAAAATGGATGCGCGCCATGCGCTCCGAGTGAAAACAGCAATTGAAACAGAACTTCATTCGCGTCCCGGCCTTCAGCGTAGCTGGTGTGCCGATATTGTCCGCGCACCTGGCTGAACTCGCTGGGCCAGTAAGTCAACACGGCTGATCCGCCCTTGTCGGTCAGGTTCGCGAACCGGGCCCGCTCGGACTGGTCATAGCGCCCGCCCAAAAACCAGCGGCGTCCCAACTGGTAGTCCCCCGAGGCATAAAAGCCAAATGATCTCTGCTCCGTGAACTGCTCCTGCCGCTGGCTCCAGATCAATTCGCTTCGTCCCACGAACGAATGGTAGATGGAACGGCGTAGGGGCTTCCAGCGCAACGTGGCATCAATTCCGTAAAGATTTGTCAGAAAATCGCTGCCCAGGTCGTTGTGCCCGCGAGCATAAGACAATCCGATATCCAGGTTCGTAGATTCCGTCAGGTCTTTATAGGTACGCAAATGTTCGACCGTGCTCACATCACTGGAGCGCGATGATTTGAACAACGGGCTGACGTCATCGCCAGAATCACCGCGGAAAACCTGCCCGGTGGCTTCCATGAACAGGCCTTTTGGCATGGGAATGATGCGCTGAACCGAGAGTCCGGCGTCGTCAATGCCATCTTCGCCGCCAACCAGGTTGGTTGTAACCAAAGGCCGGTCAATCCATGGCAGAACATGGTTGTGCAACGTGTTGACTTTGCCGAAGACCGAGCGCATCTTGCCGCCTTTGACAACGAAGCTATGCGGCAACGCAGTGAAGGTGATGTACCCTTCCTCCAGATCTACGCCTTCTTCCCCAAAAGAGATAAAGAAGTCTCCCCGGGCGTAGGGATCAATGATCGCCTGGAGCCCGATCTCCGATTCATGCATTTGAAAAGATGGGAATGGTTGTAACGAGGCTAGAGGCGGAGCCGAGTTGGCCCCAGCCGAAGCAATGAAATCTCCAATCACACTAATATCGGGATTCAAGGCTTTTGCAGCGGATCCGCCTGCACCGCCATAGGCGGGGGATGGCACCGGGGCGGTCGTTACTTGTTCGGCAGGAGCGGCTGCGGGTGGAGCAGTCGCCGGAGTTGTCTGCGAACTTTCCAGCATTCGCACCTTGCCTTCGAGCTGGATAATGCGTTCTTCCATCTCTTTCATCTTCTGCTCCATGGTGGCCACGTCGGAAGCAGAGCGTGAGCTATCACCTTGCTGCGCGAATGCTGGAATCCCTGCAACCATCAGCACGGCAACAAGTAGAATTCCTTTTTCCATACAAATCTCCTCTTTGGGAAAACATACTTAAACACGGACAGCAGAAGAGGCGCGTGCTCATGAGATCAGCAGCGCAAGAGGTCAGCAGCTGAAAGGAGGAGGACGTACGGAGAACTGAAACGAGACAGGTGGCTCGATAAAGTGGAACGGTTGAAATATGACGGAAAATTCACGCCGCAACGACGGCGAAAAAACAGTGATGGATATCAGCGCAACGGTGGCGGAATGAAGCGCAAAGCATATTGGGCAAACGGTGGAGGCTGTGCCAAACGGCTCTCCATCCTGACTGCTGACGCTTACCGCCGCCCGCCCCAGATTGCAAACGTGGATCGCCTGGACGGTACTGACAGCCAGTAGCGCAATAACGCAAACATATAAGAATGCGGTCTGGCTCGGTTTGCGATTCAGGAAAGCCACTTTCTTCGAAGTTTGATGCAGGATTTCAGGGTCGTGCCCTGCGCCATCCCTCACTATTTGCATGATTCTACACCTTACAGGTGTAATTACCTCGCGACCCGGTAAGAACCTTGACCCAGGATCAGTGCCGGTTGCCCTCAAGCACGCGCCGGGCGGCCTGTAGCTCCTTGCGTTTCCCGGCATCCACCTGCGGATAGGCCAGGTTCAAGCTTTCCAGCGTGTCCACAATGGCCGCCGACACCACCAGCCGCGTAAACCACTTGTGATCGGCCGGGACAACGTACCACGGTGCATGTTCGGTCGCCGTATTGTGGATCATCTCCTCATAGGCTTTCATGTAGTCATCCCATGACTCGCGCTCGCGCACGTCAGCCGCAGAAAACTTCCAGTTCTTCTCCGGCTCATCCAGGCGGGCCAAAAAACGCTGCTTCTGCTCCTTCCTGGAAACGTTCAGAAAAAACTTCCGCACCACAACACCATTGCGTGACAGGTATCGCTCAAAGGCGTGGATGTCCTGGTAACGCTCGTCCCAAATGCTCTTGGTGATCAGCTTCTCGGGGAGGTGTTGTCGGGTGAGTATCTCAGGATGCACTCGCACGACCAGGACTTCTTCGTAGTACGAGCGGTTGAAGATCCCGATCCGTCCTCGCTCCGGCAAGCAGCGGGAAGTCCGCCAGAGGAAGTCATGGTCCATTTCCTCAACCGAAGGCGCCTTAAAAGAGTAGACCTGGCACCCCTGGGGATTCACTCCTGACATCACGTGGCTGATCACGCCATCTTTTCCAGCCGCATCCATGGCCTGAAAGATCAGCAATAACGCCCACTTGTCCTGCGCGTAGAGCTTTGATTGCAACTCTGCCAGATGGAGCACGCTCTTGTTGAGTAGCTCGGTTGCTTCCTTCTTGTCGAGTTGCATTCCGTGTGTATCGACCGGGTCATAATCCTCCAGCCGGAAATGTTTTCCGGTGGTTACGCGGTATGGCTTCGAGAGTTTGTGGGCCCAGCTCATGACGTGATCTCCGTAGCAGCCCGTGGTGCAAGTACGATTTGTATCAGGGTATGCCTTCAGGCATACCGAAAGCGGCGCAAAATGAATACGCCTTAAGGCGCTGGATTTGGAAAGTCTACCTTCACCGCGGGCTGCTGGCAGTATAGTTGGCGGCTAGCTCGATTTTCTACTTTGAGCTGAACCAGGTTTGCTCACTTCGGTTCAGGGATGTCAAGCTTGGGGATCGCCGTGGTTGGGTCCGGGACTGCGGATTCGTGACCACGATCGTCCAGTTAAGAGAAACCTTATTGCTTTTGCTGGTTGACTAGGCAAAACCATCCGGCTGGCTTACGGGACCGAGATTCTCCTGATGATCGACGAAGTTCCGGCCCGCGTCCAAGGCGCGCAGATCGATTTCCAGCAAACCACGATTCTTAACTTTGGCCTCCAGCAGACGACTTGCGGTGGTGGGAGCGAGGCAGCGGGTTTCTTCCAGGAGGGCCCCCATCATGACAATATTGGCCGCCTTGGCGGAACCTAGTTTGTCGGCGATTTCCGAAGCTGGGATGCAAAGCACTTCTGCACCCGGAAGTTCAAGGCCGGCAGGAAGTGTGGCTCCGTTATAAAGCACCAGCGATCCGGGCAGTTCCTGCGCGGCAAACTTGCGCAGTGAAATTTCATTCATCGCAATCAGTACATCCGGATGGTCGGTCAACGGGGTGCCAATCCGGTCTTTCGACAGCGACACGTAGCAGTGCGCGCTGCCGGAGCGCATCTCGGGCCCGTACGAAGGCAGCCAGCTAACCTCAAGGCCTTCGCGCATGCCCATCTCCGCGAGCAACTGCCCGAGAAGCAGCACTCCTTGCCCTCCGAAACCGGCGACATTCACGGTCAGATTTTTGCGGAGCTGCGCGAGCTTGGGCTCGAACGGACCCACCGTTTCTCTGTTGATCCCCAACACCTCGGCCACCGGCTTCTGATCCGGGGGATTGCCTGGCGGCAGTTTCTCTTTACGGTCGCGGAAAACAGAAAGGGGAAACACCGGGACCATCTTTTCCAGCACCCACTTCCGCGCATCCACGGGCTCTTTCGCCCAGATGGTTGGACAGGGTGAAAGGATCTCGACAAAAGAAAAACCCAAGCCGTCGCGTTGCGCATCTAGTGCTTTGCGAACGGCGCGGCGTGCTCGCATGATGTTCTTGTTGTCGCAAAGCGCAACGCGCTCGATGTACGCCGGAGCCTCAAGCGTGGCCAGTAATTCCGACATATGCAGCGGGAAGCCCTCGTTGCCAGGGCGCCTGCCGAACGGAGACGTGGTGCTTTTCTCCCCCACCAGCGTGGTTGGCGCCATTTGCCCGCCGGTCATACCGTAGATCGCGTTGTTGATGAAAAACACCGTGATCCTCTCGCCCCGATTCGCCGCATGGACGATTTCCGCCGTGCCAATCGCGGCCAGGTCGCCATCGCCCTGGTAGGAGATCACTAACTTTTCCGGGTGTTCGCGCTTGATTCCGGTTGCCGCGGCGGGCGCCCGGCCGTGGGCCACCTGCACGTTGCCGACATCGAAGTAGTAGTACGCAAATACCGAACAGCCGACCGGAGTGACCAGGATCGAATTGTCCTGCATGCCCATGTCCTGCAAAGCTTCGGCGATCAGCTTGTGGGCGATACCGTGTCCGCACCCGGGGCAATAGTGAGTTTGCTGCTGTAGATCGGCCTTGCGCTCATACAGGTCATAGAAGACGGTGGACTTGGAGTGAACGACGCCGTAGGCTTCGGTTTCGGGACTGCCGGTTGCGGTCATGAAGCGCCCTCCATCATCGTGCAGGTGTGGAGATGGGGTTCGCCCCGTCTAGCGGGGCAAACCTCGCTCCACACATCCAGTTCTACTTCTGCGGAAGTGCAAACACATCAAGCCGGTGGGGCATGCGCGCTTCCACCTGCTGACGCAACTCCTCAACCGATGGCACGTTGCCACCCACCCGCCCATAGAAATCCACCCGCTTGCTCCCGTTCAGGGCCAGGCGGACATCCTCGAGCATCTGCCCATTGCTCAGTTCGACCACCAGCACACTAGACGCGTGCGCCGCAGCGTAAGTGAGTGCTTCCGAGGGAAACGGCCACAACGTGATGGGGCGGAACAGGCCGACCGGCAATCCATCCGCGCGCAGTTTCTCGACCAGCGAGCGCAACACCCGCGAGACGATGCCGAATCCGACCAGCAGCACCTCCGCATCTTCCGCGTGAAACAGCTCGAATCGTGGCTCCGCATTCTGCGCGCGAATGTACTTTGCCTCCAGGCGGCGTTCATGCGCCTCAAGGTCGTCGGGCTCGAGATAAATGGAACTCACCAGGTTGGCGCGAGTCTCCGGCGTTCCCTTCACCGCCCACGGTTTCTCCGGAGCTGTCATCTCGCGATATTCCAGGTCGAGCGGCTCCATCATTTGCCCGGTGAAGCCATCGGCCAAAATGATCGCGGGGTTCCGATATTTGTCGGCAAGATCGAACGCCAGCATGGTCAGTTCGGCCATCTCCTGCACCGAAGCCGGCGCCAGCACAAGGTTGCGATAATTCCCGTGGCCACCGCCTTTTACGGTGGCGAAGTAGTCGCTCTGCTCCGGGGCAATGTTGCCCAGGCCCGGCCCGCCGCGCATTACATCCACAATGACGCAGGGAAGTTCCGCGCCGGCGAGGTACGAAATGCCCTCCTGCATCAAGCTGAGCCCAGGGCCGGAGGACGCGGTCATAACCCGGGCCCCGGCAGCCGCTGCGCCGTACACCATGTTGATGGCGGCGACTTCGCTCTCCGCCTGCACGAAAGTTCCGCCCACTTGAGGCAAGTACATTGCCGCAGCTTCCGCGATTTCGCTGGCTGGAGTAATGGGATAACCGTAGTAGGCGCGGCATCCGGCGAGCAGCGCGCCCTTCATGACTGCGACATTGCCCTTACACAGCTGCCGCATGTTCGACTCCTGGTGGTGCAACCATAGGTTCTTGGGATGGAGTGATACGACGGAACACCGTAATGGCGCCCGGTTCAGGGCAGCAATAAAAACAGATTCCACATCCGGTGCAATCGTGCCCTGTGTAACGCGCGGGATGTACGCCGTAGGCGCTCAACTCCGAAGCCAGCACCAGGCATTTCGGCGGACATGAATCGATACAGAGTCCACAGCCCTTGCATTCCTCATCACTGATCGTGACTCGGCCTCTCGCTGGTCCTGCCATAGCTCACCTCGAAACAGCCACCTCCGTTACCTGGGGGCGTTGCAGCCACTTGGTTTGCTCACAGTATTCGTACAACTCATTACGAAACTTGGGATGCGCAATTTCAATCAATGCCTTCGCGCGTTCGCGAATGGATTTGCCGTGAAGATATGCGACACCAAATTCGGTCACCACATAGCGGACCAGCCCGCGCGACGTGACGACTCCCGCGCCAGGGGAAAGCATCGGAACGATTCGCGAGATGGTGTCATTCTTCGCGGTAGCGGAAAGAGCAATAATCGGCTTGCCGCCCTTGGAATAGGTCGCGCCGCGTATGAAATCCACCTGTCCGCCGATGCCGCTGTAGAACTGATTGCCCAGCGAGTCCGAGCAGACCTGGCCGGTGAGGTCAATTTGCAGCGCGGAATTAATCGCCACCATGTTGTCATTACGGCCAATGGAAGCGGGGTGGTTGGTGTACGCGGTGGGATGAAATTCGAACAGGGGGTTGTTGTCCATGAATTCGAACAGCTTCGCCGTGCCCAGGGCAAAACCCACGATGATCTTGCGCGGCTTGAAATTCTTGCGCGCCCCAGTGATCACGCCCGCTTCGATGAGCGGAACCACCGCATCGGAAACCAATTCACTATGGACTCCCAGATCTTTGCGGTCCATCAGGAACGGCAGGACCGAGTCAGGAATTCCTCCAATGCCGGTCTGCAACACAGAGCCGTCTTCGATCAGAGTAGCTACATGCTTGGCGATGGCCACATGTACATCGGTAATTTTGTGTGGTTTGGCCTCGCACAAGGGGCGCGACGATTCCACAATCGCGTCGAGATCACTTACGTGAATGAAGCTGTCCCCATAGGTGCGCGGCATTTGATCGTTGATCTGCGCGACCACATAACTCGCGCATTTAGCGGCGGTAAGAGAAGTATCGACGCCAACGCCAAAGCTGCAAAACCCGTGCGAGTCGGGAGGAGAAAGTTCCAGCAAGGCCACATCAATCGGCATGGCCCCGCTCTCGAACAGAGCTTCAATTTCTCCCAGGTAGATGGGAGTGTAGTCGGCGCGGCCCTCATTAATGGCATCCCGCACATTCCGGCCGATGAACATGGCGTTGTGACGGAAGTGCCCAGCCATCTCCGGAGAAACATACGGCGCGCACCCCATGGTCATCATGTGCACGATTTCCACGTCGTGCACGTGGGGCCCGCGCCGCATCAGGGCTTCGACCAACGTCTCCGGCTCGGCACAGCCGGGTTGAATGTAGACCCGCATTCCCGACTTCACGCATTGCAGCGCGGCATCGGCGGTGCGCAATTTGTTCTGGTACTCGTTGTCCCAGGACATCCCTTGCCTCTTTATCCAGCTTGATGTGCTGCTGGTTCGGTTTTGGCGTTTCCTTCCGCTGCCCACTCGTAACCGAGCGCAGTAGCGTGAATCGCGCAATCGAAAAAGTGATTGAGCAACTGCAACAATTCCTGCTTCCCAAAAAGCTCCACCGGACGGTCCGGAGCAGCCTCGCTGAGGATGAACTCCCACAAATTGTCCTTGGTTAGAACGATCGCCCAGATGACCTGGCTTAAAGGCACTTTCTGCTGCGCGCGCCGGACACCAATCAGGGTGTAGCGCCGCTCGATATCAGCATCGCTTCTGCCGAGCAGCCACTCCCCCAGATGGAGATAGATGTCCCGCACCCGCTCTTTGAGTTCATCCGGCGGCACATTGCCATAAGCTTCGGCACATTCTGAGTTCTGAACTTTGTGCAGAAGACTGCTGGCGAGAGCGTCCGCATGGGTCTCGATGAGACGGACAAGCCTGTAGGTAAGCATCATGGCCGCCTCCCTTCCCGTTACAGCTTATTGTCGATTGGGGATGGAAACCTCAGCCATGACGAAAGACACCCGCGGATGTGATTAAAATCACAGGAGTATCTGGTAGAAAGATCAACCGCAGGCCGAACTCGGCGGCTATTCTTTTGCGCCTCTGCGCCACAAGGAGACATTGGGGTTCCAGCTGCGAGCTTCCTGTGCGAAGTCAAATTCTTTCTTGGGTTCGCAGCCACACTGCGACGCCGAAGCTTCAGCCCCATGCGGCCGGTCCGCCAGGCACTTTTCCAGCCGCTCGCGCAGATTGCCCTGGTTCAGCAGGCCGAGAATTTCAGCGCGGTGCATGGCATCGAGCCCATGAAGCAACGGACATTGCAGCAGTTCTTCGTCTTTCATAGGAAACTCCTGGGTCCGGAGTATGGATTTCAGCCTGCATGAATTAGAAGGCCATTGGGGACTTTGGTGATGTGACCTTAGATACCTCGACGGGTGAGGAGTGTCACAGGAGAAGGGCTGATAGTTGAAAGCACAGGTGGTCCTGGCATAGTACTTTTCAAGTCCCGGGCTTGAAGATCATTCCCTGCCCGGTCTTGCCATTCATGACGAGCTCGACTCAAAATGCAGATGGCGGATGCAGCCTTGCTCCTCGATCGCGGGCTGCGCCGCCAGCCATTCCCAATCCACGAAGCCTTCGCCTACATCTGGATTCACGGTGAAATAGCCCACCTGAAACGCCATCAGGTTCTGAAAGAAATGGCTACCCTGTGACGGCGTGACGCGAAAGTCACGGAAACCGGCTTCGACAATCACGCGCGCGCCGGAAATCTGCTCCCAGGCTACGGGAATTCCCAGCCAGGGATCGTCCGATCCCCAGCGGCCCACGCCTACCAGCAGATACGGCGTGCCCACTTCATTCAACTTTCCATTGAAGTGGCGGATGCTTGCGACCACATCCTGGCTATGAGCCCGATCGAATCGGTGGAAATCCACCACCACCGCGTCACGCAAATCAGTAATCCGGCCGTTGCCCAACACTTTCGCGCTTTGGCATACCAGGCGCTCGGGATCCACCCCGTCCATGCTGACTTCCTGAGCTTCGCGGGAGAGAACGAGCGGACGGATTTGCAGGAATCCAAATTCGGCGGGGTCCTGCGGCTGGCGGGGAAGCCGGACCGCGAATTCAATTTCCACCGGGCGCGCCAGCGCCTCATCGCCGATTTTCATGAGCTGATTGAGTAACGCGGCCAGGGGAAAAACATCATGCTTTAGAACTGGCGCGAAGCTTACAGTTCGCACGCCGGCGCGGCCCAGGCCATCGTAGATGGCGTGATTGTCCCGCACATAAGTAGAGCCCACCATGTGCAGGGTGCCGTCAGACTCCGCCGCATCCAAGGCAAACCGCACTTCGCGGAGGTCGGCGGCCGGATCTGCCGTAGGCGGCCGGTGGTCCAACTCGAGAGCCCAGAACTCCGACTGCGAGTTGGCAAGGATATCTTCCACCGTAGAAAACTGCACGATGTTGCGGGGATAGTGCGGACAGAACCGCAAGCACTTGCCGCCGGCAACCACTTCGCGTCCCAGGCCAAGGGCAACGGCGGCGATTCCGTCCTGAGAATTCATTGGCGGAACCGGATAGAAATTGCGGGAACGCACCACCCCGGAAAAATCAGGATAGTAGCGGCTGCCATGCTGTGTGCCCACCACTTCCTGGAAAATCACCGCCATCTTTTCCTCTTCCAGCCGGTAAGGCGTCAGCCGCACATAAGCTTTGGCGCGCTGGCTGAACGTAGATGCGTACACGCGCTTGATAGCCTCCGTCAGGCGGTCGAGCCGGGTTTGCACATCCGGCTGGTGGTTGCCCAGCATGAAAGTTTCATAGACGCCGCTGAAGGGCTGGTACTGCGAGTCCTCGAGCAAGCTGGAGGATCGCACCGCCAGCGGATACCGGGCTTCCCGCAGGAAGGCCAGCAAGCCCTGCTCCAGCGATGGAGGCAGCGATGCGGCAAGAAACCTCAGCCGGATTTCTGCGTCGTCGCCGCACGCGATGGCGAAATCGAGCAGGTTGTTGTCATTTACAAAGCGGTCAAATACGTCGGTGGCAATCACCACGGTAGGCGGGACGATAACCCGCACATTCGGAAATCGGTTCACCGCCTGGTTCTGATGCAGCAAATGACGGGCAAATGCCAACCCGCGCGCTTTTCCGCCCAACGATCCGCCGCCCATTCGCAAGAAGAAATTGCCCTCGGCCTTGAAGGTTGTGGGATTAAACTCCCCGATCAGAACCTGGCTCTGCTCCCGCCGGTATTCGGCAATGGAATCAATCAAATCGCGGCGCAGGTCTTCGTGAGTGGCAAAATCGGAAACCTTTCGCGGCCGCAGTTTTTGCGCCAGGGCAAATTCTGTCCGCGCCATCAGCCAGTGAGAGAAATGGTTGTGCTGGCCGTGGTAAGCAATACTCTCCACCGGAACGGTGCGCAGCGCGCTTTCCAGCGCGCCAAGATCACTGGCCCGCGCCACTTCAGTCCCGTCCGGCAGGCGGAATACGAAGTCTCCAAAGGCAAACTGCCGCACCAGAAATCGCCGCAAGTCACGCAGCAGAGTGGGCGAGCGCTTGCGCAGAAATGAGAAGCCTTCGGCGTTTGCCTGCGCCTTGAACCGCGTCCGGCTGGATTGCAGGACCACGGGGACATCCGGCGCCAACTCCCGGACCAGGTGGGCCAGCCTGAAGCCGGCTTCGGGGCTCAGCTCTCCGGCCAGAGGAAACTCCACGTCCGAGATCACTCCCAGCAGATGCTGGCTGTATTTCTTGACCCGCTCGGCAGCGTCCTCGTAATTCGAGCTGAGCAGAATCTTGGGACGAGCCCGCATGCGCATCAAGCGGTGGGCCACGTTGACTCCCTCGCTGATCACGCGGCGCGACTGGCTGATCATCTCGGTGTAGATCACCGGCAGAAACGAAGAGTAGTAACGGATGTTGTCCTCCACCACAAGAATGACCGGTACCCCGATGGCGTCGATATCGTGCTGCACATTCCGCTTGTCTTCGATGTACTTGACGATGGCGATCAGGATCCGGGCGCTGCCTTGCCATAGGAAAATTGCATCGATGTCCGTGACTGGATTGCGGGCAACAAAATTCTTGATCTCGCGGTAATCGTAGGCAAGCACGACCACCGGAATATCTAGACCTGATTGTTTGACCTCGCGGGCGAGCTGCGCGGCGTCCATATCACCCACTTCGAGATTGGTAACGATCAGGTTGAAACGCGGCTGATAACGGGCCAACGCTTCCCTGCCAGTCGAAACCTGGGTAATGCCGGGAATCCGTTGCAGATTCAAGTCCAGGGATTCGCTGATCAACAGCTCATTCAGCCGGCCGTCTTCACGCAAGATGAAAGAGTCGTAGAGGCTCGAGACCAGCAGAATGTCCTGGACACGGAAGGGCATGAGGTCTTCGAAACCTTCGAAGATGCGCTCGGCGTCGAGGGTGGGGTCGGGAGCGTAGGTTACGGCCATAGTACGATCCTGCGCGCAATGAAAGATGCGGGGTGGAGATGTTCCACCCCGCTGCCTTTGTCTACCCCGGGCTTTCGCCCGCGGACGGCCGAGGCGGCCGTCACTACATGGTCCTTACACCAGTCCCTGATCCAACATCGAGTTCGCTACTTTCAGGAAGCCGGCGATGTTGGCGCCGTTCACCAGGTTCCCCGGAGTTCCATACTTCTCCGCGGTCTCGTAGCAACTGCGATGAATGGCAATCATGATCTGGTGCAGGCGGTTGTCCACTTCTTCCCGCGGCCAGCTCAGGCGCATACTGTTCTGCGCCATTTCCAGTCCCGAGGTAGCAACTCCGCCCGCATTCGCGGCCTTGGCAGGGCCGTAGAGAACGCCGGCATCCAGAAACGCCTTGGTCGCTTCAAAGGTGCTGGGCATATTCGCGCCTTCGGCCACCAGCTTGACGCCGTTCTTAATGAGGTTCGCCGCATCTTTCGCGGTGATCTCATTTTGTGTGGCGCTGGGGAACGCGCAATCTGCCTTGATGTTCCACAGCGGGTTGTGTTCCAGCTTGACATCGGTGGGCATGAAGATGGCTTTTTTGAATTGGTCCGCGTATTCGCGCATGCGTCCACGGCGGACGTTCTTGAGCTCCATGACCCATGCCAGCTTCTCCCGATTGATTCCATCCGGATCGTAGATCACCCCGTTGGAATCGGACCAGGTGATCGGCTTGGCGCCCAGATCGAGCAGCTTCTCGACTGTGTACTGCGAAACGTTGCCGCTGCCGGAGACCAGGCACAGCTTGCCTTCGAGCGAGTCTTTCTTGCTCTTCAGCATTTCAGAAGCGAAGTACACGCAGCCATAGCCCGTAGCTTCCGGACGAATCAGCGATCCGCCCCAGCCGAGGCCCTTGCCCGTCAATACGCCGGTGAATTTATTGGCGAGCCGCTTGTACTGGCCAAACAGAAAGCCAATTTCGCGCCCACCCACGCCGATATCGCCAGCCGGGACGTCGGTGTCAGCGCCGATGTGCCGCCACAACTCGGTCATAAAGCTCTGGCAGAAGCGCATGACTTCGTTGTCGCTCTTCCCTTTCGGGTCGAAATCGGATCCGCCCTTTCCCCCGCCCATGGGCAGCGTGGTCAGCGAATTCTTGAACACCTGCTCAAAAGCGAGGAACTTCAAAATGCCTAGATTGACGGAAGGATGGAAACGCAGTCCGCCCTTGTAGGGGCCGATGGCGCTGTTCATCTCAATGCGGAAACCGCGGTTGACTTGCACGTTGCCTTGATCATCCGTCCATGGCACCCGGAACATCAATACCCGCTCTGGCTCGACAATGCGCTCCAGAATGCGGGCGGAACGATATTCGGGATGCTTTGCCAGGACCAGACGGAGTGAATCGAAGACTTCCACCACCGCCTGATGAAATTCCGGCTCGGCCGGATTTTTCGCTTTTACCAGATTTAATACCCCTTCAACATAATCGCCCGGAACTTTGATTCCGGGCGGCATGATTCCAGCACTCATACGAGTACCCTCCAATTTACAAAAGCGTGCTACAGAACTTCATCGTCGCAATCACTTGCGGCCACTGCCGGGAAATGCCGCTACCCGGTGCCTGTGGAATTCGGTCACGTCGTAGTCGTCGCTGGCCAGGGCAGCTTCTTCCTCGGCCCATTCCTGCGATTCGGCACGCGCCAGTTTCTTCAGCAGTTTTCCGGCACAGGCCGCGCAGCAGAATCCGGTGGACTTGCTGGATTCTCCTCGCGCCACCAGGGCGCGATAATCAAATGTGAATACCGGCGGGTGCGAAGAACAGAGTGTGCATTTCTCAGGAACTTCGTGCAGGGGATCAAACCCGGCGAAGAACAGGCTATCCATCATGACGCACCTCCCAGACCGCAAACATTCCATTACACTCAAGCCTGATTCTGCTGGCGGTGATTAAAGCTACGCCGGAGAGTGAGCCTCGTCACACCATGCTCCGGTGATTAAGTACTCATGGATCGATTTCGCTGCCCGCCGTCCTGCGCCCATCGCCAGGATCACGGTGGCACTTCCGGTCACGATGTCGCCTCCGGCAAACACGCCCTTTCGCGAGGTGCGCTGCGTTTCCGCATGGGCGTGGATGTAGCCGCGCTTGTCGGTACCCAGCCCCGGAGTCGTGCTCTGCACAATCGGATTCGCGCTGGTGCCAATCGCGATCACCGCGAGGGATAGTGGTATTTCGAACTCTGAGCCAATCACGGGTACGGGACGCCGCCGTCCGGAGGCGTCCGGTTCTCCCAATTCCATGCGTACACAACGGACCGCACCCAGCCATCCGGTACCATCGGGTAGAAACTCCACCGGATTGGTCAGCATGTGAAATTCAATTCCTTCCTCCCGCGCGTGTTTTACTTCCTCAGCGCGGGCTGGCATTTCAGCCTGGCTGCGCCGGTAAATCATGTAGGCCTTACGCGCGCCCAAACGCAGGGCGGAGCGAATTGAATCCAATGCAGTATTCCCGCCGCCAATCACGGCAACATCTTTCCCATGCACGTCGAACATCGGCTCGTCGTACGCGGGAAATTTGTAGGCCTTCATCAGGTTGATCCGCGTAAGGAATTCATTTGCCGAATAAACCCCATTCAGATGCTCGCCAGGAATGTTCATGAAGACTGGCAGCCCGGCGCCAGTGCCGATGAACACAGCGTCATAGCCTTCTTCTCCTATGAGTTCGTCGATCGTCACCGTGCGGCCCACGACCACATCGGTCTCGAACTCGACTCCCATGTCCCGCATATAGTCCAGCTGCTCGCGAATGATCTGTTTGGGGAGACGGAACTCAGGGATGCCGTATACCAATACGCCGCCCAATTCGTGCAGCGCTTCGAACACGCGGACCTTGTGGCCTTTTTGAACTAAATCACCGGCAACCGTCAAGCCAGAGGGCCCACTGCCGACGACCGCAACCTTTTTCCCTGTGGGAGCCACCTTGGGCAAACTGCGAAAGCCCGCATGCTGTTCGTAATCAGCGACAAAACGTTCGAGATAGCCGATGCCCAGCGGCTTTACCTTCTTTCCCATCAGGCATCCGCCCTCACAGTGATCTTCCTGGGGACAGACACGGCCGGTGATCGCAGGCAGCACATTGTCTTCACGAATCTTGGCCGCAGCCCCAAGAAAATCGCCGGCGACAATCAATTGCACGAATTCATGGACCTTGACGCCTACTGGACAATCTTTGGTGCAAGCGGGCTTGGCGCATTCCAGGCAACGCAATGCTTCCTGGCGCGCAAGTTCCGCGCTATACCCCAGGTTGACCTCCGTGAAATTTGTGGCGCGAACTTCTGCCGGCTGTTCGAGCATCTGCTGCCGCGGAACCTTCATGCGTTCCTTCAGCGACAGGGGGTTCAGGGATGGCTTGGCCGGGGCGGTCAAGGTCTCGCTCCTTCGACAGGGCAAACGGTGTTTGCCGATTTGCCCTGGAACTCTGCCAAAGACTGCCGTTCCTGGCTGCGGTATGTCGTATTGCGCTGCACGAGAATGTCAAAGTTAACGCGATGCGCATCGAACTCGGGCCCATCCACGCAGGCAAATTCACTTTTGCCATCGATCAGGACGCGGCAGCCTCCACACATTCCGGTGCCGTCAATCATGATGGGATTGAGACTGACAAGGGTGCGGATGCGCTCCCCGCGTGTCATCTCGGCAACGGCTTTCATCATGGGAATGGGCCCGACCGCTAGCACCAGGTCAATGCGCACGCCATTCTGGATCAACTGGCGGAGCTTGTCGGTCACGAATCCCTTGTCCATGTAACTGCCATCGTCGGTCATGATCATCAGCGCGTCGCTCACGGAGCGCATCTCCCGCTCCAGGATCACCAGTTCTTTGGTACGGGCTCCAACAATCGACAGGACACGGTTCCCAACCTTTTTCAAGGCTGCCGCTGTGGGATATGCCATGGCGGCGCCAACCCCGCCGCCCATCACGACGACGGTGCCGAATTTGTCGATCTCCGAAGGCTTCCCCAGCGGGCCGACCACGTCCAGAATGCTGTCTCCGGAATTCAGCGAGTTGAGCAGATGAGTCGTCTTGCCGAGCGACTGGACCACGATGTTGATGGTTCCGGCCCAGGGTTCTGAGCACTCGATGGTCAGGGGGATGCGCTCGCCTTCTTCATAAACCCGCACAATCACAAATTGCCCTGGCTTTTGTTTACGCGCGATGCGTGGCGCTTGTATGACAAATCGCTTGATGCCGGGTGCGAGGAACTCGGCGTGAATGATCTTGAACAAGGGCGCCTCGTGGCTGAGTTACACACCATTGTTCAAGATCAGAGAATTGTGGACTGTGATCAGAATCACTTCGGCGGTGATTCGGATCACGCTACAAGTTGGTTGGGATGAATGGCTTACGGTTAAGAGAGATGGCTCGCCTGTTGTTCGGCCAGCCATCGTTGATAGGCCTTCCACCCCGGACACCAGGTGGTGTGCCACCGCCAGAGCCGCGCCAGCAAGGATTTCGGACGTTTTTCAGCATAGCTTCGAAGCCGGCAGCTTTCGCATTTGTGCAAACTTGCGTTCATAAAATGGGCGTACCTGTTCCCATAGCAAACTACAGTTGGTCTGGCCTCAGTTGCAGTGACTCTGCTCACATTAGGAAGATCGCGTTCTTTTCTTACACCAAGAGAGTGATTCCAGTCACTGCATGGCGCTCACAGCCGGCCTATAAGACCCTTAAGAACTATCCACAGACCGCGAGCCATGAGGATGACCCTCGGCCCATCTGCCAGGGAAGGAGAACCACCATGTCATTGATTACTCTCAGAGCATTTCTCGATAGCTACGAGATCCGGTACATTGTCATCTCTCACTCAGTCGGTTACACGGCGCAAGGAATTGCAGCGCTGGCGCACGTTTCTGGCAAGGAACTTGCCAAAACCGTAATCGTCAAACTGGACGGTAAGATGGTCATGGCCGTCCTCCCCGCGTCTTATCATGTGGACCTGGAGCTCCTGAAGGTTGCCGCAGGAGCGGGCTCTGCGGAACTCGCTTCAGAAAGAGACTTCAGGGGACGCTTTGCCGATTGCGAAACGGGAGCCATGCCTCCATTCGGAAATCTCTACGCCATGCCCGTATACGTGGATGAGACTTTAACGCGGGACAAGGAAATTGCCTTTAACGCCGGCACTCATCGCGAGTTGGTACGAATGGCTTGGCGCGACTTCCAGAAACTGGTCGAACCCAAGATCGTTCGCTTCGCCGCAGGACAAATCCCAGGCAAGGCCGCCTAGTTGGTTTGCCGAACACGTCGCGAAAAAAATTCTGTGTGTGGAGATAGGGCTTGCCAGCAATACGATTCGCGGGGCAAGCCCCGCCTCCACCCGTTTTCCTTCAAAGTAGGTTAAGCGACAATCACGGTTCCATTTACCGTCACTGCCTGCTCTAACGAGGGATGGATGGCCAGTGCGCGGGAAACTTCGCACTCCTCGAGTGTCTTGCTCAGCAATTTCGCTGCGAGATCGCGATTGTTATTGCCGGGAAGAGTCAGATGCGCCCGTACCAGAATCTGGTCCAGGCAGGGTTGTGCGTCTGCCATATGTACAACTCCCTGAGCATCGACTTGCAGATTGGTGTAGACGAGATGTGACTCGGTCGCAAAACCGCGGAATGTAGTCGCAAAGCAACTGGCCAGTGAGGCCAACAGCAGTTCCTCCGGCGCCCATCGGCCTTCCAAACCGCCACGCGCGACCGGCGCCGTGAAATGAATGGAGTTAGGCGCGGAATCACATTTGGTGATGCCGGTTGACCCGGAGCACCACCAGGCAACAACTTTAGACTTGTGTTCCTGATCCATGGATTCGGCTCCTTGGCGGCGAACTCTGTAGAGCGATGGATCTGGTGGCAAAAGCTGAACGCCGGGAGGTACATCAAGTCCCCAGCCGGCGAGCCTTGCTCCAACTGTCACCTGGGATTCTCCCCGATCGCAAATTCGCCCGCCGTGCCCATGCGCACCGTTTCCGGTGATCTCCATCACCGGGAAACCTGGATTTGCCGGATCGCTCCGGTGAATAGGGCCAGGGCCGCTAGCAGCCCGTGGTGAAGGTTGACTTTCCAATTCCAGCGCCTGAAGGCGTATTCGTTTTGCGCCACTCTCGGTATGCCTGAAGGCATACCCTGATACAAATGGTACTTGCACCACGGGCGGCTAGAGCCTGTTTTTGCCAAGCAGGATACCGAGAGAGCCCACGGCCCCCTGAATCTTCGACCGGATGCCGCGAGCAAATTGCAGATCCAAAAAGTCCTCCATACGACGAGTAAAACCACGTCCATAGGAATACCACCAGACTTTCTTCAGGTTCGGGAGCCGGTCAGAGGCCACGTATTTTATGCGCACCATCTCCTCCAGACCGAACCTTCCGTGCGTGCGCCCGATACCGCTCGCCTTGACTCCTCCATGTGGAGCTTCACTGATGCCGAAGCAGGAGACAACATCGTTCACCAGCACCGTGCCCGCGTTGATGCGACAGGCCAATGCATCGCCCCGCGCGCGGTCGCGCGTCCACACACTTGCAGCCAACCCGTACTCGGAGTCGTTGGCCAGGTGAACCGCCTCATCTTCATCGTCGAACGGCATCACCGGCAGCACCGGGCCGAAGGTCTCCTCGCGCATGACATGCATCGCGTGCGTCACATCCGCCAGCACCGTGGGCGCATAGAAGTTCGCGCCCAGTTCCGGCAGGCGCGTTCCCCCGGCCAATATACGAGCGCCGCGGATTCGCGCATCCTCTATTTGTTGCTCAACCCTACGAAGTTGACGCTCATGAATCATCGGTCCCACGTCGATTTCGGGATCCATGCCGTTGCCCACACGCAATTGTTTCGATTTGCTGGCGCATGCCTCCAGAAACGGTTCGTACAACCTTCGATGCACATAGCAGCGCTCCACCGAAAGGCAAGTCTGTCCCGCATTCACGAACGCTCCCCAGACGGCGCCGCTGGAGGCTACGTCAACATCCGCATCTTCCAGCACCAGCATAGGATCTTTGCCGCCCAACTCCAGCACAACCGGAAGCAACCGCGCTGCCGCAGCCTGCGCGATTTGTTTGCCTGTGGCCACACTCCCGGTAAAGACCAATTTGTTTATGCGTGAATGAAGAAGAACAGCCCCCGTAGAACCATCCCCCACGACAACCTGAAAAACATCCGGAGGTACGCCGGCCTGGTGAAGTAAGCCGGCCAACTCCAGCGCAACCAGCGGAGTCAACTCTGAGGGTTTGACGACCACCGCATTGCCTGCAACCAACGCAGCCAGGGTCTCGGTCGCAGGAATTGAAAACGGATAATTCCAGGGGGAAATAATTCCAATCACCCCGTAAGGCTCGCGCAGAATCCGGCCCGCTTTGGTCTTCATGGCCAAATTCCCATGGGGCACCGGTTCTACTTTCAGGAGACGGTAGGCATTGTCGATATAGAAGCGGGCAGCATCAAGGACCACGATGGCCTCGGTGGTGAGGGCTTCCGCGTAAGGCTTGCCCGCTTCCAGGGAGATTGCCCGCGCAATCTCGGACTTCTTTTCATGCAGAAGACGTTGAAAACGCTTTAGGACGATAATCCGATTCCGGATTCCACGGGCAAACCACTCCGATTGTGCGGCATGCGCGCGGGCAACCGCTTCCTGAACGGCTGCTTCCGGGGCACAATCCAGTACACCCAATTTTTCGCCTGTCGCAGGATTGATGGAAACAATTCGTCGCTCTTTGATCTGAAAATCAGTGCCCATGCTCAGACAAAAATTCTACGTGGCTGAGTGCGTTCGCGCTACACCTACCGGACAGGCAGCGGACCCGCATACATTCGCTGTACAATCGGGCCGATTCCCTATGAAAAGTTTGAACGAAGTATACTCGTCGCTCTCCACGCGCCGCCGCTATGAGGTTTGGTTCCTTCGTATGGGTTTGGCCGACGGAAGCGGGGCTTGGTGGTTCCGCTATTTGTTGATGAATCCCGGCAGGGGCGGTTGCACTAAGGATCCCTCCGGCTTGCCGGTGCAGGTGTGGGCGGTGTGGTTTCCGGTGGACGGAAAGCCGCAAAGCTTTATTCATGGATTTCCCTTAGAGGACCTCAAGCTCAGTGGGCGGGGAGTAAACCCTTTTCGTTTCCAAATCGGCAATCAGGGAATCGCGGAGAACTCCTGCCGAGGATCACTGGATCTTGATGGACACAAGCTTTCCTGGGACCTGGAATATCGCTCCACCTTTCGCGTCACTCTCAGTAACAAAGGGTGGATCGGTTTCTCGCGGACTCCGCATTCCAACGCACGTTTTTCCGGGAGAATCACTCTCGATGGCCGCAGCTTCGAAGGCAATCCCCTGGGATTTGGGCTTCAAGGGCACAACTGCGGTTACCGGCATCGTGGCTTCTGGAACTGGGCGCACGCCTATTTCGTCCCGCCAGATGGCTCACCGACCACTTTGGAAGCTCTCGTTTATGACATGCCGCTCGGATTGGTCTTTCGCAAAGCGGTGCTATGGCACAACGGAAAGCGCTACATGTTCCGCAATTTGCAGGATGTCAGGAAAGACCGGGAGAATTTCCAGTGGGCCTTTCATTGCGGAGCTAGCGACGGCCTTCGATTGCAAGTGGAATTGGACGGCCGCGGCCCGAGTGTTCATCGTTTGCCTTACATGAAGACCGATTGTTCAGGCAACTTCGAAGTGATGAACAATAGCCTGGCGAAAGCGGTTGTGCGATTACAGTATCCGGGCAGAGACGTCGAGGAACTGGAGACACCTATGGGGGCAGTCCTGGAGATGGGCGGAACTGGTTAGCGCCGTGCATTGGCCTAAGGATGGGAAGATACAAGGGTTGGGAGGCCTAAGTTCTGGTCAGGCCAGGTTCTTTGTCTGTGACTACTTCTCGAGTTCTCCGCCAGCGTGGAATTTTAATCCGGCCAGCGGTGCGCCGGATGCCAGGACTTCGCGGACTCTCCCCCGGTTGGGCCCGGCAATTTTGATTGCCTCGGCAAACACCCGAACCGCCTCCCCTGGCACGGTTTCCGGCGGAAGGCGAAAGATCCACGGGATGTTGGTGGTCGTGAGCGCTTGGTCGGAAGCAATCGCGATCACTGGCACGAATGTTTTCACTCCGATCTGTTCCGCCAGATGGCTGGAGGCGCGATCGAGCGCGATGATTCCCAGCGCATGCTGATCATAAGTGGCCTGCACCAATGCGGTTGACGCCTTTCCCCAGGCGACGTCCGATGAAACCCCAATCAGAGATACGGGATGGCCAGAAAGGTTTAGTTGGTTGACCAGGTGCGCGATCTCCGGCGCCTTCACCAACGCGCCCGCCTGTGGCCCGAAGACCGCGATCTTCCATTCGCCGCCAGCATCTGGCAGCGCGGGTCCCAAATAGCGAACTCCGTCTTCTCCTACTCTGGCGTAGGGCTGCGCAGGGCCGCTAGACTCGGTGGCCTCCCGCGCCGCGATCTTTTCCATCGTGATCTTGCGGTACGAAATCTTCCCATCGTGGACGCTCGCTAAAAACATCGGGCTGATGTTCTTGCAGTTGGGGTCGAGGGCGATATGCCCAGTCACGCCGTCGTAATCGGTCACGCCAGTTAGCGCATCGCGAATACGGCCGCGATTCAGCCCCGCGCGACAGATCGAATTGAGCAGCACCCGCATAGCGTCATACGCGAGCGCGGCGAAGTGGTCGGGGGCTTCATGAAAGCGGGCTGCAAAGCGGTTGTTGAAATCGAGCCACTTCTGGGTCCGTTGAGCTGGATCATAAGGATAGACGGCCTCGAAGCCTTCCGCCGCGAGCCCCGCGAGTTTGACCAACTCATCTCCGATGGTGCGATGGCTGCCGAAAACCCTCTGCTTCAATCCCAACTCGTGCATCTGTTTCAGGATCTCAGCCGCGGGGCCGATATCGGTCCAGAGAACGATCGCGTCCACGCGCGAATCCTGAATGACACGTAGTTGCCGCCGATAGTCGCTATCGGACGGCATGAATTTCTGCTCAATGACAACCGGGTGGCCCAGTCTCCGTGAGGCATCACGAAACTTGATCACTCCAAAACGTCCATAGCGGTCGTTGACCCGGAGAATCGCTACCCGCTTGAACCCAAGCTCGGTATAGATGTGCCTCGCCAGCGTGTAGCCTTGGACGCGGTCATCCTGAATATCGGTGAAGTACCAGGGAATGATGGTCTCAGGAATCGTGGGATCGGTTGAAGCACTGTTGACGATCGGCACTTCCGCCTTCAACGCAACTCGCAGCGCAATGTGTGTGGATTCGGAACTGATGGAGCCGAAAATGGCCCAGACTTTGTCGTCGTAGACCATCTTGATCACCTGGCTGGAGGCGGAACCCCAAATATCGGAGGACTTCGCGGTTCCAGCAGTGGCCGCGCTGCGGACCTGCCAGTTATCGTAGTCGTTATGCACCGTGAGCCGGAACGGCTTGCCGCAATATCCGCCCGCCGCATTGGCTTCATCCACGGCCAGGGTCGCGCCGTTTAACATGCGTTGACCCCGCACCTGATCGGGATGGTCATATACCGGCCCGAGAAAACCAATGCGGATCTCTGTCAGGTCCTGGAGGTCGGGATCTTTTACGTCGCGCGCCGCGCCGTTATACTCCACCAGATCCTGGTAGTGCTCATAATAGGGAGTGGCGAATTTCGTATAGGGACGCAGGTCCTCCGGGGCCCCGGTATAGGGCTTCAGCGAACGAGGCCCCGGGCGCCCGGGAGGATTGTTCCCGCACGAACAGGTCTGCGCCTGCGCGGCGCAGGCGAGCAGGACAACGGCTACGGCAAACAGAACGCGGCGCATGGCGTTACTCCTTGGGCGGCTCCTGCCGGAACATGGCGATGGCTTCAATCTCAACCAACAGATCAGGACGGCACAGCTTGGCCTGGATTCCGGTGGACGCCGGAAGCGGGTTGAGTCCCTGCTCCTTATAAAAGGCAGTGCGCTCTTCGTTGAAGTCCTGGTAGTCGCGGTCGATGTCGCGGAGATAGCAACTGGTGCGTACGATGTCGTGCCAGGTGGCGCCTTCGGCGGCCAGCAGCTGCGTAATATTCAGGAACGTGCGCCGGGTCTGGGCGCGCAGGTCGCCCACATGAAGCGTCTTACCTTGTTCATCAATGCTGGCGGTCCCGGAGATGAGCAGAATGGCGAGGCCATTGAGATCAATCCGCATCCCGCGCGAGAAGGCGCTTCCGTAGTCGTATGCTTCGTTCAGCACCTTGTGATTGGTGATAGCGCGTTTTACTACTGGCGCCGTGGTTACTTCTTCGAGCAGTTCCTGGATCGTCATAAGGTAAGACTCCTTGATTATGGTTTCTTGTCAGTTACAGTGCTTGCGTCTGGAACCAGTGCGACTTGAGCCGCATCCTTCAGCCGGATGGCGTGACTCAATCCTTCGGCGGTGGCCACCCATAGGTCATCGCCCTGGAAATCGATTCCGAGGATGTAGTTGTGCGCCGGCGCGGAATCCACGGAAATGCTCTTTACGCTTCCCGCCGCATCTCGCACCAACATCTCCGGTTGATGGGTATCAAGCGTGGGGCGGTAGACGGCCCAATTCGTTCCGTCGTAATACGCCAGGCCCTTGTCGGTGGAGAACCAGGCGCGATTGCCGTCCACACCTTTGATCTGGTTGAGAAAGTTGCTGGGCAGGCCGCTGTCCTTGGTGAGGAAGTTGTGCCAGTATCGTCCGTCGTAACGGCTCGCGCCGAAGTATGTCGCGATCCACACGACCTTCTCTTTGTCCATGTAACTGACCGAGGTGGTGATCTCGTGAATCAATCCCTGATCTTTCATCACCACCATTTCGGTTTCGCCGTCGGGGTCGTTGTAGTCCTTCCAGCGCTCGGTCTTAACGTCATATTCGAGCAACCCGCCGCCCCAGACCGCGTAATAGACCTTGTCCTCTCCGGCGCTGACCGAGTAGGCCCAGATCTCGTACATGGGAGTATTGCGCTCGTTGAACAGCGCCCATTGTCCGGTCCGGGTGTTGAGGCGGCTGGCTCCGGCGGCAGTGGCTGTCCATACGAAGTCGCCGCGCGCGCCAACTCCGTAGACAATGTCGTTGCTCAGACCAGAATTCAGCTGCGTGTAGGTGTCGATGCGGGCTGCGGAGATGCGGCTGAGTCCACCCATGGTTCCCGCCCATACGTCTCCGGTGCGCTTGTCGAGCGCTAGAGACAACACCGCCCGATGCGCCAGCCCGTCGGCGGGACGAAACACCTTCCACGCGCCATGCTCGTACCGGCCAAGGCCATTGTCGGTACCGGCCCAGACACGGTCTCCGTCCACCAGCACGCAGTACACATGGTTGTCGGGCAAGCCGTCTGTGGTGGTGAAGTTCTGCCAACGAAAGCGTGGCATGTCCTGCCCCACAGCGAGGGCGGCCGCGATCATGATCATTCCGGCCAAAGCAATGCGGATTCGCGATTTCATAGTGTTTTTATGTACTCGATCAGATCGTTGAGTTGATCTTTAGTTAAGTCGTTGGTCACGCCGTGCGTGTCGTGAGGGTTGTACACAGTCCAGATTTCTTCCAGCGATCGCGCTGAGCCGTCATGCAGATACGGCGCCGAATAAACCACGTTGGGAAGCTGCGGCACATCCATGCCGGGCGAGCGGTCGGACGGCTTGCCGGTGCCCACGTCCAACTGCCTCTGGTTGGTATATTTCGGACCGCTGTGACAAAAACCGCATTGGTTGGCCTCGGAAATGGGCTGGCCATTCTTGTCCTTGGCACGCTCAAAGAACGCCTTGCCCCGTTCCTGCGCTGGAGAGAGTTCGCCGTTCGGCAAGCGATAGCGATTGCGCCGATACGGCAGAGAATAGACAAAGGTCACCAGGTTCGCTAGCTCCCTGTCGGTAAAACTTTGGGAACGGAAGAAGAATTTCTCGGTTCGCGGGCCGCATTCGGTTGGCATGTTGGGATTGCCGCCGTTCCACTTGAAAGGCTCAGTGCCGGAGAGATCCTCGAGCGAGCGATTGTCGACGATGTCCTTACCGAAGCCGTCAGGCTCCAGATCCCATTGCAGGCCGTCGATGGTCGCGTCGAGATGACAGTTCGCGCAGGCGAACTGTCCCTGAAAAGAAAAATCGGCGGTGTAGAAAAGACGTTCACCGGTGCGCAGGGCGTCGAGCGATTTCGGCCCGCCGAGGTCGATGGTGGAGACAACCTTATTGCCGGTGGTATCGATGACGTCGATGTTGTCATCCAGTCGGTTGGCCACGTACAGGCGTTTTCCGTCCTTCGAGAGCACAGTCCCGCGCGGGTTGTGGCCGACCGGAATTCGCGCGATCACATAGTTTGCCGACGCGGAAAGATCGTTGACGAATGGTTGCGGGTGAGCACGCACAAACTCCAGCAAACGCGGAACACTGATGACCGTCACGTACTGCGAAGTCGAGTTGGTTATGAAGATCTTCGATTTGTCGGGCGTGATCGCAACACCCCATGGCAGCGCATAGTAGCGGTCCAGTTCGTCGATCGGGACCTGCACCACTCCGCCCACGTCTTCTCCAAACAGAGCGAACGAGTCGCCGAACGCCCAACCATGCTCGACGTGGGCCAGCGGAACCAGGTTCTTGGGACGAAGCTGGGCCGCAACGCCGAGCTTGCCATCGGCAGAAATCGCGACATGGAATATACCCGCGACGTTGTGCAGCGGCTTACGCTCAACCACCGTCTGTCGTGCCGTATCGATCACTGTGATTTCGGAATTCGGCGGCGTTCGCGGCGCGCCAGGGTTGGGATAGATGTGCGTGCCGTAGATGAATTTGCCATCCGGAGAGATCGACAGATAGCTGGCGCCGCGCCCCGCGAGCAGGCGCTTGGTTTCCTGGCCAGTCTTCAGGTCGATCACGGAGATGTCGTTGCTCAGGCGGTTCGCAACATAGAGAGTCTCGCTGTCGCGGTCGGAAACGATTCCTGCCGGCTCAAAACCGGTCGGCAAGGTTCGCGTCAGCGTGAAAGATTTCGCGTCAATGACCGAAACCGTATCGTCACCAGCGTTGGTCACATAGATGACCATGCCATCCGGGGAGAGGACGATGCCACGGGGCTGGTGTCCCACCGGCACGCGCCGGACCACTCGCGCGGATGCCGTGTCCACCGCGCGCAGTTCGTCACTGCCCTGGCAGACCACATAAAGCAGATCCCCGTCAGGCGAGAGGGACATTTCGATGGGCGACAGATAGCGCCTGCCCGGCTCGTCCTGCGCCTGCCTCGCTCCACCAACGACAAAAAGCAAAAGGATGATGGGCGCAATCATGGCGAGCTCGCAGGTACGGGCTCGGCTGGGCCACCGCATCATGGCTCCTCCACGGTGAGCATGCGGTCCACCAGCGGGTTTTCCAGCACTTGATCGCGTCCACTGGGCCAGTGAATGGTGAGCTTGTCCACCTTGACGGCGGTTCCCAAGCCGAAGTGCACGCGGCCGTCATCCTGCGAGAGATAGCTGGACCCCGCAAAACGCTGTGCGACCTGCCTGCGTCCGCCGGCCTGCAATTCGAGCTGGGCGCCGATCCCATCGCGATTGCTCTTCTTCCCCTTCAATTGGACCGCCAACCAGTGATGGTTGTTCTGCGAAACGTTGTGAAGCAGAGTTGCGGACGATCCGAGATTCACGAGAAACGCATCGACCTTGCCATCGTTGTCATAGTCGCCAAAACACGCTCCACGGGAAACGGTCTTCACATCGAGCACGGCGCCGCCCTCGCGAGAAACATCGGTGAACTTGCCGCCGCCGCTTCCGCGAAACAGAGTCTGCTCCTGCGGCACCATGTGGATGAGGCCGCCATGAAAGATCAGCACATCCGGCCATCCGTCGTTGTCGTAGTCGTACACACCGCTGCCCCAGCTCACGTATTGCGCGGTCGCCTGCGAAATCCCTGAAGCCGCGCTGATGTCCTCAAAACCGCTCTTGCCGGTGTTCCGCATCAGCCGGTTGTACTTCGAGTCCGTCACCCACAGGTCGGCGCGCCCGTCGCCGTCTACATCAGTGAACACCGGCCCCATGGATGAAGTGCTCTCGCCGTTTTGTCCATACGCCACGCCCAAATCGCTGGCCACTTCCTCAAATGTCCCGTCGCGCTTGTTGCGGAAAAGAAAATTCTCTGTCTTGTCGTTCGACACATAAATATCGGGATAGCCGTCGCCGTCGTAGTCCGCCGCGGTCACACCCATGGTGCGGCCTTTGTAGGCGCCGATGCCGGATTTGCCGGTCACATCGGTGAACGTTCCGTTGCAGTTGTTGCGATACAGGCGATTGCTCTCGCCCTCATAATCCAGCGGGCCGGGATAATTATCCGCGGCGTAGAAGGCACGATACGTGGGATCAAACTTCACATAGCGGCCAACCAGCAAGTCCACGCAACCGTCGCGGTCATAGTCCAGCCATGCGGAGCTGATGGACCAGCCCTCGACATGAATCGCTGCCTTTTCCGTGACATCGGCGAAGGTTCCGTTGCCGTTGTTGTGATAGAGGATGGCCTGGCCATATCCCGTCACGAACAGGTCGATGAACCCGTCGTTGTCGTAATCGGCCGCAATGGCTGCCATGCCAAAGATGTTGGCGGCCACTCCAGCCGGATCCGTAACGTCGGTAAACGTGCCGTTCCCGTTGTTCTTGTAAAGATGATTGTGCGGCGGGATTGCGAGGGGCTTCTTCAGCGGATAAGGATGGATGCCCTCTCCGAGTGGCTTCCCGCTGGCAACGTAGAGGTCCTGCAACCCGTCATTGTTGTAGTCGAACCAGACGCAGCCCGCTCCCGTGCTTTCCAGTAGCGATCCCAAATGTTCGGAACCGAAATTATGGGTGAACTGAATTCCTGCCGTCGCCGTCGCATCCTCAAAGCGAATTGTGCTCGCCGGGCTGGGTGGTATCTGCGCCAGCAGAACCGACGACATCAACAAGAATCCAATTCCACGTGCCAACATTTAATGCCCTCCCCTGGCCCCGGATGCATGTCGCGAGGGGCCCGCTCCGGTCATGTCTACAGGCGTGGTGGAGCGCAACAGAGCCATCGGGACTGCGTTTTCGGGCGAGGTCTCCGGCCCCGCATGGCATCCGACACAAGCACGCTGTTCACCTCGCCTCATCCAGAACCAGCCCGCCTCGCGCTTCAACGTCTTTCCGGAAGCATCGAGCAATTCAATCTGTAACGGCCGTTCACCTGGCACCTGCACGAAGAATGAACCGTCGTTCTCCACCGAAGCGGAGCCCAGCAACTTTGCCTGGCCCGACGGCCCTCGCGTGTACATCCGCAGCTTACGCACCGAACCATCCGCGAACTTGTACTTGGAGGTGTATGAGTTCAGGCACAGGAGGTTGGCGTTCGCCCAATCGTGCAAACCGGTAGGATGGATCTTCGGCGTGGGCCGCCCGGCCACGAGCACCGGCTGAACCGCGCTGGCCCCTTCGAGAGCGGCGATGGGCTCGAGACTTGCTGTTCCCGGCTTCCAGCGTTTCAGCGCGAACCCGCTCTGCGGGTCGGCGCGCCATGCAAGCAGCCATTCTCCATCTGGAGTTTCGGCAAGGTCTCCAGCGTACTCCCCCGCCGGGGCAGCAATTGAAACTTCATGGGCCAGTGCTGAGGTGAATCGCGCCAATCCAGGTCCGATGGTGAATACGATGTCGCCCGAAGCAACCTGTCTCGCTGCGTATCGCGACCTGGCATGGTCGCAGCGATATGATTCCACCCCGCTACCATCGGTGTAGACCGTGTAAATCTCCGCACCCGCGGATTTCCCCGGCAGAGCAGTCTCAAACAGGACGCGTCCATCGAGCAGAATATCGCTGGGCAACGAATTGTTGGGGCCATAAGTTAACTGAAGAGGTTTGCCTCCAGCGATAGGCACGATTTCAAGCACGAAGTGCCCGTTAATTTTGTGCGCATAGGCGATACGCTCATCGGGCACATAGAAGGGACTGACACAGTCTCCGTAACAGAAGGTCACACGGCGCGGCCCGCTGCCGTCCGCACTCGCTTCCCAAATCTGCCAGGTGCCGCTGACTTTCTGTTTCCCGGCAAACAAGACGCGTGCGCCATCGAAAGAAACATTAGCGTCTGCGGAGGCCGCGAATCCGCGTACCCAGGGACGTCCCTTCTCCTCACCCGCAATATGGATGAATGCGCCCTGCGGAAAGCGTTCGCCGCCATGCATCCAGGCCGCCGGGTCATACTCCCGCGCAACCGTATAAAGAACCGCGGGCGAGGTTGCCGGAGAGGAGAGCACGCGCTCCGGTAATACGATGACAGCCCCCGTCAGACCGAGCACCGCGCCCAGGATGAGTGCCCGTCGCATTTACACCCGTCCCCCCGCGACAAGAAGTTCGGGATCGGTACAGGTTGGTTTCGCGCGAATCGCCAGGTAGGGCTGGAGGTCGCGCATCAACTCGTCAAATTCGGAAAGATTCAGCGACTGCTTGCCGTCACTCAGGGCTTTCTCGGGACACGGATGCACTTCCACGATCAGGCCATCCGCGCCTGCGGCCACCGCCACTCGCGACAGCGGCGAAACCAGGCAGCGCATGCCTCCGGCATGGCTCGGGTCAACAATCACCGGCAGACGCGAAACCATTTTCAGTACTGGCACGGCGGCGATGTCGAGGGTATTGCGCGTTACTGTCTCGAAGGTGCGAATCCCGCGCTCGCACAGGATGATATCCGGGTTCCCACTCTGCGCGATGATTTGGGCCGATTGCATCAACTCCTTGACCGTCGCCGTCATGCCACGCTTCAGCAGCACCGGACGTCCGCAGCGTCCCAGGGCCTCGAGCAAGGCGTAATTCTCCATGCTCCGTGAGCCGATTTGCATGATGTCGGCGTACTCGGCGATCAGGTCCACCTCAAGCTCACTCATCGCCTCGGTCACGATGTAAAGCCCGGTCGCCTGCCGGGCTTTCTTGAGCATCTTCAGCCCGGCGACGCCCAGCCCCTGAAACGCATATGGGGAGGAGCGCGGTTTGTAAGCGCCGCCGCGCAAGACACAAGCGCCGGCCCGGGCCACGGCTTCGGCAGTCTCCATCACCTGCCGCTCCGACTCCACAGCGCAGGGGCCGGCCATGACGAAAAAATCTCCACCCCCAATCGCGAGGTGGCCCACCTGGACCACGGATTGAGAATGAGCATCGGTTTTTGCGATCAGATCAAAGGCCGAGAAATGACCGTTCCACTGCGAGTCCACAGAGTGTCACCGTCGATCCAGCGTAGAGTGCGCGAGACCTGGTGTTCGGTGATAAATGTCACGGTCTCGGGTGATGGTAATTACAAATTCGTTGTAACAGGACACTCTCATCTCGACCAGGACAAGTGTCAATCATTGAAAAGTATTATGTCTTTCCTCTTGGCGGGACCGGGACTGGAACTCGTCAACGGAAAAAACTAGCGTTCGGAGATTGCGGGGACGGGAACTCTCCGAGCAATGCTCGAATCCGGACAGACCGGTCGGCTTTCTATTCGAATGTGGATGACCAGATCAGAAACTCTGAGAATGGCGGCCCAAAAATCAAGAGTGCAACCTGCGACGGTTGACGCAATGTCTTGCGCAGATGTCCGAGGTGTAGACGCTCATGCGCAACTGTTTGCACATTCCTGGGTGCAGGACCCGGTTAACACCATTCCGCTTGACAGGCACTCGACTGGGCCGGAGAATGTCCTTCCAATCTGGGATCGCGGCGGCCACCTCACGCGTGTTTCTTGGGGCAAGCGTGGCACCCGCATTCAGCTCAACTAGATTCTTCGTTCGTGCAGGGAAAAGTTTTGCGCTCAGGTCCAGATCTAGAAACACCCGGGGGAACAAACACAATGCATAAGGCGTCTCGAGTGCGCTTATTCGGGCCGGCTCCATGGCTCAGCCTGGTCATGCTGATCATCGGATCCAACACGATGGCAAATGCCCGCCAGTTGAACGTGGGTGACGTATTGATCGCGGGCGGCAGCGGGAACTACCAGGTTTGGCGCAATAATGGCACCAGCGGCAACCCTAATTATCAACTGGTCGAGACGATCAGCGACGGCCTGGGCGGCACAACTGCAGGCTGCGCTACGGATTCTACATTTCGCCTGTACGGGACGAACCTCAGCAGCACAAAGATCGAACGGTTCGCCATTGCTCATCCTCATGGGGTCACGTTAAGGTTCGACGCGGCCAACGGAGGATCCGACCTGCAAAGCCAGTCGATCGCTTTTGATGGCCAAGGATTCCTCTACGTTGGCCACCAATCCGACGGGGTTGTGCACAAATACGATCAGCTTGGCACGCTGGTGCAAACATTTTCCGTGCAGACGGAAAATGGCGGCGCAGAATGGCTCGATCTTAGCGCCGATGGAAGCACGATCTTCTACACTTCCAAAGGAGTCAAAATCTTCCGCTTCAGCTTCACCGCCAACCAGCTGTCCCCGTTTGTCGATTTCACCAACAACACCAAGTTTAAGGGCGCGTTTTATGCGGTAAGAATCCTTCCCGACGGAGCAGTGCTGGCCGCCAGCGGGAGCGCCGGGGTCCTGAAATTTGACTCCAATGGCAATCAGATCACAACGTTCTCTGCAAAGCTTCCCAACAAGGCAGACGCGCGTACCCTAACCCTCGACCCGAACGGGACATCGTTCTGGGTGGGCGACTCGAATGGACGACGAGTCTATCGCTTTAGTATTCAGAGTGGAGGAAATCCAGAGGCAACGATCAATCCAAATATTGCCTCAGGCCCCTTCGGACTATGTACCGGTGGCAGTTTCGGAGTGGCCCAACCTTCCGCAGTGGTTCAAACAGCGTCTGTGAATCCTGCGAGTTTGAGCGCGAATACCGCTGTTTTCAATATTCCGCCTGGGCAAACGACACCGCTCCCGAACCAGTTCACGGCGACACTCACAGGCACGCCCAATGCGGCGGTGACACTGAAGTTCTATTCGGTGGATTTTGATGCCACCACAGGTTCCAACGCCGGCCTGACCGATCCGGCGTCGGGACCCACATTGCCCTGCATCCCGGACTCGGCTAGCGCGACTCCCAAATGCCAATCGTATAAGCTGGAAGTATCGCCGGATTGCAAAGAAGCTGGCACATGCAGCAGCAATTTACAGCTGTATTTACCTAACTTCATCCTCAGCGGGACCACCAATCCAAAGTATTACGCAGATATGGCGATCGATGAGACGCTGTTCGGGCTGAGTGGCTCTTACCGGACCGGCGGCACCGGAAGCACACAATTCGAATTGGTGAACTCCGCAGCCGCTAGCGCTGTGAGCTGTGGATATGCAACTCCGATCAGTGCGGGAGGGGTCTACAATCTCGGTCAAAACCTCACCTTTAAGTTCCGCGCGCGCACTCCATCTGGCGATTGCCCGCACGGACCATTTTTCACCTTTACTCAGGCGCCGCGATTAACCCAGGTGTTCGAGCCTGCGGCGGCCTGCCAGAATTGCGCTGTGCCCGCGCCGATCAGAGTGCCGGTGGTGGTCACGGGAAACGCTGGTACCACCAACGGCCAAGGCGATGGCCTTTATTCACTCTCAGGCGGTGACACCTGGGACATCCAAGTAAGCACGAAAGCTTTGCAGCAGGCAGGACTCTCTGGAAAGTACATCTTTACAACCTTCGACGACACCGGCAACATGCCCGTGTTTAGTGTGGAGATCACGCTGCAATAGTTGAAGGCAGGAACGAATACGCTGTTGCCGGGCCGGCCAAGGCCCGGCCTTATTTTTGTTCGGAAGTAGCCAACGCGATTGCCGACAGATCACTGCGCTTAAGAACGGAGCCGGTATCCGACTCCTTGCGCACGTCATCCAGAATGCGGCTTGCTTCAGCCTGGTGGCGTGCCGCCTCTCCGGTTTGGCTGGCGGAGCGGAGCGTCTTGGCGAGCAGGTAGTGGCTTTGCAGCAGAATCGTTTTAGCGCCAAGCTGATTGCTCTTCAGCACCGCCGATTCCAGTTCCTGGCGAGCCCGTGGATCTTTAGTAGTCAACAGCACATCTCCGCGGTAGAGAGAGCATTGAGCGGAAAGATACTTCAATCCGCGGGCGTCGGACTCACGCAACAATTCTTTCAAGGAGGCAATTGCGGCAGAATAGCGGCCCAGCCGGATGCCGGTTCTGGCGAGGTTGATTTTTACCACCAACACGATGAACGGGTCGTTACTTCGCGAGGCCGACTGAAGAGACTGTTGGAAAAGCGTCTGTCCTTCCCGGTAGTCGCCACGGTAGAATGCAAGTTCGCCCAGATTGTTGTTCGCTTCGGAAATCATCGAGGCGCTTTTCGCCTCACGCGCTATCTTCAAAGCTTCGTCCAATGTTTTTTGCGCTTCTTCATTGCGTCCCACCAGACTCAGCGCGTTCCCGTAGCTATTGAGAATCTCGAACGAGGAGTAGTCATGCTGGGCCTGCTCCCGCACAGCCTTCATGGCATCTTCGTTGGCGCTAAGCGCCGCGCCATAGCGTCCCTGATACTTGAACACGGTACCCATGCTGTAGGATTCGGTAGCTCCTCCCAACTTGTCGCCCGCCGCTCGCGACAATTCCAAAGCACGCAGATAGTTATTGATGGCCTGATCGTACTGGCCGAGCTTCGAGTAATTCTCTGCCAGGTTATGTGCCGTCTCGGCGAGATCGCCGGGAATGTTCAGCTTCTCGCGCAATTGCAAGGCCTGCTGAAAATAGGTCAGCGCGTCTTGATATTCGCCCCGTTCGGAATAGGCTACGCCGATATTGTTTAAACAAAGCGCTTCCAGCTTCGGATCGCCGGTGTCGTGCTGTATTTGCAGAGACTCCTTGTAAGCCTTGAGGGCCAGATCATTCTGGCCGCGAGTGTGATACATGTTCCCGAGATTGACCAGCACCATCCCCACATCGCGCTTGTCACTGATGGCCCGCGCCTTATTCAGAGAATCGTTGTAGTTTTTGAGCGCGAGCTCCATCTTGCCGATGCCTTCGTAGGCGTAACCAATGGAGTTGAGAGTGGCAGCGATACCCTTCTGATCGCCCAGGCTCTGCCGGATTTCGAGCGACTGTTGCAGGTTGCGCAGGGCATCATCGGGCCGGCCCAGGCGATTGTAGGCGCTTCCCATCGCATGTAAGATCGCCGCTTTCTCTTCATCGTTTCCCAGCTGAATGCTGAGACTCAAAGCGCGGTTCATATAATCGAGACCGCTCTGAGGATTTCCGCTCGACATCTCCACCCGCCCCCGGCCCAATAGGGCATCCACATACTTCGGATCAAGCGCCAGCAACCTGTCATATTGCTCGCGAGCGCGATCAAAGGCGCTGGTCGCCTGATAGAGCTGAGCCAGGTTCAGCTGCACATCGGGATCATTGGGCGAAAGCCTGGCGAGGTCCTGATAAGCCGCGATCGCTTTTTGATTGTCATTGACGATGCGGGCGTGAGTGGCGATGATGCGGTACTTTTCTGGAGGCGGAAGTTTGTCGCTCAGCTCGACGGCTTTCTGCGACGCCACATCCGCGTTCACATCGTAACCTAGATTGGCGTAGCTCTGGCCCAGGCGAGCGTAGCCGAGGGCAAAGCTGGGATCTTCTTTGGTAGACGCTTCGAATGACTTTACTGCCTCAAGATGCTTACCCTGCCGCTCCAGCTGCAATCCCTCGTTGTAGTAGCGAAGAGCTTGCACCGATCCGGTCGATGGCTTGAAGGCTGCCGCCCGCAGTTCCTTCCTCGCGGAGGCAGAAACACTCAGATTCTCCTGGACCAGGTGGGCAAGCTGATCGATGACTCCCGGCAAGCTTTTCTCATCGGCTGCTTCGATCGTAAGCGGGATGGATTGCGGATGCCTTAGATCGCGCAGGGTAACATCGATGCGGATGCGATCGCCAAATCGCGCATATTGTCCCAATACCAGTTGATCCGCGTTGCTGAACTCGGATAGACGCTGGAGCGTGGCATTGTCGATCCCGGCTTGTTGCGGAATTTTCAGGTCATGCAGGATCTGTTGAATGCGGTCGGGAGAAACCGTGTGGACCTGTTGCGATTGTCCCACGTCGGTCGTCAGCATCTCTGCCAGGCTTGAACCCATCCAATCAAGATTAGGATCGCCGGAAGCATTGCGGAAGGGCAGGATGGCGAGCGAGGTCATGGGGCCGTTTACCGCAGCGCTGTCGTTTTTGGAGGCGATCTTTTGCCGCACCAGCCAACCGCCTCCAGCGACTACTAGAGCAAGGGCGGCGATCCCAATCCATTTCCACGGCCATTTTGTCCCGGGGCGGAGCCACAAGGCCTGGGAAGCGGTGACCCGGCGCTTTCCTTCCCATGCATCAAGATCACGAAGAATCTCTTGCGTGTTCTTATACCGCAGCGCCAAATCGCGCTCCAGGCACTTCGCAACAATGTCGCTCACTCCTTTGGGAATGGTTGGTTCAAGCTCGACTGCGGGAATCGCCCTCTCCCGGCTTCGTTTCAGCAGACTGGCAAGAGCCGTCTCGGCTTTGTAGGGCATCTTGCCGGTAAGCAGTTCAAAGAAGATGAGTCCCAGAGCAAAAATATCGGAGCGCTGATCGAGCGCGTCTCCCAGCGCCTGCTCGGGCGACATGTATTCCATGGTGCCCACCAGCGCGCCGGTTTGGGTCATACCGTCCGACTCGACGGAGCGGGCGAGACCGAAGTCCATCACCAGGATTCGGCCTTGTGCATCCTGCATGATGTTCTGGGGCTTGAGATCACGGTGAATTACGCCCACACTGTGCGCGGCATCCAGCGCGTAGCACACCTGGCGGATTATTCCCACCGACTCGGCGGCTGAATATTTTCCATGGTCGAGGAGCATGCGTCTCAGATCTGCACCCTCGACGTATTCCATGGTGATGAATTTCACGCCGCCGGCTTCGGAGAGGTCATAAATGCGAATGACATTTTTGTGGGTGACCTGGTGCGCCAGCAACAATTCTTGCTTGAACCGCACAAGAATGCCGGGGTTGGCGGCGAGTTCCGGGCGAATCAATTTCAAAGCCACGTAGCGATCCAGTTCGCGATCTTTGGCCTTGTACACCGCCCCCATACCGCCCTCGCCCAACAACTGCAAAATCTCGTAGCGGCCGCCCAGTACATCGCCGGAGTGGAGCACCGCGGCGCTGGGCGCAAAACCCGAAAAGCGGCTAGCCCGCGCGGATGGAGGCATTCCATCCACCATCGTTGCATCAAGATCTACCAGGGTAGCGTCGGAGTCAGGAAAAGGAGTGCGAGAGATGGCCTCCCCGTCAGAACTAAGGGGAGGGTTGCTGGGAGAACTTTCGCCCGCAACTGGGACACCCAGCTTTGTCGGCCGAAATTTGGAGCCTTCCATGTGCGCTATGGGGATGGGGGTGCCACAATACACTCCCCTGGACGGGCCACCGAGCGAAGCGCCGCCAATGGTGCAAGTATATACCTGCAGCGCTAGCCGACTGGATCATCGTATCGGGCCAACTACGGCCGGCAGAGCCAGGACGACGCCGGCCGTCGATGACTCCACGTTCTTCGACTCTTCATGGATCGGCTCGCGTCTAAACTAGCCAGTGAAAAGAGCCGGCTGCTTGATGGCGACGAAGTGGCGTCCGCCGCGCTCTTAGCTCGCTTTCGCCTCTTCCTCGCGCCTCCGCAAGGCCGCCCCTTGAGGATCGGTAATTATATCGACCCACTTCGGGTTAGGAGTGGGCTCGGCTCCGTAGTTGTCATGCCAGTTCCACCACTTATAAGGAGGAGTCTGGGGATACCCTTCTGGTGAATCCTCCCAAGTCTCCTGACGGCCGAGTGGCGTGAGGTCGAGGTAGCTCCAGACAGTGCCCAGCGCCTCATCGCCGCGGTTGTTGATGAAGTAGGTGCGGAACACGTTGTCGCCGTCGCGGAAGAACACGTTGTGGCCGTGCCATTGATCAACCCCGAAGTCCTTGTCGAAGCTGTCGGTGAGGGTGTACCACGGCATTTCCCACTCCATCCGCTGCTTCAGCCTCGTGATGTCGGCCTGCGGCGCGCGTGAGGCCCAGGCGAGCGTGGTGTCGCGAGCGTTCAGATGCGCCAGATGGGAGACCTGATCGGCGCCCAGGGAGCAGCCGCGGCAGGCGTGATCGGGCCAGCCGAACACTCCGGGCTCGAAGAAGGCGCGATAGACGATCAACTGGGGCCGGCCTTCGAACAAATCGAGCAGGCTTACCCGGCCCTTGGGTCCGTCGAACTCGTACTTCTTCTCTACCGCTGTCCACGGCATCCGTCGACGCTCGGCGGCCAGCGCGTCACGAGATCGAGTCAATGCCTTCTCCTTCGCCAGCAACTGCTGGTGCGCAGCCTCCCACTCCTGCGGCGAAACAATCGGGGGTGTTTTCCTCGCGGAATGCAGTTTCTCGAATCCCTTGTTTATCTCTTTGCTTGTTGCCATATCATTTCTCCCTTTCTCCTTATGTTTTCTGAGACAGACCGACGCGATTCGCACTGAAAAACTTTCTGACCCTACCGATCCGGCTTACGCAACACCCGCACTGTTCTGCTTGCCATCCTGGTTGCTCGCTTCACTTGGATTCGAGACGATTTCGCTCGCGCTATTCTTCTTGCGAGTTAGTTTCACAGCCAACGCTGCCAGTCCACCGGTCGAAACTGAGCCGGCAACGATCAATCCCAGGGTCGAAATGCAGAATGGGCACATAGGCTTTTCCTCACTTGCGATTCTTTGAGCCAGCCTCGGCGTGCTGGCGAACGCGTTCGTTCACCGAGGCCCAGCCTTTGTCGATCCCGGCTTTTTGCTCCTCGGGAACAAACCCGAGCGCGGTATGCTTGAAGGTGATCAATGTCCCACCATCGACTTCACTCAGCCGGTACTGCACATTGGATACGAAGGGAAAAGAGGCGAACAGCGGACCCGCGAATTCCAGCAGCGTGGGCCGCTTGATTGCCTGGACATTGGCCCAGAAGTGCCCATTGCCGTTGCCGAGGTCGCGGTACCACCTTCCCCCGGGCCAGGGTTCGACCTTCATGCTCAGAGATTTGCCATCGGATGTTTCATTGCCCGGTCCGAGTTGCTCGAGCAGCGCATCAAAGGTGACATCCAAAGGCGCCTTGACATGAATTTCCTGATTAATCGTAAGGGTTAGGTTTTCCAAGGTTGGTTCGGTGGCAATCATGATTTCTCCTTAAGATTCGGGTCTGTGGATTTCAAATCCACTAAGCGTTGGCGAACCATTGCTTCCGCGCGCTCCTTCACTCGATTCAATGTGTGCTGCCAGTAACGCTCGAAGGTCTCGGCCCACTCGTGAAGAGGGCGTATCGCTTCGGCGTTGGTCTGGTACAGCTTTAGACGTCCCTGGCAGCGCATCCGAACCAAGCCCACCTCGCGCAACACGCGCAGGTGCTTGGAGACCGAAGGCTGCTCCAGGCCGAGGGCTGTCACAATTTCTCCGACCGGCCGTTCCGCGCCGGCCAGATAAGTCAAAATCTGCCGGCGGCGAGGTTCGGCAACCGCGTTAAAAGCATCGGAAGTAGTGCTCGCTCTTGCCATGGAAGAATATTACATTCCCATATAGGAATATGTCAACTAGCTTCGCAATGGAACCAGCGAACTGAACCGTTCATTCCGCAGATAAAGTCCTACCCACGCCAGCACCCCAATCAGGATCGTCATGATGAGAGCTGGGTTGTGGACCCGCACATTGATAGCCGTGGCGCCACCCGTGTAAGCGGTCACCAAGATCGCGCCGAGAACCGAAGTTTGCGGAATTGCATAGACGACTGTGCAGGCGATCTCAAGCAGGCCAATGGTGACAATGAGATCCTCTCCGATCCCGTACTGTGCAAATCCCGTGAGCACCGCGGCAGGCTTCATCAGTTTCATGATCCCGCTGAGAAGCAACAGGGCTACCGGTAATGCGCTGATGATCCGTCCGGCCCAGACCTTTCTCTTGGAAGGCGCGGCAATTTGAGTGGTTGGCATAAGTATTTCCTCCGCAGGTATATCGAACGAAGGTGCCCGAAATCGACAGCCTAAGACATGGGAAGAAGATATAAATGAACCGTAGAGGTCACTCCAGCCTTGGCCAACGGCAAAGGCGATCGCGTTGCCAAACCGCGCGAACCGCCGATGAATGAAGCGACGCGATTCGTGCTCTGGACCAAACCGCTCCTCCTAGAAGATTTGCGACCAGCGGTAGGGATCGATGTCCATCCCGAGAAGAACAAACGATCTAGCTCGGCTGCGCTCGGTTGTCCGTATCGAAGCTGCCGAGCTCGACGTCGCCGGCAGGCTCATAAGCTGCGATGATATTCCCGCCGGACGTCACCTGATGCTCGACCACTCGCATGGATCTTGCGGGCGTTCCGTTGCCGAACAGTCGCTTTCCGGAACCGAGGATCACCGGAGAGGTCATCAGCACCAGTCGATCGAGCAGGCCTGCACTCAGCAACTGAGGGTAAAGGGTGCCGCTCCCCTGGATGATCAGGTCCGCACCATCGCCGCGCTTCACGTCGGCAAGAGCATCGAGGCTCGGTACGCGGTGGCTGTTCTGCCAGTCCAGCGGTTGATCGGCGTGCGTGAGAACGTATTTGGCGGCGCGGTCGAACGCTTCGGCAATCCATTTGTGCTCGCCTTCGCCATAGTTGGGCCAGTAGCCCGCAAAGATATCGTAGGTGCGCCGTCCCAGCAGCAGATCGAATGGCCCGGCAAACAGCTCTTCGACCCTTTTGCCTGCATCTTCATCGAAGAATTGCGGCAACCATCCGCCCAGTTCAAAACCGTCCGCCGGATCCTCCCCGCGACCGCCGGGAGCCTGCATGACGCCGTCAAGCGAGACGAAGACGGAACCAATCACCTTGCGCATCGATTTCCTCCTACCTCGACAAATGCCGCGACGTTCACGCCCGCCAATAACTCTCGCGCATTATCTCGGTCATCCGTATATTTCGAACTCTGCCTCAAGCGTCAAGATGCGTGCGCGCCTGCAAAGGTAGCCCCGCAGTGCGAGGGCTAAGCGCCAACGTACCAGTCAGGAGCAAGCGTCGACCGACCGCGGTCGGAGTCTCGCCGGAGGTTCAGCATCCGCCCGGATCAAGCAGCGCAAGAACGGCGAAGCCGGTAGCGGCGTCGTCCATGAAACCTACTTGTATAGAAGTCTTTGGAAACTGCTTGTTCATCGAGGGGGCAGACCAAGCGCCCGTTTGCGGATCCTGATGCGACTTCAGCCAACCTTTCGCCCGTTCCAGGCGCGGATCATTACATGCAACGCCGGCCTGTTGCAGGGTGAACGAGACCAGAGCAGTTCCGTAGGCATTGCTTCCGGTTGATTCAGGTTTTGCCTGACGATCTGTCCAGGACCCCAGGGCGGCGATGGGCCAGCCTCCGTCGGGTTCCTGTAGCTGCCAAATTTCTCGCAGCAAATTGTCACGACCGGGCCGGTCGACAATGCCGGGCAACTTGGCTGAAGCCCAAAGCGCCATCAAACGGTTGTGCAGTGGCTGGTTGGGAAAATTCTGGCGCATGTAATCAGTCAAGCTGCGCAATTGCGCTCCACTATGATGTCTCTCCGACCGAGTAAGATCGCGGCCAGCGGCGACGGCGACCAGGCTTGCGGCATAGTAGGCCGACGCTTCCGACTCATAGGGATGCAGCTCCAAATTGAACCAGGGCCACAGTTCTTTGTCTCTTCTTGCTCCAACCGGGTTCTCCAGAGACCAGAGACGATCCCAGGCTGCTGTGGTTTTTGCTTTTGCAGTCTGCTTAGGGACATCCTCATTCGTGCCCAGCGCAATTACACTCAGCACCGCCTCAACGCAAAGTCCCTCGGAACGAAGCGGCTCGTTCTTGAAAGACTTGAACATGGACTCTCCCGACTGGAGCCGCGTTTGCAGTCCGTCGAGAAGACCGGTTTCGAACTGCGTTTTGGTTGTTTCTCCCAGGGCCTTGCGGAGATGCGGCCGAGCCAGAAGGTAGGGCAAGCCGGTATGGCAGGAAACACATGGTCCGCCGGCGGCTTTGGCGATCGGCCACTCGAACCACCGCTTCTGCCGTTCGTCCAGGTACTTTGCGGCCAACTTCGGGTCCCAATCTCCACAAAATGAAGGGACACAGAACGCTACGGCAAAGAGTACACAGTAAAGGGTTCTCAGCATGGCAATTGCGGTTACGACCGCCGTTGCGAGTGATGCTAGCTGACCTGCGCGACATTTCAGAACCACATTGTGACCAGATACAGAAAATCGGGACGAAAAACATCCACATCAGGCAAATGTTGACCTACTCATCTTTTGCATTCCTAATATGTAGTTCTGCAATCCAATTTTGCTGTTTCGTACCTATCTCATCCATTGGGTTTTAGGCCGGATACAATGAAGGCCGGGATCACGCCATTGGCACGCCTTCGCCAAATCGCACTGTCATATTTTTGGGCAATTCTTTTCTGGATGAGCTTCGCCCTCATGATGGCTTGGGAAGATCGTGTAAGGACCCTCCAGTATGGCGGCCAGCCTAACTTCTTGCAGTACCTGGTTCTGGAGAGTGCGGTATGCATCACCTTCGCCCTGCTGACCCCGCCCATTTTTTGGATCGTGCGGCGCTACCCGATTGCAAGTCAGAACCGCCTCAAGCGAGGGGCGGCATACCTGCTGGGCGCGCTGCCGTTCGTCGCCGCGTTTTCGTGTTTGCGTTGGTTGATCTACCCCTCCTGGAATATCGCCCAACAGGCATTCGTGCCACGCACGCTTCACACTCTGCTATTGATTCCCACCCACTTCGCCGACCAAACCTGGGTCTATCTGGCCACGCTCGCCGCAGCCCATGCTTACGCCTACATGCAGGAGCGTCTGGAACTATTGCAGGCGGTGGCGACCAGCGAATTGCAGGTGCTCAAAAGCCAGATTCATCCCCACTTCCTGTTCAACACGCTGCATGGTGTATCCACTCTGATCGACCATGACCGAGGCAAGGCTAAAGCCATGATCGTGATGCTTTCCAATCTGCTGCGGACAACATTGAAGAGTGGGCAAGCCGACTTAGTTCGGCTGGACGACGAGCTGCACTTCATCGAAGACTATCTGGCAATCGAAAAAGTGCGGCTCGGTGAGCGTTTGGATGTTCGCTGGGACATCGACGGTGGAACCCGACGACTGTTAGTTCCGAACCTTATTCTTCAGCCGCTGGTAGAGAACGCGATTGTCCATGGTATTGCCTGCTGCCGCGAAGGCGGTTGGATCCATCTCACTTCACGCAGGGTCGCATCGTCGCTGGAAATTCAGATCTCCAACAGCCTATGTGGGCTGAGCGGTCAGGGTATGGGCGTAGGGCTAGGCAATATCCAGGGCAGGTTGAAACACCTCTATCACGATGAGGCACAGTTCGAATTCACCACTCACGACGATCACTTCGCAACCGCAACCTTGAGGTTGCCGGCATTCCCGTCCTCGCAGGAGGAAACCGTTCGCGCCGAGTTGGAACACACCACCGTGGAGGGCCGCCGTGCGGGTAATGATCGTTGATGATGAGCCTCTCGCGCGCACCGCACTGGAGAAGATTCTCAGCACCAGAGTCGATATCGAAAAACACGATTCTGCCCGCGATTCTTTTGAAGCCATCGAGAAGCTCAGCGCGAATTCCTACGACGTCCTGCTTCTCGACATCAATATGCCCGAGTTGTCCGGGATCGAGCTGGTAAATCGCCTGCTGGGCAGCGGTATCGCCTTGCCCTCTGTGGTTTTCGTAACTGCCCATGACCAATACGCGATTGCGGCCTTTGAGCAGCACGCGGTTGACTACGTTCTAAAGCCATTCTCGAGCGAGCGAATTGACGCGGCCCTGGATATCGCCTCTCGCAGAAGCGCGGCGGAGCGCGCAAAAAGCCTGCTGGAGGCACTGCCTCAATTGCAGAATCTGTCGAACAAAACCGCGCCACGTATCGCGATCAAGACCAAGGGACGCATCGTGTTCATCAATCCGGGCGATGTCATGGCAGTCGAGGCAGAGGGCAACTACGTGCTGCTACAGCAACGATCGGGATCCTATCTGCTTCGTGAGTCCATTTCGACCATGGCGGAAAAGCTCAAGGCATACGGATTCATGCGTATTCACCGCTCGGTCCTGATCAATTCCGCCTACGTGCAGGAAATCGAGCCTTGCCTGACTGGAGAATACACACTCCGCCTTCGCGGTGGAAAAGAATACACCGTGACCCGGACTTACAAAAAAAGCCTGCGTTCGCTGGCAGAATTCTGGATCGGCACAGACTCGTTTCTCGCTGAATAACTGGCGCGAACATGTAGGTACGACCATGGAGAGAGCGTATTGAACTGGGACAACCTCCCCCGAATTGAATTCATCCGACTTCAATCGTCAAACAAACTGAAAACCCAAGTGGCCGCCTGAGAACCACAAACCACGAAATCAGCGAGCCAGCGCAGTCAAACCCAGAATCGTATCGATCTGAAGCCAAGGAGGAAAGAGCCATGCCGGCCAAGAGCCCTGAGGAAATCTGCCGTTTGTTCCGCGAATACATGGCCGCCGGGGATGTCGATTCCCTGCTTGGTCTGTATGATCCCGAAGCCGTATTTCTGAATCAGTCCGGCGAATTAAAAAAGGGGCCACAAGGATTGAGACAGGAATTGTCTATCCTTGCCACGGCCAAGGCCGCTTTTGATTTCCAGATTAAGCAGGTGATTCAGTCGGGCGACATTGCGCTGATGCATACCATGTGGAGAGTTTCCTCGCCACGGCAAATCCGGGTATATGCCATTGAGGTCGCGCGCCGCCAATCGGATGGTACCTGGCGGTGGCTGATCGGCGATCCGTTTACAGTCAGCAGGCACACTAGCTTACCGAACGGACTAACTGCCGATTGATGGCTCGCACTCTCACCAATTCTTGCGCAGTCTTGCTGTCAAGCAGTCCTAATCCGTTTCAGCTTCGCTGGAAACGAAGCATCCCTATAAGAGCTGGTAAGGGCCCTCAGAGTGTGCAGAAAGTACATGGCCGTATCGAGGGCTTGTCTTTCCTTAGCGTCGGCAGCATCCCCGTGGAACAGTTCACGAGCGCGCATCGCAACCGCAAGTTCCGCGTCCGCGATCCGGTCCCGAATCTTGGTCTTGTCTTTTTCGAATAGAGCCAATCGGTACAAGTCCCTCCACGTCATACTTCCCTGATTCGTTGTCGAGGCTACCACGGCCATAGCACCTCCTCTTGCATCATCGCTTTCACAAAGTCGCGTCATTTTTCTTCCGGTTGTGGATCGCGGAGGCATCGACAGTCGCCCTCGCCCGCCATCGGTCTTTCGGCATCCGTCTGGCTCCCTGGAGCATCCGAAAGTCAGGAGGCTTTTGATGCTCACTAGCGTTCAGTCGTCACCGCCCATTCCAGACCCTGACCCCAGACCGCCACGGGACCCTGAACCCCGGCCGGGTTCTGACCCCGATCTGGTTCCGCCACCTGGGCCTGAGCCGGATCCCTCGCCTGAAATATTTCCTCCGGCGCCAGAACCTGAACCGATGCCCGTCTAGCTAATCTTCTTAAGCAGCCGGCTCGGCAACTTCCTCGAGCAAATTCACAGCCGGGACCTGGACAACCACCGCAGTCCCGCCTTCGTCAGACCGGATGTCGAAGCTCCCACCTAGCTGTCGAATTCTTTCTCGCATCCCCCTGATCCCCACGCCGGGGATGCCGCCCGTGGCCAGATCGGCCTGCTTCTCGACGGGAATGCCTGTTCCTTGATCCTGAATCTCGAGTCGTAAGAACTCGGGGGATGTGCGCACTATGCGGACCAACGCCACCGGACTTTTGGAATGTCGATGTACATTGGTAAGGCACTCTTGCACAATGCGAAAGATCGCCGTTTCCGATTCCGCCGCATACCGTCCCAGACCCTCCGGTAGATCCAGGTCAACCTTGATTCTGCTGCGCTCGGAAAATCCCTGAATATACCAGTGAAGGGCGGAAGCAAGGCCAGCTTCATCCAAAAGAGGCGGATGCAGCAAGTGCGACATGGTGCGAATTTCGGTGGTCATTTCCTGGACCAGCGCCTCGCTGTCGGTGAGTTTATTCGCTTCTCTGTTGATCTGCTCGATCGCGGCGCGCATGGAAGCGAGATTCATGGTCAATCCGACCAGTAACTGGCCGACGCTGTCGTGCAGTTCGCGAGCGATGCGCCTTCTTTCATCATCCTGCAATTGCATCAACCGGGCGGACAAATCACGCAGGCTCTGGTTGGCCGAATTAAGTTCTTCGGTCCGTTCCTGAATCAGGCTCTCCAATCCAGCCTGAGCTTGTTCCAAACTGTGATTCTTGCGGTGGCTGGCTTCGCTGATAGCGATGATCAGGCTTGCTACCACCAAGAACCCGACAATCGATGCCACGGGTATGGAGCTCAAGCTCGTATCAAGGCGCGATTCCGGGGGAACCACAAACCAGTATTTTGCCGCCGCCATGGTGAGCACCACCGTGACCACGGAGGGATTGAAACCGCAGAACCATGCGGAGAACGCTATCGCGGGAGCGAGGGTGACGAAGGGGGCGGAAGCCCCAAGAAAGGGACCCAAGGCCCGGCAGCCAAACAATCCCACCGCCACAGCGAGTATCGGCAGCAGATAACTCAGCACGCCACTTGAGTTCCGGATTCGTGAATACTTTGGAGCGTCAGCTTTCATTGCGCGGGCAATCTTGAATCACGAGGTGGGCCAACCACGGCCCTGGAGCATCATTCAAAATGTTTATGCCGCTAAATCTTCACGTTCTGCGCCGATTTCTGCTTCAGCCTGGAGCCAATCCTCCATGGCGTAACCGTCGACGCTGCCACGAAGTTGATAGAGCTCGTATGCCCGGCGTCGAATCTGCTCGTCCGCATCAAGGGATACTGGGCCCTTATGTCGAATCTCGTTGGATTGGGTGGGAGACGATAGTTTGCGCGGCGAAGAAGCAGTGCTGGACATTGGAGTCCCTCCTGAAATTTCTAGGATAGTGTTGATTAGAGTTTCAGAAATCTCCCGCGACAATACGGTAAATACTTGATTTATTGTTCGAGTATTAACATAGTGTTAACAAAGCGGCGTGCTTTGGTCGAAATGGAATGATTAAGAGAACCACGGCGGCGGCGCCGACCGCCGTGAGTTCATGTCAAGCCACAAGAAACGGCCGCGAGTTCTTCGAGATTTCCGCGACCGTCTTCGACACCCGTTCTGGCTTGTCCTTCACCGCGACATCGGCTTGTGAGACGATCCCGATGACGCAGTCCTCCGCATCCACAATGGGGATTCGTCTAACCTGATGTTCCTGCATCAGCCGCTCGCAGGTCTCGATATTTTCGCCTTCGCGGCAAGCCAGCGCAGGCAGGCTGATGAATTCTCCGATTTTGGCTTTTGCATCCAAACCCTGCGCCAGAATAGAGCAGCATAGGTCGCGATCCGTGATCATACCAACCAGTTTTCTCGACTGTTGATCGGCCACAACCGGCATGGAGCCAATGTTGCGGTCGCATAGGATTCTGGCGACCGTCTGTGCCGTGTCACTGAGCACGCAGCAAGCCGGATCGCGGGTCATGATCTCTCGAATTTTCATTGCGTCACCTCTCAACATTCCGCCAACGGCTTTACGTCGTCTGCGTTAGTTTGATCTTGTCGACAATCTTTCGATCGCCCGCATAGGATTCGGCGATTCGCAGGGCAAGATCATGTTGCTGTTCCGACTGAACGCTGCCGGTGAGAATCACAGAATTCTCATCGACATGAACGCCGACATCGCTACTGCGAAGTTCGGGTTGCGAATTTAAACCCTGTTGAATCTGATGTTGCACCTCTGGCGTAGACAGTGCGCGAGGAGCCTGCTGCTCCGGTGGCGCCTGCTGCGGAGCCTGCTCCTCGGGAAATGTCGGTGGAGTAGTCTCGGGCGGCGAGGATGGAGGCGGCTGTCCCTGTTGCTGTGCCAGCATCGCTGTTGCCAGAAGCATCGGCAGTCCATAGAAGATCCGTCTCATAGAAACCTCCTTTAGGGCTTTGGATGCTAAACGTCGGCTTAGATACTCAACAAGTCTTCGTTCCAAACATTGCCTTGCTTCATCTTCCGTAGATGATTCGTTGTAGTGCTTAGGGATTGATACCGATCGTCCATATGCCAACCGTCACCTGCATTCGAGCATCTTCTGGCTGGATGGGTGTCCGCATGAAATCAAGCCAGCCAACTCTCACGCACGCCGGACCGTCGTTATGGGGACTTGCACTCGTATATACATCGTTAGCCACCACAGGTCTCGTCTCCGGCGTTTTGTTAAAGCATGGCGCTGGGACGGTGAATCCGTTCGGCCCCGCCGAAGATGCGCGACGATTCTTTGCCGACAATCCTGTCGCGCTACAGGTTTCCTCATTCTTCCAATTTGGATCCGCAGTCTCACTTGGAATCTATGTCGCAACCGTTGTTAGCCGGTTGCGTTTTCTTGGCGTCCGCGCTGCCGGCAGCCACATCGCATTGTTCGGGGGTTTTGTAGCTTCGACAGCGCTCATGATTTCAGGTTTGTTTGCCTGGGTGCTGTCGGTTCCGGAAGTGGCGGAGTCATTGGCCGCAACCCGACTCGCACATTTCATGACGTTCTTGCTTGGTGGCCCGGGTTTTGCCGTTGGATTCGGGCTGTTGACTGCCGGCGTATCGATCACCGGCTACTTCTTTCGTCTGCTTCCACGCTGGGTTATTTGGTTTGGCCTAGTGATCGCCGCAGCAGGTGAACTCTCTTCTCTTAGCTTACTGACATTGTGGGCGACTCCATTGATCCCAGTTGTCCGCTTTTTTGGTTTCATATGGTTGATCGCTGCCGGAGCGACGCTTCCCAAGACGATAAGCGCGATCACAGCGCCCGGCGATACCGTCTTGGGACCAAATATAGGTATCAGAGATGAAGCGGCATAGTTGCGTGCCGAACCCAATCGCTTAGAATAGACTCTGCAACCGCTATGAGCCCTATACCCAGCATGGCGAGGCTGTCTCCCAAGGGCACGACCGGATTAGTTCTGGCTCTGGCGGTAGTGGCGATCTTGCTGTATGCCTTCCCCCCGTACCGCTGGTTTTTTCTGATCAGCATGGGCCTCGGGGTAGCTGTCGCGGGCGGCCTCTATCTATGGCACCGGCTCCGCCCCATCGACGAGAAAGACGTTCCTGACAGCAAAAGGCCGCTGGGTCTGAGTTGAGTGCGTCTTCTTGCAAGTTTCCGCAGTAGGCTACAAACTATCTTTATGCGTGTGTTGTCGCGATTCCTGTTGTCGGCGACCAACGTCAGCCATTTTCCGGCCCCGGGCCCGCCGGAGATTGCCTTTTTAGGACGCTCCAACGTTGGCAAGTCGAGCGTGATCAATTCCCTGCTCGGAACCAAGATGGCCAAGACCAGTTCTACTCCCGGCCGTACGCAAGCCATAAACTTTTTTGAAGTACGCTGGCCGGGAAAACCGCAACCCGAGTTGCTTTTCGCCGATTTGCCTGGCTATGGCTACTCGCGTGTGCCCCGCGATATTTCCAGCCAATGGCCGGAATTCATCGATCCCTATTTGACGGATCGTCCGTCGCTAGCCTTATGCGTCATCCTCGTGGATCCCAACGTGCCGCCACAGGCCAAAGACAAACAACTGTTGGAGTTTCTCGATGCGGCAGGACGACCGACGCTGATCGTCGCCACCAAAAGCGACAAGCTGTCTTCCAGCAAACTGCGCAGCACCCTCGACCAATTGGCGAATGGGCTGGGAAACCTGCGAGTAGTGCGCTATTCGGCCAAAGCCGGCACGGGCCGTGAGGAGCTGTGGCAGGAGATTCGCGCGGCAGTCGCCGATTTCCACGCCCCTCAAGCAGGTGTAAACTTCGAGTAATGCCTCTGTTCGGAGGTGATATGTGCAACGCCTCCTGGCTGCACTCCTGGTAGTTGCTTTCATTCTACTATGTGTGGGATGCGGAAACGTCTTTGTCCACGGCGTGATTCAACCCGGCATCTCCAGCGTGAACGGACTTGTCAGCGTCATCCATATCACAGTCGTAGACGGGAAAACCGTCACGGTTGTGACCTTTCTCGGCGGCGGGACGTCTTCGATTATCGGGTTCTGCGGAGACCAGCGGCCACGTTTTCCTATGAATCAGGACGTGCGCACGGACTTCAGACCTGGGCAACCCTGCAATAGCATCGTCGCCGTTGTATTTCTGTAAGAAATCATCCATTCACACGGTGGTCAAGCAATCGTGGCAGCCCATCCTTTATGATGGACGCCCATGGCCACACACCTTATTACTGGGATCGCCGGATTTATTGGCTCCGCATTGGCGCGAGCGGTCCTGGCGCAGGGAGACAAGGTCCGCGGAATTGATAATTTCTCCACTGGCCGGCGTGAAAACCTCACAGAGATTTTGCATCAAATCGATTTTCGGCAAGCCGATCTCCTGGATCATGCTGCCCTTCAGGACGCCTGCCGCGGGGTTGACTTCGTTTTCCATGAAGCTGCGCTTCCTTCTGTTCCAAAGTCAGTGCTGGACCCAGTGGCCAGTAACCGGGTGAATGTAGATGGGACGCTCAACCTGCTCGTGGCTGCGCGTGACGCCAAAGTGAAACGGGTCGTTTATGCAGCGTCCTCCTCCGCCTATGGGGACACTCCCACTTTGCCGAAGCGCGAAGAAATGACTCCGAATCCCATCTCGCCTTATGCCGTCGCCAAACTGGCGGGGGAACACTACATGATTTCGTTCTTTCGCTGTTATGCCCTGGAAACCGTGTGCCTGCGTTACTTCAACATTTTCGGGCCGCGGCAGGATCCTTCGTCCCAGTATTCCGGTGTCCTGGCAAAATTCACGATGCAAATGTTGAAGGGAGAACAGCCAACTATTTTCGGCGACGGCACGCAAAGCCGCGATTTTAATTACATTGACAACGCGGTGACAGCCAACCTGCTGGCCTGCAAAGCGCCTGCCGCCGAGGTTGCGGGCAAGGTATTCAACTGCGCAACCGGGAAGCGCACCGATCTCAACCAAACCTTCCAAATTCTAAAGCTGTTAACAGGATACAAGGGTGAAGTAAAGCACGGTCCGGAAAGAAGCGGAGACATCAAGCACTCCCTGGCGGAGTTGTCCCGCGCAGAAAGACATTTGGGCTACAAAGCCGAGATTGGATTTGAAGAAGGCCTGCGGCGGACCGTCGAATGGTACAAGAGTCAGTCGCTGTCCCCTTCGCTGAGCTCAGGGCAAGCGAAAGACGGTGGTTAGCCGTTGGCAGCACATCTTCGCGTCACTTTTTGCCAGCGACCAAAGGCCAACGACAACCGGCCGGATTACTTTAGTGATCTTAGGGATCCTCTCTTACGCAGCTACAGTGTCCCTACATGTCTCTGTCATCCATGATCATCTCCCGCGACTGGCAAGAAGTCAGCGTCCTGGAGTGCATTCTCAGCGGGCTCCATATTGATGTGGATGTCGAATCCGAACTGGACAGCGCCTGGATTCGCTTAAAGAAATCTAAAGTGGACGCCGTCATTGTTGATTGCGATTCCGATGGGACGCGGACGTTCATGCGCAAACTGCGCACCTCACTGCCCAATACTTCACCCGTGGTGATTGCCAGCGGATCGCCGAACCGAAAAGGACTCCTCGGCACCGGTGCGACCTTTGTTGTCGAGAAACCTGTCTCGGTTGAGCAGGCGGTCCACACCTTATCAGCCGCACGCAATCTGATCATGAACGAACGGCTGCGCTACCACCGGCAGTCGCTGAATCTCTCCGCGTTCATCACTCGCAGAAGCGGCAAGCGGATGAAGGCGCGGGTGGTGAATATCAGCAAAGGCGGGGTAAAAATCATTTCCAGCCAGCCTCTTTCCTTTTCGGAAGTGGTCCGGATCAATTTCTCGCTTCCCCGAATAAGACCTGCAATCGAAGCGGAAGGCAAAGTTGCGTGGGCAGACAGCCAGGGCAACGCCGGCGTCCGATTTTTACAGATCCAATCGAGCTTAGCCAAGAAGCTTGAGCTGTGGGTAGAGCAGAGGTATTTCCAGTCGTAATCCCTGAGGTAAATCCACATTCCCAACCAAACCGGTTCTAGGAAGCCGTGCGCTGTTCCGAAGGGCGGGGTTTGAGCGGAATTGGGGCGACCTCGGAACGTTCCAGGGCGATAAGCCGGTTGAGGTCGTAACTGTATGGGCCGTAAGCGCGAAACGCTTTTTCATCAAACAGGCGCTTGATGCCACAGCCCAGGCAGACCTGGTAGGAATGCTCCTGGGCGCGTACCGGCCAACTCATCTTTCCATGCCAGCAACCGCGTAGAAGCACAACCGCCGCGCCAGCCACGCCGGTGGCAACCAGCCCCAGGGGCCAGAACCATCCACGCTTACTCTGTTTTTGGTTTTCTACCACTGCCTGTTTACAACCTGGTAGTCCAAGGATAGCTGGTATGCCCACCTGCTGCAATGATTATCGCGGCACTTACAAAAGTTCATATTGATACTCCCATCCCTTCGTGCTAAGAGAAGATATTGCCATTGCCCGCAAACCCTTGTAACGTAAGTGTGAAACCTCCATCCCCCTGGGTTTCATTTGGCCATCATTCAGAGTTCATGAGCGCGAGCCCCAACCACGTGAATCCGGGATTTTTCTGGCACACGCCGCCAGGTAATGCCGCATCTCCCGTTTTTCCGCCTGCGGGAGGAACTGGTCACGAGGCTTTGCAGGCTCTGCTCGCCTTCTCTGCCCTGCACGACCAGGTTCGACGGCAGAAGGATGAAGCGGCACAAAAATCCTCCGGAGAAATCGAAGAATTCGTTCTGGATGAGGTGCTTCAGTTAGTGGCGGACCGCGCCGTGACGCTTACCGGAGCGAATGGTGTCGCCATTGCGTTGGCGGAAGGCGGCGACATCATCTGCCGCGCCTCGTCGGGAACCATCGCGCCGGATAAGCGCGCCAAGCTCAACCCACACTCAGGATTTTCTGGGGCCTGTTTCCGAACTGGACAAGTTGTCCGTTGTGATGACACCGATTCCGACGCGCGGGTCAATGTGAACGCTGCCCGCCGCCTGGGAACCCGCTCCATGGTTGCCGTCCCCCTGATTGGCCGGGATGGCACGGTCGGCCTGATTGAGGCTTTTTCCAGCCAGCCTTACGCATTTCAAGACAGCAGCATCCGCAGCTTGAATTTGCTCGCCGAGTTGATTTTGGGTGCACTGAAGCCGGAACAAAAGAATCGCCCAGCGGAAGTCCCACCGCAAATCCCAGCTCTGGTGGAAGAACCTCCCGTCGCCACTCCTTCTCCGGACATGGTCGCAACCGCACCGGCGGCGCTGCAAGAGGTAGAAGTGATTCGCGAGAAGGTCTCGCGGATCATTGAAGAGCCGGTTTCCGCCCCCGTTTTTCAGATGGAGGAACCTCCGCGCACCTCTCAACCGGGATTGAAGATAGTTCTGGGAATTGTCCTGCTGGCGATTCTGGCGGGAACCGGAGTTTGGTGGAAGTTGCGTACCGGCCATGACCAAAAGTTAAGCGCGGCCACTTCTCCGCAGATTTCGGCTACAGCAACAGAGCCTGCCTCCCTGGATACCTCCTCCAGCAAAGGCTACGGGACGGCTACGATTACCGGCATTCGCCATTGGTCATCGGCGATTTCCAGTACCGTGGTCATCGATCTGCAGGATCATGTGCAGTACCAGGAGCACCGTCTCTCCGACCCGGATCGCATCTATTTTGACCTTCCCGATACCGCACTGGAACACCAGCTGGTGGGAAAGATTCTGGAAGTCGGCGACGCTTTCCTTCTCAGGATTCGCGTGGCCCAACCGAATCCTGGAACCACCCGTATCGTTCTGGACACGAAAAACAACCCGAATTACACGGTGCGTTACAACCAAAATCCGGATCGACTTGAGGTGGAGGTGCATAGTGCGGATGGGCCAGCGCCTCCCAAATCAAGCTCCAATTTGTTCGCGCCGGTTCAGCCCAGAGTATCCACCGAAGCGGTTCAATCTCGTGCGGCCGCCGTGTTGGCGCTACCTGCTCCTTCTGTGCATACAGAGAACAAGCCTGCCAAAGGGCAGGTCGCAAAATTCCGGGTAGCGCTCGATGCCGGGCATGGCGGGTGGGATGAGGGAACCATCGGCCGCCGCGGCTTGATGGAGAAAGACCTCGCCCTGGACATCGTGGCGCGGCTCGGTAAATTGGTCACCGACCGGCTGGGTGGAGAGGTTGTCTATACCCGGCGCGATGATACCTATGTCCCGCTCGAAAAAAGAGCGGAGATTGCCAATCTCGCGCAGGCCGACTTTTTTGTCTCCATCCACGCCAACTATAGCGATACTCCTTCAGCTCGTGGGGTTGAGACCTATTATTCCAATAGTTATTCTTCGCTGAACGCTCGCATTCCTGGAACTGACAGCAAGGTCCAGCAAGTCGATTGGACCAACGTGGACATTCGGGAAAAAGCATTGCAGTCCCAGCGGCTTGCCGCCAGCGTGCAGGGCGCCCTATACGCGCGCGTGTCCCGGGAAAATCCGGGGATCGACGACCGGGGCGTTAAAAAGGCTTCCTACGTTGTGCTGACCGGAACCACCATGCCCGCAATCCTGGCCGAGGTGTCATTCGTCAGCAGTCCGATGGATGAAAAGAACCTCAAACATTCGGCCTATCGGCAGCAGATTGCCGAAGCGATCTGCAAAGGCATCGCCCGGCATCTCGCCGCGCAACACAAGGTCACTCTGGCCAGCGCGGCTGCAAGACCTGCGGCGCGCTGACCCTGGGTCCATTCTTATTAGCCTTTCGATTCCCGCAAACTTACCAGGAGACTTGGCTCACGCAAGATCGACGCCAGGACAACCAGCAATCCGGTAAAGACGACAACTGACAATTGCAAATGCGTCCAGATTGCGAGTGGTCCAAACAAAGGCAACAGGAACGATAGATAGAGCAGCGGGCGCAAGCCTTCAGACCACGGGCCGGCAGGATGCTGCACAGTCCACTCCATCACCAGAAGAAAGACCGGGGCCAAAACGAGGAGATCGTAGATGAACAGGTGCGGATTGACCAGCACCGCGCCCAACACCAGCGTGGAAAAACGCAATCCCAGAGGACCGGTGGTATGCCACGCCCGGCTTGCGATCAGCACCACTGCGATGGAACTCAGTACATAGAGGATCAGAGAGGCTTCCGGCCAGGGAAGGATCAGCGTCCAAAAGGAACGCAACGAGTGCATCTGCGGGTTGGCGACGCCTGGTTCCAGACTGGCCGTCATCTGGGAAGATGCATGAGCGTCCTGGCATACTCACGCATTACGGCGGTCCCAAAATATGCCCACGCCAAGCCCAACTGCGCCACACTGCCGGCGATGATTCCCGCGAGTATTTTCCAGGCCCAACTACCAAGCAGAATCACTACCACCCCCAGAAAAAACTGCGGCTTGAAAACTAACGTTCCCAATGCCAAACCGGCAAGCCAGCCATTTCCTGAGCGAAAGGCAAAAAACGCGGCAACAAAACACAGGAGGACGAGGCCTGAGAGTTGCCCCCTCATCACGAAGTGGAAGAGCGGAGGAAAGGCCAGCAGCAGTGGCAGAAACACTCCTCGGATTGCATGCAAACCCGGACAGGCGAGCCAAATCCCGCGGCAGCACAACGCATACGCCAGAACGCTGATCGCAACCCAAAGGCACGCGGCAACTAGAAAGGGCATTCGGCTAAACGGCGAGAAAAAAAGGCCAACTTGCGGCCCGTAAACATCCGGCAAGCGGACGGGAGTGGGATGGCCCAATACCACCTCGGTCTCATGGATTTGCACGCGCGGATCAAAGAGTTCTCCGGCGCGATGTTGGCCTACCAGTTTTCCAGCGACGTAAAATACAAGAAAATCCTGAAACTTGATGTTGCCTGCGCGGTCTATCAAACCGAATGTTGAAAAATCAACAATGGCCCCCGACCACAGGCAAACGGCAAGGATCATGGCATGTGCGCGGACTCGACGAGGGGTAAGCCAGTTCGCCAGCCAGGCAGGCAGGGCCGCGATCATCATGGGGTCGAGGCCGCGTCTTTCAGTGCCTCATCCATACTCGGATAGTGCTTGGCTTGGGTTGACTCTATCACCCGCCAGCCATCGTCGTACTTTCGGAAAC
>WNFY01000721.1_pt1 | contig 76561 bp, 70 predicted proteins | sample 5400091 | NCBI WGS metagenome assembly WNFY01 (sample SAMN13153364, study PRJNA577476) | soil metagenome | isolation source: 60 cm soil or saprolite under grassland replicate 1 | place: USA:California | collected 2016-06-15
TGATGATCACCCAGCCGTTGGCCAGTTTGACGATCGTCGGCTCGCCCTCCAGCACCACCCTGCCGCCGAGCACGCCGACATAGAAGTCGCGTGAGCGCTCGACATCCGCGGCGACGATGAAATGGGTGAGCACGAAGCCTTCTTCCGGAGCAGGAAAGCTAGCCAGGCGACCACGGTCAGGCCAAGCATGGCCACCGCCCACAGCGCGCGCGAGCCCTGCTGGCCACCAGCAGCCGAGTGCGTCGGGCGGCACTGGTCACTGTCGCAGTCCTTGCTGCACGCAGCTCACCACCGGCACCGCCACCCTCCCAGCGTCGCAGATCACCGCGGTGTGGCCGGCCTCCGTCCCGGTAGCGTTACAGACGACGGACCTGCCCAAAGCATTAGGCCTTTGCGGTCCCCGCTTGGTGACTTTGCCAGGTGTGAGTAGTTGAATTAGCTTCCGGGTGTGGACCTGGATGAGGTGCTGGCGGCGACGTTCTCGCTGGTCGCGCCGCACCTGACCGAGCGGCAGCGTCGACTACTGCTTGGCGCGGCGGCTCGAGCGCTGGGGTACGGCGGGGTCAGCCGGGTCGCGCGCCTGGCCGAGGCGCTCACCGCACACGGGCTTGCGGGTCCGCGCCGAGCTGGACCGGGGCCGCTACCCCCTTGGGGTCGAGGTGCGCGACCAGGAGCTGGCGGCGGTGCCGCTTGCGCGGCACGGGTTCCACGGCGAGTGGAACTACACCGTTCGGCCAGCGGCAGGCGTTTGACCTGAAGGACGTCAAGCCGGCCAGGGCCGCGATCGCCCAGTGGCGATCCCGCCCGGATCCTGGTCGTGGCGACACCGGATGCCATCCGCATGGTCGAAGAACTCTTCCAACTAGAGCGGGCCGGACAAGTCGGAGTTCGAGCAGGTCTCGAGCATGCGGCGGTCGATCCCGCGGCGGTCGCGGCCCTGTATGCCCGCTACGACAGCGAGCTGGTCGCTGGCTGAAGACCCTGCGGGGCCAGGTTCGTGGCGAAACTTGGCAGCCGCACCGGGCCCGGGTCGCCATTTCTTCCCGGTAGGGTGATAGACCACCACGGACGGCAAGGTCCCCGAGCGGGGACCCCTTTGCGCCACAGGCTCCGATAAATAGGGAAGCCCGAGAGTTCGGGATTACTGACGGCGCTGTGGCGGGTCAGCGGGCGGTGAGTTCGCGGAACTGACGCTGGCGGCACTTCTGCGCAGCCGCGGGCTCCCAACCCGCCGCAGGGGCGTCTGCTGCCAACCGCTCGAGCTCGTCCCACGGGTCGTGCTGTCCAGTGGCGCCCTCCGTGGCGACGCCCCCCGGCGGCCAGCCGCGCCCCGGAGGAAGTGAACCTGCCGGCCCCCGCACGGCACGGCCGCTCAGCGCGCCAGCCACGCGCCAACAGGGCCCGCAACGCCCAACAGCACCCCATAGCCGATCGCCCACGCGACCACGCGTCGCTCGGGCTGAACCACCCGAACACCCTCGCGACCAGCGGCGGCAACAGCTGGAGCATCAAGACCAGCCACCTCCGCCGTCCCCACCGACGCCGCGGTGCCGACGGGGGCCCCGGCGACACCGGATCCGGTTCGGCCTGACCCTCAGCCTGTCGCATTCCACCCTCTTCGTCCGGTTGGTCATCGCACCATACCCCGGCTGCTCAGCGCCTCCAACCACGCCAGGGGACGTCACCCACGCCTGCCGCAGCACAAGCGACGGCGCGCAACTGCCTGAAGCCCTCGAGCTCGGGATTACTGAAGGGTCGTTGGCTCGAAACTGTGGCCGTGTGGCGGCCGGAGTCGGGTCAGCCGCCGCGAGTCGGCTAGCGTCGCGGAAGGCGTGGGCTGGCCGGACAGCCTGCCGGCCGATCTGGTCCCGTCAACGCCGTTCGACCAGCGCAGCATCCGTGCCGGCCTCCCCGATCCCGGGCCCTTCGAGCTGGCTGAGCTGCGCTGCTGGAGCCGAGTGCAGCATGGCATGCGGTAAGGGCGCGGCGATCGCTATCCGGCGGGCGGGTCGCTGCGTTCCAGGCGGGTGTGGACCTCGTAGCGGTCGCCGCGGTAGAGGGCGCGGACGTACTCGATGATGGCGCCGCTGGCCTCGCGGGTGACGCGCTGGAAGAGCAGCGCCGGCACGGCGGCGGCCACCCCCAGGGTCATGGCGTCGTCCGGGGCCAGGCGCGCCACGCTGACCCACTGGTCGGCCACGGTGACGGGCACGCCCCAGTTGGCGGCCAGGGTGTCGTACAGGGAGCGGTCCGCCAGGTCGACGCCCTCCAGCCCGGGGAAGCGGCTGGACGGCAGGTAGGTCCGCTCGACCGCCATGGGCTCGCCGTCGGCGGTGCGGACCCGGTGCACGAACACCACCGGCGCCCCCTCGACCAACTGCAGGTGCCGCGCGACCAGCGCGCTGGCCGCGACCACCTCCTGGGCCAGGACCAGCGAGCCCGGGGTCATGCCCCGTGAGCGCATGTCCTCGGTGAACGAGGTCAGCGTCTCCGGCTGGAGGAACTTGGGCTCAGCCACGAAGGTCCCGCTGCCGTGTACCCGGTAGACGAGCCCCTTGGCGGCCAGCGCGTCCACCGCCTGGCTCACGGTGGCGCGGGCCACCCCGTAGCGCCTGGCCAGGCCGCGCTCGGAGGGCAGCAGCGCCCCGGGCGGCAGGGTGACCAGCACGCTCTCGAGGATCTCCTGGAGCTCCGCGCCCTTGGGCCGCCGCAACGACAGGCTGGAGGGCATCGAGGACGCCAGCTCGCCCCGCCGGCTGGCCCTCACCGGTCGCGCCGCCCAGGCGGGCGCGACCGGTACGCACCGGAAGGGTTCACGCGGTCCTCCCCAGGTCGATTGTGGACTAGTCCACTACTGTACAAGGTCGCGCAAGGCCCATCTCGCGCTGATGGTGAACTTGCCCTGAACTCGCCCTGGCGGAGCCATTGACAGGGAAAGTGGACTATGCCAGTCTGTGCGCGATCGGAAACGTGGCGCCAGTTCCGATCGGCGATCTCCCAACCATCAAGTTTCCACCGGCCGTCCCAGAGGGGTCGGGGAGACGGCCCGGGCCGTCCCGGCGAACGGGCCTTTGAGGAGGACTCCGTGAAACGACGCTACGTTGCCGCGATCGCGGTGATCGCGGCGCTGATCATCGCCGGCTGCTCCAGCTCCGGCGGTGGTTCGAACCAGCAGGCAAATGGTGGGAGCAAGACCCTCACGGTGTGGCTGATGGACGGCTCCGCGCCCAAGCAGCTCGTCGCGGACCTGAACGCCGAGTTCCAGTCCAGCCACCCCGGCGTGACGGTCAACTACCAGATCCAGCAGTGGAACGGGATCCAGGACAAGCTCACCACCGCGCTGGCCGGCAACGCCACCCCTGACGTGATCGAGCTGGGCAACACCCAGAGCGCGAAGTTCGCCGCCTCCGGTGGCCTGCTCGACCTCTCCGGCAAGGTCGCCGACCTCGGCAACCAGAACTGGCTCAAGGGCATGACCGAGTCCGGCCAGTGGGACGGCAAGCAGTTCGCGGTGCCGTTCTACTCCGCCAACCGCTTCGTCGTGTACCGCACCGACCTGTTCAAGGCCGCCGGCATCAGCCAGCCGCCGACCTCGATCGACGAGTGGATCCAGGACGGCCAGAAGCTGGCGGCCGCCAACAAGAGCAACCCCAAGTTCACCCCGCTGTACCTGCCCGGCCAGGCCTGGTACGTGCTGGCCTCGATGATCTGGGACAACGGCGGCGACCTGGCCGTCAAGAACGGCGACAAGTGGCAGGGAGCGCTCGACACCCCGCAGGCGATGGCCGGCATCCGCTCCTACGAGCAGATCTACAAGGCCATGTCCAAGGCCCCCGCCGACACCGACGAGGCCACGCCGCAGCAGTCCGAGGTCTTCGCCAAGGGCGACGTGGGCATGATGATCGCCCTGCCGTGGGAGGCCAACAGCGCGCTGGCGGCCAACAAGAAGCTCACTGGCAAGATCGGCACCTTCCCGATCCCGAGCCACACCGCCGGCCAGACCGCCCCGGTGTTCCTGGGCGGCTCCGACCTGGCGATCCCCGCGGGCAGCGCCAACAAGGACCTGGCCTACGAGTGGGTCAAGCTGATGCTGAGCGAGAAGTACCAGACCCGGCTCGCCAAGGAGAACGGCGCCATCCCGGCCTCCGCCAACCTCGGTCAGACCGTGCTCGGCAACGACCCGCTGCTCGGCTCCATGGTGAAGTCGTCGTCCAACGGTGAGATCACCCCCAACGACCCGACCTGGGCCGCGGTGGAGGCGGGCTCCAACCCGCTCAAGGACATGATGACCAAGATCCTGTCCGGCAAGGCCAGCGTCGACCAGGCCGCCAAGGAGGCCAGCGGGCTCATCACCCAGAAGATGGCCTCCTCCTCGTAGCGGTTGGAGGCGGTCGAAGGAGTCCTGTGTCCATCGGCAACGAAGACCTGCTCGCCGGCGCTGGGACGGCGCCGGCGAGCGGCCCCGCGGAGGTCGCGCCCGACGCGGGGTCCACGGCGACGGGGCCCGGGCGTCGTGCCCGGGTCCTGCCGTACCTGCTGATCCTCCCCAGCGTCGTCGCCTTCGTCGCGCTGCTCGGCTACCCGCTCTACCAGGTCGTGCGGATCTCGCTGCTGAAGCTGGACCTGGCCGAGCTGATCCAGCGCACCACCGTGTTCGTCGGGCTGGCCAATTACCGGGCGATCTTCACCGACCCGTTCTTCTGGTCGGTCACCGTCCGCACGGTGGTGTTCACCGCCGCCTGCGTCGCGCTCACGATGGTGCTGGCCACGCTGCTGGCGCTGCTGCTGGAGCGGCTCCACAAGGGGATGCGGCTGGCCGTGTCGATCGCGCTGGTGCTGGCCTGGGCGACGCCGCCGCTGACCGCCACGGTGGTCTGGCAGTGGCTGTTCGACACCCAGTTCGGGGTGGTCAACTGGGTGCTGAGCGCCGCGGGCCTCGGCGACTTCTCCAACCACAGCTGGTTCGACACCGGCCTGTCGACCTTCGCGATCATCACCCTGATCATCGTCTGGCAGGCGATCCCGTTCGTCGCCCTGACGCTGTACGCCGGGCTCACCGCGATCCCGCGCGAGCTGTACGAGGCCATCCGCGTCGACGGCGCCGGCGCCTGGCAGACCTTCCGGTCGCTGATCCTGCCGGTGCTCCGGCCGCTGTTCCTGATCACCGCGTTCCTGTCCATCATCTGGGACTTCAAGGTTTTCACACAGGTCTTCCTGGTGCGCCACGGCGGTCCCGACCGCCAGACCATCACGCTGTCGCTGTACGCCTACCAGGAGGGGATCGCCTCCAGCCACTTCGGCAAGGCGGCGGCGATCTCCATGGTGATGGTGGTCATGCTGGTGCTGGCTCTGACCTTCTACATCCGCTACATGCTCCGTACACAGGAGGACCTGTGAGGCGACGCGCCACCGCCCGCCTGTTGACCAACCTGGCCGGGGTGGTGGCGCTGGTGTTCTTCGCCTTCCCCGTCTACTGGATGTTCGCCACGGCCTTCAAGCCGACCAACGACATCCTCAGCTACACACCGCACTGGCTGCCGGTGCCGTTCACGCTGGCGCACTTCAGCGCCGCCATCCACCGCCCCAACTTCGGCTACTACCTGCGCAACAGCCTGCTGGTGACGCTGTCGGCGGTGCTGGCGTCGCTGCTGTTCGCGGTGCTGGCCGCGCTGGCGGTGGGCCGCTTCGACTTCCGCGGCCGCAAGGCCTACATGCTGATGGTGCTGATCGTGCAGACGGCCCCGTTCGAGGCCCTGCTGATCCCGTTCTTCATCATGCTGCGCGGGCTGAACCTGCTGAACCAGCTGCCGGCGCTGATCCTGATCTACTTCATCTTCACCATGCCGTTCACCATCTGGACGCTGCGCGGCTTCGTGATGGCGATCCCGCGCGAGCTGGAGGAGGCGGCGATGGTGGACGGCGCCTCCCGGCTGCAGGCCTTCATGCGCGTGGTGTTCCCGCTGCTGGCGCCCGGGATGGTGGCGACCTCGATCTTCGCGTTCGTGACCGCGTGGAACGAGTTCCTCTACGCCTTCGTGATGATGCGCGACGCGACCAGGTACACCCTGCCGATCTGGCTCAGCACCTTCCAGACGGTCTTCGGCACCGACTGGGGCGGGACGATGGCGGCCTCGAGCCTGTTCACCCTGCCGGTGGTGGTGTTCTTCCTGATCGTCCAGCGCCGGCTGGTCTCCGGCCTGACCGCCGGCGCGGTCAAGGGCTGACCCGGCCAGCCCTCGGCCACGGCGCCGGCACCGGCCGGCCACGGCCGTGACACTCGCCGGCCAGGCGACCTCAAGCCCCCGAGCGCTTCGCCCGATGTAGGCCTGTCGATTCCATTGGGCGACTTCTGAGGGGGTGGGAGTGCTGCACAGAGCGATCCGTGCTGGGGTTTTGTCCGCTCTGCTCCCAGGTGCGGGCCAGCTCTATCTTGGGCACAAACGCCGCGGGCTCCTGTTGCTGGGGTTCGGGCTGCTGCCGCTGGTGTTCCTTGGCACGCTGCTGGTCCGCGACGGCGGCTCGATGGTCAGCCTGGTGCTGCGGCCATCGGTGCTGGGAGCGCTGCTGGTCGGCAACGCACTGGTCGCGGCCTTCCGGCTGTTCGCGGTCTTCGACGCCTACCAGCTCGGCCGGGAAGGCCAGGCGTCGCGGCTGCCCACCTGGGCGCGGGTGCCGATCGCCTGCGCCGCGCTGCTCGGCCTGGCGGCCATCACCGTCGCGCCGCACGCGATCGCCGGCTACTACAACGCCCAGGCCTACCAGACGGTCACCTCGATCTTCGGCAAGGGCGGCGGGCTGGCCAGCCAGCTCCCCGGCTGGTCCGACTCCAAAGCCAACGCCTCCCCCGAGCAGCCCGGCTGGTCCGGACGGCTCACCGTGCTGCTGCTCGGCGGCGACGCGGGCGCCGGCCGGGTGGGCCTGCGCACCGACACCATGATCATCGCCAGCCTCGACCCCGCGACCAGGCAGGTGGCGCTGATCGGCCTGCCGCGCAACGTCACCCGCGTGCCGCTGCCGGGCAAAGCGGGCACCGCCTTCTCCTGTCACTGCTTCCCCGACCTGCTGAACGCCCTGTACCGCTACGCCGAGGCCAACCCGAGCCACTTCCCGGAAGGCCCCGACCGTGGCGCCATGGCGGTGACCAGGGCGGCTGAGAAGCTCACCGGCCTGAAGATCGACTACTACGCGCTGGTGGACCTGGAGGGCTTCGTCGACGTGGTCGACGCGCTCGGCGGGGTGACGGTGCGGGTCACCGAGCACGTGAAGGACCGGGTGTCGTCACCGGTGGGGGACGGCCGTCTCGGGCCGAGCGTGAACGTCGGCCCCGGCAGCTACCACTTCGACGGCCGCCGCGCGCTCGCCTACGTCCGCTCACGCAGCGCCGACGACGACTACCACCGCATGCGCAGGCAGCGCTGCCTGCTGGCGGGCCTGGCCTCGCAGACGAACGTGCCGACCCTGCTGCGGGCGCTACCCAAGCTGCTCCGGGTCGCCCGCCGGAGCGTGTCCACCAACATCCCCTCCGGCGAGCTGCCGCGGCTCGCCAGCCTGGCGACCCAGCTGCGCGGCGCTCGGGTCACCACCCTGGGGCTCGGCCCGCCGCGCTACTCGGGCCGCGACGCCAAGGGCTACCCGATCCCCCGGATCGCCCAGATCCGCGCGGGCGTCCGGCACGCGCTGCACCCGGGCGGCGGGCCCACCGTGCGGCAGGGCAGCGCCGTGGTCAAGGGAAGCTCCTGCGTCTGACGCCCGGGCCCGCTCGGCCCGGCCCGCCCGGGCCCCGCGCGGGCTCAGGCGGCGGCCTCCAGGGTGAGCAGGGCCCGCTTGGCCTGGGGGCCGCCGGCGTAGCCGCCCATGGTCCCGTCCGACCGCACCACGCGATGGCAGGGGACGACGATCGGCAGCGGGTTGGTCGCGCAGGCCGTCCCCACGGCGCGCACCGCCCTGGGGTTGCCCGCCGCGGCGGCCACCGCCGCGTAGCTGGCCGTCTGCCCGTAGCCGATGCGCGGCAGGTAGCCGAGCACCTGGCGGCGGAAGCCGTGCGACAGGCGCCAGTCCAGCGGCAGGTCGAAGCGGTCGCGGTGGCCGGCGAAGTACTCGTCGAGCTGGAGCGCGACCTCCTCCAGCCGTCGCGGCGCCAGCAGGATGCGCGGGCTGACCAGCTCGGCCAGCTTCGCCAGCGCCTGCTCGTGGCCCTGGCTCGGGTAGGCGACCCGCACCAGCCCCTGCTCGGTCGCGGCCAGCAGCAGCGACCCCACCGGGGTGTCGATCGTGCGGTAGGCGACGTCGAGGATGCCGGCGGCTGCCGCGTCGTCGACCAGCCGCCCGTGCAGGCGCCGCCTGGCCTCCTCGTCGACCGGCGGCAGGGCCTGGAACAGCTCCTCGGCGCTCGGCGTCTCGTCGGTGGTGTTCATCGGAACGCTCCTTCCCGGTAGGCGGCACGCAGGGCCCTGATCCCGTCGGCGGCGGCTCTGCGGGCGGCGGCCTCGCTGTTGCCGAGGATCGGGCCGATCAGGGCGTACGGCATGCCCGCGAGGTAGTGGTAGGCGACGGCCTGGCGCTGCTTGCGCGGCAGCGACGCCAGCGCGTCCCACAGCTCCGTGTCCCTGGCGCCGGGCACGCCCCGCGTGCTTGGCCGCTCCGGCACCGTGCCGACGGCGACCGGGTTGCGGGCGCGGGCGCGGTGCTGGTCCAGCGCCTTGCGGTGGGCGATGGTGACCAGCCAGGCCTGCACGTTGCTGTCCGGAGGTAGCCCGGGATAGGCGCGCATGGCCGCCAGAAACGTCTCCGACCAGGCGTCCTCGGCCTCCACCGGGCCGAGCACCGCCCGGCAGACGCGCAGGACGGTCGGCCCGTGCTCGGCCACGACCTCTTCGAATGGCTTCAACATCGCACCCTGTTGACGCTGGCGGCCCGCCAAACGTGAGATCGGATCGCTCCGGCACGCCCAACGGTTGGGTTGGCCGGCGGCTGGTAGGGTACCGGCATGGACTCCCAGCTCGCCCGGCTCTGCGACGCCTACTTCCGCTCGTGGATGGCGGCGGACCCCTTCACCGCCACCGAGTTCGGCGTGACCGGCTACGACGCCGAGGTGCCCGACCCCAGCCGCGAGGCGGACAGCGCGCGCATCGCCGAGCTGGAGCGCCTCGGCGCCGAGGTGGCCCGCCTGGACCCGGCGACGCTGACGCCCGACGAGCGCGTCAGCCGCTCGATGCTGCTGCGCCTGGCCGCCGACGAGCGCGAGGAGCTGGGCGGCCGGCTCGACGAGCTGGCGGTCACCGCCACCTCGGTCGGCGCTCAGACCCGCGTGCTGACGCTGGTGCCCCGCGCCCCGCTGAACGAGCCGCGGCGCGCCCGCGACTACCTGGACCGCTGCCGCAAGCTCGGCGGCTACCTGGACGGCGCGCTCGCCAGGCACCTGGAGGCCGCGCGCGAGGGCCGCCTCCCGACCGCCAGAGGGGTGGCCCAGGCGGTCGCGCAGCTCGACGACTACCTCGCCTCCGACCTGAAGGACGACCCGCTGCTGCGCCCCGAGCCGCCCGAGGGGGTGGACGCCGAGGCCTGGCGGGCCGAGGCCGCCGAGATCGTCCGCACGGTGGTGCGGCCGGCGATGGGCCGCTACCGCAGCGCGCTCGCCGAGGAGCTGGCGCCGGCCGCCCGCGACGACGACCACGCCGGAGTCGTCAACGTCGAGGGTGGTCTGGGCGCCTACGACGCCGCCGTGCGCCTCCACACCACCACCGACCTGGCGCCCGAGGTGATCCACCGGATCGGCCTGGACCTGCTGGACGGCCTGCACGCGGAATTCGCCGAGTTCGGCGGCCGCGCACTGGGCGCCAGCAGCGTCCCCGAGGTGCTCGGCCGCCTGCGGGACGACCCGTCGCTGCGCTTCGAGACCGCCGAGGAGATCCTGGCCGCCGCCGGCGACGCGCTGCGGCGCGCCGAGGAGGCCCTGCCAGAGGCGTTCCTGGCCTACCAGATCGCGCCCTGCCAGGTCGAGGCGATTGACCCGGTCGAGGCCAAGGACGCGGTGCTCGGCTACTACCTGCCGCCCAGCGCCGACGGTGCCCGGCCGGGCATCTTCGAGGTCAACACCTACGCGCCGGCCAGCCGCACGCGCTTCGAGTACGACGCCCTCAGCTTCCACGAGAGCCTCCCAGGGCATCACCTCCAGTTCGCGCTCGCGCAGCGCCTGGAGGCCATCCCGGAGTTCCGGCGCTTCGCGTACGTGACCAGCTACTGCGAGGGGTGGGCGCTGTATTGCGAGCGGCTCGCCGACGAGCTCGGCCTCTACCGGGGCGACCTGGAGCGGCTCGGGATGGTCTCGTTCGATGCCTGGCGCGCCTGCCGGCTGGTGGTCGACACGGGCATGCACGCGCTCGGTTGGAGCCGCGACCGCGCGATCGGCTTCATGCGCGACAACACCGCCCTGTCGGAGAGCAACATCGCCAACGAGCTCGACCGCTACATCGCCTGGCCGGGGCAGGCGACCGCCTACATGGTCGGGCGGCTGCGCATCCGCTCGCTCCGCGACCAGGCCCGCGACCGCCTCGGCGCGGCCTTCGACCTGCGCGCCTTCCACGACGCGCTGCTGTCGAGCGGGCCCGTGCCGCTGGACACCCTGGACGAGATCGCCGGGGGCGCCTGGTAGGGCGGCGATGGTCGACGTCGGCGCGTACCTGGAGCGGATCGGCTTGGACGGCAAGCCGCCTGATCGTGACCGACGGCGGCCACCGCTCGGAGCGCCCCATCGACGGCGAGCCGGCGTTCCGCCAGGCGCTGCTGGAGCACTTCGGCGTGCGGCTGCCGGCGCCGCCCGGGACAATCTGGCCGCCGGTCTCAGGAGGGCAGGTCGAACGGCTCGTAGCCGTCGGCGACCGGCGGCCACGGGCGGGCGCGCTGCCATGCCTCGCCGAGGTCCAGCAGCAGGTCGTCGCGGAAGCGGGGCCCGGTGAACTGCAGGCCGAAGCGGACGCCGGAGCCGAAGTGGCCGGCCGGCAGCGACAGCGAGGGGTGGCCGGTGACGTTGGCCGGCGCGGTGTTGTAGACCTCGTCGGGAATGCCGAAGTGGCGGCTGCCCGGCATCTTGCCCTCGGCCAGCCAGCCGGCCGACGCCAGCGTCGGGGTGACGATCACGCCGTCGGCGCCGAGCAGCTCGTCCAGCTCGCGGACGTACTCGAAGCGGCGCCGCCTGGCGGCCAGGTACTCCTCGATCGGCGTGCGCAGCCCGTGCTCCAGGAAGGCCCTGCCGGCGGGGTGCAGCAGGTGCCGGTTCGCCTCGATGGTGTCGCGACCGAGCTTGTGGGCGTGCTCGGTGGTGGTCAGCGTCAGCCAGTCCTCGTCGAGATTGCCGGCGCGGAAGATCCGCTCCGGCTCGACCGGCTCGATCGCCAGCCCCAGGTCGCGCTCCAGCGCCAGCAGCGCCGCGTCGAACAGCTCCGCCACGTCGGCGGGCAGCGGGCCCCACGGGACGAAGCGCGGCGCGGCCAGCACCCTGCCGGGCCTGGCGGGCCGCTCGCCGCGCTCCAGGGCCGGCGGCACCGGCAGGGCGGTGGGGTCGCCGGCCACCGGCCCGGCCTCGATCGCCAGCAGCAGGCGCAGGTCCTCGACGGAGGTGGCCAGCGGCCCGTCGGTCGACAGGTCGATCCAGTCCGGGATCGGGCGGCGGCCGATCAGCCCGCCGGACGGCTTGATGCCGGCCAGCCCGCACAGCGCCGCCGGGATCCGGATCGAGCCGCCGCCGTCGGTGGCGGTGGCCAGCGGCACCATCCCGGCGGCCAGCGCCGCGCCCGAGCCGCCGCTGGAGCCGCCCGGCGACCACCGGAGCGCCCAGGGATTGCGGGTGACGCCGAACAGGCTGTTGGTGGTGTAGCCCTGGGCGGCGAACTCCGGCAGGTTGGTCTTGCCGACCACGATCGCGCCCGCCGCCCGCAGCCGGCCGGTGACCAGGCCGTCGGCGCTGGCCGGCGGCGCGTCCTTGAACAGCAGCGAGCCGAAGGTGGTGGGCATGCCCTCCACGTCCTCGATGTCCTTGACCAGCAGGGGAGCGCCGGCCAGCGGCCCCAGCGGCGCCCCGCCGGCGGCGCGGCGGTCGAGCGCGCCCGCCTCCTCCAGCGCCCGCTCGGCGCGGAGCGCCACCACCGCGCCCAGCTCGCCGTCGAGCCGCTCGATGCGCTCCAGCGACTGGCGCACCAGCTCCACCGCGGACACCCGCCGCTGCCTGACCGCCTCACCGATCCGCTCCAGCCCCATGCCGCCTCCTCCTCGACGGGCCCGCGACGCCAGCCTCGATACTCGACCATGATCCGTCACAATCGGGGCGGACCGGCTCCCGAAGCGACGCACGCAGGAGGCAAGATGCAGCCACCGTCGCCGCGCTACACCGGCTACAAGTCGTTCGAGTACCTGGAGCCCGGGCGGGACTACAAGGAGTTCAAGCTCGCGCCGGAGATCGGCCGGGTGCCCGGCCACCGGCTCGAGCTCAGCGACTCCCAGCGCCAGCGCGCCAGCCGCCTGCTCGCCGACAGCATCGTCATCTCGCTGCACGAGCACCCCACGGTCTTCCCCGACGACATCACCGAGACCTTCGACCTGATCCGCACCGGGCGCCACCGTACCGGCTACGAGGGGTTGGCCCGCTCGGGCCTGACCGCCCTGTTCGACAACTTCATGGACGGCACCTCCTGCATCACCAGCCAGGCCGGCTGGAAGTGGGACGACACCATCTACGACCTCGGCCACCGCTTCTGCGACATCGCCCACCAGGACTTCGTGTTCCGCGCCGAGTCGCTGGCCGACATCCGGCTGGCGCACGACACCGGCCGGCTCGCGCTGGTGGCCGGGCTGGAGGCGGCCACGCCGATCGAGAACGAGGTCGACCGCATCGACGTGCTCTACGGCCTGGGCGTGCGGCAGATGGGCATCGCCTACAGCGAGGCCAACGCGCTCGGCTCGGGCCTGCGCGAGCGGCGCGACGGCGGCCTGACGGCCTTCGGCGAGCGCGCGGTCGAGCGGATGAACCGGCTCGGCATCGCCATCGACGTGTCCCATTCCGGCGACCAGACCTGCCTGGACGTGATCGAGGCCAGCCGCGTGCCCGTGCTGATCACCCACGCCGGTGCGCGGGCGGTGTGGGACTCCCGGCGGATGAAGCCGGACAGCGTGATCCGGGCGTGCGCCGAGCGCGGCGGGATCATCGGCGTCGAGGCCGCGCCCCACACCACGCTGTCGGCCGCCCACCCGCGCCACAGCCTGGACTCGGTGATGGACCATTTCACCTACTGCGTGGAGCTGGTCGGCGTCGAGCACGTGACCTTCGGCCCTGACACGCTGTTCGGCGACCACGTCGGCCTGCACGAGGCGTTCGCCGAGCAGCTGTCGATCTCGCAGGCGCGCGGTGACCTCCAGTTCCCGAGGGTCGACTACGTGGACGGGCTGGAGAACCCGGGGGAGTGCTTCGGCAACGTCATCGGCTGGCTGGTCGCCCACGACTGGTCGGACGACGAGATCCGAGCGGTCGTCGGCGGCAACACCCTTCGCGTGCTCGAGGAGGTCTGGGCCTGACGGGCCCGCGCCTCCACCCACCGCACTTGGGCGCGGCGCCCCGACCGGCGGCGCCGCGGGACAGTTGGGAGGGCTGATGGTTTCACCGGTGGCCGCGGTCGCCTTCGACCTGGACGGCGTGCTGATCGACTCCGAGCCGGTGTGGGAGGAGGTGCGGCGCGCCTACGTCGCCGAGCACGGCGGGCGCTGGCAGCCCGACAGCCAGCGGCGGCTCATGGGCATGAGCACCGCCGAATGGGCGGCCTACCTGTCCGAGGAGCTGGGTGTCGACCGGCCGCCGGAGCTGGTCGCCACCCAGGTGCTCGACCGGATGGCGGAGCGCTACGGGGACCGGCCGCCGCTGCTGGACGGCGCGGTCGCCGCGGTCGGGCGGCTGGCCGAGCGCTGGCCGCTGGGGCTCGCCAGCTCTTCGCCACGCCGGCTCATCGGCTTGGTGCTGCAGGTCAGCGGCCTGGCGGGGCAGTTCGGCGCGGTCGTCTCCACCGAGGAGGTCGCCCACGGCAAGCCCGCCCCCGACGCCTACCTGGAGGTCGCCGCCCGGCTCGGCGCGGACCCGCGCGGCTGCGCCGCCGTCGAGGACTCCAGCAACGGCGTCCGCTCCGCCGCCGCGGCAGGCATGCGCGTGATCGCCATCCCCTCGCAGCGCTACCCGCTCGACGACGACGCCGCCGCACGGGCCAGCACCATCCTCGACCGCCTCGACGAGCTCACCGCCATCACCGTCGAGCGGCTCGCCTGAGCGGGGGCCGGCCTCAGCGCTCGTCGGGGATGGTGCCCGACTCCAGGCACTCGATCAGCCAGCGGCACCAGGAGAGGTGGTCGCGTTCGTGGCTGATGCCCAGCAGCAGGGTGGCGTAGGAGCCGAAGTCCGGCGACTCCACCGGCGGGGGCGCGCCGCCGTGGCGGCCCTCAGCCCGAGCCCTGATCGCCTCGTACTCGGCCAGCCGCTCGGCGTGCTCGTCGGCCTGCTTGCGGAACAGCGTCACCGCCTCGACCGGATCGGCCAGCCACAGCGCGTACGTCTTGAGCAGCAGCTCGTCGCGGGGCGCCCGTGGCGCCGGCGGGCGGGTCACCCACTCGCGCAGGGCCGCCAGCCCCTCCTCGGTGGCGGCGTAGACCTTCTTGTCGCGCGGCCCCGGCCCTGGAGCCACCCGGTAGCGCACCAGCCCGCCGGCCAGCAGCCGCTCCAGCTCCGGGTAGATCTGGCTGTGGCGGGCGGTCCAGTAGTAGCCGACGGGCGCGCGCAACCGCGCCGCCAGCTCGTAGCCCGAGCACGGCTGCCTGGCCAGCAGGCCCAGGATCGCGTAGCCCAGCGTCGAGGTCGTCACGACCAGAGCATGCCACCTGCAGCCCCTGGAGGGTGCGCGCTACCCTGAAGGCATGGTGTACCAGCCAACCTCCAGCGGCTCGTTTGCCTGAAAGGTCGGCCAGGAGGAGCGTCTGCGGGTCTCGCAGCGACGAGAGCAGCTCCTGCGGGAGCTGAACCGGCCAGGAGCCTGGGCTCGCTGGCGTTGCTGGCTGCGCGCCCATTTCGCGCGCCCCGCCGCCGGCGGCGACCCGCGCGCGGCGCCCGGTCCAGCCGGGCACGTGCCCACGGCGCCCGCGGTCACCACTACGAGGCGGGGCTGACCGAGCTCATGTGGAAGTCGGCGACGCGGATCGGCGGCATCTCGGCGCGGCTGAAGTAGTCGCCGAACTCGCGCGGCAGGGCCGGCTCGCTCGGACCGATCGCCTCCAGGCGGCCGAGCAGGTCAACGGGGCTGTCGTTGAAGCGGAAGTTGTTGACCGCGCCGGTCACCTCGCCGTCCTCGACCATGAAGACCCCGTCCCGGGTCAGGCCGGTGAGCAGGAGCGTCTCCGGGTCGACCTCGCGGACGTACCACAGGCAGGTCAGCAGCAGGCCCCGCTGCGTGGCGGCGACGATGCTGTCGATGTCGCCATCGCTGGAGGGCCCGGTGAGCTGGAGGTTGTCCACGAACGGCCGCGGCTCCAGCCCGGTCACGCCGGCGGCGTGCCTGGTGCCCACCAGCGCGGCGAGCTGGCCCTGGTGGATCCAGTCGGTCGGCCGCAGCGGCATGCCGTTGTCGAAGATCGAGGCGTGCCGGCTGGAGAAGCCGGTGGCCACGAACGGCACGCACTCCAGGCCCGCCAGGCCAGGGTCGCTGCGCAGCGTCATGGGCAGGTCGGAGATGCGCTCGCCGACGCGGGTGCCGCCGCCCGGCCGGCTGAACACGGTCCGCCCCTCGTGAGCGTCCAGCGCCACCGCCGTCCAGTACAGGTAAACCATCAGGTCGGCGACGGCCGAGGGCGGCAGGATCGTCGGGTAGCGCCCGGCGGGCAGGTCGATCCTGCGCTTGGCCCAGTCCAGCCGCTGCGCCACGGCCGCGTCCAGCTCGTGGGCGTGCACCTCGCCGAAGTCACGGGCGGCGTGGCCCGCCCAGGCGGAGCGGCTGCCGTCGGTCGACCGCCCGGTCAGCTCGATCCTGGCGCTCGGCTGGTCGTGGCGCAGCCGGATCCCGGTCGAGGTGCCCAGGTACGTGGTGGTGACGTCGTGCTCCGCGTAGCCGTAGAGGGTGCGGCCGGCGGCGGGCGCCGCCTGGAACAGCTCCCCGAGCTCCGGCGCCAGCGTCGCGAACGTCTGGATCGAGGTGGTGGCCGGGGGAGCGTCCCATCCCGGCCCCGCCAGGCCGCCATCCAGCAGCGGCTCGGCGTCGGCGGCGGGCGGCAGCGAGCGGGCCTTGGCGTCGGCCGCCTCCACCATGTCCTGGACGCCGTCGAGGGTGACGCCGCTGCGGCTGACCACCCCGGCGGAGGTGCCCTCGGCGCCGGCGACCACCGCGATGACGGTGAGGTCGCGCGTGCGGGCGACGCCGTTGGTGGTGAGCGTGTTATTGGCCCAGCGCAGGTTGGCGGTGCTCGACTCCTGCGCGAGCACGACGCAGCCGTCGCTACGGGAGCGCTGCAGCGCGCGCTCGACGAGCTCCTGGGGGGTCACCGGCCGCCCTCCTTGACGGTGTTGAGGATGCGGACGCCGCGGAACAGCGCGGCCGGGGCGCCATGGCTGACCGGCGCGCCCTGGCCCGGCTGGCCCTTGCCGCAGGTGAACGTCCCGCCGAGCAGGTACGTCTGCGGGCCGCCGACCGCCTCCATGGAGCCCCAGAACTGGGTGGTGGTCGCCTGGTAGGCGACGTCGCGCAGCATCCCGGCCAGGCGGCCGCCCTCGATCCGGTAGAAGCGCTGCCCGGTGAACTGGAAGTTGTAACGCTGCATGTCGATCGACCAGGACTTGTCGCCGAGCACGTAGATGCCGCGCTCGACCCCGCCGATCAGCCCCTCGGTGGAGGGGCCGCCGGCGGCGGGCTGCAGCGACACGTTGGCCATGCGCTGGATCGGGAAGTGGAAGGGCGCGTCCGCGTAGGCGCAGCCGTTGGAACGGCCCAGCCCCTTCAGCCGCGCGATCCGCCGGTCGAGCTGGTAGCCGACCAGCACGCCGTCGCGGATCAGGTCCCACCGCTGGGTGGCCACGCCCTCGTCGTCCCAGCCGATGCTGGCCAGGCCGTGGTCGGCGACGCGGTCGCCGGTGACGTGCATCACCGGGGAGCCGTAGCGCAGCGCGCCGAGCTTGTCGAAGGTGGCGAACGAGGTGCCGGCGTAGTTGGCCTCGTAGCCGAGCGCGCGGTCCAGCTCGGTGGCGTGCCCGATCGACTCGTGGATGGTGAGCCAGAGGTTGGTCGGGTCCACCACCAGGTCGTAGCTGCCGGCCTGGACCGACGGCGCCCTGGACTTCTCCAGCAGCAGCTCTGGCAGCTCCTCCAGCTCGCGCTCCCAGTCCCAGCCGGCGCCGTCCAGGTACTCGTAGCCGCGGCCGGCGGGCGGCGCCAAGGTCCGCATGGAGTCGAAGCGGCCGCCGTCCGAGTCGATCCACACCGCCGTCAGCTCCGGGGCGATGCGCACCCGCTGCTGGGTGGTGACGGTGCCGGCCAGGTCGGCGTAGAACTTGTTCTCCTGGACGGCCAGCAGCTCGGCGTCGACGTGGCTGACGCCCTCGGCGGCCAGCAGGCGGGCGCTCCACTCGCGCAGCCGCTCCTGCTTGTCGCTCTCCGGGACGTCGAAGGGGTTGACCTGGTACTCCGACACCCAGGTGGCGTCCTGGTAGGCGGGCTCGTCCGCCAGCTCCACCGGCTCGGAATTGATCGCCCTGCTGGTGCGCGCCACCTCAACGGCCTGCTCGGCCACGCGCGCCGCCTCGTCGGTGGTCAGGTCGACGCCGGCGGCGAAGCCCCAGCTCCCGTCCGCCACCACGCGGACGGCGAAGCCGCTGGTCTCGCCCTCGCCGGAGGATTCGAGCCGGCCGTCGCGCAGGCGCATGGCCTGGTCGCGCAGCAGCTCCAGGCGGAAGTCGGCGTGCGCGGCGCCGAGTGCCCTTGCGCGCGCCAGCGCCGCGTCCGCGAGCCGCTCGCGCGGCAGCGAAAGGAATCGGTCGTCGATCGGTCCTGACACCATCGCCTCGCTCTCCTGGCCGTCGGGGTGCATCCCAGCCGCGCGCCCGCTCAGCGCACACCGACCGCTCTGCGCGAGCGGATCAGCCGGCCGACCTCGGCGCGGAGCTTGACGAAGGCGTCCAGCTCCTTGGTGGCGATCTGGTCGCGCGGGTGGGGCAGGGGCACGGGAATCTCGGCCACCAGCCTAGCGGGTGCCCGAGACAGCACCAGCACGCGGTCCCCAAGGTAGACGCTCTCGTCGATGTCGTGCGTCACGAACAGCACCGTCATCTGGAAGCGGTCGCGGACCTCCAGCACCAGGTCCTCGAGGTCGGCCCGGGTCTGCGCGTCGACCGAGGCGAAGGGCTCGTCCATCAGCAGCAGGCGGGGCCGGTAGGCCAGCGCCCTGGCGATCGCCACGCGCTGCTGCATCCCGCCGGAGAGCTGCCAGGGGTAGCGGTCGGCGACCTCCTCCAGCCCCACCGCGGCCAGGCTCTGGCGCACCCGCTCGGCCCGCTCCCGCTTGCCGAGCCCGCGCCGCGCCAGCGGGAAGTCGACGTTGCGGCCGACCCGCAGCCAGGGGAACAGCGAGCGGCTGTAGTCCTGGAACACCATCGCGATGTCGTCCGGCACGCCGCTGACCTGCTCGCCCTCCAGCACCACCGTGCCGCCCCGCGGCTCCAGCAACCCGCCCACGCGGCGCAGCAGGGTGGTCTTGCCGCAGCCGGACGGCCCCACGATGCAGACCAGCTCGGCCGCGCCCACCGAGAAGCTCAGCCCCTCGATCACCGCGGGCGCGTCCGGCTGCCCGTAGCTGTGGCCGAGGTCGACCACCTCCAGCAGCGGGCTCGACGAGACGCCCGAGGGGACCGCCGCGTGATCAGCCGTGGTCATGCGCTCTCCTGTGTCCCACGAGCGCCGCGATGCCAGGCGAGCACGCCTCGCTCGACCAGCAGCAGCAAACTGTTGAGCAGGTACCCGAGCACCCCGAGCAGTAGGATACCCGCCCACATCTGCTTGATCGCGAAGCTCCGCTCGGCCTGGACGATGGTGAAGCCGATGCCGCCGGTGGCCGCCACCATCTCGGAGATCACCATCAGGATCAGCGACAGTGACAGGCTCACGCGCAGTCCCGCGAAGATCCTCGGCGAGGCCGACGGCAGCACGATGAAGACCAGCCGCCGCAGCCGCCCGGTCCGGAACGTCCGGCCGGTGTCCATCAGCACCGGGTCCACCGAGCGCACCCCGTCGATGGTGTTGAGCAGGATCGGCCACACCACGCCGACCGCGATCAGCGCGATCTTCATGTCGGAGCCGAGCCCCAGCACCACCAGGAACGGGGGGATCATCGCCGGAGGCGGGATGGCGCGCACGAACTCGATCACCGGGTCGAGGTAGTCGGCGAGGTTGCGGACCAGGCCGATGGCGGTGCCGACCGAGACGCCGGCGGCCACCGCCAGCAGCCAGCCGCCGAGCAGCCGGCCGAGGCTCGGCAGCACGTCGCTGGCCACCGCGGGCGTGAGGAACGCGGAGGAGGCCGGGCCCGACAGCCAGGACGTTCGCGCCTGGCTCAGGATCTCGGTGAGCGGCGGGAAGAAGATCGAGCGCCCGCCCATGGTGGCGAGCTGCCAGGCGACCGCCACCACCAGCAGCACCAGCCAGCGCAGTGCCATCCCGACCGGGTCGGCGGGGCGCCAGCGGGCCCGCCGCCGCAGCGGCCGGGTGCTCACGGTCTGGGTGCTCACCTGGCCAGCTCCGATTGCTGCTGCCAGGCCAGCGCCCTGCGCTCCACCAGCAGCAGCGCCCAGTTGAGCACCAGGCCGAGCACCCCGGTCATGGCCGTGGCCGCGTAGACCAGGTCGGCGTTGCCGCCGCCCGAGCTGGCCCGCAGGATGAAGCTGCCGATGCCGCCCGCCGCGCCGGCCAGCAGCTCGGTGGAGATGGCCAGGATCAGCGCGATCGCCGAGGCCACGCGCACCCCGGTGGCGATGAACGGCGACGCCGCCGGCAGCGTCACCCGGCCGAGGACCGCCAGCCGCCCGAGGCCGAAGGAGCGGGCGGTGTCCTTGGCGATCGGGTCGACGTCCTGGACGCCGTAGACGGTGTTGAACAACAGCGGCCAGAACGAGGCGTAGGCGATCAGCGAGGTCTTGAGCTGCAGGCCCTGGCCGAACAGCAGGATCGCCAGCGGGATCAGCGCGACCGAGGGGATCGGCCGCAGGAACTCGACCAGCGCCCTGGTGGCCTGGTAGCAGCGGCGCGAGGATCCCAGCAGGATGCCGGCGGGCACCGCCGCGGCGACCGCGATGGCCAGGCCGATCGCCCACGCCTGGAGCGTGGCGGCCACGGCGGTCAGGAATTCGGCCTGGCCGAGGAGCCCCACCAGCCGCGCCAGAACGGTCGACGCCCGCGGGAGGTAGCGAGGGTCGACCAGTTCCAGCCGGGTGATGGCCTCGGCCAGGGCGAAGCACGCGACGGCGCCCACCAGCCCCCTGGCGAGCCGGGGGGCTCGCACAGCCCGCCGCACCCTCCGCGCGGCCACCGAGGCCATGGTTCACCCGCTGACGCGGGTGAACGAGGCCACGTCCAGGCGCTGGCTCAGGTTGCCGAACTGCTGCATGAGGTCAGCCACCCGCTGCAGCTCGGTGGCGTTGGGGGTGGCGCTGTAGATCGGCAGGGTCACCTTGGAGGCCGCGGCCGCGTCGATCTTGATGTAGGTGGGCACGACCTCGTTGACCTTGCTGCGGTCGGCGTTGGCGTCGGCCACCGCCTTGTCGAGCGCGCGGAAGAAGGCCGCCACCGTCTTGGGGTTCTTGTCGGCGAACTGCTTGGTGACCGCGTAGCCGCCGACCGGCAGCGCGGCCGTCGGGCCCGAGAACGGGTCGATGATCGCCCTGGCGTTCAGGGTCGCCTTGACCGCGGTGGTGAACGGCTCCACCACCCACACGGCGTCGACGTCGCCGCGCTGCAGCGTGGCGCCCATGTCCGGGAAGCCCACCTCGACGAACTTGATGCTCTTGGGGTCGACGCCCTGCGACTGCAGCACCGCGCTGATCACCAGGCCGCCGACGTTGTTGAGCGTGTTCACCGCGATCTTCTTGCCGGCCAGGTCGGCTGGGGTCTTGATGGGGGAGTTGGGCATCACGAACACGCCGCTGAAGCCGGGCCTGGCCTTGTCGCCGTCGGCGATCAGGGTGAGGTCGATGCCCTGGCTCTTGGCCAGGAACAGCGACACCCAGTTGGAGAAGGCGATCTGGATGTCACCGCTGACCAGCGAGGGGATCAGGGCGGCGCCGCCCTGGGCCTGCTGGAACTTGACGGTCAGGCCCTCCTGCTTGAAGTAGCCGGCCTTGTCGGCGATGTAGGCCGGGGCGGCATCGACCACCGGCAGGGAGCCGAGCGTGATGGTGGAGGTCTCCGGGCCGCCGGAGGAGCTCGAGGAGCCGTTGCCGCTCCCGCTCGAGCAGGCGGCGGCCAGCAGGCCGAGCGCGGCTACCAGAAGCAACGGAGCCCGGATGCCACGTCGGACGTCGTAGCGCATGGCGGTCCCTTCGTCCGGGACGGATTGGCCAGGTCGCTGCCGGAGCGGGCTCCGGCGCTCGCAATGGGGCCGTTATAGGGCAAATGTGTTGCGCCCGTCAATAGATTGCTGAACGTCAGATATACGCATCCGATCAAGATGTTCCGTGTTGCATCTCGATGCATAACGATATATCGTTAACTCGCAAGCAAGCATCGACCAAGGAAAGGACGAGGTGATGACCATGCGTCGTCCACCGTTCACACCCGGAGGGCCCGGCCGGCCTGGCTTCGGCCGCTGGCAGCCGCCCTTCGGACCATGGGGCGTGCCGTTCGGGCCTGGTGGCCCCGGCTTCGGCCCTGGGTTCGGCCGCCATCACCGTGGTGGCCGCGCCCGGCGCGGCAACGTCCGCGCCGCCATCCTGGCACTGCTGGCCGAGCGACCCATGCACGGCTACGAGATGATCCAGGAGCTCACCAACCGCACCGGCGGGGTGTGGCGGCCGAGCCCAGGCTCGGTCTACCCGGCCCTGCAGATGCTCGAGGACGAGGGCCTGATCTCCAGCCAGGAGACCGAGGGCAAGCGGCTGTTCTCGCTCACCGAGGCCGGCCGCGCCGAGGCCGAGCAGGGGCCTTCGCAGGCCCCGTGGGACGAGGTCACCGAGGGTGTCGACCCGACCAACCTGAAGCTGCGGGACACCGCCTTCCAGGTCGGCGCGGCCGTCATGCAGGTGGCCACGGCCGGTAGCGAGGCCCAGAAGGGCAAGGCGCTCGAGGTGCTCACCGAGGCCCGGCGCCGGATCTACTCGATCCTCGCCGAGGACGAGTGAGGCCCAAGGGACGTCCCCAGTGGCTCGCGTGCCCGCAGCGGCGCGCGAGCCACGACCTTTCACCTCTGGCGGTCATCTGGTCCGATCAGCCGACCACATGGCGTGGCGGTCCCGCCAGGCAAGCGGCGCCGCCGCCGGACATGCTGGCCAGCCAGCGGCCGTCGTGACGGCGCACCTCGACGGCCAGGCCGAAGCAGGCGGAGACCGCCTCGCCGGTGAGCGCGGCGCCGACCTCGCCGGCCGCCACCACCTCGCCGCCGGCCAGCAGCAGCGCGTGGGTGGTGTGCGGCGGGAGGTCCTCCAGGTGGTGGGAGACGACCACGGTGGCCAGCTCCGGCTCGAAGGCGGCCAGCTCGCCGAGGGCGGCCAGCAGCAGCTCGCGGGCGGCCAGGTCCAGCCCGCGGGCCGGCTCGTCCAGTAGCAGCAGCCGCGGCGAGGGCATCAGCGCCCTGGCGATGCGCACACGGCCGCGCTCGCCCTGCGAGCAGGTGCCGACGCGCCTGGCCCCAAGGTGGGCGCAGCCCATCAGCTCCAGCAGCTCGCGCGCCCGGGCCCGCTCTGGAGGGCCGTAGCGCTCCCACAGCGGCTGCACGCTGCCGGTCGCTCCGGTCAGCACCACCGCCTCGGCGGTCAGCTCGTCCGGCATGCGCAGCGCCGGGTCGACCACGCCGATCAGGCGGCGCAGCTCGCGCATGTCCACCTTGCCGAGGCGCTCGCCGAGCACCCGGACCACTCCGGCGCTGGGGTGGCGCCTGGCGCCGGCCATTGACAGCAGGGTGGTCTTGCCGGCGCCGTTGGGCCCGAGCAACGCCCAGTGCTCGCCGGGGCGGACCCGCCAGGTGACGTCGCGGAGCAGCTCGCTGCGGTCGGGCGCCCACACCCGTACGCCCTCCAGCTCGAGATAGGCCCGAGCCGGATCGCGCACCTGGTCCATGGACACTCCACCCCTCGACGGCGGCCGCCACGGGGCGGCGGCCTCGGCCACCGCCGATAGGAGCACGGCGCCAGCTCGGGGCGCAAACCGGGCCATCGCGGGCTTGCGGGCGCGGTGGCCCGCCGGGGCGGGGTGCTTGACGGCGGGACGGCGCGGCCCGGAGGCTTCGCGCATGGACGGAACGCCGCGGCGCTGGCACGCCGCCGCTGCGGCCCTCGCGCGCCGCTCCGCCCTCCCACATCTGAAGGAATCGAAAAACAAGGTTGACATTTGTGAAGGGCTGAGTTTCTATTCATTCGGCGCTGCCCGCCCGTGGCCGTCCGCGGAGCCGCGGGGGTCGGGCGCTCCGGCCGGGTGCACCCCGGTCTGACCGCCGGCCGAGCGCCGCTCCAACCCAACCCAAATCGGCCACCTACCACGGAGGTCTTCTTCGGCATGAGCAATTTCCTCGAGACGCGCCCGAGCGCCGGCACCGCCGCAAGCTCGGGCCCGCCACCGGCGATCGAGGTCCAGGACCTGGTCAAGACCTATCCGGGCGACGTCCGCGCCCTGCGGGGCCTCAGCTTCACCGTGGAGCCGGGGACAGTGTTCGGCCTGCTCGGTCCCAACGGCGCCGGCAAGTCCACCACCGTCAAGATCCTCACCACGCTGAGCCGCCCGGACTCCGGCACCGCCCGCGTGGCCGGCATCGACGTGGTCCAGCGGCCCGACCGCGTGCGCCGGGCCATCGGCTGCGTGGCCCAGCGCTCCGGGGTCGACCTGGAGGCCACCGGCCGCGAGAACCTGGCGCTCCAGGGCCGCCTGTACGGCATCGGCGGCCGCGAGCTGAAGTCGCGGGTCGGCGGGCTGCTGGAGCGCTTCGGGCTGGGCGAGGCCGCCGACCGCATCACCAAGACCTACTCGGGCGGCATGCGGCGAAAGCTCGACGTCGCCCTCGGTCTGGTCCACCGGCCCCAGGCGCTGTTCCTGGACGAGCCCACCACGGGCCTGGACCCGGAGGCACGCGCCGACATGTGGAACGAGATCACCCGCCTCGCCAGCGAGGAGGGCATCACCGTCCTGCTGACCACGCACTACCTCGAGGAGGCGGACCGGCTCGCCCGGCGGCTGGCGATCGTGGACAGCGGCCGCGTGGTCGCCGCCGGCACACCCGAGGAGCTCAAGGCCGAACTGCGCGGCGACGCCATCCTGGTCGAGCTGGGCGAGCCGGAGGCCGACGGCCTCGTCCGCGGCGTGCTGGACCGGTTGCCTGGCGTGCGCGAGGTGGTCGTGGACGGCCGCGTGGTCCGCGCCCGGGTCGACAGCGGCGCCACCGCCGTGCCCGCCGTGCTCGGCGCGCTCGAGTCCCACGGGCTGGCCGTGGCCGCCGTCACCATCGCCCGCCCCTCCCTGGACGACGTCTACCTCCGCTACGCCGGCCGCGCCTTCAGCCAGGCCGATGTGGCGCACCACACGGATGGAGACCCACGATGACCACCGCCGTCGCGCACTCGTGGCACATGACAGTCCGCCACCTGCGCTTCCTGTCACGCCAGCCGTGGCTGATCTCGATCAGCCTGGTGCAGCCGATCATCTGGCTGCTGCTGTTCGGTCAGCTCTTCAAGCGGATCGTCGAGATCCCGGGCTTCGCCTCCAGCTCCTACATCACCTTCCTGACACCCGGCGTGGTGGTGATGACCGCGCTGTTCTCCGGCGGCTGGGCCGGGATGGGCGTGATCAGCGACCTGGACCGCGGCGTCACCGACCGCTTCCTGGTGTCGCCGGTCCGGCGCGGCGCGCTCACCACCGGGATGATCGCCTATCAGGCGCTGGTGTCGGTCGGGCAGACGGTGATCCTCGTCGCGCTCAGCCTGGTCCTCCGCAAGGAAGAGTCGGTGATCGCCGCGGTGCAGTTCGTGGCGCTGCCGCTGGTCTTTCTCGGCGCCGGCTTCATGTCCGAGAGCCTGATGCCCTCCTGGATCCGCGCCGTCGCCCACTACAACCCCGTCAACTGGGCGGTGGAGGCCGGCCGCAGGGCGCTCGAGTCCAGCACCGACTGGGGGTTCGTGGCGCTGCGCGGCGGCTGGCTGCTGGCGCTGGCGCTGGGCTGCGCACTGCTGGCGACCATCGCCTTCCGCTCCTACCAGCGCTCGGTGTGACCGGCGGGCCGGCCGCGCATCCTCCAGGCCGCGGCCGGCCCCGCACCGCAGACCAACCGGGAGGTTCCGTCCGTGCTGCCGCTGGTGTTCCTCACCGAGATCGGCTTCCTGGTTGCGTTCGGCGTCCTGCTGGATACGCTGATCGTGCGCTCGGTGCTCGTGCCGGCGCTCACGTTCGATCTCGACCGCCGCATGTGGTGGCCGAGCCGGCTGTCCCAGCGCCAGCAGCCTTCCCGCCCCCGCGGCCCGCGCCCGCGGCGGTGGGCAGCGCACCGAGGCGCAGCGGCGGGTCGCGCCTGATCCGGTGAGCCGCGGCTGGAGGCTGCCAGGCGCAGCGACGCGCACGAGCCCGGGCCCCGGACCGGGCTCGTGCGCTGCCTCCCGGGCTCGATCCCCCGGGCGCGCCAGACGCTCCGGCCGGGTCAGGGGAGCAGGCCGCGCTCGGCCAGCAGGCCCTCCAGCGCCTCCAGCCAGGCGGTGTAATAGGTGGTGGCGGGCGAGGCGGCGGGGTCGGCGGGGTGGCGCCGGATCGCGGTCACCAGGTGCTGGCGGAACTCGGCCCAGGTGGTGCCGGTCCGCTCCAGCGCGACCACGCCCATGCCGAGCGCCCGCGCCTGCCACGGCTCCTCGAAGACCAGCTCGCCGTTGTCGCGCGGCAGCGGCGCCTGTCCGGCCAGCGCGGCGTCGACCCGCTCCAGGCGGGGGACCTCGGTCATGGGGCGGCGTCCGTGCTGGGGGCGGCGTCCGTGCTGGGGACGGCCGTGCCGATCATGCAGTCGCGGGTGACGATGCCGGCCAGGCGCTGCTGGCTCCAGCCCTCGGTCCCGGGCGGCCGCATCGGCAGGACCAGGTAGCGGACCTCGGCGCTGGAGTCCCACACGCGGATCTCGACCTCGGCGGGCAGTTCCAGCCCGAACTCGCGGAGGACAGCCCGCGGCTCCGCGACCATGCGGGCCCGGTAGGGCAGGCTCTTGTACCAGACGGGGGGCAGGCCGAGCACCGGCCACGGGTAGCAGGAGCAGAGCGTGCAGACCACCGCGTTGTGCACGCTCGGGGTGTTGGCCACCACCACCAGGTTGTCGCCCTCGGCGCCGCCGTAGCCGAGCTCGGCGATCGCGGCGGTGCCGTCGCTCAGCAGGCGCTGGCGGTAGGCGGGGTCGAGCCAGGCCCTGGCCACCACCTTGGCGCCGTTCTGCGGCCCGACGTCGTGTTCGTAGTAGGAGATGACCGCGTCGACCGCGTCCGTGGTGACCAGGCCCTTGGCGACCAGCAGCGCCTCCAGGGCGCGGGCGCGCAGCTCCACCTCGGAAGCGGGCCGCGGGTGGTGCGGCCCGTGGTCGCCATGGTCGTGACCGCCGCGGTCGTGGTAGCCGTGGTGGTCGGCGCCCGGCTGGGCGCCGGCGGGGCCGGGTTCGACGGCTCCAGGGTCGCTCACGCGCTCGGCACCTCCTCGAGGTAGTGCTCCCACAGGTCGACCAGCACGGTCCAGGGCGGGCGCCCGTCCTCGCCCCACAGGTCGCGGGAGTCGAAGGCCACGGCGTAGACCGGCTCCGGGGTGGCCGGCTCGCCGTAGGCGGCCAGTTCCGGCGGCGCGTCCAGGCCGTGCACACGCTCGATCCGCCCGGTGGCGCCGCGCACGTAGCGGGGGCAGCGGGTGTGCCTGCCCGGTCGCATGCGCCGGACCCGGACCTGATCGCCGACCGCGAAGCGCGCGCCGGTCGCCGGCGCCAGCGGCGGGGCGGGGTCCCGCACGGCCGCCACCGCACGGGCCGCCAGCTCCGGGTCGTCCCGCCGCGCCTCTGGCTCGCCGCCGGCGAGCCGCTCCATCATGCGCTCGACCTCACCGGGCTGGAGGTGCCCCTTGCGCTCCAGGCGGCGCTCCGCGCTCCACAGCCAGCGCTGGTAGTACGAGGCGGCGAGGTAGTCCGCGGCCGGCATCGCCTCGCGCGTCGGCCTGCCGCCCGGGCCGCCGCCGAGGTCCTGGATGCCGACCAGCATGTGCAGCGCGAACACCCGCGCCTCCCACCGCTGGCTCCGTCCATGCCCAGGAGGTAGCACGCGCGGCCGTCCCCGTTCAAGCCCGCGGGGGGGCCGGGCCGGCCGCTGCCTGCCTGCCGGCCGCCGCGCGGTCAGCTGTGGCGGCGGCTGGGAGCGGCGCGTGCGGTGGGGGTTGCCGCCGCCCGGGGAGCCGCCCGGGTGGGGGCGGCGACCAGGGCGTCGCGGCCGGCGGCGAGGCCGGCCAGCAGGATCACGAGGGTGGTCCCGGCGAGGGCGGCCAGGGGGACGGTCCAGGCGCCGGTCAGGTCGTGCACCAGGCCGAGCAGGGCCGGTCCGGTGGCGGCGAGCAGGTAGCCGACGGTCTGCGCCATCCCGGACAGCTCGGCGGCGTGGCGAGCGTCCGGCGCTCGCAGCGCGAACATGGTGAGGGCCAGGCTGAACAGGGCTCCCTGGCCCAACCCGATCAGCACGCACCACAGCGGCAGCAGGCCGCGCCCGGCGAGCAGCAGGCCGCTGTAGCCGAGCAGCGACAGCAGCGCCGAGCAGGAGGCGTGGACGCGCTGGCTCGCCCGCCTGGTGGCGATCGGCGGCGCGGCCAGCGAGGTGACCAGCCCGGAGAGCTGCGCCAGCGAGACCAGCCAGCCCGCCGCCGACGACGAGAGCCCCCGGTCGCGCAGGATCTCGGCCAGCCACGCGATCGTCGAGTAGAACACCAGCGACTGGAGCCCCATGAACACGGTCACCTGCCACGCCAGGCCCGACCGCCACAGGCTCGGCACCGGCTCCGCCGGCCCGCCGACCGCGGGCTCCTCGCGCTGGGCCGGCTGGCGCGCTCCGGGGCGCCGGCGCGCCAGCGGGACCCAGACCAGCGCGGCGACGGCCGCCGGCGCGGCCCAGCAGGCGAGCGAGCCGCGCCAGCCGAGCCCGGCGCGGTCGGCGATCGGGACGGCCAGTGCCACGGCGACGGTCGCCATCCCGCCCATGGCCCCGCTGTAGAGCCCGGTCATCCACCCGGTCCGGTCGGGGAAGTCGCGCTTCACCAGGCCCGGCAGCAGCACGTTGCCGGCGGCGATCGCCAGCCCGAGCAGGGCCGTGCCGCCGAACAGCGCGGCCACCGGGCCGCTGGAGCGCAGCAGGATGCCTGCGACCAGCACCACCATGCTCGCCAGCAGCGTCCGCTCGATGCCGAAGCGGCGGCCCAGCCGCGGCGCCAACGACGACAGCGCGCCGAACGCCAGCAGCGGCAGGGTGGTGATCAGGCCCGCCAGCCCGTGGGAGATGCCGGTGTCGCCGCGGATCTCGCCGACCAGCGGGCCCACCGAGGTGATCGCCGCGCGGAGGTTGCCGGCCAGCAACAGGATCGCGGCGGCGAGCAGCCCAGCTCGCGCCCGGGACTGGAACGACGGTGGACGCACCCTGGAGATGGTAGCCGCTCAGCCCGCCGTGCCTCGCCGGCGGGTCAAGGGCGGCCCGCACCGGGCAGGTTGCCGGCCAGGACGGTCCGGACCACGCCGCGGGCGTACTCGCCGGCGTCGGGGGGCAGGCCGACGGCGGCCAGGGCGGCGGGGTCGGCCAGCAGCGACAGGAACGCGTGCTGGAGGCAGGCGCCGAGCAGGGCGGCGGCGATGAAGGCGGGATCGGCGGCGGGGCCGAGGCGCCCGGCCGCGCGCTCGGCCTCCAGGTAGGCGATCAGCGCCGCATGGCCCTGGACCGGTCCGCCGCCACGCTCGGGCATCCGCTGCCGCAGCCAGGCGCTCACCTGGTGGTCGGCGAGCGCCGAGGCGGTCATCGGCAGCAGCTCGCCGTAGAAGCGGACCGCGGCGCCGGCCAGGCGCTCCAGGTTGCCTTCGACGGTGCCCTTGCCGACGCTGGCGGCGAGCTCGCGCATGGCGCCGCGGATGCCGCTGGTGACCGCGCCGAAGGCGGCGCCGAACAGGGCGGTCTTGTTCTCGAAGTGGTTGTAGATGCTGCCCTCGGAGACCTTGGCGGCGCGGGCGATCTCCTTGGTGGTGGCGCGGGTGACGCCGCGCTCGCGGATCACCTGGATGGCGGCGGCGACGATCCGCTCGCGCATCGGCCGGTCACTGGATCGGGTCGCCATCTCGCCTCCGGGGCTCGCGCTGCTTGACATTCGAGTGGGTACTCACCCATTATGAGTGAGCACACACTCAGAAGCAAGCGAGAGCGAGGCACGGCTCATCGAGCCGCCGGCGCTCGGCTACATCCAGGTGGCGGCGGCGGTCGAGCCACCGGCGCGCGGGCCGCTGCCAGGCAGGAGCGCGGGGAAGCGGGCGCTGCTGGCCAACCTGAAGTCGCTGGCCGGCCAGCTCGAGGGTCTGGAGACCGTCGAGAAGGCCACGGTCTACCGCGCGACCCTGGTGCCGCCACCGGCCGGCTACGCGAAGGAGAAGGCGTCCCACGTGGCCCGCTACGACGTGGTGGTGCTGATCGAGACCAGCTCGCCGGAGGTGATCGAGGAGGTCCGGGGCACCGAGCCCTACAAGCTGCTGCTGGAGGCGGTGACCGGCGCCGCCCGGGACGTGTACGTGATGACCGCCCGCTGTGTGCGGCGGATCGGCGACGTGGACAAGACCCGGCAGGGGCTGTTCCTGTTCAACTACTTCGTCGCCGACGACCCCGAGGTCGCGCTCGAGCTGTGGGACTACCTGGCCGACTGGTACGTGGTCGAGACCGGGCTCCGCAACTCCACGCTGCTGGCCCCGACCGGCGACGCGGACTACGTGTTCGTCAACCACGCCCGCTGGGACGAGAGCCTGCCGAGCTTCATGGTCCGCCAGATGGCCAAGCCCAGCTTCTACCGCTACGTGCTGGCCAACATGCGCGCGAACCGGACCGGCGCGATGCCGCTGCTGTACCGGCTCGCCTGAGGCAGCTGGCGGGCGCCGTGGTGCAGAATTGCGCCCATGAGCGCAGCGATCGCCCCCGGGCTGCACGCCGAGTTCTCCTACACGGTCACCGACGCCGACACCGCCGCGGCGCTGGAGAGCGGGCTGGTGCCCGTGCTCTCCACGCCGCGGGTGCTGGCGCTGATGGAGCGGGCCACCGTCGAGGCACTGGAGGGCGCGTTGGACCAGGGGACCACCACCGTCGGCACCAGGGTCGAGCTGGAGCACTTGCTGGCCACCCCGGTCGGCGTTCCGGTCCAGGTCAGCGCGACCCTGGAGGTGGTCGACGGCCGCCGCCTCGACTTCTCCGCCGAGGTCACCGACGGCGGGCGGGTCGCCGCCAGGGGCCGCGTCACCCGCGTGCTGGTGGACCTCGAGCGCTTCCTCGCCGCCGTGGCCGCGCGGCGGTAGCCGCGGCGGGGGAGGACGTTCGTGCCGCTCAGGAATATCGCGTCGAGCGCCTTTTATTTGGCGATCTATCGGGGACAAGCGAGACCTCTGCCCGGGTCGCCCTTTTGCCCTGGCGTTCGCCACCCGGCCGGTGGTCGACGTCAACGCCTACGAGGATCTGCCCACCGGCAAGACCTGGGTGTCGATGGCCTTCTCGGGGGACCTGGTGGCCGCGCCCTACTACCTGTCGAAGGGCCTGGACGCGGAGGTGCTGCGCTACTGGTTCCCGCTCGACGGCCGTGGGACGGTCGGCAACGACCTGATGACGGTCCTGCGCTCCGCCCGCAACCCGGTGCTCGCGCACCACTTCCTGAACTTCCTGCTGGACTTCGACATGGCCATGCTCAACCTGGAGTGGAACGGGTTCCAGCCGCCGCAGGTGCGGATCGACCCGGCCCTGCTGGTCGAGCAGGGCTACATCCCCGCCAACCTGACGACCGCGGTGGTCAGGCAGGAGTACTTCGAGACCGGCTTCCGCGCGGTGGAGCTGGACCCGCGGGTCGACAAGTCGTGGCACGGCGCCTGGTCCCAGTTCAAGTCCAGCCTGTGACCGCGCCGCCGCTGGCCGTCAGGCGCCGGGCGGGGCCTGGACCTGGCCGATGGTGATGCCGGAGAGGCGCTCCAGGGCCTTGACCAGGGCGTGGTTGCCGTCGCCGCCGAAGCCGGCGCGTTGCAGCGTGCGGTAGAGCTGGAAGACGGTGCTGCTGGCCAGCACCGGGGCGCCGGTCTCGTCGGCGGCCTCCAGCACCAGGCGGAGGTCCTTCTGCTGGAGGTCGATGGTGAAGCCGGGCCGCCAGTCGCGGTGGACCGCTTGCGGCCCCCGGTTGGAGAGCATCCAGCTCCCGCCGGCGCCGCCGGCGACCGCCTCGATGGTGCGGTCGAGGTCGAGCCCGGCGGCCTGCGCGAACAGCAGCGCCTCCCCGGCGGCCAGCATGTTCACCACCACCAGGATCTGGTTGACCAGCTTGCAGCTCTGCCCGGCGCCGATCGGCCCGACGTGGGTGATGGTCGAGCCCATCGCCTCCAGGTAGGGCCTGGCCCTGTCCAGGTCGGCCTGGTCACCGCCGACCATGATGCTGAGGGTGCCCTTGGCGGCGCCCTCGCTGCCGCCCGACACCGGGGCGTCGAGCATGGCCACGTCCGCCTCGGCCAGCCGCTCGGCCATGCGGCGGGTCGCCCGCGGGCTGATCGTCGACATGTCGACCACCAGCGACCCGGGCCTGGCGCCGTGGATCACGCCCTCGGGACCCAGCAGCACCGCCTCGACGTCGGGGGTGTCGCTGACGCAGACGAACACCACGTCGGTGGTGGCGGCCAGCCCGGCGGGGCTGGCGGCGGTGGCCGCCCCCGCGTCGGCCAACGGCTGCATCCGCTCGGGCGTCCGGTTGTAGACGGTGAGGTCGACGCTGGCTCTGAGCAGGTTGTGGGTCATGCCGCTGCCCATGATCCCCAGCCCGATGAAGCCTACGCGGTCAGGCATGATCCTCCTCTGGCTCGGCGTGCGGGGCTCGCGTCCCCAGCGGCATCGTACCGGCCCGGCTCATAGGCCCGTGGTGGCGCGCGGGTAGGCGACCTCCGGGTCGGTCACCACGTTCACCAGGTAGGGGACGCCGGCGTCGAAGGCGCGGCGCAGCGCCGGGGCGATGCCGTCCGCGGTGGTGACCAGCTCGCCGGCGCCTCCCAGCGCCTGCGCCACCTGGTCGTAGCGGCAGCCGGGCTGCAGATCGGCGGCCACGTCATAGCCGTAGAACATGCGCATCGGGTGCTTCTCGAGCCCCCAGGCGCCGTTGTTGCCGCAGACGATCACCACCGGCAGGCGGTGGCGCACCAGGCTGTCGACGTCCATCAGCGACAGGCCGGCGGCGCCATCGCCCAGCAGCAGCACCACCTGCCCCTCCGGCCGGGCCATGCGCGCGGCGATGGCGTAGCCGAGGCCGGTGCCGAGGCAGCCGTAGGGGCCCGGGTCGAGCCACGACCCGGGCTGGGCGGGCTCGATGTAGCGGCCGGCGAAGGAGACGAAGTCGCCGCCGTCGCCGATGACCACCGCGTCGTCGGCCAGCAGCTTGCGCAGCTCGCCGTAGATCCTGGCCGGGTGGACCGGCCCGGCGTCGCTGGCGAGCACTTCCTGGTCCTTGCGCTCCGCCTCGGCGGCGGCCTCCCGCAGCCGCCCGAGCCAGGCGGACCTGGCCGCGCGGCCGCCGGAGCCGGCGGCGGCGACCAGGCCGTCCAGGGCCATGGCGAGGCTGCCGGCGACGCCCTCGGCCAGCGCCACGTGGGTGGCGAGCTGCCCAGGGCTGTCGGCGAGCTGGACCACCCTGGCGGGCTGCCCGGAGCTGCCGCCGAAGGCGCCGTAGCCGAGCCGGAAGTCCAGCGGCGCGCCGGCGACGATCACCAGGTCGGCGGCGCCGAAGGCCAGCGAGCGGGCGCGGGTGACCAGCAGCTCGTGGCCGGCCGGCAGCACCCCGCGGCCAAGGCCGTTGGCGATCACCGGGAGGCCGAGCGCCTCGGCGGCCCGGCGGGCCGCCTGCTCGGCGTGGTCGGCCCACACGTCCGAGCCGAGCACCAGCACGGGCCGTTGCGCCCCGCCCAGCAGGGCGGCGACCCTGGCCAGCGCGTCGCCGTCGGGCTCGCGCGCCGGCGGGGCGGGAGGATCCGGGAGCGTCACCGCGGCGCTGGAGAAGAGCTGCTCGATCGGGACGTCGAGGAAGACCGGGCCGCGGTGGGGCTGGTCGGCCAGGGCCAGCGCGGCGTCGACCTCGGCGGCGATGTCGCCGACCCGGTGGACGGTGGCGGCGCGTTTGGTGACCGGGGCCAGCAACGGCGGGTGGTCCAGCTCCTGGAGGCTGCCCGACCCCCAGCGCGCCTGCGGCGCGCGGCCGCCGAGCACCAGCAGGGGCGAGCCGTTGAACCAGGCGGTGGTGACCGCGCTGACGCTGTTGGTCACGCCCGGCCCGGCGGTCACCACCGCCAGGCCGGGAACGCGGGTGAGCTTGGCCAGGCCCTCGGCGGCGAACACCGCGGTCTGCTCGTGGCGGACGTCGATCAGCGGCAGCGGTGGGTCGGCCTTGACCGCGCCGTCGTACAGCGGGAACACGTGTGCCCCCGACAGCGTGAACATCGCGCTGACGCCGCGGCGCCTGGCGACCGCCACCGCCAGCGCGCCGCCGTGCCCCTCCACCTTCGCCTGCCGCTCGGTCCGCGTGGTCTCGGTCATGCTCGCTCCAGTGCCGGTGTGCCCACACCGGTGATCCTAGCGAGCCAGGAGGGTGACGGGCGCGGCCGATCGCGCCGGCACGCGCCGGCCCGCCGGCGTGCGCGCGCACAGGTGCTTGACGACGTGCTCCGCGTCCCTGCCGGTACCGCCGACGAGCATCGACGTGAAGGCGTACTGGAACGCCAGCCCGACGAAGTACAGGCCCGGCGAGGACGGCACCACGCCACGCGTCTCCAGCGGCCAGCCGCCGTCGCCGGTCACCGGCAGATCGATCCAGGAGAAGTCCTGGCGGAACCCCGTGCACCAGACGACGTTGGCGACCTCCAGGGCGCGGTCGTCGTCGAGCACCGGCAGGCCGTCGCGCACCCCGACCGTCCGCGCCGCCGCCAGCTCGACGCCTGCGCGGGCGAGGTCGGCGCGCTTGACTCTGATGAGCGGCCCGCCGTGCGCCCTGACCTCCGGCCGGATCTTGCGGCCGAGCGGCGTCCTGATGGTCAGCAGGTGGTTGGCCAGGAAGTACAGGACCGGGAAGATCACGTGCGCCGGCCTGCCCTCGATGTCGAACGGCACCTCGCCGTGGATCGGGCCGCTGAGCACGGTCGGATGGCCCGCCGTGCCCGCCTCGAAGGCGATGTCGCCGCCCGAGTGCGACGCCCCCACCACCAGCACCCCGCCGGGCTGGAGCTGGGAGGGGTTCTTGTAGGCGCTCGAGTGCAGCTGCAGGATGCCGGGGTCGAGCGCGGCGGCGAATTCGGGGACGTGCGGCGTCCTGCCGAAGGTGCCCGACGCGACCACCACGTTGTCGCACTGAAACGACGGTCCACCGGTGGTCACGAGGTACTTCCCGTCCGCGTGGGCCAGGCGGCGCACGCGCAGACCGGTGCGAACCGGCAGTTGGAACCTGGAGGCGTACGTCTCGAGGAAATCGGCCATGTCGTCCTTGGTCGGATACGACATCGGCGGCGCTGGGAAGCGCATCCCGGGCAGCGAGGCTATCCGCGCCGGGCTGTAGAGCCGCAGCGAGTCCCAATGGCACCGCCAGTTGTCGCCGACCCGCTGGTAGGCGTCGAGGATCACGAAATCCCTGCCGCGACGGGCGAGGTGGTAGCCGGTCGCCAGGCCGGCCTGGCCGGCTCCGATGACGACCGTCTCCACCCGCACCGGGCCCGCGTCCCGGCCGGCGTCACCGGGTCCCGAGCCGAGCTCACCGGTCATGGCTGTCTCCTCTCTCACGATCCACCAGGCCGGGCGGCCCGCCTTCCAGGGACGCTAGGGCCAGGCGGAGCCGCTGGCTTCGGGAGAACCGACCAACCTCGGCGGCGCGCATTGGGGATTTCTGTGTAGCCGGGCCGCGGCCGCCCCCCTCCCGCGGCACCTGGCACGCTTGGCGGCATTATGCTCGCACCGGTGGGGCCGCGGACGGAAGGGAGCCGGCGTGGGGGAGGAGTCGACCTATCCCATCTGGGGTTGGGGGCTGCCGGGGGAGGAGCCCGACCCGGCGGCGCTGGAGGCGCTCGGGCCGGCGGTGGGGTCCATGCTCGGCTTCCAGGCGCAGGCGCCGGAGCGGCCCGCGCCGCTGGCCGAGCCGCCGGCGCCGCGGCTGCGGCCACCGGCCGCGCTGGCGGCGATCGCCTCCGGCGCGCCGTACGACCGCGCCCGCCACGGGCTCGGGCGTTCCTACCGCGACGTGGTCAGGGGCCTGCGCGGCCGCATTGATCACCCGCCGGACCTGGTGCTGCGTCCCCGCGACCAGGCAGAGGTCGCGGCGGTGCTCGACTGGTGCGGTGAGGCCGGCGTGGCGGTGGTGCCGTTCGGCGGTGGCACCAGCGTGGTTGGCGGGGTGGAACCGGACGTCGGCGACGCCTGGGCCGGGGCGGTCTCGCTCGACCTCGGCCGGCTCGCCGGGGTGGTGGAGGTCGACCCGCTGGCACGCGCCGCCAGGGTCCGGGCGGGCACCCAGGGCCCGGCGCTCGAGGACGGGCTGCGGCCCCACGGGCTCACCCTGCGCTTCTTCCCGCAGTCGTTCCAGCGCTCCACGGTCGGCGGCTGGCTGGCCACCCGCGCCGCCGGCCACTACGCCACCGGGCCCACCCACATCGACGACCTGGTCGAGTCGATCACCATAGTGACCCCCGCGGGGGTGCAGTGCTCCCGCCGCCTGCCCGGCTCCGGCGCCGGCCCCAGCCCCGACCGGCTGGTGCTCGGCAGCGAGGGCACGCTCGGGGTGATCACCGAGGCATGGCTGCGCGTGGTGCCCCGCCCGGCGCACCGCGCCGGCGCGCTGCTGGCGTTCGACGGCTTCGAGGCGGCCGCCGCCGCGGTCCGCGGGCTCGTCCAGGCCGGCCTGGCGCCCGCCTCCTGCCGGGTGCTGGACGCCACCGAGGCCGCCCTGGCCGGCGTGCTGCCGGGTGGCGAGCCGCACCGGGCCGCGCTGGTGCTGGCCTTCGAGTCGGCCAGCCACCCGCTCGACGCGGAGCTGGCGCTGGCCCTGGAGCTGTGCGCCGCCGGCGGCAAGCTGCTGGAGCGGGGCGAGCGGGCCGGCGGCGCCTGGAGATCCAGCTTCCGCCAGGCGCCCTACCTGCGGGACCAGCTCGTGCTGCTCGGGGTGCTGGCGGAGACCTTCGAGACCGCCTGCACCTGGGAGCGGCTGGACGGGCTGGTCGCCGGCGTGCGCGAGGCGGTCGGGGAGGCGCTGCGGGCGGTCTGCGGCGGCGGGCTGGTCGCCTGCCGGCTGACCCACGCCTACCCGGACGGGGCGGCGCCGTACTTCACCGTGCTGGCCCCGGCGCGGCGCGGCAGCGAGCTGGCCCAGTGGGCGGACGTCAAGGCGGCGGCGGCCGAGACCGTGCTGGCCCACGGCGGTACCATCACCCACCACCACGCCGTCGGCCGCGACCACCGGCGCTGGTACGACCGGCAGCGGCCGGGACCGTTCGCGCTCGCCCTGCGGGCGGCCAAGGCCGCCGTCGACCCCGCCGGCGTCCTCAACCCGGGCGTGCTGCTGGACAGCGCCCGCGCCGTCGACGGCGCGAGCGCGGGAGGGACGAGGTGACGTGGAGCGCTACGACCTGGTGGTGATCGGCGGCGGGATCCTCGGGCTGGCCACCGCCCGCGCGCTGCGGGAGCGCTTCCCGGGCGCGTCCGTGGCCGTGCTGGAGCGCGAGCGGGCCTGGGCGGTGCACCAGAGCGGGCACAACAGCGGCGTGATCCACTCCGGGATCTACTACGCGCCCGGCAGCCTGAAGGCGCGCCTGTGCCGCGCCGGCAACGCCAGCATGGTGGCGTTCTGCAAGGCCGAGGGCGTGCCCTTCGAGGTCTGCGGCAAGCTGATCGTGGCCACCGGCGAGCCCGAGCTGCCGCGTCTCGAGGCGCTGCTGGAGCGCGGCCTGGCCAACGGGCTCGAGGTCCGCCGCGCCAGCCCCCAGGAGGTGGCCGAGCGCGAGCCGCACGTGCGCGCGCTGGCCGCGATCCACGTGCCGAGCACCGGCGTCGTGGACTTCCGCCAGGTCTGCGCCGCGCTGGCGCGCCAGCTCGAGGCCGACGGCGTGGAGCTGCGGCTCGGCACCGGCGTGCGGCGGCTGGAGCGCTCCGGCGGCGAGCACCGGCTGGTCACCGACGCCGGCGAGATCGGCGCCGGCTGGCTGGTCAACTGCGCGGGCGCCGCCAGCGACCGGCTCGCCCGCGCCGCCGGCGCCGATCCCGGCGCGCGCATCGTGCCGTTCCGCGGCGAGTACTACCAGCTGGTGGAGCCGCGCCGCGACCTGGTCCGCGGCCTGGTCTACCCGGTGCCGGACCCGGCCCTGCCGTTCCTTGGGGTCCACCTGACGCGGACGATCGACGGCAGCGTCCACGTCGGCCCCAACGCCGTGCCGGCCGGCAGCCGCGACGGCTACCGCTGGTCGAAGCTGAACGGGCGCGACCTGGCCGCCACCGCCACCTGGCCCGGCTGGTGGCGCCTGGCCCGCCGCTACTGGCGCACGGGCTCGCGCGAGATCTGGCGGTCGCTGTCCAAGCCGGCGTTCGTCGCCGAGGTGCGGCGCATGCTGCCCGAGGTGGCCGCCGCCGACCTGGTGCGCGCCGGCGCCGGCGTGCGCGCCCAGGCGCTGGGGCGCGACGGCCGCCTGGTCGACGACTTCCTGATCGTGGAGAGCCAGCGCGCCACCCACGTCTGCAACGCGCCCTCGCCCGCCGCCACCGCCTCGCTGGAGATCGCCGCCCACATCGTCGACCGCCTGCCCTCGACGGCGGCCGACCACCCCTGAGGAGCCCGCCGTGATCCCGCCCGTGCCCCTGCCGGTGCCGCACATCATCGTGCGCCCGGACGCGCCTGCGCTCGACACCCCGCTGGACATCGTCCTGGAACACTTCCCGCCAGGCGCCGAGGTGACCGTGCGGGCCGGCATGCGTGACCTGCTCGGCCGCCGCTGGGCCTCGCGCGCCGTCTTTCTCGCCGACGAGGGCGGCTTCGTCGACATCCCCACCCAGGCCCCGCTCGCCGGCTCGTACCGCACGGCCGACCCGATGGGGCTGATCTGGTCGATGACCGAGGACCTGAGCGGCGGGATCGTCGAGGTGCCCGCCGACGACCCGCTCCCGCCGCAGGCGCTGACCATCGCGGCCGAGGTCGAGGGGATCGCCGGGATCGACATGGTGGTCGACCGGCTGCGCCAACCCCTCGGGGTCGAGCGCGCGGTGGTGCGCACCCGCGGACTGGTCGGCACGCTGTTCGCTCCGTCGGCCGGCGGGCCGCACCCCGGCGTGATCCTGCTGGGCGGCGGCGAGGGTGGCCTGCACGAGATCGACGGCGCGCTGCTGGCGGCGCACGGCTTCGCGGTGCTGTCGCTGGCCTACTTCGGCGTCGAGGGCCTGCCGGAGGTGCTGGTCGACGTGCCGCTGGAGTACTTCGCCACGGCCGTCTCGTTCCTGGAGGACCACGAGCTGGTGCGCGGCGACCGGCTCGGCATCGTGGGCAGCTCCCGCGGGGGCGAGGCCGCGCTGCTGGTCGCCTCGGTGGACGCCAGGCTCAAGGCGGCGGTCAGCGTGGTCGGCTCCGGCGTGATGACCCAGGGGATCCCGCGCGCCGACACGCTGCTGGAGATGATCGCCAACCACGTCTCGGCGTGGACGCAGGACGGCCGGCCGCTGGCCTTCCTGCCGTGCACGGTCCCGCCGGAGCTGGCCGACCAGATCGGCAACCATGAGCCGGTCGAGCTGGCGCTGGCCTACCGGGCCGGCCTGGCCGACGCCGAGGCGGTGGCGGCGGCGTCCATCCCGGTGGAGCGCATCAACGGGCCGGTGCTGCTGCTCTCCTCCGGTCATGACAAGACCTGGCCGTGCCAGGCGCTCACCGAGGTCGCCGCCGATCGGCTGCGCCAGGCCGGCCGCCCCTTCGAGAACGTGATCTACGAGGGCGCCGGGCACGCGATCGCCCCGCCGCCCTACGGGCCCGCCACCGAGCTCACCACCCCGGGCCCGGAGCGGCGCTCCACCACCGGCCCGGAGCTGCGCATGGCGCACGGCGGCACGCCGGAGGCCAACGCGGCCGCCCGGGAGGACGCCTGGCTCCGCACCCGCCAGTTCCTCGCCGAGCACCTCGGCGGCTGAGCCGCCCGGGCCCGGCCCGGCGCGCAGGCCCTCAGCGCGCGGCGGCGGCGCAGGCGAAGCGGTGCTCGCCGTCGGTGTGCCAGGAACCCAGCCGCAGGCCGGCGGCGGCGAGCTCGCGCTCGACACCCTCGCGGGTGAACTTGGAGGAGATCTCGGTGCGCAGCTCCTCGCCGGCGGCGAACGAGACCTCCAGCTCCAGCGTGGGGAAGCTGACCTTCAGTGCCCGCAGGGCGCGCAGGCGCATCTCGATCCTGGCCTGGTCGGGGTCGTAGACCGCGACGTGCTCGAAGGCGTCCACCGGGATGCGGGCGTGCAGCTCGCGGTTGAGGACGCGCAGGACGTTGCGGTTGAACTCGGCGGTCACCCCGGCGGCGTCGTCGTAGGCGGCCTGGAGCACGGCCGGGTCCTTGACCAGGTCCACGCCGAGCAGGAAGCGGTCCTCCGGCCGCAGCGCCGCCGCGACCGCGCCGAGCAGGTCGGCGCGCTCGGCCGGGTCGAGGTTGCCGATGGTGGAGCCGAGGAAGGCCAGCAGCCGCCGGCCGCGGCGCGGCACCCACGGCAGGTCGGCGGTGAAATCGCCGACGAACCCCTCGAACTCGAGCCACGGGTAGCTGGCGGTCAGCGCGGCCGCCGCGCCCTCCAGCGCGTCGGCGCTGACGTCCAGCGGCGCGTAGCGGCGGCCGCCGCCGTGGCGGTGCATCGCCTCCAGCAGCAGCCGGGTCTTGCGCGAGGACCCCGAGCCAAGCTCGACCAGCTCGCCGGGGCGCAGCCGCTCGGCCAGCCCGTCGGTGATCGCCTCGAGGATCTCGCGCTCGGCACGGGTCAGGTAGTACTCGGGCAGCCGGGTGATCTCCTCGAACAGCTCCGACCCGCGAGCGTCGTAGAACCATTTCGGCGGCAGCCATTTGGGGCTCGCGCCGAGGCCCTGGCGGACGTCGCCGGCGAGCTGCTCCATCCGGTCGGCCTGGGGAGAGAGCCTTGTCATCGTCGGCAAGGTGCGCACGGTCATGTCCAGCGATGCCCCTTCAGTCGAGCGGCCGGGTCGAGGTCCCGGCCGCGTCCAGCTCGACCAGGTGGCGGTCGGAGACCTCCACCCAGCCGGGGTCGTCGTCCAGCGGCTCGGAGGCGCCCAGGGCCACGCCGCCGCCGGCGCGGGTGAACAGCGGGTGCGAGGCGCGGCCGAGCGCGGCGCGCACGCCGGCGACGCGCTCGCCGTCGGCGGCCAGCAGCGTCAGGGTGGCGGCCTCGCCGGCGTCGGCGCAGACCTTCTCGGCCAGCGCCACGGTGGCGCCGAGCGCGCCGGCCAGCCCGCGCTCCGGCCGGGCGCGCAGCTCGGCGGCCACCAGCGCCGCCAGCGCGGCCGAGTCGGTCAGCGCCCGCAGCTCCGCGTGCAGGTCGTCGGGCAGGCGCTCCAGCAGGCGCCGGCCGGGCACCCCGCGGAAGCCGCCGACCCGCCCGTTGTGCGCCACCGCCAGGCGGTCGTGCACGAACGGCGCCACCGACCAGGCCCCGTACGGCAGGCCGGGGGTCGCCGAGCGGACCAGCGCGAGCTGCATCGCGCCCCGGAGCCTGGCCGCCAGGCCGAGCAGGTTCGGGTCGGCCCAGGGCGGCAGCTCGGTGACGTAGCGCAGCGGCGGCCGGCCCCGCTCGCCGGCCGGCCACCAGACCACCCCGGTGCCGTCGACGTTGACGGCGTTGACGCCGCCGGGACCGGAGGGGTCCGGGGAACCCCAAGGGGGTGCCCCGGTGGATCGGGGGATGCGTGCCCGCCAGGCCTGCTCGTTCAGCGCCCGGGGCGGGTCGCTGAGCAGCACCGACAGCGGCGCCTCCGGGCCGGCGTAGGCGGCCATGCGGCACATCAGGGCAGGTCCCATGCCAGCCGCAGGCCCGCGAAGATCTGCCGGCGCTGCGGGTAGTCCCAGTTGCGGAAGGTCGAGCGGGCGACCCAGCCGGCGGTCGCCCACGACGCGCCGCGCAGCACCCGGTAGCCCTGGTCGAAGAACACCTCGCTGTACTCGGGGTAGGGGAAGGTCGAGTAGCCGGGATAGCCGCTGAACGGCGAGCTGGTCCACTCGTACACGTCGCCGAGGAGCTGCTCGACGCCGTAGGCGCTGGCGCCGGCGGGGAAGCTGCCGACCGGCGCCGGGCCGAAGGCGGCCTGGTCGAGGTTGGCGTGCTCGGGCCCCGGGGGCGCCTCGCCCCACGGGTAGGTGCGGCCGCGCCGGGACGCCGGGTCCCAGGCCGCCGCCTTCTCCCACTCGGCCTCGGTCGGCAGCCGCCCGCCGGCCCAGCGCGCGAACGCCTCGGCCTCGTGGCAGCAGACGTGCTGGACGGGCTCACGCGGGTCCAGCGGCTCCAGGTGGCCGAAGCGGCGCACCCGCCAGCCGCCCGGCCCGGCCACCCAGCCCTGCGGCGCGCGCTCGCCGGTCTCCTCCAGCCAGGCCTGGCCCTCCGGCGACCACAGCTCCGGGCGGCGGTAGCCGCCGGCGTCGACGAAGGCGGCGAAGCGCCGCGCGGTCACCGGGAAGCGGTCGATCTGGAACGAGCCGACCTCGACGGTGTGGCTCGGCCGCTCGTTGTCGTAGGCGGCGGCGCGGTCGTCGGTGCCCATGCGGAAGGGCCCGCCCTCGATCAGGACCCGGTCGGTGTCGTCGACCGGGCGGGCCAGCGCCGGCAGGCGCCGCCCGCCGGCCGGCGGGTAGGGCGCGGTCGCCGCGGCCGGGTCGGCGCCGCGCAGGTCGAGGGTCTGGAGCATCGTCTCCTGGTGCTGCGCCTCGTGCTGCACGATCATCCGGTAGACGTAGCCGTCGGCCAGCAGCGGCTGCTCGGGCCCGAGCTCGACGGTGCGCAGCACCTCCAGCGCCTCCGCGCGCACCTCGGCCAGGTAGGCGCCGGCCTCGGCGCGCTGCAGGACCTCCAGGTCGGCGCGGATCCAGCGCGGGTTCTCGAAGGGGTTGTAGACGCGGTCGAGGTCCGGGTCGTGCGCTGGCCGGCCGGCGACCTCGCGCAGCAGCCACAGCTCCTCGAAGTTGCCGACATGGCCGACGTCCCACACCAGCGGGCTCATGATGCGGTCGTGCTGACGGTGCATGGTGTCGTCGTCCAGCGGCGCGGTCAGGCGGTCCAGGCGGCTGCGGACGGTGCCGAGGTCGCGGGAGAGCTGGCGTCGCAGGACGGTCGGGTCGTTGCGGGAACGGGCAGGCTGCATCACGGACCTCACTGTCGGGTCGGGTTCGGGTCGGGCTCGCTGGCCCAGGCCAGCGCGGCGGCGGGGCCGCGGGCCAGCGCCGCCCGCAGCTCGTCGGCGGGGCAGCGCCCGCGCAGGGTGTAGTCGTCGAGGAACTCGGCGGCCAGGCGGAGCTGCGCCGGGTCGAGGTAGGAGGCCGGCAGGCGGCCCGCGCCCTCCAGCGCCAGCGCCCAGACCTCGGCGGCCAGCGCCCGCAGGGTCGGGTCGGCCAGGCCGGAGGTGGCCGCGCGGCGCGCCAGCTCGGGCAGGGCGCCGCGGTGGCGCTCGAGCGCGGCGGCCGCGGTCGAGCGCGCCAGCGGGTCCTCGATCAGGCCGGTCAGCAGCACCACCGGCACCGCCCGCAGCCTCCAGGGCAGCGCGTCGATGGCGCGCAGCTCCAGGAAGCCGCGCGGCCGCACCTCCAGGAACAGGGTGGACAGGTGGTAGCGCAGGTCGTCGTCGGTGGGGCGGCCCAGCCGCGGGTGGCCGTCCCGGAGCCAGTGCTGGAAGGTCCAGCCGGGCGTTCCCGGCTCCCACGGCCCCTCCGGGGAGCGCAGCAGCAGCACGTCGGCTGCCATGGCCGCCTGCGTGAGCTGCTCGACCGGGTCGGCCGCCGAGCCGTTCAGCAGCAGCCGCGGGAAGCCGGTCCTGGTCGGGTCCAGCCGCTGCCAGGCCAGCGCCCGCGCGGACACCGCGCCGGGACCAGGGCTGCACGCGAAGGTCGCCGACAGCAGCGGCGCGGCCAGGTTGGCGACCAGCCAGCGCTGCGGCAGCTCGGCGGCGCCGCCGAGGTCGAGGTTGACCTGCAGGGAGCAGGTGCGGCGCATCATCGCCGCGCCGTAGGGCCCGCGCCGGTCGAAGTAGGCCGCCATCGCCGGGTACCGCGGCGCCCGGAGCTGCTGGGGCACGTGCCCGTTCGGCAGCCAGACGTCGGCGCCGGCGGCGGCCAGGACCATGCCGTGGCGGCGCAGCAGCGAGCTCAGCGAGCGGCTGACCAGTTCGAGCTCGGCGAGGGCGCCGGCGGCGCCGGCATGGATCGCGCTGGAGTGCTCGAGCTGCCCGCCCGGCTCGAAGTTCAGCGAGCCGCCGCCATCCAGCCGGAACAGCGGCGTGGCAGCCGCCTCACGCTGGCAGCCTGGCACGGAGCTGGCGCCCGCCTCGGGATGGAGCAGGTCGGCCAGCAGGTCGAGCGGCACACGCCCGCTGGGCGTGCCGTCCGCCAGGACCCGGACAGGGAACGATTCGGACTCGAGCCCCACCCTGCCCGGGACGGGTGCGCTGGGCTCGACCGGGAAGCAGGTCTCCGCGACCACCTGGCGGACGTGATCGAGATCGCGAAGTGCCTGGGTACAGCCGTCGATCACGGTGCGTTGGTCTGCAGGCTCTCGATGATCCGCTTTGGTCTGCCCTCGCGCATGACGACCTCCTCGATTGGCCGCGGACCCGCCGCGGCGTCGCGACACGTCTTCCCATGATCCCCGACGACTGTGACAACCGCTCATCGATCCGGCGAACGAGCTCCGACCCCTGACGCGGGACCTACTCCGCGCGCGGTACTGCGACCCCCGCCCGGCTGCGCCCAGCAGGCGAGCCGCAAAGCCTCCGGCCAGGCGACGACGCGCGGCCGCGCAGGTCGGACCATCGACAGGTCCAAGACCCCGAAGTGGGAGAGCGAGATGGCAGGAAACGTGACGATCGAGCCGGACGCCCGAAGCGGCGGCGTCGACGCCGCCGGCGCGGTCGCGCGGGCCGTGCGGGCGACCAAGGTCTACGGCTCGGGCCCGACCGCGGTGCGAGCGCTGGACGAGGTGACCGTCGACCTGGAGGGCGGGCGCTTCACCGCCATCATGGGCCCGTCCGGATCGGGTAAATCCACCCTGATGCACTGCATCGCCGGGCTGGATTCGCTCACCTCCGGCCAGGTCTTCCTCGGCGGCGTGGAGCTGGGCTCGCTGTCGGACCGTGAGCTGACCCTGCTCCGCCGGGAGCAGGTCGGCTTCGTGTTCCAGTCCTACAACCTGATCCCGACCCTGACCGCACTGGAGAACCTGACCCTGCCGCTGGCGCTGGCCGGCACGCGGCCCGACCGCGACTGGCTCGACACCATCGTCGACACCGTCGACCTGCGCGAGCGCCTGGCGCACCGCCCGGGCGAGCTGTCCGGCGGCCAGCAGCAGCGGGTCGCGGTGGCGCGGGCGCTGGTGACCCGGCCGCGGATCGTCTTCGCCGACGAGCCCACCGGCAACCTCGACTCCCGCTCCAGCGCGGAGATCCTGGCCTTCCTGCGCCGCGCCGTCGACCAGCTGCACCAGACCATCGTGATGGTCACCCACGACCCGGTGGCGGCCGGCTACGCCGACTCGGTGACGTTCCTGGCCGACGGCCGCGTCGTCGGCAACCTGGCGGCGCCCACGCCGCAGACCATCCTGGACCGCATCAAGTCGCTCGGGGAGTGAAGTCCACCATGCTCGCGATCACCCTCAGAGGCCTCTGGAGCCACAAGCGCCGCCTGGCGGGAACCTTCCTGGCGGTGCTGCTCGGGGTCGCCTTCCTGGCGGGCACGCTGGTGCTCGGCGACACCCTGCGGGCCAACTTCGACACCCTCTTCACCAGCGTGACCGGCGACACCGCCGCGCCGCGCCCGGCGCGGCCGAGGTCCAGCCGGTCGCCGACGGCCTCGGCCAGATCGTCGGCAAGGACGGCAAGGTGCTGTCCACCATGGGACCGCCCCGGGCCAGCAACTGGATCGCCGACCCCAGCCTCACCCCCTACCGGATCGTCGAGGGCCGCGCGCCGCAAGCCGACGACGAGGTGGTGATCAACAAGGGGGCAGCCAACGACGGTGAGCTGCGCATCGGCGACCGCACCACCATCGAGACGCCCGCCCCCGTGGGGGTGACGGTGGTCGGCATCGTCACCTTCGAGGGCTCCTACGCCTTCGGCGGCTCCAGCTACACCGGCTTCACCCTTGCCGGCGCGGAGCGCTACCTCGCCGGCAGGCCGGGCCAGGTCAACAGCATCCTGGTCAAGGCGGCGCCGGGCGTCTCCCAGCAGGAGCTGGTGTCCCAGCTGCGGCCGCTGCTACCGGCCGGGGTCGAGGCGATCACCGGCCAGCAGCTCAGCGACGAGAGCATCAGCGACATCAACCAGGGCTTCCTCGGCCTGTTCCGCACCTTCCTGACGGTGTTCGCCGGGATCGCCCTGTTCGTCGCCATGTTCAGCATCGCCAACACCTTCGCGATCATCGTCGCCCAGCGCACCCGCGAGTCCGCCCTGCTGCGCGCCATCGGCGCCTCCCGGCGGCAGGTGCTCTGGTCAGTCGTGGTGGAGGCCCTGGCCGTCGGCCTGCTCGCCTCGCTGGCCGGCCTCGGCGGCGGGATCGGCATCGCCATCGGCCTGAAGGCCCTGTTCAAGGGGTTCGGCTTCCCGCTGCCCACCAGCGGGCTGGTGCTGACGGCCGGCAGCATGGCCCTGTCCATCGGCGTCGGCCTGGCCGTGACCCTGCTGGCCGGCGTGCTGCCGGCGGTGCGGGCCTCCCGGGTCGCGCCGCTGGCCGCCCTGCGCGACGTCGCCAGCGAGCCCCCGGCGGGCTCGCGCCTCCGGGTGCTCGCCGGTGCGGTGCTGGCCGCCGGCGGCGTGGCCGCCACGCTCGTCGGCGTGCTGGGTGGCGGCGACGCGACCACCACGCTCACCGCGACCGGCGCGGTCCTGCTGCTGTCCGGCGTGGTGGTGCTCGGCCCGGCGGTGGCGCGGCCGGCCAGCCGGCTGATCGGCGCGCCGCTGGGGCGGCTGCGCGGGATCACCGGCGCGCTGGCCAGGCAGAACGCCATGCGCAACCCGCGCAGGACCTCGGGCGCGGCCATGGCGCTGCTGATCGGCGTCGCGGTGGTCACGCTGTTCACGGTGTTCACCGCCTCGATCCAGGCATCGATCCGCCAGACCGTCGCGGAGTCGTTCGGCGGCGACCTGGCGATCACCTCCGGCGGCTTTGCCGCACCCCGGCTCGCCCCGCAGCTCGCCACACAGGTCGGCAAGCTGCCCGAGGTCCAGCAGTCGGTCGGGGTCGGCAACGGCAGGGCGCTGGTGGGCGGCAGCAGCCAGGAGATCAGCGTCGCCGACCCGGCGGCGCTGGACGGGGTGGTCGACCTGCGGATGGCCGCCGGGTCGCTCAGCGGGCTGCGTGGCCGCCAGTTCGCGGTCGCCTCCAGCGTGGCCGACGACCGTGGCTGGCGGCTCGGGCAGGCGGTGCCGGTCCGCTTCGCGGACGGCGCCACCGAGACGTTCACGCTGGGAGCGATCTACGACGCCCAGGGCGCGGTCGTCGGCGACTACCTGATGCCACGAGACCAGTGGGCGCCGCACGCACCGGGCGCCGCGGACCAGACCGTGCTGATCGCGCTGCGGCCGGGCACCGACCTCGAGACCGGCAAGGCGGCGGTCGAGCGGGTCGCCGCCGGCTACGGCCGGCCCGACGTGCGCGACCGCGCCCAGTACACCGACTCGCTGACCAGCGTGCTCGACCCGGGCGTGAGCGTCGTCTACGTGCTGCTGGTGCTGGCGATCGTGATCGCGCTGATGGGCATCGCCAACACGCTGTCGCTGTCGATCCACGAGCGCACCCGCGAGCTGGGGCTGCTGCGTGCCGTCGGCGAGACGCGGAGGCAGGTGCGGGCGATGGTGCGCTGGGAGTCGGTGATCGTGGCGCTGTTCGGCACGATCGGCGGCCTTGGGCTGGGCGTGTTCCTGGGCTGGGCGCTGGTGCGCGCCTCCGCCTCCGGCGGGACCGGCACGTTCGCGGCGCCGCCGCTCCAGCTCACCATCATCCTGCTGGTCGGCGCGATCGCCGGCGTGCTGGCCGGGCTGCGTCCCGCCCGCCGCGCGGCCAAGCTCAACCTGCTGGCCGCCATCGCCAGCGAATAGCGGCTGGGGGCGGCGATGGCCCCGGGGCACCGGCGCCCCGGGGCCTCGTCGCGCGGCCCACCAAGCCGCGGCGGAGGTGCCCTACGGTTGGGGCTGGCCGGCGGGGCGGGCGGTCGCGCCATGGCGCCAGCCGGCGCGCTCGGCGGGATCGAGCGGGGCGAGCAGCCGCCAGCCCGCCGCCGCCAGGATCGCCATGAGGGCGAAGCCGGCGGCCCAGCCGATGTGCTCGGCGATCGCGCCGAAGACCACCGGCGCGATCGCCCCCGCCGTGAACAGCGCGGTGTTCTGCAGGCCCATGGCGCTGCCCGCCCTGGCCTGGCCGGCGATCTCACCGGTGGCGGTGAAGGCCAGCCCGTTGGAGCTCATCGACACCACCCCGGTGAGCACGATCACCGGCAGCAGCAGCGCCGAGGGCCCCTCGGCCAGGGCGGCGGTCATCGCGAACAGGAACGTGCCGGTCAGCGCCAGCTCCCGCATCGGCGCGATCCGCACTCCGCGCCGGTCCGACCAGCGGCCGGCGAGCACCCGCATCACCGCGCCGCCGAGCTGCACCACCGCCAGCATGGCCGCGGCGCTGCCAGCCGACCAGCCACGCCGGTCGTGCAGGAACAGCGTGAGGTAGCCCACCACGCTGAGCTGGCCCGCCACCAGCAGCGCCCCACCCGTGGCGAGCCGCCAGATCCGCCGGTCCCGCAGCGGCGCCGGGCCGGCACCGCCCGCCGGGGGGTCCGAGGCGGCCGGGGCCGCCCCGGCGGCGGACGCCGGGCCAGGGCCACCGCCCTCGGGTGGCGCCTCCCCGGCCCGCGGCTCCCCGGCCCCGCCCTTGATCAGCGGTGGAGTCCTGATCCACAGGGAGGAGGCCGCGGCGGCGGCCAGGGAGCAGGCGGCCAGCGCGAGCAGGGCGGCGCGCAGGCCGCCCTGGCCCGCCAGGGCCGGGAGGGCCAGGGCGGCCAGCCCGCCGCCGAGCGGGGTGGCCATCTGGCGGATACCAAGGGCAGTGCCCCGCTCGGCATGGCCGAACCAGCCCATCACCGCGCGGCCGGTCGCCGCGTTCGAGCAGGAGCCGAGCATCCCCGCGCCCACCAGCGCCGCCGCCAGCGGCCAGAAGCCGACGGCGAAGGAGGCCACCGCCAGCATCCCCGCCGCGCCGGCCAGGCCCGCCGCCAGCACCGGCCGCTCGCCAACCCGGTCGGTCAGCAGGCCCCACGCGTACAGCGTCACCAGCACCCCCGCGCTGACGCTGGCCAGCAGCACCCCGGTCTGGGTCAGCCCCACCCGGAACTGCGCCTGCAACGCCGGCCCCAGCGCCGGCAGCCCCTGGTTGTAGGCGGCGAACGCCCCCTGCGCCCCGACCCCGACCGCCAGCACCGTCCAGCGTCCCCTGGGACCGCGACTCGGCGTCCGCGCCACACGTCCTCCGCCCGACCAGATGGAGATGGCTCCAGATCCCCCCAAACCACCGTAGCAGTGTGGTAGGTTCCGGCCCCGTTGCTCCGCTCCGCAGCCCGTCGATGGGGGAGTGATGCTGGAATTCCCGACCCTGGCCAAGGTGCCGACCGCCATCAGCGCGGTGCCCGTGGCCGTGCTGCTGCTGGCCGGCCTGTGGGCCGTCCGCAAGCTCGTCAAGCTGGCGCTCGTGCTGTTCGTGCTGGCCGCCCTGGTCGGCGGCTTCCTGTGGGCCCGGGGCGGCCTCTGATCCCGGGCGCCGCGCGCATCGCCTGAGCCACGCGCCGCCTAGGGGATGACCTCCATGGGCTCGGCGAAGTGGCAGGCAGACGGGTGGCCGTGGCCGCGGTCGACCAGCTCGGGCTCCTGCTCGGCGCAGATCTGCTGCGCCTTGAAGCAACGCGTTCGGAAGCGGCAGCCACTGGGCGGGTTGGCGGGGCTGGGGATGTCACCGTGGAGCACGATGTGCTGGCGCTTGCGCTCCTTGATCGGGTCGGGGATGGGCACGGCCGATACCAGCGCCTGGGTGTAGGGGTGGACCGGCCGCCGGTACAGCTCGTCGCGGTCAGCGACCTCGACGAGCTTGCCGAGGTACATCACCGCGACCCGGTCGGCCACCTGACGCACCACCGACAGATCGTGGGAAATGAACAGGTAGGTGAGGTCGAAGTCGCGCTGCAGGCCGGCCAGCAGATTGAGGATCTGCGCGCGCACCGACACGTCCAGCGCCGAGACCGGCTCGTCGCACAGGATCAGCTTGGGTTGCAGCGCCAGTGCCCGAGCGATGCCGATGCGCTGCCGCTGCCCGCCGGAGAACTCGTGCGGGAAGCGGTTGGCGTGGTCGGGGTGGAGGCCGACGCGCTCCAGCAGCTCGGCGACGCGCGCAGCGCCGCCGTTCTTCCAGCGGTTCCACACCACCAGCGGCTCACCGACGATGTCGCGGACGGTCATGCGCGGGTCGAGGCTGGCGTAGGGGTCCTGGAAGATCATCTGCATCTCCTGGCGCACCTTGCGCAGCCTGGAGCCGCTCGCGGCGGTGATGTCCTCGCCCTCCAGCTCGACCCGGCCGGAGGTCGGGTCGAGCAGCCGCAGCAGCAGCCTTGCCGTCGTCGACTTGCCGGAACCGGACTCGCCCACCAGGCCGAGCGTCTCGCCCTTGCGGATGCTGAAGGAGATCCCGTCGACCGCTTGCACCGCGCCCACCTGGCGCCGGAAGACGATGCCCAGCGTGATCGGGAAGTGCTTGACCAGGTCGGTGACACGGACCAGCTCCTGACGCGAGCGCCGCGGGACCTGCGCCTGCTCGGTTGCAACGCTCATGGGACCGCCCCTTCCAGCCGGCTGGCGAGCTCGCTGGCCGACAGCCCCGGCCCCCATCCTTCCAGGTTGGCGAAGTGGCACCCGACCAGGTGCTCGGCTGCGTTCGCCTGGCGCAGCTCGGGGTACTCGCTGCGGCACAGCGACTGGGTGTAGCTGCAGCGCGGCGCGAACCGGCACGCCGGGGGCGGGTTGAGCAGGCTCGGCGGGGCGCCGGGAATCTGGACGAGCTGCTCCAGACGCGGCCGGTCGACCCGCGTGGTGGAGCCGAGCAGCCCCCAGGTGTAGGGGTGCTTGGGGTTGCCGTAGAGGGTGTGCACGTCGGCTTCCTCGATCTTCTTGCCGGCGTACATCACCACCACCCGGTCGGCGACGCCCGCGACCACGCCCAGGTCGTGGGTGATCAGCACGATGGCCATGCCGAAGCGCTCACGCACGTCCAGGAGCACCCGCAGGATCTGCGCCTGCACGGTGACGTCCAGCGCGGTGGTCGGCTCGTCGGCGATCAGGAGGTCCGGGTCCAGCGCGATCGCCATGGCGATCATGACCCGCTGGCGCATGCCGCCCGAGAACTGGTGCGGGTAGTCGCGGGCGCGCTCCCCGGCGCTCGGGATGCCGACCAGCTTCAGCAGCTCCACCGCCCGCGCCCAGGCGTCCCTGCGGCTGATGTCGCGGTGCGCCAGCATCAGCTCGGCGATCTGCGCGCCGACCCGGTGGACCGGGTTCAGCGCGGTGAGGGGGTCCTGGAAGATCATGGCGATGCGGTCCCCGCGCATCGCGCGGCGCTCCTCCGGGTGCATGCGCACCATGTCCCTGCCGCGGTAGCGGATGCTGCCGCCGACGATCTGTCCCGCGGGGCGGGGGAGCAGGCCCATGATCGACAGCGCGGTCACCGTCTTGCCACAGCCCGACTCGCCGACGATCGCCAGCACCTCGCGGCTGTTGACCTCGAAACTGACCCCGTCCACAGCGTGGACGATGCCGACCTCGGTGTGGAAGACGGTCTTCAGGTCCTCGACCTGCAGCAGCGCGTCGGAGGCCGGCTCAGGCGCCTCCGGCTGGCGCGGCAGCGCGGCGGCGCTCATGCCCGTACCCGCCGCTGGGTCGGGTCGAGCGCGTCGCGCAGCCCGTCGCCGAGGAAGTTCACGCACAGCACCGTGACCAGGATGGCCAGACCCGGGAACCAGACCAGCCAGCCGGCGATGGTCATCAGGCTGCGGCCGTCCTCGAGCATGTTGCCCCATGTGGGGGTCGGCGGCTGGATGCCAAACCCGAGGAATGACAGCAGCGACTCGGTGAGGATCGCGATCGCCACCGTCAGGGTGACGTTGACGATGATCACCCCGAGCGCGTTCGGCAGCATGTGGCGGAAAATGATGCGCGCGTTGGACGAGCCGATCGCGCGGGCCGCCTCGACGAATTCCTTCTCGCGCAGCGACAGGAACAACCCGCGCACGATGCGGGCCAGGAACATCCACAACGCAAGCGAGACCACCAGCACGATATCGAGGATGTGGCCGCCGGTCGCCTGGGAGGCGATGATCAGCAGCACCAGCAGCGGGATCGAAAGGAACAGGTCGGTGAGGCGCATGACGAAGTTGTCCAGGCGGCCGCCGTAATAGCCCGCGGCCGCCCCGGCCAGCGTGCCGACCACCGCGGAGACCAGCGCCACGCCCAGGCCGACCAGTAGCGAGACCCTGCCACCGTACAGCAGCCGCGTGAGCTCGTCCCGGCCGAGCTGGTCGGTGCCGAGCAGGTGCTTGGCGCTCGGTCCCTGCAGGATCCGATCGAGGTGCTGGTCGGAGAAGTTGTATGGGGTCAGCACGGGAGCGAGCGCCACCGCGAGCCCGATCAGCAGCAGCGCCACCAGGCTCGCCATCGCGAGCTTGTGGCGGCGGAAGCGGCGCCACACCAGGGCCCGCTGCGACAGCCCGTGCTCCTCCAGCCCGAGCGCCTCGACAGTTGGCGACGCCTCGAGGCCGGCCGGGGTCGCCACGGGAATCAGGGCCGACCCCGGCGGGTGGTCGACGGTTCCCTCAGGCATAGCGGATCCTTGGGTCGAGGACGGCGTAGAGGAGGTCCGCCACCAGGTTGAACGTAATCACGAAGGTCATGGTGAGCATGACCCATGGCAATGCGATCGCATAGTCCCCGTCGTTCATCGCCTGGATGAACAGGCGGCCCATACCCGGCCACTGGAAGATCTGCTCGGTGACGATCAGGCCACCGGCCAGCGCTCCGAAGTCGATGGCCGCCTGGGTGGTGAGCGGGATGAGGGCGTTGCGCATGCCGTGGTTGGTGATCACGCGCCGCTCGCGCACGCCCTTGGCCCTGGCCGTCCGCAGGTAGTCGGAGCCGAGCACCTCGAGCATGCTGGCGCGCATGTAGCGGCTGTAGACCGCGATCGACTGCACGGCCAGCACCACCGCCGGCAGCGCCACGTGCCGCAGCCGGTCGACCAGGTCGAAGCCGACGGAGCCCGGTCGGGACAGGCCGGCCGTGAAGAATATCGGTTCCTGCAGGTGCAGCCATCGCACCATGTACAGCCCGAACAAGAGCTGCACGATCAGCGCGAACCAGAACACCGGGACCGACAGGAAGACGAACGCGCCGCTGGTCGCAAGATAGTCGAACACCGAGTACTGGCGTACCGCCGCGATGACCCCCACCGATACCCCGATCAGCAGCGCGATCGCGAAGCCGGTGAGGCCGAGGAACAGCGAGTTGGCCAGCGCCTCGCGGATCTGGGTGGAGACCCGGATGCTGGTGAACAGCGAGGTCCCCCAACGGCCGCGGACGAAGTTCCCGAGCCACGCGAAGTACTGCGCCGGCCCGGAGCGGTCGAGCCCCAGGTCGTGACGGTAGCGCTGGACGTCGGCCGCGGTGGCCCGCGGGTTGGCTCGGATGCCCGCGGCCGGGTCGGTGGTCAGGTGCAGCACCGTGAAGATCAGCACGCTGGCCACCAGCAGCAGCGGGATGGAGACCAGCAGCCGGCGGACGATGAAGCGCAGCATCGGTTGCTCCCAGTCGCAAAGGCCTGGCGGGCGGGCAACCGCTGCCCGCCCGCCAGGCCACTGGCTACGACTTCAGGTACCAGTCGTACATGTTGAAGAAGCCGCTGTAGCTGGTCGAGGTGTAGTCGCCGATCGGGCCGGCGATGCGGTCGTCACGCCAGGCAAGGATCAGCGGCTTCTGGAACATCGGGACCCACGGGATGTCCTGACGCTCCAGCTTGCCGACCTGCTGGAGCAGGTCCCGCCGCTGCGCGTGGTCGATGGTGGCGTCGCTCTGCCGCATGAGCGCGGTCGCCTGCTTGTTGCACCAGGAGAAGCTGTTCTGGCCGCTGTAGCTGTTCGCCTTGGTGGGGATCTGGTCGCAGGCCAGGATCGAGGTCACGCTCGGGTCGGGCGATGCCACCTGCGCGAACTCCGCGAGCTGGAACTCGCGCTTGGGCAGCAGGTCCTCGAAGAGCTGGGTCGGTGGGACGTTCTTGATGTCCAGTTCGATGCCGGCGGCCTTGGTCTGCTCCTTCAGGACCTGCTGGGTGTTCTCACGGGTCTTGTTGCCCGCGGTGGTCCGGAACTCGATGCTGAGCCGCTTGCCGCCCTTGGTGAAGATCCCGTCAGAGCCGAGGGTCCAGCCGTCCCCCTGGAGGATGGACTTCGCCTTGTCGGGCTGGTAGGTGATGTCGGCGAAGTCCTGGTTGTTACACCAGTCGCTGACGTTGGGCACCCAGCCGGCGCAGTTCAGCACCTGCATGTCGGGGAAGTCGGTCTTGTAGATCGCGTCCACGACCCCTTGGCGGTTGACCGCGTAGGCGAACGCCTCACGCACCTTCGGGTCGTTGAACGGGAATGCCGACTGGTTCATCCAGAGCCCCTCGTAGGTGGTGCCGGAGCCCTTGGAGACCTTGATCCCCGGGGCGCTGAGCGTCTTGCCCATCCCGGGGGAAGGCTGCGGGTAGATCGCCTGGACCTCGTTGGTGAGCAGCGAGTTCGTCTCGGTGGTCTGGTCCTCCCGTGGGACGAATGTCACCTGGTCCAGCAGGGGGATGTGGTCCTTGACCCAGTACTTGGTGTTGCGGACCAGCACCGCCTGCTGCTTGGACCAGCTCTTCAGGATCCACGGGCCACCCGAGAACGGGTAGCTGGTCTGCATCTCGGACTTCAGGTCCACCTTGCCGTTGAAGGCGGCCTTCTTGAGGACCACGCCGTTGATGTTGGTGCTGCCGAACAGGTCGCCCCAGGCGGCGTAGGGCGCCTTGAAGGTGATCACCGCTGTCTTCGGGTCGGGCGTGTCGATCGACTTGATCTGGTCGTAGCCGCTGGTGCTGATCGTCCCGGTGGTCTTCATGATCACGTCCCAGGTGTACTTGACATCCTCGGAGGTGATCTGCGAGCCGTCATCCCACACGGCCTCGGGCCGGAGCTTGTAGGTGACCCGGAAGGGGTTGGTCTGGATCCCGCCGTTCTGTTCGGTCGGGGTCTCGCTCAGCAGGTCGGAGGCGAGGTAGTTGCCCTTGGTGTCGACCTGCATCAGCCGTGGCATGGTGTAGAACCAGGTGGTCCACGGCAGCCACGACGCCTGGGCACAAGAGGTGATCGGATTCAGGCACTCGGGCCACTGCTCGGCCCCGATCACGATGCTGCCGCCCTGCTTGGGCTGACCGGCGGCATTACCGCCCCCACCGCCGCCACCCCCGCCACCACACGCCGCGGCGACGAGCAGGATCGTGCACACCAGAGCGACCTTGCTGAGAAGTCGTGCGTACTTCGAGGCTCGCACTTGCACCTCCCTAACCGAGCGCACGCCAGCCCGGTGGTCCTACCGGGCCACACCGTGCGGTGCTTCCTTTTCGCCGGACTTGCCACACAAGGTTTGCGAGGCAGGCATTGCGTACTGCCACCGCCTTAGAACTATCTGAGAAGGACTTAGGGAAAGCCTAAGAATGTCACCTTCAGCCAGTCCACGGAATCTGACCAGCGAAACTCCAATTGCTCAGCTCATGCGCCCACGCGCGGTTCGTTCCGGTCGCAGGACCGCCGTTCGCCTCAGCGCCCCAGGTCGGCCCGGCGCACGAGGCGTTGACGGCCCACCCCAGACGCGCGCCATAGTCACTGCCATCGGTGACGGGCGGCGAATGGGAGTCCTGGCTCGGTGGATCCAGGCTCGATGGATTGCTCCTGTTGGTCCTTGACGCAGGGCACCCGTGGACGTCAGCCTGGGCCACGCCTCGAGGAGGCTTCGATGCCGCTGGCGAACTCCGACGTCCTCATCTCGGGTGCTGGCGTCGCCGGGCCGACGCTGGCGTACTGGCTTGCCCGCTACGGCTTCACGCCCACGGTCATCGAGCGCACCCCGGCGCTGCGCGCGGGCCTGGGCGGGCACGCGGTGGACCTGTTTGGGCCGGCGGTCGACGTGGTCGAGTGGATGGGCATCCTGCCCAAGGTGCAGGCCGCCCGCACCCGCACCGACCTGCTGGTGTTCGAACGGCCCGGCAGGGCGCCGGTGGCGGTGGAGCTGAGCCGGCTGGTGGCCGGGGTCGCCACCCGGCACGTGGAGATCATTCGCGGCGAGCTGGTCTCGATCCTGTACCAGGCCACCCGCAACGACGTCGAGTACCGGTTCGGCGACGCAATCCGCACGCTCCACCAGGACGGCGACGGCGTCGAGGTCACCTTCGAGCGCAGTGCCCCGCGGCGGTTTGGCCTGGTGGTGGGCGCCGACGGGCTGCATTCGGGCGTGCGGCGGCTGGCGTTTGGCGACGAGGCGCGGTTCCGGCACTGGCTTGGTGGCTACCTTGGGGTCTGCACGCTGCCGAACTACCTCGGGCTGGACGGCCGGATGGTGATCTACACCGTTCCCGGCAAGGTGGCGGCGATGTACCCGGTGCGGCAGACCGGTGAGGCCAGAGCGGTGCTGCTGTTTCGGGCCGCCGAGGAGGCCGCCTACGACCACCGGGACCTCGACCAGCAGCGGCGGTTGCTCCGGGAGGCGTTCGCGGCGCCGGTCTGGGAGCTGCCCCGCCTGCTTGCCGAGCTGGAGGGCGCCAGCGACTTCTACTTCGACTCGATCAGCCAGATCCACATGCCCAGCTGGTCGAATGGTCGGGTGACCCTGGTCGGCGATGCGGGCTACTGTCCCGGCCCGGCGGTCGGCGGCGGGACGGCCGTCGCGGTCGTCGGCGCCTACGTGCTGGCGGGCGCGCTGCGGGCGGCCGGTGGCGACCCTGCCACGGCGTTTCGGAGCTACGAGCGCGAGCTACGCGAGCTGGTCCGACTCAGCCACACCATCGGCCCGAGGGTGATGAAGACCCTGATCCCGAAGACCCCCCGGCAGGTCTGGCTGACCACCCAGGCGATGCGGCTGCTGCCACGGCTGCCCGCGACGCTTCGGGGACGGCTGTTGTCGTTGCAGCGAGGCCCCGCCCGGGCGCTTGCGGCCATCACCCTCAAGCACGACGAGGACGAGGGGGCACCCTGACCCGCCCGGGCATCGGACGGGGCATCCGCCCGGGGCCGCGCAGGTGGATCTTGGGATACCGACACCGAGCGGCGCCGCAAGGCCCACGTGCACGATGCCGAGCGGCGCCGGCCCAAGTGGCAGCTCGCGCTGGAGTTGCTCGACGAGCTGGTCGCATGGGACCTGATGCCGCCAGTGGTATTGGCCGACGCTGCCTACGGCGAGGTCAGCGAGTTCCGGCTCGGCCTGGAGCAGCGGGAGCTCGCCTACGTCGTGCAGGTCCCGGGCACGATCAGCGCCTACCCCGAGCACGTCACCCCCGAGCAGGTCCCCTACGGCGGTCGCGGGCGGCGGCCCGTGGCGCGCTACCCGAAGCGGCGCTCGTCGCTGCGGCAGCTGGTGCTGGCCGCCGGCGCGCAGGCGGCCACGACGGTCACCTGGCGCGAAGACGCCGACGGGCAGCAGCTGGCCTCGCGGTTTGCCGCCCTGCGGGTGCTGCCACGGCGCTGGTGGTGGCGTTGCGTGAACGCGACATGGCTCGCATCCGCGCTTGCATCGAGGTCTTCGAGGACGCCAACCAGGCGTACGAGGCGGTCGGCTTTGCCGAAGATGCGCCGGCCTGAGTGGCCCCGGGCTTACCACCTCACGACCATCATGAGGAAGTATTCGCCATGAATGGTCGCGGGCCGGCAGGGGAGTGGGCATGAGGATTCAAGGCAAGGTCGTGGTGGTGACCGGCGGCGCCAACGGCATCGGTGCAGCCATGGCGCGCCGGTTTGCAGCCGATGGAGCGCGTGGCGTCGTCGTAGCCGATCTCGATGGGGCCAGGGCCCGCGAAGTCGCGGACGAGGCCGACCGCGCGGGCTCCCGAGGCCTGGCGATGCGCTGCGACGTGAGAGACGAGGATCAGGTGCGCACGCTGATCGCGGGGGTCTTGGAGCGGTTCGGACAGGTGGATCTGTTCTGCTCGAACGCTGGCGTGGCGTTCGGGAAGGGCGCCGACGCCGCCACCGAGGAATGGGACCTGGCGTGGCGGGTCAACGTGCTGGCGCACGTGTTCGCAGCGCGGGCGGTGCTGCCGTCGATGCTGGCGCGCGGAGCGGGCTACCTGTTGCACACCTGCTCGGCGGCGGGGCTCCTGACCAACCCCGGCGATGCGCCGTACACGGTGAGCAAGCACGCTGCGGTCGCGTTCGCGGAGTGGCTCGCGGTCACCTACGGCGACAAGGGAGTGCGAATCAGCGTCCTCTGTCCACAAGGGGTGAGGACCAATATGCTGCTCGGGGGCCTGCAGGAGGGGAACGCGGCGGCGCGGGCGGTGGCCGCCGCCGGCGAGCTGCTGGAGCCCGAGCAGGTCGCCGACGCCGTGGTCGAGGGACTCGACGCCGAGCGCTTCCTGATCCTGCCGCACCCCGAGGTAGCGACCTACCTACGGCGCAAGGCGGAGGACCCGGACCGCTGGCTGGCCGGCATGCGCCGCCTGGTCGCCGGCGCCTCGGCCCCGGGCGCGGCCTCGGGCGCGGCTCCGGGCGCGGCGGGGGCCTCCGTCCCTGGCTCCTCGGCCCCAGGGGAGGGCCGGTGAGCGGCCAGCCGGCGCCCGGGGCGGGGGTCCGCTGGGGCGTGACCCTGCCGCTGGACGGGGTGGCGCTGCCGGCGCACCGCGAGCTCGTCGAGGAGCTCCCGGCGCTCGGCTACGCCGACGTCTGGTCGGCGGAGGTCTCCGGAGCGGACGCGTTCACGCCGCTGGCGCTGGCGGCGGCGTGGTCGCCGGCGCTGCGGCTCGGCACCGCGATCGCGCCGGCGGCGACCCGCGGCCCGGCGCTGCTGGCGATGAGCGCCGCCGCCATGGCCGAGGCGGCGCCCGGCCGCTTCGCGCTCGGCATCGGCGCCTCCTCGCAGACGATCGTCGAGCAGTGGAACGCCGCCTCGTTCGAGCAGCCGTTCCGCCGCACCCGCGACACGCTGCGCTTCGTCAGGCGGGCACTGGCCGGCGAGCGCATCGACGAGGCCTTCGACACCTTCACGGTGCGCGGCTTCCGGCTCACCCGGGTGCCGGAGGTCCCGCCGCCACTGCTGCTGGCCGCCCTGCGCCCCGGCATGCTGCGGCTGGCCGGCCGCGAGGCCGACGGGGCGATCACCAACCTGCTGGCTGCCGGCGACGTGCCCAAGGTCGCCGCCGAGCTGCACTCGCGGGGGAAGGGCAAGGAGCTGGTGGCGCGCCTGTTCGTCTGCCCGACCGAGGACCTGGACCACGTCAGGAAGGTGGGCCGCAGGCTGCTCAGCACCTACCTGAACGTGCCGGTCTACGCTGAGTTCCATCGCTGGCTGGGGCGGGGAGCGGTTCTGGCGCCGATGTGGTCGGCGTGGGCGGCGGGGGACCTGCGCGCGGCCAGCGCCGCGGTCCCGGACGAGGTGGTCGACGAGCTGCTGGTGCACGGCACCCCGGAGCGGTGCCGCGCGCACCTGGAGCGCTACGTCGCCGCCGGGATCACCACGCCGGTGCTGGCGTTGCTGCCCACGCCCGAGAGCGCCGCGCCGGGCCAGGCGCTGGCGGCGTCCGAGCGTGCCCTGCGGTCCCTGGCGCCGGCGCCGCGCGCCTGACCGGCCGCGGCGCCGGCTCAGGTCCTGGAGCGCGAGGCGGCCCCGCGGGTGCGCCACAGCAGCACCGCGCCGGCCGCCAGCAGGACGGCGCCGAGCGCCAGGATCGGGGCGCTGGAGGCGCCGGTCATCGGCAGGCCCGCGCAGTTGGTGGTGGACTTCTCCCTGGCCGCCATCGTGAGCGTCTCGCCCTTCTTGGTCCAGATGCTCACGTCGACCGTCTGCACCCCGTTGAGGCTGAGCTTCCGCTGGGCGTGGACCTCGCCGGCGGCGGTGGAGTGGACGGGGCTGGGCCCGCCACCGAGCGCCTTGCCGGTGGAGACGTCGGTGACCAGCAGGAAGAGCTGCTGGTCGGCGGGGAGCCCTTGGGCGGACACGGACACCCCCTGGCAGGTGGCGCTGGTGACGCGCAGGTCCGTGGGCACGGCGGCGGCCGGCCCGGCGGCCAGCCAGGTCACCCCGAGGGCGGCCGCGAGCAGGACGGTGAAACGGGCACCACGTGGCATCTGGTCACCTCGACGCTTCTCGGCAGGCTCTCCGGTTCTGCTGGTAGCGCTGCATGGACTCGGTAAGGCGTTGGTCGCGGATGTTGCCGACGAGGTAGGAGACGGCGGCGTCGGCGGCGGCGAGGGCGGCGTCGCAGGCGGCGGGGGTCTTTTCCTGGATCACCACGTCGGGCGCTGCGGTGGACGGGGTCGACAGCGGCGTGCTGGCGGCGGGCGTGGCGGTGCCGGGCCCGCCACGGTCGGGGCTGGCGGTGGCGCGGCCGATGGCGATGCCACCGGCGGCGGTGGCGACCAGCAGCAGGAGCATGACCGCGGCGGTCAGCCGCGACCGCTGGCGGTCGAGGCGCCCGAGCCCGGGGAGGGGCGGCTGGGATCCGGGCCGCCCGGGCGCGGGCCGCTCGGGCGCGGGTGGGGCCGCCGCGGAGCCGCTGGCGTGCGGCTCGGGCGGCGCGTCCGCCGCGGTCGGGTCGGCTTGGTCGCCGGGCTCCTTCCAGAGGGATTCGCCGGTGGACAGGCGTCTGACCGGTTCGATCGCCGCCGGGGTGTGGTCGGGTGCCACGGCGGGCGGGGGCACCACCGGCGGGCGGCGCGCCTGGGCGAGGCGGCGGCGCCGGGCGGCGGGCGGCTCCCGCAGGATCCGCGGGTACACTGCCAGCGCAGCCACGATCTCCTCGGCGTGCAGGGGGCGGACCAGGAAGCGGCGCCCCGCGTCGGGTGGCCATTCGCGCGTCTCGTCCTGGCTGTCGACCGCGACCAGCACCATCCCGGCGTGCTGGGTCCGCACCCGCTCCCAGGCGTCGAGGCGCTCGGAGGCCGCGACGTCGACCACGACCGTCTCCGCGGGGGCCTCCAGCGCCGCGCGCAATTCGTCGAAACCCGAGGCCACGATCAGGCGCTGCTGCTCGCCGATCGCCATCTCGAACGTGGCGCGCACGCTCGGCTCATTTGAGAGCAATATCACCCTGCTCAGCTGGAGTCCCTGGCCATCGCCATTTCCAGCAGGAAGGGCGCCCCCACCATTCTGCTCGGTCAATGTCCCCCACGCCGAGGCTGCATCCAGGCCGATGACGGCCTCCAATGAACGCTAGATTTCACTCCGCGCCACCAGGCCGTGTCAAAGACACGCATGAATGCTGGCGTTGCACTTTTTCCGGTCGAGGGACTCGAAAGAATTTGAGTATGGGCCGGGCCCCCCTCCCGGCCCGGCCCATCCCTGGTGCACCTCGGCCCACCTCGGGCCGGGCGCTCAGACGGCCTTGGTGATGATCCCGACGAGCTGCTCGGCGACGGTGAAGTCGAGGCTGAGGCGGTTCTTGAGCACCGCGGCGGCGGTCCCGGTGGCGGTGTCGGCGTAGGCCCAGGTCCCACCGACGCCCCCCATCCCGAACGCGGTGGGGGTGGCCTGGGAGTCGCTCCCGAGCTGGCCGATGGCGAAGCCCAGCCCCCAGGTGACCTCGTTCCCGAAGACCTGGTCGGTGCCTCGCATGGCCGGCGTCGACAGCTCCCGGAGGCGCTCCGGGGTGACCAGCCGGACGCCATCGACCTGGCCCAGCAGCGCCGCGTACATGCGGGCCACGGCCCGTGCGGTCATCTTGCCGCCAGCCGGGATGTCGGCCATGAGGATGTCGCGACGGTTGCCGAGCTCGGCGTTCGGCCAGGTCGCCTTCGGGCCGGCCCGGAACATCGGCGAGTCGTCGGGCATCGAGGCCAGCATCTCCGCGCCGCCCGGGGCGTCCTCCAGCCGGGCGAGCCTGCCCAGCTCGGCGGCGGGCATGCCGAAGTACAGCTCGTCGGCGACGCCCAGCGGGCCGGCCACCTCCTCGCGCAGCACCTGCGAGATCGGCTTGCCGGTCGTCCGGCGGACGATCTCGCCGACGACGTAGCCGAAGGTGTAGGCGTGGTAGCCGGTCTTGGTGCCGGGCTCCCACCAGGGCGTGGCGTCGGCGATCACCGCGCACATCCGGTCCCAGTCGCAGAGGTCCTCCGTCGTGGTGTCGGCCGGCACGCCGGGCACGCCCACCGAATGGGTCAGGGCGTTCCGGACGGTCGCGGTCTGCTTGCCGTGCGCGCCGAATTCGGGCCACAGCTCGGCGATCGGGGTGTCGTCGGCGAACAGGCCGCGCTCGACGAGCAGGTGCGCGATGGTCGAGGTCGCGCCCTTGCCGACCGAGTAGCAGTAGAACGGCGTGTCGGAGGTGACCGGGCGACCCGTGGCCGGGTCGGCGGCGCCGGCGACGGCGTCGACCACCTGCTCGCCGTGGCGGTAGACGGCCACCTGCATGCCCCGCTCGGCTCCGGACCCGACCAGCTCGTCGATGGCTTCCTGCACCTGCCGCTGGAGGTCGTCCATGATCCTCTCCTTGCTCGCCCTGGGTGGAGGCAGCGTGATTGCGCGATGCGATCAACCGTTCAGACTGGGGCCGGCGGGAAAACTCATCGCGGCACCGATGAGTTTTGTCGATCCGCGAGGTCTCTCTTTGGTGCGGGCGCCTTCGCGGAGAGGAGAGGGAAGGACGTGACAGTGGCAGACCATCCGGTCAACGAGGACTTCCTGCGGCAGGCCGACCCGTTCCGCCGCGAGCTGCTGGCCCACTGCTACCGCATGCTGGGCTCGGTCCACGACGCCGAGGACCTGGTGCAGGAGACCTATCTGCGGGCGTGGCGCGCCTACGACCGGTTCGAGGGGCGGTCGTCGCTGCGGACCTGGCTGTACCGGATCGCGACCAGTGCGTGCCTGACCTCGCTGGAGAGCCGCGGCCGGCGGCCGCTGCCGACCGGCCTCGGCGGCCCCAGCTCGGACCCGGAGGGCCCGCTGGTCCAGCGGCGGGAGGTGCCCTGGCTGGAGCCGGTCCCCGACGCCATGGTCGGCGCCGAGGGGTCCGACCCGGCCACGATCGTCACCCAGCGGGAGAGCATCCGGCTCGCGCTCATCGCCGCCCTCCAGCACCTGCCGCCACGGCAGCGCGCCGTCCTGATCCTGCGGGACGTCCTGAAGTGGCGGGCGGCCGAGGTCGCCGAGCTGCTCGACACCTCCACCGCAGCGGTCAACAGCATGCTGCAGCGCGCCAAGGCGCAGCTCGACGAGGTGGCACCGACCCAGGACGAGATCGTCGAACCCGAGGAGGCCGAGCAGCGGGCGTTGCTGGACCGCTACGTCACCGCCTTCGAGGCCTACGACGTCGCCGCGATCGTCGATCTGTTCACCAAGGACGCGGTCTGGGAGATGCCGCCGTTCACCGGTTGGTACCAGGGGCCGGAGAGCATCGGCCGGCTGATCGCCACGCAATGCCCTGCCAACGGGCCGGGGGACATGCGGATGGTCGCGACCCAGGCCAACGGGCAGCCCGCCTTCGGCCTCTACATGCGCCAGGAGGACGGCAGCTACCTCCCGTTCCAGCTCCACGTGCTCGCCGTGGGCCCCTCGGGCGTCTCGCATGCGGTGGTCTTCTTCGACCTCAGCCTCTTCGGGACCTTCGGCCTGCCGGACACCCTGCCCGCCCAGCCTCAGCGCCACTGACTGGACCAACCGATGACCCACGACCGCTCGACGGCGCCGCCGATCGGCGGCGTCGCGCTGCTGGAGCGCGCGACCGGCTACACCCTCGGCAGCCTCCATCTGGTCACGCCGGCGGCCATGGAGCGGCCCACGCCCTGCCGGGACTGGGACCTGCGGGCGCTCCTGGCGCACATGGACGACGCGCTGGTGGCCCTGCAGGAGGCCGTCGACCTCGCGTGCGTGGACCTGGACGGCTCGGACGGCGCCGGTGAGGTCGCGGGCGGCCTGGACCCGGTCGCGCGCCTGCGGGACCGTGCCTGCCGGCTGCTCGGCTCCTGGACCGGCGCCGACGGCAGCAAGCCGATCTCGATCGGCGGCCACGAGTTGCCCGCCAGCGTGCTGACCAGCGCCGGCGCCCTCGAGATCGCCGTCCATGGCTGGGACGTCGCCCAGGCCTGCGGCCGCCGGCGGCCGATCCCGCCGTCGCTGGCCTCCGAGCTCCTGGTGATCGCGCCCTTCCTGGTCAGCGAGGCTGACCGTCCCATGCGCTTCGCCCCGCCCGTCGATCTGCCATCATCGGCCAGTCCCAGTGACAAGCTGATCGCCTACCTCGGCCGGGAGCCCCGCTGAGGCTGGACCGGGAGTCCGACGCATGGAACCCGCTGGAAAGGTCGAGCTGCACCTGCACATGGACTGTGCGGCCAGCTACGCGGCCGTGGCCGCGCTGGCGCCCGGGACCAGCTTCGCCGACTACCGTCGCGACTTCGTCGGCGCGCCAAAGGCCGCCAGCCTGGTCGACCTGCTGCGCCGGCCGCGACGGATCGTCGCGCTGATGCAGGACGCGCGCGGGCTGCGGGTGATCACCGAGGACCTGTTCGACCAGCTGGCCAGGGACGGGGTCGTCTACGCCGAGCTGCGCTTCGCGCCCTTCCAGCACACCGAGGCCGGCATGCGCGTCGAGGAGGTGGTCGCCGAGGTCGAGCGCAGCGCCGCTGCCGCCGCCGCGGCCACCGGGATCGACGCGCGGCTGATCCTGTGCACGGTGCGCCATTTCTCGGCCGAGCAGAGCATGCGCACCGCCGAGCTGGTCCGCCAGTTCCAGGGCAGCCTGGTCGCCGCCCTCGACATCGCCGGGGACGAGGCCGGCTACCCCCTGGACGCGCACGAGCCGGCGTTCCGCTACGCGATCGAGCACGGCCTGCCGCGGACCGCCCACGCCGGCGAGTCGGCCGGCCCCGCCAGCGTCTGGGAGACGCTGCGGCGGCTGGAGCCCTCGCGCATCGGTCATGGCGTCCGCAGCATCGAGGACCCGGCGCTGGTCGCCCACCTGAAGGAGCGGGGCACCCACCTGGAGGTCTGCCCCTCGTCCAACGTCCTGACCGATGTGGTGGACAGCTACCAGGACCACCCGGTCGACCGGCTGTACCGCGCCGGCGTCCGGCTGGGCATCTCCACCGACGTGCGCACGATGGTCGACACCAGCCTGACCGGCGAGTACGAGCGTCTGCGCGCCAGCTTCGGCTGGGACGATGAGCACTTCCGCCGCTGCAACGCCGCCGCACTGGCCGCCTCCTTCGCCCCCGAGGAGGTCAAGCGCCGCGTCGCCGGCCGGCTGGGGCTGGAGGAATCCCGGCCCTGATCGGGCCCGTCCGACCGTGCCAATCGACTGACCTGGACCAATGGGGGGACCATGCTGCTGCCGCCGAAGCGGCCGCGATCCGCACTTGCGACCAGCCCGTCCGACGAGCGGCGGGCTGTCGTGGCGCTGGTGCATGATCGCGGTCCAGGCCGACCTCGCCCTGGCAGGAGGGATCGTGGCAACCATGTTCTCGCTGGCGTTCGACTGCTCCGACCCGGACCGGCTGACCGCCTTCTGGTCCGAGGCGCTGGGGTACAAGCACAAGGACCCGCCGGCCGGCTTCGATGACTGGCGGAGCTACTTCCGCAGCATCGGCGTGCCCGAGGAGGAGCTCCACGGAGCCACCGACGTCTACCTGGTCGACCCGGACGGGGTCGGCCCGCAGCTGTTCTTCCAGCAGGTGCCGGAGGGCAAGGTGGTCAAGAACCGCATCCACCTCGACCTGCAGGTCGGCGGTGGTCGCGAGGTCCCGCTCGAGACCCGCAGGCGGCGGGTCAACGCGGAGGCGGACCGGCTGGTCGGCCTCGGCGCGACCAGGCTGCGCGTCTCCGACGCGGAGGTGGTCGACCACTACTTCGTGGTGATGCAGGACCCCGAGGGCAACGAGTTCTGCGTTGTCTGACGGGCGGTTGGTAGGCTCACCACCAGGTCCAGCAGATCCAGCGGGAGGAGGGAGCCGAGGATGCCGCGGGTCAGCTCGAAGGTGGCGTCGTTCACCGAGTCGGTCATCCGGGAGATGACGCGGCTCGCCTTGGAGCACGACGCGATCAACCTCGCCCAGGGCTTCCCGGACTTCCCGTGCCCGCCGGAGCTGAAGGAGGCGGCCAAGGCCGCCATCGACGCCGACCTCAACCAGTACGCGATCACCTGGGGCGCCAAGTGCTTCCGCGACGCGATCGCCGCCAAGGTCGAGCGGACCTACCCGGGATGGGTGGTGGACCCCGAGCGGGAGCTGACGGTCACCTGCGGGGCGACCGAGGGTGTGGTCGCGTCCTGCCTGGCGCTGCTGGACCCAGGCGACGAGGTGGTGGTGTTCGAGCCGTGGTACGAGAACTATTGGCCGGACACGGTGATCTCCGGCGCGGTGCCACGCTTCGTGACCCTCCACGAGCCCGACTGGTCGATCGACGAGGCGGAGCTGCGCGCCGCCTTCGGCCCACGCACCCGCGCGATCATCGTCAACACCCCCAACAACCCAACCGGCAAGGTGTTCCGGCTCCAGGAGCTGTCGCTGATCGCCGAGCTGTGCCAGCGGTGGGACGCCTACATCATTACCGACGAGATTTATGAACATCTCCAGTTCGTTGGCTCTGGTGGGCATATACCTCCCGCGACCGTTGCTGGCCTGGAGGACCGCACGATCGCTGTCAATGCGCTCTCGAAGACGTATGCAGTGACCGGCTGGCGGGTGGGATGGGTGATCGCGCCACCGGCGGCGACCAACGCGATCCGCAAGGTCCACGACTTCCTCACCGTCGGCGCTGCCGCGCCGTTGCAGGAGGGCGGGGTGGCGGCCATGAACCTGCCGGCCAGCTACTACGAGCAGCTCAACGAAGGCTATCGGCAGCGCCGCGACCTGTTCTGCCCGGCGCTCGACAAGATCGGCCTGGCGCCGATGGTGCCTGATGGCGCCTACTACGTGATGTGCGACACCAGCTGCTTCGACCCCGACGGCAACGACGTGGCGTTCTGTGACCGCCTGGTCCGCGAGATGGGAGTCGCCGCCGTGCCCGGGTCGAGCTTCTACACCAACAAGGAGCTTGGGCGCCGCAAGATCCGCTTCGCGTTCCCCAAGCGCCTGGAGACGCTCCAGCTCGCCGCCGAGCGCTTGGCGGCACTCGTGAGCTAGTCTAGTAGCTGCCCTCTTTTGCTTGCATTTACCAGGCCATCCGGTTATCTGTGGATATTTCCTTATCACATCTGTTGTGAGCAGATCGACCAGAATCTCTTACTGAGCGCCAGGCTGGTCTCCGCGCGGCCGAGGAGGTTCCTCGCCGTGGAATACGACCACAGCTCGCTGCTCGAGCTGTTCGTCGGCGCTGTAGATCCAGACTCCTTGAACGGCGAGACGCAGCAAGTCGCGTTGGCGCACCAGCGGGAGCGCCTCCCATCCCTCTTCGCTCAGTTCGGTGTCGAGGAGGAAGCCGATATTTACGGTCGGGCGAGGCCCGAGCTTGCGGAGGGCCTCTCCGGCAGCGTCACGCTGGTCCCTGAGCTTGCGCATCATGGACTCGTAGAGAGTAAGCTCGCCGTGTGGAATTCGCCCCGCTCGTACCGAGCCGCATAGAGGTCGGCTATCCGCGCAGCGGTGTCGTCCTTCGCCTGCTCTAGAACGCGACGGACACCCTCGTTCTCGGGAAGGGTCTGCTCCAGCCAGAGGCTGCAGATGGTCTCGATCAGGGGATCGTCTGGGTCCGAGGTGGCGAGCCTGTTCCGGAAGCGGCCAAGGATGAAGTCTTCCAGCTCCGCTGCTGGAAACAGGCTTCCGCGGCATGTGTGGCCGCGACGCTTGCCGCTGCATCGTAGAAGTCTCTGCCCTTGTGGTACTTCTGCCTGACCCACCGCTCGCCGGAGAGGCCGCATTCACCGAACGATGGGCGCTTCTTCCGGGTGGGGCCGAAGCCGGCCGTTCTCTACCAGGTAGCCATAGGGCGCCGGCCGTCCCAGATTCCTTGTCGACGGTTGTGGAGGTGCCATTGGCCGATGCGCCACGAGATGGCGTCGGCCTCTGCGCGAGCCTGCTCGGCCAGGATGGCGATGATCTGCCGCGCGCCGGGCTTGGAGCTATCGAGTCCCTCGGCGACGAAGACGATCCGGCCGCCGACCTTCTCAAGCTCATCGAGGATCAAGCCAACTTGTGCCACGCCGCGCCGCGTGAGCCGGTCGACCTTGGCGACGTACAGGGTTCTGATCCGCCTGTCCAGCAGGACACGGATGGCCTTCTCGAAGCCGGGCCGGTGCACAGCCGACTCCGCGCCCTCCAGCCAGCCCACCACCGTCGCAAACCACGCACGGGACCGGTCGAACGCCTCGGTCTGGGTCTGGGCTGCGTATGCTTGCGATCGAGCCGTCGTCCAGTTTCACCACCACCGCTTCGAACCAGCCCCGATCGCCGTGGCGATCCACAGCCTTGCGGTACCCATCCGACACGGGTCAACCAGAGCTGCCATCGCACTCGACCGTGCGCAGCAACCACCATCAGCGCAACCACAGCGCAACAGCACAGCGACACCGACGAGGCTGTGCCTTCACGCCGTGCGGATCGAGTTTCCCGCTGCTACCGGATGCGGCATCGTGGTCGCGGGACCCGACGACCAGGAGGCAGCATGGCGGGCGGCCACGTGGAGTACGACGGCGGGCGTATGTGGTACCAGGAGGCGGCGAGGGACCGGCGGTGCTGCTGCTGCACGCGGGCGGGGCAGACAGCCGCATGTGGGACGGGCACCTGGAGCGGTTCGCGCGGGCGTACCGCACGGTCCGCATCGATCTGCCAGGCGCGGGCGCCTCCCCCTTCCCCGACAAGCCGTACGTGCCCAACGACCTGTTCGAGCGGCTGCTGGACGCGCTGGGGATCGACCGGACGGCGCTGGTGGGGGTGTCGGCCGGCGGCGGGCTGGCGATCGACTCCGCAATTGAGCGGCCGCAGCGGACCTGGGCGCTGGTGGTGGTCGCCTCTGGTCCGCGCGGCATCGATGACATCCCGCCGGACCCGCGCATGCAAGCGTTCTCCCAGGCGATCGTGGCGGGGGACCGGGACCGCGCCGCCGAGTTGTTCCTCCGGGCGTGGGTGCCGCTGCGGACCTCGCCCGAGCTGGACGGGCGCATCCGCCGCATGGTCCAGGACAGCATCGGCATGCTCGAGGTCCGGCCGAAGGGGCTGATCCGGACGCCGGAGTGGTCCGCGGCCCGGCGGCTGGGCGAGATCGGTGTGCCGACCCTGGCGATCTGGGGCGACCGCGACCTCCCGCAGGTCGGGATGGTCGGCGAGCGGCTCGCGGCTGGCGTGCCGGGCGCGCGCCGGGTCGTACTCGACGGCGTGGATCACTTCGTGCCGATGCGCGCGCCGGACCCGTTCGCCCGGGAGGTGCTCGCCTTTCTCGACGAGGCCGCACCGGTCGCCCCCCACGGATGACGCCAGCGCGACCAAGCGTCACGGCTCCCCCAAGTTGGGGTGGCTCCCAAAGACGCTGGCCGAGATAGCCCCGGACGCGCCGTATCGACCCGCTGCTTCCGCCTGGCAGCCCGCCGATGCCCACACTGCCAGCAGACCCGTACCAGCCGGCCAGCCCCGCATAGTCACACAGCCACGACTACGACGACGCACTGGAGTCGAAGCCGGCGAAGGTCGTAGGTCATCTGCCCGCAGGTCAATGCGCTCGGGTCAAGCCCGAGCAGGGTGCCAGGAGCTGGCGCAGGTCATGGTGGTGAACCCGTTGGGCAGCAGGCGGAACACGACCAGTGCCGACAGCAGCATCTGCGTCCGGAGCGCATCCAGGCGCAGCCCGGCGACCCGTTGGTCGCCGACGGTTTGGGGCGGCAGGCCTGATCGTAGACGTCGTCACCTCGGGGGGGGTCACGGCTGATGCGTTGGGTCGCCAGCAGGCCACGGTTGGCCAGGAAGCCGACCTCCCGGAGTGCGGGAAGGTTGTGGAGGCGTTTGCCGATCCCGAAGTCGCGCGTGTCGTTGATCGTGGTCTCGGTCCGAAGGGCGCGGTTGAGCTTGTGGTACTGCTTGATCTTGGAGTGCTTGTAGTCGATGTGCAGCGACGGCTGCACGCCGTTGTGGACCACCCGGGTCCGAAACCGCCCCGGGTGGTCTTGATGAGGTGGCGGGCGAAGATGAGCGAGACGCGGTCGGGCCGTCCGGCGTCCAGGTTGTCGCGGATCACCTCCTCGAAGAAGACCCGGCCGGCAAGGGAGCGGTCCAGGACCTGGATGCGGGCGAACTCGGCCTGCAGGGCCCGCCGATAGCTTCCAGCGCAAAACCAACGATTACAGCCGATCGCTTGTCCTGGTGGGCGCGGGATTGGGTGGTGCGTCCGGCTCTGGTGCACCTGTGGGGATTCGCGTACCGTGCCGCAACTTCGATGGCGGCCGAGCTGAGGCGGACCCGGTGGCGACCGGTGACGCGTTCTCCGAATACGATCGGAGCAGATCCAGATACCCGGCGGTCGTGTACGCCAGGTCCCGGTCGAAGCGGGGGAAGACGGCCGGCCCGAACCAGCCGAGTGGTCCAGTTCGTCCTGTCGTGCGCAACCGCGGCGGCGGCAACCGCGCAACCGCACCCCGCCAGATGGCGTGTCTGGGTCCCAGCGCTGTAGCGGCCTGCGCCTGGATGAAGAAGTCCTCGTCGCCACCGGCGCCGTGATGGGTCACGACCGTGGCCAGCGTCCCACCCAGCCGCAGCGCCGCGGCGCCTTGGCGACCCGCACCGCCGGGTCAGCCAGTGCCACGCCGTCGCCGCGACGACCACCGAACGGCTCGGGCGGCAGCGGCCATTCCTCGAACGCGGTCACGGCCACCTCGACCGCGGGGAAGCGGGCCAGGTTGGCTGGGCGACCGCCGCCCAGACCGCGCCGAGCTCGACCGCGACGATTCGGCAGCCCGCTCGGCCAACGGCACGGTGGCCTGCCCGGTCCGGCAGCCGATCTCCAGCACCCGGCAGCCGGGGCCGACAGCAGCCACCCTTGTGAGCTCGTCGGACAGCGAAGGCGGGTAGCCCGGTCGCGCACGGTCGTCGAGCTCGGCCGCCTGGTTGAACTTCCCGCGCGGCCGCGCACGGTCGGCCCCGCTTATGCTGGCAGGCTGCCCGGTCGACCCTCGCCGTCCGCCTCTGAGCGCCTGCTGGGCGAGCCTTCGGTGGCGGCCCGCTCGGTGGAGGCCCGCCCGGGAGCCGCGGTCAGCTGGTCGCCTTGCCGGAGCAGGTCCTCGAGGATCCGCCGGGTGCCGTCGGTGAGGCCGAGGTCGCTGGTGGTCGGCCAGCTGGCCACCTCGCGGCGCGCCAGGGCGACCCAGTCGCGCACCAGCAGCAGGAAGTCGGGGTAGAAGCGGGTGAACAGCATGATGAGGTGGAGTCGCTGGGGGAAGGGCCCGCCGTCGGTCTGGTAGCCGCGGACCTGCTGGAGGCCGTCGTGCAGCAGCTGCTCGACCTGCCGGCTGGTGGCGTCCAGGGCGGCGAGCAGGTCCTGCTTGCTGCCCTGGTCGGCGTAGAACAGCCGCTGCAGGGCCTCGAACTCCAGCTGGGGCGGTGCGGGCGGCGTCGCCAGATGGCGGCGCAGGGCCTCGCGCCCCGCCGGGGTGATCTCGTAGACGGTGCGGCTGCGCCGGCCCACCGCCTCGCGGCGCATCCGGACCAGCCCCGCGGCCGCCAGGCGCTTGGGCTCGGCATACAGGTTCCGCTCGGAGGCGGGCCACAGGTAGCGCAGGCTGCGGTGGATCTGCTGGGTGAGCTCGTAGGCACTCCACGGGCGCAACGCCAGCAACCCGAGGATCGAGAAGCCGGTGGTCGACAGTCGTGAGCGAGCCACCCCTTGACTTTACTGCATGGTGCAGTATTCTGCCAACAGCCTCTACTGAAAAGTGCAGTAGAGCGGGCCGCTTGGAGGCCGCCATGAACACGCTGGATCCATCCCACCCCCTGGTCAGCGCGGCAGCCGTCCCGCTGGACCTGCCCGCCACCCGCGCCGCCCTGGAGGCGGTGGCGCGCCGGCTGGTCGGGCTGCTGGAGGCGGTCCCCGACCCGCAGGCGCCCACCCGCGGCCTTGCCTGGACGCTGGGCGAGACCAGCCTGCACCTCGCCGACGCGCCGGCGCTGTACGCCGACTTCGCGTGCGGACGGGCGCTGCCGGAGCCGACCATCGACCTGGGCCCGGTCCACGCCCAGCGCATGGCCGCCCAGCCCGAGCGAGCGCCCAGCGTGCTGGCACGGCGGCTGGACGCCAACGCGCGCCGGTACCTGGCCGAGACCGCCGAGCTACCCGCCACCCACCCAGTCCCCTTCTTCGGCGGGGTGACCATCCAGCTCGCCGCGCAAAGCGCCATCCTGCTGGGCGAGTTCGTCGTGCACGGCCACGACGTCGCCCGCTCCATCGGGCGTCCCTGGCCGATCGACCCCGCCCACGCCCGCTTGATCCTCGCGGCGCTCACCGCCCTGGTGCCCCGCTACGTCGACCGGGCGCGCGCGGGCGGGCTCACCGCCACCTACCAGGTCCGCCTGCGCGGCGGCTCGAGCTTCCAGGTCCGCTTCCACGGCGGCACCGCCGCGGTGGGGCCGCCACACCCCGGGGCGGCCGACTGTCGGCTCACCGCCGACCCGGTGACCTTCCTGCTGGTGGTGTACGGGCGGCGCTCGCAGTGGCCGGGGATCGTCCGGGGCCAGCTGCTGGCCTGGGGTCGCAGACCCTGGCTGGGCCCGCGGTTCCAGCGCCTGTTCGTGCGGCCTTGACCAGCGGAGCCAGCAGGAGCCCACAGGGAGGGCGCCACCATGGTCACCATCGTCACCTACCTGGCGGGCGCCGGGCGGCCGGGTCGCGGCGGGCGACGTGGCGGGCGACCGCTTCGGGGCTGGGACGGGCGTAGCGCTCCAGCGACCGGACCGAGGCGTGGCGGCTCCTGGCGAGGAGCATGGGGGTGTTGGTGCCGTCCTCGGCCTCGTGGGTGAGCGCCGAGTGGCGCAGCTGGTGCAGCGTCCACCCGGTGGTCTGGTGGAACAGGTGGGCGGCGCGCCGGTACGACAGCGCGCGTGGCCGCTTGCCGGGTCGAGGTCGCCGGCGGGGACCGGGCGGGTCGGCGCCCGGTCTGAGAGGAACACCGGGCCGCTGGTGCGTCCGGCGACCAGGCGGGCAAGCAGCCGGGCGGTTGGCGTCTGCCAGTGGACCCACTCGACCGCGCCGCCCTTGGCGACGACCTTGGCGCGCTTGTTGGCGAGGTCGAGGTCGTCGACGTCGAGATTGAGGGCCTCGCTGGCGCGGGCGGCGGTCTCATACAGCAGCCGCCACAGCGTCTTGTCCCGCAGCCGCAGGTCGCCGCGGTGCCACAGCGCCTCGAGCTGGGCGCGGCTCAGGGCGCGGGTGCGGTCTGGGCGCTCGCGGCGGCGGATCAGACCGGCGGTGGGGTCGGCGTGGGCGTCCAGCCAGCCGTGGGTGCGCCACCAGGCAACCGCTGAGCGCAGCGTGGCGAGTTCGCGGTTCCAGGTCGCCGGCGCCGCAGGCGCGTAGCGGGCGCGGAACCAGCCGTCGAGCAGCTCGCCGGTGACCTCGGGCATGGGCCGGGTCGGGCCGATCCCGTCGACCAGGGCGGCGAGGGAGGACCGGTAGACGCGCCGGGTAGTGGTGGCGAGGTCGGCGTGGTCGAGGAACGCGGCGACAGCGGCGGCCAGCTCGCCCCGACCGGCTGCGCGACGCGCGAGCCGGGACGGGAGGGGAACGACGTCGGCCACAGCACCTCCCGTGGTCGTGGCAGCAAATGCGGGCACTTCGAGGGTCGCATGCGGCCCCGACAATCCTGGTCGCGGGACCGGCCGCTCGGGGTTGTGGCAGCAAATCGGCGCTTTGCCGCCACAACCGCGGGTCGACTAACGGGCTCAACGTTTCGTACGCGCCCGGATGGCCAGCAGCGCCAAGGCGAGCAGCACCGGGCCCGTCAGCCGGAGCAGGCCCTGCAGCAGCTTGCCCCAGGCGGTCAACTGGACGTCGCTGTCGGTCAGCGACAGGGTGGCGCGGAAGGCATACAGCAGGCTGGTCCAGTACGAGACCGGCTGCGGCGGGCGGGTGAAGCCAATCAGGTGGAAGGCGACCGCGAACACGGCGGCCACCGCTGCCAGCCAGGCCAGCGCCCGCCAGGCCCGCAGGCCATAGCCGGATACCAGCCAGTAGACGGTCAGGATGATGCGTTCGACCTGCCCACGAGACTTCTCGGTGGGATTGTCGGTGATATCGGTGCGGCGGGCGTGGCGGCGCATCTCGCACTCGCCGTAGTAGAAGTCGGCCGCGCCGGGCTCGTCCTTGGCGTCCTCGCGGCCCTTGCGCAGCGCCCGGTACAGCCCAGCGATCTGCCCGGCCGGTAGCACCTCTGGCCACTTCCTCGTGAAGGCGAGGGAGGGCTCATGGAGCCAGGCCGGCGGCCGCTTGGGGGCCTTCCATCGCGGAGTCCGTCGCTTGGGTGGGGCGGCACGCCAGGCGCGTTCCTCAGCGATCACCTGGCGCCAGTCCCATCGAAGGCGCACCGGCGGTTCCCCGAACGTGACTCCGGTCTCCAGCCGGAGGCTGTCAAGATTGTGCGCGTCGGCAAACCGGCACTCCGCCAGATCCACGTTGGAGACCGTCAGCCCTGCCACGTTCGTGCCCTGGACCGACAGCAGCCGGGGCCGTGCCAACAGCGGGGCGTCGACGAACTGCTCACGCCTAGCAAGTCGGGGGTCGGAGAGTGCGGGGATGCCCGCCAAGATGGACGGGCTGGACAGGTCCGCGTCGTCCAACACAACGTCGGTGCCTCTTACTCGGAACTGCACCCCGGCCGGAAAGCGGGTCCGCTGGCAGCTGAGGCCGCGGGCGGCGCCAGCCTCGATATGGATTAGCTGGGCGAACTGTGCCGCGTCCAGCCGAAGTACGCCGTAGACCAGCAGCGGACCAAGTAAACGTGCCTGCTCAAACCTTGCGTCGTTGAACCGGGCGTCGCCCTGGAAGATCACCGCGCCGAAGTTGGCGTCGCCCTAGAAGGTCACCTTGTTGAACTGGGCGTCGCCCTGGAAGATCACCGCCTGAAAATCGGCTGCCATGAAGGTCGGGCGGCCTTCCGCGTTGCGCGGTGCCCGCGGCAAGGATCTGCTCCAAGAGACCCTGGGTGATGGACACGCCACGCGCGTCGATCTCGCCGGTCTCGCCGAATCGCTTGAGTGTCGCGTTCCGCTGCTCATCGCTGGCATGGGCCAGGCACTTGGGACTTGCGGGGAGGCGGACGCCGATGCAGCCGTCTTTGTCGCATGTTGGCCGCCACTCTATGGCGTTTTGGTCCATCATGCCCCCCGGCATCATCTGGACCGCCTGACCGGTACAGCATCTGCCTTGATGTGATGTGGCAGCAAATTCGCCATTTGCCGCCACGATGCTCCTCAGGGTGCCGACGAGGCGAGGTCAACGGCGCTCGACACGGCGGTCCACTTTCAGCTCGAGGGGGTGGGTGCCGGGGTGCGCAGCGGCCGGTAGCCGTCGGCGCGCGGCGCAGCGCCGCGATCGCCAATCCGTAGTACTCAGTCGTCCAGGTCACGATCGCGTTGGTCGCCAGCGTCAGGCACCACATCTGCTCGGTCTGCTGCTCGTGGTAGCGCCGCCGCACCGCGCCCTCGCCGGCGTAGGCCAGCTCGCGGCGCAGCGAATGCAGGTTCTCGCCCTTGTTGAGCTGGCGGGCGATGCGCCGCCGGTAGGTCTCGTCGACCAGGTAGCGGGCGGCGAAGATGGTGCGCCGCAGCGCCCCGTACTCCTTGATCGCCGCGGTCAGCGCGTTCTGCTGGCGCTTGGAGGAGCACAGCTTGCCGACCACCAGCGCGGCGGTGGCGTGGCCGTACTTCACCGACGCGGCCACCCGCAGCAGGTCATCCCAGTAGGCGGTGATCAGCTCGGCGTTGAGCCGGCGGTCAGCAGCGGCCCGGCGTGCGGGTAGCGGCTGGTGAAGCTCGCGCGGGGTCCGGTGCGGTACAGGGTGATCTTGCCCAGGTCGCGGATCCGCGGGGACAGCTGCTTGCCGACCAGGTCGAACAGGGCGAAGTTGGCCAGCGTCGCCCCATGCGTATCCGTGGCGTGCTCGGTGATCGGCAGGTCGGTGTCGTCGCCCAAGATCCCGTCCAGGACGTAGTGGCTTTCGGGCGCGGCAGCCACGATCACTTTGGTGTCGAAGGTGGAGTGCTGGTCCGACACGTGGGTGTAGGCCGAGATCCCCTGGCCGCGGGCGAAGTAGCGCGACAGCGCCCGGGCGGTGATCGAGCGGCCCTTGGTCGGGAACCGCTGCCCGTCGGAGCTGGACAGGGTGCCCGGCCCGAACGCCCGGGTCAGCGGCAGCCGGTGGTGGTAGTTGACCACCGCGGTGTTGGCCGCCTCCAGGGTCTCGGGCCGCACGTACCACTCGGCGGTCCAGGCCAGCACCTCGTAGGGGACGCCGCAGGACTCGGCCATCGCGGTCAGCCCCATGTTGGTGGCCTCGGCGACCAGCACGTAGATCAGGTTGCGTTTCAGCTCGGGTGGGCGGGTGACCTTCCCGCCGGCGTGGACCAGGTGGTCCAGGAACCCGGTGCGGGCGTCGACCTCTACCAGCACCGAGGCGA